>Ga0268266_10006688_pt1 | contig 10518 bp, 8 predicted proteins | sample KBSS13metaG_FD_190356 | JGI IMG/M metagenome (GOLD analysis project Ga0268266, IMG submission 190356) | Switchgrass rhizosphere microbial communities from Kellogg Biological Station, Michigan, USA - KBS S1-3 metaG (SPAdes) (version 2) | ecosystem: Host-associated > Plants > Roots > Rhizosphere >... | reverse complement strand
TTCCAAAGGTGCGCGCGCCCGGAATGGGCAATATTCTCGTCGGTCAAAACCGCAACTCTCCTTGGCAGGCCGGCTACCTGCCGGGCCTTCGGGGCGAGAGTTGGGCGCGGCTAGACCGTAGCAGGCGGCCTAAAACCGCAGTCGGATGGTCCCGCGCAGGTCGTATTCCGTGTAGTCGTCGTCCACGGTGGCGCCCGCGTTCAGGGCCACATAGACCTGCTCCGTGCCGCCGACGACGCCGCCGCGCACGACCGCTCCGCCCTTGAAAAGCGCCTCGGGGTCGAGGGTGAAGGCGTCGCCGCCCTGGAAGCTCGCGGTGGTTCTGCCGGCCTTCCCGGCGAGTTTCTGCCGCCAACCCGCCTTCAGTTCCGGCCGCCACCAGGATTCGGCCGTGCCGAACTCATAACCGACGGCCATCAGGGCCTGGCCGGTCAGCAGGTTGCTGTTGCGATCGTCGACTTTCAGGTCGAGGCCGGCGCCGCCGCCCTTCTCCTGGTAGCCGTCCTCGCTCAGCCGGAGATAGTCGACCGAGAGTTCGGGCCGCGCGTAGAGGCCGCCCAGTTTCAACTCGTAGGAGGCGCCGGCGTGGGCGTCGGCGATCCAGCCGTTCCACTTGGCGCTGGAGGTGAGATCCAGGCCCGAGGTCAGCAGCTTGCGGTCGCTGTCGAACCAGACGTAGCCCAGGCCCGCCCGGGCGTCGGCCTGGAAGGCCCCGGCGCGCAGCCGCCAGTTGCCGCCCACTTCGGTGAAGTTCATCACCACGCGCTCGCCGGTGGCGGCGCCCTTGTCCTTGTAGTCGGCCGTCACCAGGCTGGCGTTCAGGCCAAAAGCGTTCTTCTCGCCCACCATCTCGGCGCCCGCCGCCAGGCCGAAGCCGTGGGTGCGGTAGCCCTGGGCCTGGTCCGGATCGCGCTCGACGTCGAACAGTATCTCCTGGGCCCAGACGCCGGTCCCGCCGCGGCCGTCGTGCGGCAGGGGCTGGCCGACCGCCTGGGAGATCGCGCCGGAGATCGCCGCGGCCGACATCAGGGCGCCCCCAGAGTGATCCGGCAGCATCTGGTCGTAGAGCGCCTGGAAGCCTTGTTTGGTGTTCTGGCTCAGGAACGCGGTTTCGATCCTCTCGTCCTTGTCGAGCGCCGCGAAGACCGCGCCATAGGCCTGGGCGCCGGAGCGGTTGAGCCCCAGTTCGGCGGCGGTCTTCGGCCTGATGTCGACGAGCAGAGTGTTCGCTGTCGCGTCGGTGCGGAGGGCCGCGGTGTAGAGGAAGGGCGAGCCCACCAGGTTGGCGCCCGCCGTCCCCACCTGCAGGCTGCCGGCGTGGATCAACTCGTAGCTCGTCGCCGTCTTCACGAGCGACGCCAGCGAGATGTCGATCTCGGCGCCGCTGGCGACCGTGGCCGCGCCCGAGACCTGCAGGCGCGTGGCGCCCTGGGCGGCCGGGTCGATGGTGATCCCCAGCACGCTCTTGACCCCGAGCGACAGCGAGGTGAGGTTGACGGCGCCGGGGTTGGTGATCGCCAGCCGGCCCTCGCCGACGCTGACCGCCAGACGCCCGTCGGAGTCGGTGAGCGCGCCCTGCACGTCCGCCGCCCCGTCGATGACCAGCGTGTCCGCGCCGTTCCCGAAGCTCAGCGCGCCGCGCAGCGTGCCGCCCAGCAGTTCGACCCGGTCATCGCCCGACCCGAGCAGCACGTCACCGGCGATGGCCGGCTTGCCGTCGGCGTTCGCCTTGGCCTGGCGCACGGTGGCCCCCGTGGTGTTGGCCGAAAGGTCCAGCGCGATGGCCCGGCCGGTGACGGTCTGGCCCGCCGCCGCGCTCACCGTCGCCTGGATGATGCCGGTGTTCTCGACCAGGCCCAGGCTGCCAGACTTGTCGATCACGGCGCGGGCGTCGTTCTTTCCGCCGGTTTGGGCCGCCGCGATGGTCCCGGAGTTTCGCAGCGATGCGACCACGGCGCCGGGATTGACCAGGATGCCGGTGGCGTCCGCGCCATAAGCGGTCGCGGTGATCGTGCCAGCCTGGTTGCCGATCCCGCCGGCCACGGTGGTCGCGCCGCCGCCCACCTGGCCGATGCGCACCGCCGTCGCCGAGACGCCGTCGTTGACGCCGTTGGCGGTGATGCTGCCGCGATTGATCAGGCCGAAGGCGTCGACGCCGGTGCCCACCGCGCCCAGCGTGGTGGCCCGCTCCGAGCCGATGTCCAGCGCCGGCGCCGACCCCGAGGACGTGAGCGCGGCAGTCCCTTCCAGCGAGTCCTCCACGCCATCGTCGTCCTCGTCCGTATCGGTGGTGCTAGCGTCGGCCGGCCGGCGGTCCAGCAGGACGCCCTTACCGACGTTGCCGATGATCCGAACCGCCGCGCCGCCTTGCTTCAGGTCGTCGGCGTCGAGCTTGGCGCGCACCGCATCGGTCAGCCGGTCGACCGACCGATAGCCGGTGGCCGAGATGGCGTTCTGCAACAGAACCTGCCCGTCGACGTCGCCGAGCTTGACGCCCGTGGCGCCCTCCCCCTGGACGGCGACGGAGCCAGTAATCTGCACATTCCCCGCCAACGACTGGGCCTGGACGCCGACACTGCGGTCGCCGGTGACCGCGATAGACCCCGCGTTGACCAGCGACCCGTTCAGGCGGGTCTCAACGGAGATGCCCGCCGAGTCATTGCCCTCCACGCTGATCGACCCGGCGCGTTCGTTGCGGATGTCGCCGGTGAAGGCGGCGGGGCCGGTCACCCGGATGCCGAAGCGGTTCGTTCCTTGCGCAAACGGCCCGTCCAGATCGCCGTCGCTGTCCGCGTCGGTCGGCGTGAAGTCCTCGAGGATGGAGATCGCCGCGCCGTTGCTGACGCTGCCCGTACGGCCGCCGAGCACCAGGATCCCCGTGGCGTCATTGACCCCGTTGAAGGCGATCGTACCGAGGTTGCTGACCTTGTTGTTGCTGTCGAGGGTCACCGCGGCGCCGGCGGCCGTGGGCTTCACCGAGCCGGTGACGTCCACCGTCAGGTCGTCGGGCGCGCCGGCGGCGGCGGCGGTCGAGGTCTTCACCGGGGCGGTGATGGCGGTAGTGATCTTGGTCTCGGCGTGGGCGGCGGCGGCCCAGACGAGCGGCAGCAGGGCCGCGGAGACGAACAGTCGGTTCATGGAGGTCCTCTTGCCGCCGGCTCAGACCGCGCTCGCGAAAGGACGTGCCAATCGCCGAGCACTATGCTAGCCATAACGAGCTAATTCTTGTTACATAATCACTTGTTGCGTAAAAACTGTATATCGCTTCGGCCAAGGCTTCAAGCCCCGGCCGCGGCCCGCCGGAGTCTCCGCGATGCCCAGACCTGCCGCCGACCCCGCCAAGGCTGCGCATACCAAGATCCTGCGGCAGCAGGCCGGCCGCTGGCTGAAGACGGCGCGTGAGACGGCCGGGCTCACCCAGGCCGAATTGGCCGAGCAGGTGGGGCTGCGCTACTACACCTTCGTCAGCCAGGTGGAGAGCGGGCTGGGCCGGCTGCCCATCGAGACGCAGGGCGCCTGGGCCGCGGCCCTCGGCCTCAACCCCGGCGAATTCGCGCGCACGCTCTTGCGCTACTACGAGCCGGAACTATTTCGGCTGCTCTTCGGGGACGACGCGGCCGAGAGCCGCGCCACAGCGTAACGGGGCGACAGACCAACGCCGATGGGCGACATCCTACCCTTCGTGGCCCGCGTGCGGGACTCAGGCAATTGGACGGCCTCTGAACGCGCGCGCCTGGAGGCGCTGGCCGACCAGTTCACCAAAGCCGGCGTCCACGTCGAGGTGATCTATGGCGCGACCGACGACGGCGATCCCTGGTGCGTGGTCAAGGACGCCAACGAGGACGTGCTGGTCCACGTCGCGCGGATCGGCGGCCGGTTCGTCGTGCACTTCGCGGCCCAGGACACCTTCGAGGAAGGCGCCGACCTGCCAAGCGCGCTGGGCGCCCGCCTCGTCGAAGTTCACCTCGATCAGGAACACCACGACGAGGTCGTGGTCCCGTTCAGTCTCGCAGGCCGCCAGGCGCAGGGCCTCCTGGCGCTGATCGTCGCCACCGCCTTCTTCTACGATACTCGCAGCGCGCAGGCCGCGCCGCCGGCCGAGCACGACCCGGCGCCGACCGCCGAAGGGCCCGAGATCGCAGCGGTCGCCGCCGTGCCGCTCGACACGCACGACAAGGCCGAACGTGAGGCGTCCGCCCGTGCGGTGGTCCTGGCGGATCCCGCGCCGGAGCCCGGCGCGGCGGCCCACAGCGTTGCCGCGGAAGAGCCGGCGCCCGCCCCAACGCCGCCGGTGAAGGCCGCCGCCGAGGAGGCGCCAGCCGCGCCTACGCCGGTGGCGAGCAGGGCCGAACCGACGCCGGCCACTCCGGTTTCCCACGTCACCGCCGCTGAGACCGACGGCCCGCACACGCTTTCAGGCGGCGCCGGCCCCGACCTGCTCGTCGGCGGTCACGGCGCGGATCTGCTCGTCGGCGGCGGCGGTAACGACACCCTGCAGGGCGGGGGGGCGCCCCACGGGCAGTTCGACACCCTGGTCGGCGGCGCCGGCGACGATCGGATCGAGCTGGGGCCCCAGGTGGTCGCCAGCGGCGGCCAGGGCGCCGACACTTTTGTCTTCCAGACGCCGGCCCATATGGGCGTGGCCTCGACCCTGCTAGGCGTCGTGCTGGACTTCCGCGCCAGTGAAGGCGACCGGCTGGTCAACGCTCAGGGCCAACAGGTCGCCGTGACGGCGAGCGGACCCGCGACTGCGCAGCCGCCTGAAGGCTTCGTCTTCAGCGCATTGCGTCCGGGGGCTGTACAAGGACCCCAGACGCCGCAGGATCCGACGCAAGAGGTCACCTGGACCCGGCTGGAGGTGGACCTCGACCACGACGGCCACGCAGACGGCTATGTCCTGCTGGCCAACGGCCACGGCGGCGTGGTCACCAACGTGACCTTCACCGATCCGCACCACGACCCCAATGACCTCGTGATGGTCAGCGTCGGCCACGACCTCAGCTATTCCGAGCTGGCCTGAGGCCGGGCGGTCAGAGCCCCTTGAGGATGCCCTCGACCATCTTCTTGGCGTCCCCGAACAGCATCATGGTGTTGTCGCGGAAGAAGAGTTCGTTCTCGACGCCGGCGTAGCCGGAGCTCATCCCGCGCTTCACGAAGAGCACCGTGCGGGCCTTTTCCACGTCGAGGATCGGCATGCCGAAGATCGGGCTCTGCGGGTCGGTCTTGGCCGCCGGGTTGGTGACGTCGTTGGCGCCGATCACGAAGGCCACGTCGGCGGTCGGGAACTCGGCGTTGATGTCCTCCAGCTCGAAGACCTCGTCGTAGGGGACGTTGGCCTCGGCCAACAGCACGTTCATGTGGCCGGGCATGCGGCCGGCGACCGGGTGGATGGCGTACTTCACCTCGACCCCCTCCTCCTTCAGCTTGTCGGCCATTTCGCGCAGCGCGTGCTGCGCCTGGCTGACCGCCATGCCGTAGCCGGGGACGATGATGACCTTCGACGCGTTCTTCATGATGAAGGCGGCGTCGTCAGCCGAGCCCTGCTTCACCGGCCGGGTCTCGACCTTGCCGCCGGCGCCCGGGGCCACTTCCTCGCCGCCGAAGCCGCCGAGGATCACCGAGACGAAGCTGCGGTTCATCCCCTTGCACATGATGTAGCTGAGGATCGCGCCGGACGAGCCGACCAGGGCGCCGGTGATGATCAGGGTGGTGTTCTCGAGCGTGAAGCCCAGCGCCGCCGCGGCCCAGCCCGAGTAGCTGTTCAGCATCGAGACCACGACCGGCATGTCCGCGCCGCCGATCGGGATGATCAGGGTGACGCCGATCAGCAGCGCGAGCGCGAAGATTGCCCAGAAGGCCCACAGCGCCGAGCCGCCGCTCATCACCAGCACGACAACCAGGGCTATGATCGCGACGCCGATGGCGATGTTCAGCAGGTGGCGGGCCGGCAGCAGGATCGGCGCGCCGCGCATGTTGCCGTTCAGCTTGGCGAAGGCGATGACCGAGCCCGTGAAGGTGACCGCGCCGATGGCCAGGCCCAGGGACAGTTCGATGAGCGACTGAAGATGCACAACGCCGTCGGGGCCGGCGATGCCGTAGGCCTGGGGCGTGTGGATGGCGGCCACGGCGACCAGGCAGGCGGCCATGCCGACCAGGCTGTGGAAGGCGGCGACCAGCTGCGGCATCGAGGTCATGGCCACGCGCCGCGCGATCACCGCGCCCACGGTTCCGCCGATGGCGACGCCGCCGACGATCAGGCCGAGGGTGAGCGGATCGAGCAGGCCCTGGCTGAACAGGGTGACGAGCGCGGTGCCGACCGCGATCGCCATGCCGATCATGCCGTTGCGGTTGCCGGTCTGGCTGGTCGTCGGGGACGAAAGCCCGCGCAGCGCCAGGATGAAGAGGACGCCCGAGATCAGGTAAAGGATGGCCGCGAGGTTGGCGTTCACTTCGCGACTTCCTTGCTCGGGGCGGGCGCCTTCTTCTTGTACATCGCCAGCATGCGGCGAACGACGAGGAAGCCGCCGAAGATATTGACCGAGGCGAAGGCGGTGGCGACGGCGCCGGCCCCCTTGGAGACCAGGATGCTGCCGGTCAGCTCGCCGCTCGGCGCGTGCGCCGCCACGGCCAGCAAGGCGCCCACGATGATCACCGAGGAGATGGCGTTGGTCACCGCCATCAGCGGCGTGTGCAGGGCCGGCGTGACGCTCCAGACCACGTAGTAGCCGACGAAGATCGCCAGCACGAAAATCGCCAGTCGGAAGACTGTGGGGTCGACGGCTTCCATCGGCTTAAGCCTTGAGCTGCGGGTGAACGATGGCGCCGCCTTGCGTCACCAGGGCCGCCTTGAGGATCTCGTCCTCGTAGTCGGGGACGAAGGCGCCCTCCTTGTCGAGGAAGAGGCCCGCAAAGGCGAAGAGGTTGCGGGCGTAGAGCGCCGAGGCGTCGGTGGCGATCCGGCCGGGCAGGTTGGGGATGCCCAGGATCTTCACGCCGTTCTTGGTGACGGCGATTTCCCCAAGCTTGGCGCCGGCGACGTTGCCGCCCTGCTCGATCGCCAGGTCGACGATGATCGACCCCGGCTTCATCGAGGCCACCTGGGCGGCGCTGACCAGCTTCGGCGCCGGGCGGCCGGGGATCAGGGCCGTGGTGATGACGATGTCCTGCTTGGCGATATGGCTGGAGACGAGCTCGGCCTGCTTGGCCTGGTATTCCTTGCTCATCTCCTTGGCGTAGCCGCCGGCCGTCTGGGCGTTCTTGAACTCCTCGTCCTCGACGGCGAGGAACTTGGCGCCCAGGCTTTCGACCTGTTCCTTGGTGGCCGGCCGTACGTCCGTGGCGGTGACCACGGCGCCCAGACGCCTCGCCGTGGCGATGGCCTGCAGACCGGCGACGCCGACGCCCATCACGAACACCTTGGCTGCGGCGACCGTCCCGGCGGCGGTCATCATCATCGGCATGGCCTTGCCGTAGGCCTCCGCGCCTTCGATCACCGCGCGATAGCCGGCGAGATTCGCCTGCGACGACAGCACGTCCATCACCTGCGCCCGCGTGATCCGCGGCACGAACTCCATGGCGAAGGCCGTGGCGCCGGCCTTGGCCAGCGCGGCCAGGGCCGTCTTGTCCTGATAGGGATTGAGCGTTGCGACGACGATGGCGCCCTTCTTCAGGGCGGCGATCTCTGCGGCTTCGGGCGCGCGCACCTTGAACACGATGTCGGCCTTGCCGAGCACATCCTTGAGCGTCTTGGCGATGGTCGCGCCGGCCGCGGCGTAGTCGGCGTCCGGGTACGAGGCGGCGCTTCCCGCGCCCGTCTCGACGCTGACGGAGAACCCCGCAGCGATCAGCTTCTTCACCGTCTCGGGAACCGCTGCGACGCGGGTTTCACCGGCGCGTCGTTCCCTGGTGACGGCGATAAGAGCCATGGTCCGCGAAATCCCCGCTCAGCGAATGGGCGGCGACCTTACGGGCGAGCGTGACCGTCTGTCCAGCCGCCCAAACGCCGATATCAACTAGGTTTAGTGTGTGGCTTCCGGCTTGCTACGCAGCAGGACGATGCCCAGCGCCAGGAGGATGCCGCCGGAGATGAAGCCGGAGACGAAGCCGGCGGGCGTGCAGAACCAGAGCACGATGAACAGCAGGAAGGCCGCCAGAATCAGCGAGCCCCACTTGGTCATGCCCATGACCAGGTTGAACGTGGAGACCTGCTCTTGGATGTCCATGTCACCGCGGTGGTAGTCGGAAGCCGGTCCGGCCATGGGTGGCGCACTCTCTATGGAAAATTAGCCCAGGGGGCGGGCGATACACGAGACCGCGGCGCGGCTCAACCCGGCCTCAGGTCGCAGGCCACGCGGCCAGCAGGGCGCGGATGGCCGCCACCAGCGCCAGCGGCTGATCGATCATGATGTGGTGGTGCGAATCCGGGATCTCGACCTCCAGCATCTCCGGCGGGAACGGCGACGGATGGCCGGCCTTTCGGCGCTCCATGATGCGGCTGTTGGCGCCGTAGATGTGCACCAGGGGCGTGGTGATGGTGGGCAGGGTCCCGCCGCCGGACATCATCAATCCGGAGCGTTCCAGCTTGGTCCACATGTTGGGGTCGAAGCGCCAGGTCCAGCCCTCGCCCGAGCCGTCCGGCATCGGCGCGCGCTTCAGCGAGCGGCGGGCGATGAAGTCGGCGATGAACGGATTGCCGGCCGGCTGCGGCGGCATCAGGCGGAAACGCAGGAGCGCGGCCTCGATGGTCGGATAGATTCGCGAGGGCCGGTCGGTGGTCGGGATGTTGCGGACCTCCTCCTGGCGCTTGCGCATGGCCTCCAGGTCTTCCGGCGGCGGGCCGAAGCCGGTGTCCACCAGGATGGCGGCGTGCATGCGCTCGGGATGGCTGGCCGCGGCGAAGTACACCTGGCCGCCGCCGAACGAGTGGCCGATGTAGATCGGCTTGCGGCCGCCTTCGTAGAGGCCGGCGGCGCGCGAAACGGCTTCAGCGTCTTCGGCGAAATCCTGGAAGGAATAGTGCTCGCGCCAATCGGACGCGCCCATGCCGGCCAGCGACATCGAGGCGACGCGGAAATCCTTGGCGAAGAACGGGGCGATGAAGCTCCACCAGTCGGCGTGCGCGCTGTTGCCGTGCGCGAACAGCAGGCCAGGCTTGCCGACCTCTCCCCAGACCAGCACCTCGAGCTTGCTGCCCAGGGACTCCACGAAGATCCGCTCAGGCTCCTGGGCGATGGCGTCCTTGAACCACTGCGGCGACGGCGGCGGCTCGCCCTTGTAGGCGGCCAGCGGGGCCTGCACCTCGGGCGGCAGCTGGCCCTCGGTGTGGATCGGCCGGTCGTCGTAGGTTTCGGTGGCGGCGTCGGCCGGCCTCGCGTCTTCCGCCATCTAAAATCATTCCCTTTGAATAGGTCGAGTGACTAACAAGCGTTTGAAAAATGGCAAGCGGTTCGTCGGGCCGCTAGGGTCCGCCCCGAGTTTGCACGGGAGGGGCTTTCTTATGCTGAAGCGGTTGATCGGAGGTTGCGCAGCGGCTTTGCTGGCGGCAACCGCCGCGGCGGCGCCGGCGATCCTCGCACCGCCCTCGCCGCCCGGCGCGGCCGTCCGCCCCTATGTGCGGGTGAGCGACCGGCAGGTCGTGCTGCGCCATGTCCGGGTCATTGACGGAACCGGCGCGCCGGCCCAAGCCGACCGCACCTTGGTGATAGAGGACGGCAAGATCGCCGCGGTAGGTCCGGCCACGATGGCTGCGCCCAAGGGCGCGACCGTCCTCGACCTCGCCGGCTACACCGTCCTGCCCGGCCTCGTCGGCATGCACGACCATATGTACTACATCGCCCGGCCCAACTACGACGCCGCGGGCCACAGCGAGCCGCCGCTGGTGGTGCCGCAGATGACCTTCACCTCGCCAAGGCTCTACCTGGCGGCCGGCGTCACCACGATGCGGACCACCGGCAGCGTCGAGCCCTACGCCGACCTGAACGTCAAAAGCCTGATCGACGCCGGGGCCATGGTCGGGCCGCACATGGACGTCACCGCGCCGTACCTGGAGGGCAAGGGCAGCCCGTTCATCCAGATGCATCAGCTCAAGGACGCCGAGGACGCCCGGCGCATGGTCAACTTCTGGGCCGACCAGGGGGCGACGTCATTCAAGGCCTATATGAACATCAGCCGCGCCGAGCTGGGCGCGGCGATCGAGGAGGCGCACAAGCGCGGCCTGAAGGTCACGGGCCACCTCTGTTCAGTCACCTATCCGGAAGCCGCCGAGCTCGGCATCGACAACCTGGAGCACGGTTTCTTCGTCAACACCCAGCTCGATCCCGGCAAGCAGCCGGACGTCTGCCCGCAGACCACCGGCGCGCCGACGTTGCTCACCATGACGCCGGACAGCACGCGGGGCGACGCGCTGATCAAGCTGCTGGTTGAGCGCAAGGTCGCCATCACATCCACCCTGCCGGTCTTCGAACAGAGCGTCGCGGGACACGCGCCGCTGAACGCGCGCGCCATGGCCGTGCTGACGCC
>Ga0268266_10006683_pt1 | contig 10521 bp, 9 predicted proteins | sample KBSS13metaG_FD_190356 | JGI IMG/M metagenome (GOLD analysis project Ga0268266, IMG submission 190356) | Switchgrass rhizosphere microbial communities from Kellogg Biological Station, Michigan, USA - KBS S1-3 metaG (SPAdes) (version 2) | ecosystem: Host-associated > Plants > Roots > Rhizosphere >... | reverse complement strand
TCAGGATGCTGCACACGAACTTTGACCGATGATGAGCCGATGATTTCAGTGGTGCCCGAGGTGGGAGTCGAACCGACACGCTTTTAAAGGCCGCGGATCCTCAGCCCCCACCCAACGATCACCGCCCCGCCGCCAGTCCGTCGTAGGCTCTCGCCAGGCTGCCGGTGAAAATCTCGTTACCGACCAACGCGGCCGGAAACACCTGCTGCAGGCCTAAGAACATCGGCAGGTCGGTCGCAGCCCGGTTCTGACAGCTCTTTCCGATTTCAAACAGCTGTTTGGCCAGCGGGTCCACCACCTGCTCGCCATCCACGGCCTTGCGCCGGACAAAGTGCATCCAGGCGGCGATCGGCACGCACAGCCGGTCAATCGGCCGACCGGCCTCGAGGTTGTCCTGGATCGTCCCCATCAGTCGAAACGGCAGCTTCTGCGAGCCGTCCCACGCAATCTGCGCCAGCGCATGGCGGATGGCCGGGTTGCGGAAGCGCTTCAGAATGGCCTGAACATAGTCGTTCAGATCGAGCCCGCGCGGTGCTTTGATCGTCGGCAGGATGTCACGCAACATCATCGTGCCGACAAACGCGGCGAGGTCCACGTCCTGCATGGCTCCCGCCACGGTCTCATGGCCGGCGAGCAGGCCGAGATACGCCAGCGATGAATGTGCACCATTCAACAAGCGCAGCTTGGCGCGATCGTAAGCACCCACATCGTCGGTGACGATGACTCCTGCGCTCGCCCAATCCGGAACCTGCGCAGCGGAGCGATCTTCGAGCACCCATTGCACGAAGCCTTCGCGTTGCACCGGCCAACGGTCAGTCATGCCGAGCGCTGCCGCGACGCGCTCCCGCAGATCGTCGGTGGTCGCCGGCGTAATGCTGTCGACCATGGTGCGCGGGAATGCGACTTTTTCTTCGATCCAGCGCGCGAGGCTCACATCCCCCACTCGGGCGAGTTGTTGCACGGCTCGGCCCAGGCGTGTGCCGTTGTCGACGAGATTGTCACAACTGATGACGGTCAGCGGGCCTGCGCCGCTGTCGCGCCTGCGTCGCAAGGCCTCAACCAGGTATCCGATCAGACTGACAGGCGCGCTCGGAGTGCGCAGGTCGCGGAGGATATCCGCATGTGACATGTCCAGATTGCCATCCGGCCCGAGGCAATAGCCTTTCTCCGTGACCGTCATGGTCACAACCCGGGTCCCCGGGGCGGTCAGCTGCCCCAACACGGCAGACGGATTTTCCGGTGCCACCAATGTTTGTTTCAACGCCCCGATGAGGCGATACGAAGTCGTCTCATCGAGCGAAGCGAGTGTGTAGAGGCCGTCCTGCGGGACGAGGGCGTCGCGGACATCCGTGCTGCGTAGTGAGACTTCGCAGATGCCCCAGCGAGGATCGCTCGCAAGCAGCTTGTCTACGAACCACGCCTGATGCACGCGGTGGAACGCGCCCGGCCCGAAGTGGACGATACCGATTCCAACAGTGCTGCGGTCATAGGCAGGCCGTTTGATCTCGCGCGGCACCTGCGCGAGATTGGCTTGGGACAAGAACATCATTAAAGCGTTACACCCGTCTTCCAGATGGCGATCTCGCGCTCATCGTTGAGCTCGTTGCGGGAGGGTTTGCCGGAGGCCGTATCGATGATGAGCTCCATGAGCTTGCGGGCGGCCTCGTCCATGCTCGTCCCTTCCAACACCTGGCCGGCGTTGAAATCGATCCACCGCGGCTTCTTCTGTGCCAGTGCGGTGTTGGAGGCGATCTTCAGGGTGGGAACTGGAAATCCGAGGGGAGTGCCGCGGCCGGTGGTGAACAGAAGAAGGGTGGCGCCCGCAGCGACCAGTGCTGTTGATGAAACAGCATCATTGCCGGGCGCTTCCAGCAACGCGAGTCCCGCCTTGCCGGCGCGCTCACCGTAGAGCAGCACCTGGCTCACGGGCGCACGGCCGCCTTTCTGCACGGCCCCGAGTGACTTTTCCTCGAGCGTCGTGATCCCGCCGGCAATGTTGCCGGGCGACGGGTTTTCGTAAATGGGCTGACCGTGATCCAGGAAATACTGTTTGAAGTTGTTGACCACCGAGACCACGCCCGCGAACACCTGGGCGTCGACCGCCCGGCGCATCAACAGTTGCTCGGCGCCGAAGACTTCCGGAATTTCCGTCAGAATGGGCGTGCCGCCCGCGGCTGACAGCTGGTCCGCGATGCGGCCTACGAGCGGATTGGCCGTGATGCCGCTGAATCCGTCGGAGCCGCCGCACTTGAGGCCGATCGACAGGTCTGCGAGCGGGCAGGGCTCGCGCTCGTCGCATTCCACGATCTCAACGAGTCCCTCCAGCGCCTCCAGTCCCGCTTCCAATTCATCCTCAATGGCTTGCGCGCTGAACGAACGTATACGGGATTCGTCGTGCGGTCCAACTTCGGCGAGCAGTTTGCTCAGCTGGTTGGATTCGCAGCCGAGGCCCACCACGAGCACGCCGCCCGCGTTGGGATGGGCAATGAGCGATGCGAGGATTTTGCGTGTATGCGCGAGGTCATCGCCGAGTTGTGAGCAGCCGAATGGGTGCGTGAGCGCGTGCACGCCATCCACACGACCCGCAAACCGCTCCGACCCCAGCCGCGCAATCCGCTCGGCCGTCCGTGTCACACAACCCACCGTTGTGATGACCCAGATCTCATTGCGCGTACCAACCTTGCCGTTGCGACGCCGGTAGCCCATAAAGTGGGGCGATTCGTCCATCGAAGCTGCGGTCGCCCGCGCGGGCGCGGCCGGTTCATACTCGTATTGATTGAGCCCGGTGAGCCGCGTTGTTAGATTACCCGAATGCACCAGCGAGCCCGGCTCGATGTCACACCGCGCCTCGCCGATGGGCCAGCCGTACTTGCGAACGGCGTTCCCGGCGCTGATCCGGCGGATCGCGATCTTGTGCCCGCGCGGAATCAACTCACGGACGTGAACGCTGTCGCGGCCCGATCCTTCCGAAACGTCCAAACTGACACTTTCGCCGGGCTCGAGCTGGCGCAGGGCGACGGCCACATCGTCCGCTGGATCAATCAGGTGAATGAAATGGCGCAGTGCAGTATTCTCCTAAGGAAACCGGTGTCATTTAAAGGGTCGACCCGTCTTTTGTCCAGCCCCCGGTGACGCGTACACTGCGGCACCTTTCGCGAACCACGACGCATGTCAAAAACTAAAACGACGCCCAGCCGCACGACTGCGCTCGATCTGACGGCCGCCGAGAAGCTCACCGAGAGTATGGGCGGCCGGCGCGCCACCATCAATGACATCGCCCGCCTGGCGAATGTGTCCAAGAAAACGGTCTCGCGGGTGATCAATCAGTCACCTTTTGTTAAAGAGGCCACGCGCGCCAAGATCGATGCCGTCATCCAGCAGATCGGCTACGCGCCTGATCCGCAGGCTCGCGGTCTCGCTTTCCGCCGTTCGTTTCTGATCGGGTTGATATATGACAATCCCAACGCTCAGTACATCGTCAATATCCAGGACGGTGTGCTGGACGCGCTGCGGGGCTCCGGATTCGAGCTCGTGGTGCACCCCTGTGATCGGCTGAGCGAGGACTTTCTGCCCGGCATACGCCGCTTTATTGAGCGCCAGAAGTTGCATGGCGTGGTGCTGTTGCCGCCGATCTCCGAAGACCAGATGCTGGCGCAGGCCTTGCGCGAGATTGATTGTCAGTATGTGCGTGTGGCCTCGATACGCCTCGACAACACTTCGCGCGCGATCTTATGTAACGACCGCGAAGCCACGGCCGAGGCCGCCAACTACCTTGAAGCCCTCGGTCACCGGCATATCGGGGTGATTACGGGACCGCCGCAGTACCGCTCGGCTCACGAGCGTGCGCTCGGGTTCACGTCGGCGTTGGAAGCTCGCGGGGTGAAAATTCCTCCCGAGATGATTGTTGAGGGTGCGTATACGTTCGATTCCGGTGTTGCCTGCGCGGAGGCGCTGCTGGCGCGTAAGCCGCGTCCTACGGCGATCTTTGCATCGAACGATGAGATGGCAGCCGGCGTCTATAAAGCCGCCTACCGGCTCGGTATCTCGATTCCGCGCGAGCTCTCGGTCGTGGGCTTCGATGACAGTCCGCTCGCGACCCGCCTCTCGCCTTCACTGACCACTATACGGATGCCCATCCGGGACATGGGACGGCTGGCCGCCGCCAAGCTCATCCCCGTCAAGGCACCCAATGAGGCCGATCTGGCGACCGTGACCCGCGTCAGCCTGCACCTCATCGTGCGCGATTCTTCCCAACCACCTCACGAGTAACCGGTTGCCCATTTCTTCGAGGGTGACACCGGTTACCACCGGGGTATCATCAAGGTCTATGGCCAAGAAACTAGTGCTTCATCCCGACCGTCTGTTCCCGGCCGATCCGGCCATCCGCGCGATCGCCCGCCGGCTCTACGGCGCCGTCCAGAATCTGCCCATCATCAGCCCGCACGGCCACACCGATCCCGCGTGGTTCGCGGACGATCAGCCGTTCAGCAATGCTGCCGAGCTGCTCCTCGCGCCCGATCACTATCTCTACCGCATGCTCTACAGCCAGGGCGTGCCGCTGGCCAACCTCGGTGTGCCGAGTCGCAAAGGGCCGTCCGATGCCGATCCTCGCGAAGCCTGGCGCCTGTTCGCGCGCAACTTCACCCTGTTCCGCGGCACGCCGTCCTATCTGTGGCTGAGTCACGTTTTCAGCGGCGTGTTTGGACTGGACGTCGTGCTCGATGAGAAGTCGGCCGACCACTATTTCGATGCGATCGGAACCGCGCTGCGCACCGATGCCTTCCGGCCCCGCGCGCTGTTCGAGCGATTCAACATCGAAGTGTTGGCAACGACCGAATCGCCGATCGACACCCTGGCCCAACATCGCAAGATCCGGGAGAGTGGCTGGAATGGCCGGGTCATCACCACCTACCGGCCGGATGCGGTGGTCGATCCTGAGCACGAGCAGTTCCCGCATGCCTTGAAGCAGTTCGGCGAGTTGACGGGCCAGGACGTATATAACTGGCGCGGTTATCTCGAGGCACATCGCATGCGCCGTGCGACGTTCGCCAATATGGGAGCCACCGCTACTGATCACGGTCACCCGACAGCGCGCACCGCAGATCTCAGCGCAGCAGAATGCGAGAGCCTCTTCGCGCGTGTTGTTGCAGGCAAAGTAACACCCGAGGATGCCGAGCTGTTCCGGGCACAGGTGCTGTTCGAGATGGCTCGTATGAGCCTCGACGACGGCCTCGTCATGCAGATTCACCCGGGCTCGTTCCGCAATCACAACCGCTGGTTGTTTGAGAATTACGGCCGCGACAAGGGCGCTGATATTCCGATGCGTACGGAGTACGTGAGCGCGCTCAAACCGTTGCTGGATCGCTTCGGCAACGATCCGCGCCTGTCGATTATTCTGTTCACGTTGGATGAGACCACCTACAGCCGTGAGCTCGCGCCGTTGGCCGGGCACTATCCGGTGTTGAAACTCGGTCCCGCCTGGTGGTTCCACGACAGTCCGGAAGGAATGATGCGCTTCCGCGAGCAGACCACGGAAACGGCCGGCTTCTATAACACCGTCGGATTCAACGACGATACGCGTGCGTTCCTGTCGATTCCGGCCCGACACGATGTGGCGCGCCGCGTGGACTGTGCATTCCTGGCACGCTTGGTCGCTGAGCATCGCCTCGACGAGGACGAAGCGCGCATTGTGGCGGAAGACCTGGCGTATCGCCTGCCGAAGGCCGCGTACCGTCTATGAGCCACTCCGACTTGTTTTCATTGGTGGGCCGTACAGCCCTGGTAACAGGCGCCAACACCGGTATCGGCCAGGGGATCGCTCTTGCGTTGGCGAACGCCGGCGCGGACATCGTCGCTGTTGGCAGAACAGCTCCGGAGGAAACTGCGAACCTCGTGCGTGGCGCAGGGCGCCGGTTTCACAGCATCGAGGCGGACCTGGGGTCGGCCTCCCACTCGGGCGAGATCGTCCAACAGGCTGTCGAGCACTTCGGGGCCGTGGATATTCTCGTCAACAATGCCGGTATCATCCGCCGCAACGACGCGTTGGATTTCACCGAAAGCGACTGGGACGCGGTGATGAACGTCAACCTGAAGTCGGCATTCTTCCTGTGCCAGGCGGTCGCCCGCAAGATGCTCGAGCTCAAACGCGGCGGAAAGATCATCAACATCGCCTCGATGTTGTCCTTCCAGGGCGGTATTCGCGTGGTCTCCTACACGGCCAGCAAGAGCGCGATTGCCGGCATGACCCGCCTCCTGGCCAATGAATGGGCCGCCAAGGGCATCAACGTCAATGCGATTGCGCCAGGTTATATTGCAACCAACAATACGACCGCGTTACGCAATGATGAGACGCGTAATCGCGAGATTCTGGCGCGGATCCCGGCAGCACGCTGGGGCAAGCCGGAAGACCTGGGCGGTGCCGCTGTCTTCCTGGCTTCGCGTGCGTCCGACTACATGCACGGCACTGTCGTGCCCGTCGATGGAGGATGGCTCGCGCGCTGATGCGCGCGCGGGCGTCGCCCCCATCAATTGGTCTCAACCTGCAGCTTGTGTGCGGCTGTGGCTGTGGTGCACTTCTGTCAGCGCTGTCGCATCAACGTTCTCTACCGCGGTTTCCACGGCCCGGTCATAACAGGATTTATACATTCGATAGCGGTCCACTTCCCGTGCATTGGGCTGTTGGCAAACCCGCTTGGCCGCGCGCTGTATACGCTGGTACAGCGCTTCCGCAAGGGCCGGATTCTGTAAGTCTTCCTTCACATAGCTGACACTCAACGAAACCGTTTCGGTCGGCTCGCCGGCCAACGCGGATGTTGAGCTGAGCGCGGCCGTACCCAGCAGGATCAGACCGCTCAGGATGCCGAAGTGACGATCGGGGCGCATGACGACTCTCCTTTTGTGATGAGCGTGCGTATAGATGCAGGGCATGGCTTTGGGGTTTGCTCGGCCGGTCGTGAGGGCGGGGCATTTGGGCTCACCTGCGACGAACGGAGCGGTCGCGTAGAATGAGCCGCGTGAAAAGACACAAAGCCCGGGAACTGGACCCCTTGAAGCGCCGGATTGCTGATCTGAACCCCAGCAGCATCGACGCCCTGTATGGGCTCGAGCCTGTCTATGAGCCCGGTAAGGGGTTACCTGGGCTGTTGCCGGAAGAGTTTGTCGCCGTTCAATGTCCCTACTGCGGCGAACGGTTGGAGACCCGCGTTGATCTGACCGCCGATGAGCCGTCCTACATTGAGGATTGCCAGGTCTGCTGTCGGCCCATTCAGTTCGTGCTCGAGCGAGCCGACAGTGGCGGGCTGCTTTCCGTCCAGGTTCAGCGGATAGATTAGTTCGACACGCTCGAGCTAACCGACGCCATGAACCCCCGTGAGCTGCGCACTGTTCTGCTGATTCACTCGATCGAGGAGACCGATCGCGGTGGCGAGGTCATTCCGCTCGCCGATCGCGCGGATGCTTCGCGGTGGGTGTTGCGCGAGTCCGGCAAGGTCGAGGCGCAGGCTTCAGCGGCGCTGTCACCGCAGTCGCAGGCTTTCCTGGTCAAGCGCTCGGATCGGCTGCTCGATCGATTGGCCCTGCGCTCGCCGGCGGTCATGCATGTTCTTGCGCTGGCGGGGGGACTCACCTGGCTCGGCCGATTCGTGCTGGCGGCCGCGGTGGCTGTCGGTATCTCGCTCTCCGCGCTGGATGGCAGCCGGCGCATCAACATCCTGGCCTTTCCGCTCATCGGGCTCATTGCCTGGAACCTGTTTGTCTATGTGGCGTTGCTCGTAACCTGGATCAGGGCCCGCGGCCGCGCGCCCTCCGGTTTCTGGTTCGCGCATTTCTATGAGCGGTGGATCGCCGGCCGCATTGAATCCTTGATGCGACATTCCACCCGCTACAACGTACCGCTCACCACGGGATTGCGACGATTTGCGGGCGAGTGGGGCGCGCTTTCACAGCCTATGCTGTTCCTGCGGGCGAAGCGCCTGATGCACTTTGCTGCGGCGCTGGTTGCGATCGGACTGATCGTCGGACTGTATATTCGCGGCATCGCGCTGCGCTACGAAGCCGGGTGGGAAAGCACCTTCCTCGGCCCACAGAGCGCGTACGCACTCATCTCATTGTTGTATGAGCCCGCCTCGCTGCTGTCCGGTATTTCCTTTGGCAGTCCTGGCGAAATCAGCGAGCTGCGTTGGACTACCGCAGGCGGTGGCGGCGAGGCCGCGACGTGGATCCACCTGATCGCCATTACAGCGGTGCTGTATATCGTGTTGCCTCGTCTGGTGGCAGCCGGCGCGGCGACGTTTGAGTTGTGGCGCTTGGCTCGTCGGATCCCTTTGCCCGCGCCGCTCTTGGGTTATGCGCGAGCGCTCGTGATTGGTGTTGGTAGCGGTACGGTGGGCGAGATGGCCAGTGTTGTGCCGTACGCGTACGAGCCCAAGGCGCCCTCCATCGCCGGTCTCGAGTCTCTGTTGGCCGCAACACTCGGCGCCAACCTGAAAATACAAGTCGCCGATCCGGTGAAGTATGGCGACGAGGAATCCGTCGCCAAGCGGCTCGCTGCCACCACCGCCACCTGGCACGTAATCCTGATGACGCTCGCGTCCACTCCGGAAGTTGAGAATCACGGCGCATTCCTCAAGGGCTGGCGCGACTGGTTCGTGAAGAACGCGACGTCCGCGCCGCTGTTGATTGTGATTGATGAAGGTCCGTATGCGGCCCGCATGCGTGGCGAGGTGGCATTGGAGCAGCGCCTGCAGGAGCGCCGGAAGTTGTGGCGCGAGTTTGTGTCCGGCTACGGCCTGCGCGCCGTATTTGCCGATTTGATCCAGATCAAGCCCGGCGCGGCTTCTGAAATCAACGCCCGCGATGAAGCCCGTTCCGCCTTGTGGACCGCGAGCGAGCGCGCATGAGTATGGGCACGGCAGTCGGCTTCGCATGAACGTCGTCGCCTGCCAACCGCGACTCAACCGCGGGCGCCACAGAGGCCTGTGCCCATGAGCAGCGCAGGTTCCGCGCCGGCCACGCAAGTCCCAGGTCCCGCTGTGCCATGCAAAATCAACGTTAGCCTCCTCTCGCACACCAACGTCGGCAAGACAACACTCGCCCGCACACTGTTGCGCCAGGACATCGGCGAGGTCGGTGACCGTGCCCACGTCACCGAGGTGGCCGAAAGCCACGTGTTGATTGAATCGCCTGCCGGCGATTCGCTGATCCTCTGGGACACCCCCGGTTTCGGCGACAGCACTCGCGTGTTGAAACGCCTGGAGCAGGGCGACAAGCCGATCGGCTGGTTCCTGTCGCGCGTCTGGGATCGATTCGCCGATCGCCCGTTCTGGTGCAGCCAACAGGCGATGCACAACGCCCGCGAAACCAGCGACGTCATCTTGTATGTCGTCAACGCGGGTGAATCACCTTCTTCCGTCGGCTATGTCGACGCCGAGCTGCGGATTCTCGGTTGGATCGGCAAGCCCGTCATCCTGCTGTTGAATCAGCTCGGCCCGCCGCGAGATGCCGTCCAGTCGCACGAAGATGTGACGCAGTGGCAGGCCCATGTCGCCCAATACAAATGGGTCGAAACCGTCCTGCCGTTCGATGCCTTCGCCCGGTGTTGGGTGCAGGAAGGCACGCTCCTCGCCGAGATACAGCGCCTGTTGACCGGCCCTCGGCAGGTGGCTTTCGGTCACTTGCGGGAATCCTGGCGGGTGCGCAACCTCGCCGTGTTTCACGACTCCATGAAAGCGCTCGCCGACCAGATCGCCGCTGCAGCCATCGACGTAGAACAAGTGCAGGAGCGGGACATACAGGGAAAAGCGCGAGCCTGGATCGGCGCAATGGCGAGCGGTCTCGAGCGCCCCGACCCCGGTCTCGAGCGCGCCCAGACGAATCTGGCGGGCCGTCTCGACTCGAATATCCGCTCCACCACCGCGAAGCTGGTGGAGTTGCATGGGCTCACGGGGCGCGCCACGGATGAAGTCCTGAAACGAATGGGCAGCGAGTTCTCGGTGGATCGCCCTGCGGATGCCGACAAGGCCAGCGTTCTTGGCGGCCTGGTGTCCGGCGCGTTGGGTGGCCTCGCTGCGGATCTGGGAGCGGGCGGACTGACTTTCGGGGCAGGTGCGTTGATAGGCGGTGTCCTGGGCGTTTTCGGGGCGCGTGGCATCGCCAAGGCCTACAACCTTGCCCGCGGCGCGAACACGGGAACAGTCCGATGGTCTCGGGAGTTTCTGTTCGCCCGTGTTGCCGCCGCGCTGATGAGATACCTTGCAGTCGCTCACTTCGGTAGGGGTCGAGGTGAGTTTGTGTCAGGTGTCGCGCCGGCGCATTGGCAGGAGGCGGTCCAACAGGCGTTGGGGCGCCGCAAGGCCAGCTTCGATGCGCTCGTGGCGGGAACGGTGACCGCTGCCGCTGTGTTACCGCTGATAACGGCCAGCGCTCAGGAAGTGTTGCTGCACCTGTACCCCGACGTATCCCATGTATTCGAATAAACGAGGTGATCATGACTCTGAGGAAGAGAGCTGCCGCCCTTGCCGCCGT
>Ga0268266_10006682_pt1 | contig 10522 bp, 12 predicted proteins | sample KBSS13metaG_FD_190356 | JGI IMG/M metagenome (GOLD analysis project Ga0268266, IMG submission 190356) | Switchgrass rhizosphere microbial communities from Kellogg Biological Station, Michigan, USA - KBS S1-3 metaG (SPAdes) (version 2) | ecosystem: Host-associated > Plants > Roots > Rhizosphere... | reverse complement strand
TCGGCTGGGGCCACAGCCCGGGTTCGTGCACCGAAGAGCCCTGGCTGGACGTCCTCCGGGGCCACAACGGTGCTCGGGTGCGCCGGTGCACACACGACACCGTCGCAGCGCCTTGGCGCTGATGCCGGCGGCCAGCGCCTGTCGCCGGGTGACCGGCCGGCGGATGTCCAGCGGTTCGGCACCCATCTCCTCAGCATGGCCGGAGCCTCCCGGCCGTCGCAGACCCTCTCCACACGAGTGCATCGTGGGCAAAGGAGTTCGCACGCACGAGCGCGCCGACCTACCCTGGAACCAGATGACGAACGCACGCGAAGACTTCTCCCTCGACGCCGAGCTGGGCGAGACCACCGGTTGGGACCTCGAGGACGACTTGACCGACCCGGCCGATCCCGACGACACCGACACCGACGACGCCGAGGGCGACGGCTGGGAGTCCGGCTACGCCGAGGACGACCCCGAGCTCACCACGGGTGAGCAGGATCTCGCCGAGCGCTACGCCCTGCGCCGGGTGGCCGGGCTCAGCACCGAGCTCGAGGACATCTCCGAGGTCGAGTACCGCCAGCTCCGGCTGGAGCGGGTCGTCCTGGTGGGCGTCTGGACCGACGGCTCGATCGAGGACGCCGAGAACTCCATGGCCGAGCTGGCGGCGCTGGCCGAGACGGCCGGCTCGGAGGTCCTCGACGCGATCTACCAGCGCCGCGACAAGCCCGACCCCGCGACCTACATCGGCCGCGGCAAGGTGGAGGGGCTCGGCGAGATCGTGCGCCACACCGGCGCCGACACCGTGATCTTCGACGGAGACCTGGCGCCCAGCCAGCTCCGCAACCTCGAGGACAAGCTCAAGGTCAAGACCGTCGACCGCACCGCGCTGATCCTCGACATCTTCGCCCAGCACGCCAAGAGCCGCGAGGGCCAGGCGCAGGTCGAGCTGGCCCAGCTCAACTACATGAAGCAGCGACTCCGTGGCTGGGGTGGCAACCTCTCCCGCCAGGTCGGCGGCCGGGCAGCCGGCGGCGAGGGCATCGGTGGCCGTGGTCCGGGTGAGACCAAGATCGAGACCGACCGCCGCCGCATCAACACCAAGATCGCCAAGCTGCGCCGCGAGATCGCCCACATGAAGGGCACCCGCGACACCAAGCGGCAGGAACGCCGTCGCCACCACATCCCGAGCGTCGCGATCGCCGGCTACACCAACGCCGGCAAGTCCAGCCTCCTCAACCGGCTCACCGGCGCCGGCGTGCTCGTCGAGGACGCGCTGTTCGCGACCCTCGACCCGACCACCCGACGTACGTCGACCAGCGACGGCCGCGTCTACACGATGAGCGACACCGTCGGCTTCGTCCGCCACCTGCCCCACCAGCTGGTCGAGGCCTTCCGGAGCACGCTCGAGGAGGTCGCCGACTCCGACCTGATCCTCCACGTCGTCGACGGCTCCCACCCCGACCCCGAGGGTCAGATCGCGGCCGTGCGCGAGGTGCTCGGCGAGATCGGCGCCGACAAGGTGCCGGAGATCATCGTGGTCAACAAGGCCGACGCCGCCGACCCCCTCGTGCTGGCACGGCTCAAGCAGCGCGAGCCGCACGCCGTCGTCGTCAGTGCCGTCACCGGCGAGGGCCTCGACGACGTGCTGGCCCAGGTCGAGGACGACCTGCCGCGGCCGGGCGTCGAGTTCGAGGCGCTGCTGCCCTACGCCCGCGGCGACCTGCTCGACCGGCTCCACCAGCACGGCGAGATCGAGTCGTTGGAGCACACCGGCGACGGCACGGTCGTCCGTGGCCGCGCCCACGCCGACCTCGCCGGCGAGCTCGCGGCCTACCCGGTCTAGACATCGGTCCTAGGCTCGAGGCCGTGTTCAACACGATGTCTCTGCCGGACGGGCGGGTCCTCGAGTACACCGACCTGGGTGACCCCGCGGGCGCACCACTGATGTTCTTCCACGGCACTCCGGCGACCGGCGGCCAAGGTGCCGTGCTCGCCGGCGCGGCGAAACTCCACGGGATACGTCTGATCACCCCGAGCCGGCCCGGGTACGGCGCATCGACGCTGAGCCCGCCGGGCTTGTCGCCGACCGCGGCCGACGCACTGGAGCTGGCCGGCCATCTCGGGCTCGACCGGTTCGCGGTGCTGGGCACCTCGGGCGGAGGGCCGTTCTCGCTCGCGGTGGCAGCGGCCGCGCCCGACCGGCTGAGCGCAGTCGCGGTACACGCCTCGCCCGGCTGCTACGCAGACGTGAAGCCCGAGGTGCTCGAGGCCGACGACCGCCGGGCGCTCGACCTGGCTGCCTCGGGTGATGCCGACGAGGCGATGCGGGTCATGGACGCGCTGGGTGACGCCGGCGTGGGCAACCTCCGGGGGTTGTCGCCCGAGGAGTTCTCGGAGGCGATGGCGAAGATGGCGCCGCCCGGAGGCAGTTGGCTGGACGGTCATCCCGATCTCCAGCAGGCGTTCCGGTCCGACTTCCGCCGGGCGATCACGACCTCGTCCGGCATGTCGCGTGACAACTTGTCGTGGCTGCGCGACTGGGACATCGACCTGTCTGCGGTCACCGTGCCCGTCGACCTCGTCTACGGTGACGCCGACCGGATGGCCGAGGTCGCTCACGGCGAGTGGCTACGGGCTCGGCTGCCCAGCAGCGAGCTGCACGTCGTCCCCGGTGACCACACGGCCGTGGTGTTCGGCGCGGCGGCCGACTCGTTTGCTGCCATCGCGAGCGCCCGGTCCTAGGCTCGCCTGGTGTTCAGCACCGTCAGCCTCCGCGACGGGCGCACGCTGGAGTACGCCGACCTGGGCGACCCGGCCGGTCGCCCCGTCCTGTTCTTCCACGGCACCCCGGGCACGGCCGGGCAGGGGGAGATCGTCGCGGACGCCGCCCGCGTCGCCGGCGTCCGGCTCGTGGCCGTCAGCCGTCCGGGGTACGCCGCCTCGACGAACACGCCTCCCGGCCTGACGTCGACCGCCGCTGACGCGCTCGAGCTGGCGGACCGGCTGGGCCTCGAGCGACTCGTGACGATGGGCGGCTCGGGGGGCGGGCCGTACGCCCTCGCCGTGGCCGCCCTCGCGCCGGACCGGGTCAGCTCGGTCGCCGTCCTCGGCGGCATCGCGAACAGCTCCGAGGTCAACCCCGAGGACCTGGATCCCGATGACCGTCGCGCCATCGAGCTGTTGGCCGCCGGCGACGTCGAGGCGGCCTCGGCGATCCTGATGGGATGGTCCGAGACCGCCTTCGGACCGATGCAGGGCCAGTCCGCGGAGGACTTCCACGCGGCGCTGCAGCAGACCCGGCCACCGGGCGAGAACTGGTTCGAGAGCCGCCCCGAGTCCCTGTCACTCTTCGAGGCCGACTGGCAGCGGGCCATCACCACCTTCGACGGCTTCGTGCGCGACAACCTCTCGTGGCTGGGCGCCTGGGACTTCGACCTGGACGCGGTCAGGTCACCGGTCCGCCTCGTCTACGGAGAGGGCGACCGGATGGTGCCGGCAGCCCATGGTGAGTGGCTCCACGAGCGGCTCGCCGACAGCGAGCTGCACGTCGTAACCGGCGGCCACGGACACGCCACCTTCGGCGCCGCCGAGGAGTCCTTCCGGACGATCGGCGGCTGAGACGCCCGACGCCTGACGCACCACCGCCCGGTCACCGGGGGGATCGTGACCGGGCGGCGGAAGACGTGGGTCGCGGCTCAGCGCACGACGTAGGTGACGGGGGTGCGGTCCCCGCTGGTGTCGTCGCCCGAGTCGTCGTCGCCCTGGCAGTTGTCCTCGGAGTCGTCGTCGGCGTTGTCGATGCCGTCGCCGTCGGTGTCCTCCTGGCCGTCCTCGACGCCGTCGTTGTCGGTGTCGGCATCGGTCGGGTCGGTGGAGGTGCAGCCGTCGTGCACCTCGGCGCCGTCGTCCTCACCGTCGCCGTCCGTGTCGGCGTCATGAGGGCGGGTGCCGTGCCGGAACTCGCCGAGGTTGCTCAACCCGTCGTGGTCGGGGTTGCCCCGAGCGTTCGCCTTGTGGGGGTCGAGGTGGTGGCGGATCTCCCAGCGGTTCGGCATCCCGTCGTGGTCGGAGTCGCGGGACCCGGACGCATGGGTCGCGGACTGCGAGCTGAGGGTGAGCAGCGCGGCCGCGCCGACCGAGGCGACGACGGCCGTGACGCGGCGGACGGTGGTGAACAGGGTCATGACGGTTCTCCGGGGGGTGGTGGCCGAGCCGGTGCTCGGCTGCTTCCTGGAGGGTAGGGAGAGGTGAGCGCTCGTCGCATCGGATCGCGGCAAGATCGCGCATGCCCAATGGTCCTAGTACCCCTCAGCCGTCGATCAGGCGAAGGGCCAGGCGCGGGCACATCCGGACGGCCTCCCGAGCCTCCCCCAGCAGGCGATCGGGAACCTCTCCGCGAACGACCGGATACCCCCACTCGTCCAGGTCCACCAGCTCCGGCAGAAGCTCGCGGCACAGTCCTCGGGCTCGGCACTCCGGCCAGTCCACGCGCAGGGCCCGGCTCACGACGCGACCCTGCGGATCCGGCGATCGGCGTACGCCGGCCGCCACGTGCAGCAGCCGGCGACGTGCCCCTCGACCTCGTCCGGGTACGCCGCCAGCAGCGACCGGACGAGCCGCACCATCCCGTCCGGATGGGCGCACGCACCTCGTCTCTCGACCGTGCCGGCGAGCTCGACGACCCGGTCGGTTCCGCCGTCCAGGCGGGTGAGCGCGTCGGCGAGTGCGGGGAGACCGTTGCGGCACGGCCCGCACCGGCCGGCGCTCTGCGCTGCGAGATAGTCGACGAGGCGCCGCGTCCACCCCACCGGGCAGCCCTCGACCGCCATCACCAGTCCTGCGCCCAGTGCGTAGCCCGCCGTGCGCAGGCCCGGCACCGAGAACACGAGAGTCCTGGCGTCGTCCGGGTCGACCCAGGTGCCGTGGTAGCCACCGAGCAGGACCGCCGGTGATGCCTCCAGCGACACCACGCGGCTGAGCGACTCGCCGTACTCCGTCTCGCGGACCGTGACCCGGCCGCCCGCGCGGACGGTGAGCAGGGTCGTGCCGGGCTCGTCGTCCGTCCCGAGCCCGCGGGGAGCACCGTCGAGCAGGAGTCGTCCGACGTGAGCCCAGGTCTCGGCGTTCGACAGGAGCGTCGGGCGCGCGCGGTGTCCCGTGACCGCCTCGGGGGACCAGGCGGTCACGGGAAGATTGGGGCGCCCCGCCATCAGCTCGAGCACGGCGCGCGCCTGCCCCGCCACGAACCTGGGCTCGGTGACGTGGCGGACGAACCGGATCCCGCGGTCCCGTCGCTGGGCCAGGGCCGCGTCCATCCCGGCGACGGTGAGCGGCCGTTCACCGGGGAGCGCGACGTGGACCTGCCGGGCACCCAGGGCGCGGGCCGTCATGACCGCACCGTCGAGGACCAGGTGCGGGCGCAGCCGCGCCAGCACGGTGTCCTTGCTGCTGGCCGGCTCGCCCTCGCTCAGGTTGACGACGACGCACGGTCGGCCGCCGCGGTCGGCCGCCGCCCGCAGCTTCGTGGCGAACGGGAACGCCGCTCCGCCGCGGCCGCGCAGGCCGACGTCCTCGACCGCGTCGATCAGTTGGTCGAGCGTGCGGCGAGGCGTCTCGCCGTAGCGCTTCCGGTGGGGCGCCAGGCCCGGGCCCTCCTCGACGCCCTCGAGGAGCCACGGGCCCTCCCGGACCTCGGGGTCCTCACAGACGGGGACCGGGGTCGGGGCCGCGGCCATGCCGCGCAGGCCGCTCACGTCGTGCTCCCGACGGTGGCAGCCACCGTCGCCCGGCCGACCCGCAGCACGGCGGCGACGGCGACCAGGCAGACACTCGCCCAGACCGCGGTCCGCTCCCAACCGGCCGTGCGCAGGTCGGTGCCGATGCCCAGTCCGTGCGCGACACCGGCACCCCAGGCGGCGTAGGCGAGCAGGTGGACCGCGTGCCAGCGCCGGCGACCCAGGCGCGTCCGGAGCAGCGAGGTGACGGTGACCAGAGCGATCACGTCGAGGGCGAGCGTGCCGAAGCCGAGCCACAGCGGGAGGTACGTCGCCCCCACCCAGGGCACCAGGGCCTGCCACCACCGGATGTCGACGTAGGTGTCGGTCACCGCGGTGGCCACGTGCACCGTCAGCAGGACGACCGACCACAGCGCGAGATCGCGGTGGAGGCGCTGCCCCACGAACCTCGGCAGCACCCGACCTCCGCGCCCGGTGGCCACGATGCCGAGCAGGGCGGTGGCCGTGAGGAGAGCGAGGACCACGAGGCCGGTGCTGCGGTTGAGGTACCAGAGCACCGGGTCCGAGCCGGTCATGCCGCTGCCCCCTCGTCCTCGGGCCACGCACCGGTCCGGCGTACCAGGCCCTGCGCGTCGACCAGCCGGGCCGAGACACCGTGGCCGGTCAGCCACGACGGAGCCTCGACGCCCAGCACGAGAGCGGCCGTGCTCGCGGCGTTCGCGCCCGCCGCCGTCTCACCGACGCACGTCGCCGTGCGCCACCGTCCACTTGCCGGCATCCCGGTCCGCGGGTCCAGGACGTGGTGGTACGTCGTCCCCGCCCGGCTCCACCGGCGCACGCGGGTGCTGGACGTGGCGAGCCCACCCCGCTCCAGTCGCACCACGACGCCGGGGCCGCCGGGCCGCTCGGAGACGCGCACGGGCCATCCGTCCTCCACCGGACCTGTCACGGCGACGTCGCCCCCGACCGAGACCAGTGCCGGCCCGGAGAGCTCGGTCGCCAGCATGTCGGCGACGAGGTCGGCGGCGAACGCCTTGCCGGTGGCGCCGAGGTCGAGGGCGGTGCCTGCGGGGACGCGCACGGCGTCCTCGTCGACCGCGAGCTCGCGCCACGCGTCGAGGCGGGGTGCCGCGACCGGTGTCACCGACCCCCGGTCCACGAGGGAGCCGAAGTCGCGGTCGTACCCGAGCGACACCAGCGGCCGTCCGAGCAACGGATGGACGAGCCCGCCGGTCAGCCGAGCGGCCTCGACCGCCACCCGGACCGCTGCCACGAGCACCGGGTCGACGTCCACCCAGTGGCCGGCCGCGGCGTTGGCGCGGGACAGGTCTGAGTCGGGACGGAACCGGCTGCAGGTGCGGTCGACGTCTTCCAGGACCATCCGGGTGCGATGCCGGGCCGCGGCGAGGTCACGGTCGTGGTGGGTCGAGACGTGGACGTAGGTACCCAGCGACTCGAACGTCGTCGTTCCCATGGTCACGAACCGCTCGACGGGGCCGGAGGCGGAGGCGGCGGGGGCGGCGGCGGTGCGTGGTACACCGGCGCCTGGTGGTGCACGACGGGCGACCCCGGCGAGGCCGGACTGACCGTGCCCCCACCCAGCACGACCGGGGAGGTCGCGCCCTGGACGTACTGGGTACGGACGACGGTCCGGGTCGGGCGTGGTCGCAGCACCACCCGACGCGGCAACGCTGCCGACCGGCGTCGCGCCATCATCGCGTCGTAGCGGGCACGCTGCCGGGTGGCCTTCGCCACCGCGGCCGCGTGCTCCGCCTCGGTGCGTGACCGGGTCTGGTCGAACCGTCGGGCCTCCTCACCGGCGAGCAGGCCGACCGCGGTCAGACTGGCGGCGCTCACCAGGGCCGCGGCGGACGCGACGCCGACTCGGAACAGGTCACGGCTTCGGGGGGTGTCACTCATGGCGTCAGCGTGGACGGTGCGCCGACATGGGCAGGTCAAGGCCAGGTCATGGTTCGAGGCGGATTTCGCCCGGCAGCATGACGCGGACATGACGTGCGGACAACACGGCGGGCGGCACCGTGGGGCCCATGAAGCTCCTGCCCGGATTGCTCGTCACCCTCACCCTGACCGCCGGCCTGGCCGGCGGGGTCCGCGCCTACTCCGTCGCCGCGACGGCCGGCCCACCCGTCGTACCGGCGCCGGTCGCGGTGGCCACGCCACCGCGACCCCAGGTCGTGCGTCCCGGTGTCGTCGTCCGTTGGGCGCCGTGCCGTGCTCCCGCCGTACGGGTGGGCAAGGCCTGCGTCACCCACGTCGTCCACACCGTCACCATCGCGCCGCCCGTCACCACACCGACCGTCTCGTCACCGGTGTCCACCCGGGCTCCGCACGCGGCGCCGACCCGCCCCGCCCGCCATCCGGCCCAGGAGTCCGAACCGGGCGACGACCACCACGGCGAGTCCGACGACGGCGACGACGGCGGTGGTGGAGACGACTGACCACGCTGACGGGAGGGCCCGCGAGGGCTCAGTCGACGAGGGGCAGCGTCACCTCGACGCGCGCACCGCCGCGAGCCGAGCTCGCGGTCACCAGTCGTCCGCCACACTGCTCGGCCGTCCGCCGGACGATGTCGAGCCCCAGACCGCTGTGGCCCGGGTCCGGCTCGACGCCTCCCGGCTGGGCGGGTGCCCAGCCTGGCCCGTCGTCGGTGACCAGGAGGACGCACCGACCGTCCGCGGCACGCAAGGACACGCCGAAACCCGTCCCGTCGGGTGTGTGCGCGAAGACGTTGTCGACGAGGACGTCGACGACGTCGGCCACGTCGTGCCGGCTGAGCGGGACCGGGCACGGACCTGTCGTCACGTCCACGGCGAGCGGGCGGCCGTCGTCCTCGGCGAGCGCGGACCAGTACCCCACCCGGTCGGCGACCACGGCGGCCGCGTCGCAGCGCGCGCTCAACGTGCTCTCGACCGGGCGGCGGGCCTCCTTCACGATCTGGTCGACGGTCAGCTGGAGCACGGTGATGTGCTCCTGGAGCCGCTGTGCCAGGACCGGGTCGGGGACTGCACTCGCGTCGAGACGCAGTGCCGTCACCGGCGTCCGCAACCGGTGGGACAGGTCGCCGGCCGCCGCGCGCTCGGCGGCGATCAGCTCGGTGGTCCGCTCGGCCAGTCCGTTCAGCGCCCGGGCCAGCTCCTCGGTCTCCGGCGTCCCCCTCACCTCGGCGCGCACGTCGAGGTGACCCTCGCGGAGCTCGTGGGCGGTCCGGGCGACGTGGCCGAGTGGTTCGCTGATCCGCCGACCGAGCTGCCGGGCCACCGCCCAGCCCAGGAGCAGCAGCACCACGCCCAGAGCGATGATCCCCGCCCATGCCCGGGCGACCCCGTGGCGCAGGTCGGCGGTGCTGACCCGGGCCTCGACCACCGCCGTGCCCCTCGGGCCCGCGACGGGGATGAGCACCGCACCGCCGGTCCGGTCGGTGAACCGCAGCGCCTCACCGTCGAGGGCGCGACGTACGGCGGGGTCCCGGCGCAGGTCGCCCGTGGTGCCGATAGTGCGTCCTTGCGGCGTCAGCACCGCCACCTGGGGGACCGCGGTGCGGTTCAGGTCATCGACGTAGCCACGCAGCCCGGCCACGTCCCGGGTCGAGGAGACCACGAGCGCGACGTTGCGAGCCGACTGGTCGGCCGCGCTCATGGCCCGGTCGGACGCCCAGCTGCGCACCAGCAGGCACAGGGGGATGACGAACGCCACCACCACCGCCGACATGGTGGCCAGGACCAGCCATGAGATCCGGGTACGCATCAGTCGTCCGGGTCGACGAGCCGGACTCCGACCCCGCGCAGACTGTGCAGGTAGCGAGGCTCCTGCGCGGTCTCACCGAGCTTGCGCCGCAGCCACGACAGGTGGACGTCGACGCGGCGCTCGGAGCCGCCGTACGGCTCGCGCCAGACCCCGGCGAGGAGCTCGCGCTTGGTGACGACCTCGCCGGGACGCTGGGCGAGGGCGAGGAGCAGGTCGAACTCCTTGCGCGCCAGGTCCAGCCGGACTCCGTCGAGGGTCGCGACCCGGCTCCGCTCGTCGATCTCCAGCCCACCGACTCGGATCGGCCCGGGCTCGGCCCCCACGGCCGTGCGGCGCAGGACGGCCCGGATGCGGGCGTCGACCTCGTCGGCCCCGAACGGCTTCACGACGTAGTCGTCCGCCCCGGCATCGAGAGCCCGCACGATGCTGGCCCGGTCGTCGCGCGCGGTGATCACGATGATCGGGAGGTCGGCGACCGCGCGGACCATGGAGATCAGGGACAGGCCGTCGATGTCGGGCAGCCCGAGGTCGAGCAGTACGACGTCGGGGCTTGCCGCGATCACCTGCTCCAGCCCGGCCATCCCGGTCGCGGCGACGGTCACGACGTGGCCGCGTCCGCTCATGCTCCGGTCGACCGCGCCCCGGATCGAGGCGTCGTCCTCGATCACCAGGATGCCGGTCATGAGGAGAACGTAGTGCGCGCACCCGCACGGGAAACGGGCCTTCGGTCCCGAGCACCGGTCAGGATGACCTCATGAGCCGGGCGCGCACAGTGACAGTGGCCCTGGGCGTGTGGTGCCTGGTGGTCGCCCTCGTCGCCTCGCTGGTGTGGCTGGTGATCGGCCAGGTGGGCCCGGGCGTCGTGCCGGTCAGTGAGCCGGGCTTCGCGGCCACCGAGTCGCTGCCCGCACACGCCCCGGTCGGACCTGCCGGGCGACCCAGCCCCGGGCCCACGCTCACGCCGCGCAGCAGTGCTACGTCGTCGCCTCCCTCGTCAACACCCACGTCGGCATCCACCTCCACGCCGGCGTCCCCGCCGG
>Ga0268266_10006681_pt1 | contig 10522 bp, 5 predicted proteins | sample KBSS13metaG_FD_190356 | JGI IMG/M metagenome (GOLD analysis project Ga0268266, IMG submission 190356) | Switchgrass rhizosphere microbial communities from Kellogg Biological Station, Michigan, USA - KBS S1-3 metaG (SPAdes) (version 2) | ecosystem: Host-associated > Plants > Roots > Rhizosphere >... | reverse complement strand
GGCCCGCGGGAACCGGCGGGCGGCCGCCGTCGTCCTCCGGATCGACCTCGGGCGCCACCGAGACCACGCTCTTCTTCTTCATCGTCTTGGCCGCGGCCTTCTTCGCGATGTTGAGCAGGTCCTTGTGCGCGTCGTCGTGCGCCTTGGAGTCCTTGCCCGTGACCACGGCGACCAGCGAGTCCTTCATGTACCGCAGGCGGTTCTTGCGCGCGCCCACCTCGTACACGAGGTCCGCGGTCGTCGAGCCGGCCTTGTGCGGCGCGCGATGGAATGCGCTGTTCAGCTTCGGGTGCTTCGCGAGATACGCGCGGACTTCGTCCATCGTCATGCCGACGTCGGCGAGCGCCTTGTCGACTTCCTTCTGCGCGAGCTGCTTGGCCTTGAACAGCTGCATCTGCACGCGGCTGTACACGTTGACCGCGCCGTCGCCGTTGGTCTCGATCGGCAGGAAGATGCCCTGCGGATAGAGCTCGGTGATGAACGACTGCACGCCGTCGGAGACCGACGAGGACGGCATGCATCCGAACGGCTTGACCGACAAGGTCATGTTGACCTTCGAGTACGCGACGTTCTGGATCAGCTTGCCGACCTCCATGTGGCCTTCACCGCCGCGGAGGTTGTTGTCGTAGAACGCGTGCGAGATCTCGGCGATCTCGCCCATGTCGGGCAGGTGGTAGTCCTCGAGGCCCATGCCGTTCGCGATGGTCTGGAACAGGCCACGCAGGACCTTCTCGCCGGCCCACAGCGACGCGATGCGCTTGCGGACGTCGACGCCCTTCAAGCTGAACTTGCTGCCGCCCTTCTGGCCCTTGGTCTCGTCGAAGCCGCGCAGCGTCGCGCGCTGCTCGGTGTCGTAGCGGCCCTGCCAGATCATGTAGAGCAGCCACGCGGTGACCAGCTGGATCTCCGGCTCGGCGCCCTCGGCCTCGAGGAAGCGCTGCAGGCCGTAGTTGCCGTCGCCTTCGGTGGTCATCGCCCAGAACTCGCCGATGATGCCGACGCGCGGCTTGACCTTCGTGCGGTCGACCTTCACGGCGCCCATCAGCTTGCGGACCTTGTAGAGCGCGACCGCGAGCGACCCGTTGGTCTCGAACGCCTGCGCGATGGTGTGCTTCGACGTCTCGATCGCGCGATCGGTCGCGCCCGCTTCGACCTCGTAGGGCCGGATGCGGTAGCCGAGCGCGTTCAGACAGTCGCCGATCAGGATCGCGCGAACGACGCCCCAGAAGAACGTCGGGTTCATCTCGAGGCCGACGCCCTCGCCGGTCGCCTGCTTGAGGCCGCCGGTCTGCTGGAACAGCAGCACGCGGAAGCCGTCGAAGCCGGAGTCGCGCAGCGCCTTGCGATATTCCGTCACGTACGTGCCGAAGCGGCACGGGCCGCACGCGCCGGCGGTGATGAACAGGTGGTTCTTGACGATGTCCTCTTTCGCCATGCCCTGATCGCGCAGGCCGTCGAGGTACTTCACGAGGTTGCCGACGGTGAAGTACGTCGGGTTGCACTGGCCGCGGTTGCCGTACTCGCGTCCGTACTGGAGCGCGTCGTTGTCGGGCACGTCCATCGCCATGACCTTGTAGCCGATGCCGCGCAGCGCGCTCTGGATGAAGAGGTCGTGCGCCATCGTCAGGCCGCTCACGAGGATCGTCGTGTGCGCGCGCTGGTCGGCGGTGAACTGACGCGGCACCGCGTCGAACCACTGCTTCGCGGTTTCGGTCGGCAGGCCGAGGCGCTTGCGCTCCTCCCGCTCGAAGTCCTTGAGCTGCTGCTCGATCGTCTCGAGCGACGTCAGGTCGATGTTCGCGTTCTTCTCGTTCGTGGTGCTCATTTCGATTTCTCCTAGGTCCTGACGACGTTCAGCGCGGCAGAGCGCTTGGTTTTCGGGTTGGCAGCAGCCCACTCGGCGACGAGCGCCTCGAGCGAGCGAATTTGGGTATCGAGCGTGTCATCCGTCCGGCCGACGCCGGCGAGCTTGCCCTGCAGCTGACGCATCAGCTCGAGCTTCTTGTGCGTGACCGAGCGATCGAGCTCGACGGTCTTCGTGGCCTGATCCTCGAGCTTCTCGCGCAGCAGCATCAGCGTGTGCGCGTAGGTCTTCACGCGGATCTTGATCGAGCCGCTCGGCTTGTTGGCGTCGATGTCGTGCAGCGCCGAGTACGCCTTGCCGGCGCTCGCGATGATCGAGTCGATCAGGCCGTACGTCGGCGCGTCGTGGCCGCACTTGAAGCTCGACAGGTCAAAGCACGCGAGGTTCGGGTGCCGCGCGGCGTACTTCGCCGCCCAGACCTTTTGCACCGAGTTCGTCGAGTAGTTCTCGGGCCACACGTCGGTGACGTCCATCGCGTCCTCGATCACGCCCTTGGCGAGATCCTCGGCGAACATCGCGTCGAGCCGCGCCTTGTCGCGCGGCAGCGACCGCATCGACAGGATCGGATAGCCGAGCGCCTGGAACTCCTCGAGCACGGAGTGGTTGAGGCCCGGATCGTTGTGATACGGCCGGCCGAGCATCACGAGCGCCACGCGGTTTTCCCGGGTGACCTCGTCGAGCAGCTCGGTGCCCTTGCGCTCCATCTCGTCTTCGAACGCCTGGACGGCCTTGAACGCCTGATCGACCGCGAAGTCGTTCTCGTCCTCGGTGAGCCCGAGCAACGGGCCCCACTCGCGGAACATCTGCTGCTTGCACATCAGCGGCTCGTTGAGCGTGATCGCCGTGTCGAGATAGCTGATGCCGCGCTCGGCGAAGAAGTCGGTCTCCTTGGTGAACGCCGCGCGGATGACCTTGGGCGTGCCCGACACGACCGGGCAGCTCGCCGTATCCATCTGGTTCACGATGTACGTCGGAACGTGCGTGATCGCGGGGAAGAAGATGTAGTTGAGCGGCTTCTTCTCGTGGTGCTTGAACAGCAGGTTATGGATGTGCGCCTGGCAGACCTTGCTCGGGTAGCACGGGTCGACCGAGCCGTACTTGCAGCCGGCCTGCCACAGCTCTTCGGTGGTCTCGTCGGAGAACACCACGTTGCGCGAGTCGACGCCCAAGCTCTCGAAGTACGTGCGCCAGAACGGGCCCGTCGAGTAGATGTTGAGCACGCGCGGGATGCCGATCCGCGTGTCGCGGCGCTTCTGCCACACATCGGCCGATGCGCGCTGGAACGGCCGCTCGATCGGCTTGTGCCGGACGGCGCCGAGTAGCGTCCGCTTCACGACGATGTCCTTCACCGGTGTGCCGTGCTCCGGCATCGGCGCGTGCTCGTAGAAGCTCTTGAACGCGAGCTTGGCCTCGTAGTCGACCAGGTTCGGGTACTGCTTCATGCGCTTGCCGCGCTCCTTGTTGAGGAGCTTGAGCGCATCCATGTTCTCGACGGTGCCCTTCTCGCACGAGAACCCGGCGATGTAGCGCGCGGTCTTGCCGTCGAGCGTCTTGGTGTCGATGAACGTGCGCGAGCAGTTGTTCGGGCAGAAGTTGCAGCGCGTGTGCTCGTCGTTGGTCGAGACATATTCGATCGCGATCGCCTGATCGAGACCGACGAACTGCGTCTTGCCGCGGCGCCGGGTCACGCGCAGCGCCTCGAACGCGGCGCCGATCGCGCCGGCCTCGCCGCAGTGCGGGTGCAGATAGACTTCCGCGTTGGGGACGCGCTTCTCGATGTAGTCGACCTGCGCTTTGAGCGCGGCGACGTTCTTCTGCGTGCCGCCCTGCAGGACGAACACGCGGCCGAGCTCGGCCATGCGCGGGATCTGGACGACGTACTGCCAGATGTTCTTCGGCAGCACGAGCGCGAGGCCCGCGAGCAGCTCCTCTTTTGCGTAGCCCTCTTTCTGGAAGTTGACGCGATCCGAATCGAGGAACACGGCGCAGCCGTAGCTGAACTTGGGCGCGAGCCGCGCCTCGAACGCGACGTCGGCGTACTGCTTGACCGGGATGCCGAACTGGTCGGCCATCGCCTGGAGCAGCATCCCGTTTCCAGCAGAGCAGCTGTTGCTGAGCCGGAAGTTCTTCACGTCGCCGTTCTGCATGAACATCACCTTGATGTCCTGCCCGCCGATGTCGCAGATGACGTCGACCGCGGGGAACCAGCGCTTCGCCGACATCATGTGTGCGACGGTCTCGACGATGTTGGCGTCGGCGCCGAGCGACTTCTCGAGCACGTCGCCGGCGTAGCCCGTGACGCCGAAGCCGGTGACCTCGAGGCTCGCGCCTTGATCGGTCGCCCACTGCTTCATATCCGCGAACATGTCCTTCATGTCCTGGATCGGGTTGCCCTTCGAGAGCGTGTACACCTTCTTCAAGATGTTCTCGTTCTCGTCGATGAACACGCACTTGCTCGACGTCGAGCCGCCGTCGAGGCCGATCACGCCGCGATACGTCTTGCCCGCTTCGAGCTTGGCGTCGTCGTAATCCGGCGTCCGGTACTTCGTGACGAACGCGTCGCGCTGCTCCGGCTGCTCCACGAGGCCCGGGCCGGCCGATTCGCCGAGCTTGGACTTGCGGCCGTGGTTGATGAACTCCTCGAGCGGCTCGAGACCGCGATACGCGCCGATGTGCTCGGGCTCGTAGAGGCCGAACAGCACCGCGCCGTACGCGGCGTAGAGATCGCTGTTCTTCGGCACGAAGATCAGCTCCTCGATCGGCACGCTCTTGTCGTACTCGTAGCCGCGCTCCGCCCACGCCTCGGGGATGCGCAACCGCCAGCACTGCTGCAGGAACGGCAGGTACGTGTTCGGACCGCCGAGCAAGAGGACCTTGCTCTTGAGCGTGTTGCCGCGCGTGAGGACCGCGAGGTTCTGCGACACGATCGCGTCCGCGAGCGAGTTCATGATCTCGGTGCGCGGGATGCCGCTCTTCACGAGGTTCACGATGTCGGTCTCGGCGAACACGCCGCACTTCGCGGCGACGTGATGGAGCTTGCTCGGGTCGAACTGCAGGCCCGGCACTTCTTCGCGCGGCATGCCGACCTTCAGCACGCACTTGTCGATCGTCGCGCCGGTACCCGACGCGCACTTGTCGTTCATCGAGGTCTGGGCGGTCTTGTCGCCGGTCTCCTCGTTCTTCTTGAACATGATGATCTTGGCGTCCTGACCGCCAAGCTCGATCACGCTGCCGACGTCGGGGTGGAGCTTCTCCACCGCCATCGTGACCGCGTTGACCTCCTGCACGAACTTCGATCCGAGCTGCGGCGCGATCGGCGAGCCGCCGGAGCCGGTGATGAACGTCCGGATCTGGTCGTTCTTGAGATCAGGAAATGCCGCGTGGATCTCGCGCAGCATGTCGCGCGTCATCTCGGGCTGACGCGTCTCGTGGCGCAGGTACTTGCTCCACAGAATCTCTTTCGTGGTCGGATCGACCACCGTCATCTTCACGGTGGTGGAGCCAACGTCGATGCCGATGACGACTTTGTCGGGCGTGCTCATTCAGTTCTCCAACTAGACTGACGCGTCAGTCTGGTGCCGGGGAACTATAACTAGACTGACACGTCAGTCCAGAACTAAGTGTCGGCAAGGATAGATCTCTTGTGCGTAACGCGGTGCGCACCGCGTGCTCCGTTACGCGCCTAGTCGTTGCAGCCAGTTGGCCCGACGAAGCCCATGCGCTTGTTCGCTCGGTCGAAGATCGTCACGTAGCCGCGCATCGGCAGGCCGCCGATCTCGAACCGGTCGCCTTTGCGAAGCGCGAAGCAGTAGGCCTCCGGCGGCATCGGCACGAAGTACGACTCGGTCGCGGTCAGCTCGAGCTCGACGCCGTCGAGCCGGACGGTCAGGCGCGGCAGCCGCTCGTCGAGTTGCTCGCGGGTGAGCGCGGTCGTGCCGCAATCGCCGTACGACCAGCCAGCGGTCGTGCCGAACATCGCGCGAAACGTGTCGTCGCGATCGAGCTGGTCGGCGAGCGCGTCGTAGATCTCGGCCGGCAACATGCCCATCGCGCCGCTGTCGACGCGGCTCGACGTGTTCGGCGGCAGCGAGATCGCGGCATCCGTCCCGATCGCGACGGCGCGGACATTGATCGCGTAGTCGTCGTCCATCGGCACGTAGCTGGGATCGCCGTGCGGACCGTCGCCGCCGAGCCACATCGTGCCGGTCAGCCCGCACGTGCGCAGCGCGAACCGGTCCGGAATGCCGCGCTGCTCGACCAGCTCGCCGAACCAGCTCGTCGAGCCCGAGCCCTGCATCCCGAACACGCCGTCGGAGCGCGTGCACGGCACGTCGGGAAACAGGTTCGACTCGTGATCGATCGCGAAGAAGCCGACCGGCGTGCCCGTCTCGCCCGCCGCCACGCGATCGACGAACGCGTCGCCCGACCACCACGCCTCGTCGTTGTAGCCGTACACCGCCTTGTGGTGCACCGCGACGGCCTTCGCGTCCGGCCCCGGTGCATAGCGCGTGGTCACGCCGTCGTGGCGGCACTCGTCGCACGCGCTGCCGGCCACCGCGATCAGATCGGAGCCGGTGTCGATCTGGAGTCGAAACTTCGAGCTGCCGATCGCGAACCCGGCCGCGAATGCCGACCAGCAGCCGGTCAGCGGGACGGCCACGCCGCGCGCCGCATCCGCCCGGTCCTGGGCCGCGAACACCTGCACCACGTCGGGGCTCACCGCCGGCGGCGAGCAGCCGAGGATCGCGACGATCGCGAGCACGCGCATGGCGATCCAGACGCACCCGCAAGCGCGCCGATCTCGGCTAGTTCCGGCAAGCCGCGGCGCTACGGGTGCGCGATCACGACATGGACGCTATCCGAAGTTCCAGTGAAGTTGCTCCACGTCACCGCAACGTCCGAGCCATAGCTCCCCATGAGTGGGAACGACGGGCTGTTTTGTTGTCCGAGGGCGGCGATCGGGACCGGCACCCCGACGGAGCCGGAGCCGTCGATCGTTTGCAGCTCGAGGATACCGCCGGCCACGACCAGTGCGACGAGCTCGCCCCCGACGACCGTGCATCGATACACGACCCCATCGAGAGTGACGCCGAACGCCGAGCCGAGAGCTGAAGCGGTCGAGTCGAACGGTTGCACCTGAAGCTTCGGCCCGCCGCCGACGCCCGACACGTACCAGCCGTCGCTGCCAAGCCAGAACGGCGTTCCCCCGGACGGCGCGAAACCCGAGGCTTGCGTTTGCGTTCCATCCGATCCGAATCGCATCAGCGCTCCGGGCGTTCCGACGAAGAAGCTCGTGCCGTCGGTGGTCGGCGCCGACGTGTACAGCACGTTGGACTCGCTCCCGAAGTCCTGCGACGGAACAACCACCGCGCCGGTCGGATCGAGGATCTCGATCTTCGCGGCGAGCTTGGTCCGGTACACGACCGCGACGAGGCCAGCCGCGTACGCGAGCCCGGTCACGTTCATCTCGATGTCGCTGGGCAGCATCGGCCCGACGGTTCCGTCGAGCGCGATGGTCACGAGGGAGGCCGAGCCGCCGCTCGGGTCGATGACTGCCAGCCAGCCGTTCGGCGTGCCCGTGAGACCGTACACCGCGTCAACTTCCTGGGACCTCCCGACCTCTGTGTTGCCGTGGAACAGGTACCGGTCGACGAGGAGCGCCGATCCGCTGGACGCGAGCGCGTCGATGTACGTTCCCGGCGCGAGCGAGACACACGCATCGACGGTCGGCTCGCAGACCTGACAGTGGCTCGCGTCGATCATCGTGCAGTCGATGCACGTCGCACTGCCGCCCAGATAGCCGAGCCCGACGCACGTCGGAGGGGCCGCGGTATCGCATGCCTCCTGGTGCGTCGCGTAGCAGCCAACTTCGCCACCCGGGCTTGCGCCGAGATTCATGACGTAGCAGGCGTCGACCGTGCCGTTGCCGCAACTGGTCTGACACCACGGCTGTGGCTCCGGACCGCACGTAGACCAAGGCGCAGATGCATCGGTCACGATCGCCGATGGATCGTCGTGACACGCCAGAAGCAGTCCGACGAGCGCACACGACAACGACCTCACGCCACGATGATCGCGCAAAAACCGCCGCCCGAGTGCCGCAGAATCGAACAGTCGTGACGTTGGCTACGCCAGGACGCCGCGCAGCGCGACCGTGAGCAGCTCGTCGACGACCTGCTCGATCTTGGGCGCGTCGGGCTGCGTGATGATGAGCTCGACGACGCCGCGGATCATCCCGAGCATCGCGGCCGCGAGCAGCTCGGGCTGGACCTTGCGAAGCAGCTTGATCTCCTGGCCCGACTCGAACGCGCGGCGCAACAGATCGCGAATCTCGGCGAAGAATTGATCGAGTCGCTCGGCGGCCTCGGCATCGGGCGTGTGGCCGGCCGAGAGCAGCAGCATCGCGAGCGGGCGATCCTGCACGACGTACTCGAGCGCGTCGATCACCTGCGCGCGCAGCTGGAGCTGTGGCGGAATCTTCGGGTTGTCGACCTCGATGCGGTGCATGTGGCGGCGCAGATCCGCCATCGCCTGGTCGAGGATCGACGAGAACACCGCCGACTTGCTCTCGAAGTACAGGTAGAACGTGCCGCGCGCGATGTCCGCGCGCTCGATGATCGCGTGGATCGAGGCGCCGTGATAGCCGGCCTCGGCGAACACGTGCTTCGCTGCGTCGAGGATCTGCCGCCGCCGCTCCTTCTTGAGCGGATCGAGCACGACGACGTCTCTCGCCACGCTAGCCACCTCGCCGACTCTGATACGCGACGATCGCGGCTTCGAGCCCGGAGTACATGCGGCGCCACGTGAGGCGCGTGTCGGCGATCCGGCCGCCGTCGACGCAATGGCTCGCGATCTCGTCCTCGAGCGCGCGCGCGAACGGCGCGCAATCCGCGTAGAGGTTGATCTCGTCGTAGACGCCGTGCGACAGCGCCGTGAAGTTCGCGGAGCCGACGTCGCTCCAGCGATGATCGATCACGACGACCTTGCTGTGCACCATGCGCGGCAACAGCACGATCGTGAGGTTCTCGGGCGCGCCGGTCACGCGCATCAGCGCGTCGCACGTCGCGCGGTTCGTCGCGCCGAGCACGTCGGCGTTGTCGGCGGTGACGAGCTTGACCTGCACGCCGCGCTGCACCGCGCGGCCGAGCGCCGCCGTGAACCGGCGATCGCCCAGATACGCCATCTCGATCGTCAGCGACTCCTGCGCCGCGTCGATCAGCGCGAGCCGGTGGGAGATCATCGGGCAGCTCTTCTTGCGATGCGCCTCGCGCGAGTGCACCAAGAAATCGAGGCCGCGCGACGGATCGAACTCGTCGTGGCCGGCCATGCGCTCGCGCAAGCGCGCGACGTGCTCGGAGCCTTCGGCCTCGATCATCACGTCGACCCACTCGTTGCGGTGGTTGTCGCCGATGCCCATCGAGCCGAGCGCGAGATAGCGATCGTCCACGATGTACAGCTTGCTGTGATCGAACCGCTTGCGCATGTGCTCGACGGTGATCTTCGGATGCGCGAGGATCCGCTCGGCGAGCGGGTTCGGCCGCTGCTTGAACGAGCCGGGCGCGCGATACACCGCGCCCAGGAACCACGCCTGGATCCCGCGGATCGGATCGACGCGCTTGTGGAAGAAACTCTGCTTGTTGCCGCCGGTGTATTCGTAGACCGCCGCGATCCGATCCTTGTGGATCGTCACCTCGGCGCCGCGGTCGGCGGCGGCGAGCACGGCTTCGCCCAGCAAGTTTCCGGCGTCATCGTCGCGCCACAGGAACGCGCGGATCTCGACCGACTTCTCCGCATTGCGAACGCGCTCGAGGATCGCCTGAAACGCGGCATCGCCCGAGCCGAGCACGCGCAACGAGCCGCCATCGATCGGCGTGGACACCGAGTGGAGCGGCGCGGGCATCCCGAGCGGCTGCATCTGGCGCACACGACGCGCCCGCCGCCGACCGAACGAACGACGTGGTACCGCGGGGCGCGCCATGTGGAAACCATACGGTTAACCCACCGGCAGCGATCGGTCAATTACGCACGGATAAGGCGAACACGGCCATCGGCGTCGAAAGCGTGGAGTTGCCGCTGGCCCCAAGTCCGAGGTCCGCCGACACGTGCCTCCACGCGACCCGCGCGCCGAGCACGGCGAGCGGATCGGCGAGATAGCCGATTTCGGCCAGCCCGCGGACGAGACCGGCGCCGTAGACCACGTCGGCGTGGGCGTAGAGGCTGGTCGTCGTCGACATCGCGTCGGTGCCGTCGTAGCGCACCACGCCGAGCCCGAACGACGTCAGCACGCGGTTGCCGAACGCGTACGCCATGTCGCCGCCGAGCGTGACGTAGCCGCCGTAGAACGGCTCGGTGGGCTCGATCTGATTCGTCGACGCCCAGTGGTAGCCGACGGCGACCGAGATCGCGTGCCGGCGGCCGTGTGCGACCTGCAGCCGGACGGTGCCGCCGAGCGACTCGTAGCGGCCCCCGAACGCGTCGAGCCCGTCGACGGACAGCTCGACGCCGCCGCCCACGCCGACCGACGCGGCCACTTGCGAGCCCTGCGTCGCGACGGTGATCAGCGTGACGTCGACCTTGCCGGTCTGCTGCACGATCCCCGAGTCGAACACGCCGCCGCGCGAGCTCGCGGCGTCGCTCGTCGCGAGCTGATCGAGCTCG
>Ga0268266_10006679_pt1 | contig 10523 bp, 9 predicted proteins | sample KBSS13metaG_FD_190356 | JGI IMG/M metagenome (GOLD analysis project Ga0268266, IMG submission 190356) | Switchgrass rhizosphere microbial communities from Kellogg Biological Station, Michigan, USA - KBS S1-3 metaG (SPAdes) (version 2) | ecosystem: Host-associated > Plants > Roots > Rhizosphere >... | reverse complement strand
GTTGCCGTCTTCCAGGACATGCATGGTGCGGAACTTGTAGATGACGAAAATCTTGCCGTCGCGGCCGGAGCGCCGCTGGCGGAACAGGATCGGGCCACGGCTCTCGGCGGCGATAGCCAGAGCGATCAGGGCCAGGAAAGGGAGAAGGACGCAGAAGCCGATCGCGGCCCCCACAAAGTCGAGGACGCGTTTGGCGGCTGACTGGCGGATGCGAAGCGCGCCTTCATAGAAGGATGCCGGTGCGGAGGAAATGCTGACCCCATTAAGCTCTTCGGCCGAACTTTGGCCAGCCCAGTCGATTTGTTGAATCACGTCCGGCATTAAAACCCCAAAAAACGAGATGCTAGGTCTTCGGCATTCGGCCGATCAGCCGGTTGGGCACTTCGGAGTGTTCGCGACAAAAGCCTTCTTTGCGCTGGACCATATAGTGGTTCTCCGGGCCGGAAAAGAACAGGAATTTATATAGTTAACCATCGGGAGGACCATGATTGTTTCGTGAAAAAGCGACCATTCATAAGTGTTAAAACCGGCCCGGCGCAGCGCAGCTTGGACAACGCGCTACCGTCAGATTGGTTCTCCCAATGGATTCAAATTCCTGCGTTAGGCGTAGTCGGGCCAGTATTTGGAAAAATGCGGCACTTCCATGGCCGGGCCTACCATGCGCGGCACGGCCTATTGCGATCCGGGCGTGCCGCGGCCGGTGTCGGCGAGATCCAGCAGATATTGGCCATAGCCGGTCTTTCCCAGTTCCGTTCCCAGGGCCCGGACAGCGTCCCCGTCGATGAAACCCATCTGAAAGGCGACTTCCTCCGGACAACCCACTTTCAAACCCTGGCGTGCCTCCACCGTACGGACGAACTCGCCGGCCTGGAGCAGGGAATCGTGCGTTCCGGTATCGAGCCATGCATGCCCGCGGCCAAGGATTTCGACCACCAGCTCGTTGCGTTCCAGATAGAGATTATTAAGTGCCGTGATCTCCAGCTCGCCGCGCGCGGAAGGCTTTAGCGATTTCGCGAAAGCCGAAGCCCGGCCGTCATAAAAATAAAGCCCGGTTACCGCATAATTCGATTTTGGATGCGTCGGCTTTTCCTCGATGGAAATGGCACGGCCGCCATCGCCGAATTCCACCACGCCATAACGCTCCGGATCCTTGACCCGATAGCCGAACACGGTCGCGCCCTTGGGCCGGTTCGCAGCGCGCATGAGCTGCTCCGGCAGGCCGTGGCCAAAATAGAGATTGTCACCCAAGATCAGCGCGCTGGGCCCGCCGCCGACAAATTCTTCGCCGATGATATAGGCCTGCGCCAACCCTTCCGGCTTAGGCTGAACCGCATAAGACAGCGCCAGTCCCCATTTTCTCCCATCGCCGAGCAGGCGCTGAAACGCGGAGAGATCTTCCGGCGTGGTGATGATCAGGACTTCGCGTATCCCCGCCAGCATCAAGGTCGACAGCGGATAATAAATCATCGGCTTGTCATAGATCGGAAGAAGCTGTTTCGAGATGGAAAGCGTGACGGGGTGCAGCCGCGTTCCCGAGCCGCCGGCCAATATGATGCCTTTCATCTGCGCTTCTCCTCCATGCCGGCGAGCACCCTGGCCAGAGACGTCTGCCATGCCGGCGGATGAATGCCGAATATCCGGGAAATCTTTGTGGCGTCCAGCCGGGAATTGGCCGGGCGTTTTGCGGGGGTGGGGTATTCGGTAGACGGAATCGGGACGGCCCGGGCCTTAAGGCCGGCCTGCCGGAATATCTCCGCCGCGAAGTCGCACCAGCTTGCCTCACCGGCGTTGGCATAATGATAAGTTCCGAAGGCTGCCCCTTGGTTTGCTATTGGGCTCGCTATCTGCCGCGCGATTGCGGCGATCGCTTCCGCCAGGGCCTGGGCGGAGGTCGGCGCGCCGCGCTGGTCGTCGACCACGCGAACTTCATCGCGTTCCGCACCCAGCCGCAGCATGGTGGCCAAGAAATTCCGCCCCCATGCGCTGTAGACCCAGGAAGTCCGCAGGATCACATGGGTGGGCAGGCGATCGCGGATCAGGTCTTCGCCGGCAAGCTTGGTGCGGCCATAGGCATTGAGAGGGCCGGTGGGGTCGCTTTCCACATAAGGATCGGGTTTGGCGCCGTCATAGACATAATCGGTCGAGACATGGATCAGAGGCACGCCGCGTGCGGCGCAGGCCCGCGCCATGGCGCCCACGGCTTCCGCATTCACCTGATAGGCAAGTGCTTCTTCCTGTTCGGCCCGGTCCACCGCGGTATAGGCCGCCGCATTGATCACGACATCAAGCGTACCGGCTTTGAGGACGGCTTCCTCGATTCCGGATGCGTTGGTGAAGTCCGCTTCTTCTCGACCCAGGACAATCGTGCGGATGCCGGAATCTCTGGACAGCGTTGCGATCAATTCGGTGCCCAGCTGGCCGCTGCGTCCGAATTGAAGAATATTCAAGGCGCCGCTCATTCGCTGCCCGATGTGAAAGGGCTATCGAGGGTGCTGAGCGGCAACAGCGCCGCATCCTTAACCGCGATCTGCGCACCGGCGAAATCCGGCCACGCGATCTCCAGCGCGGGGTCGTTCCACAAAACGCCACTCTCGCAATCCGGCGTCCAGAAATCCGTGACCTTGTAGATGACCTCGGTATCCGGCACCAAGGTGCAGAAGCCGTGGGCGAATCCCACCGGCACATAAAGCTGGCGGCCATCGGAGTCATTCAGTTCCATGGCGACATGCTTGCCATAGGTGGAAGATCCTTTTCGGATATCCACCGCCACATCCAGGATGCGGCCCTTGGCGACGCGGATGAGTTTTTCCTGCGCATGCGGTGGACGCTGAAAATGCAGGCCCCGGACGGTGCCTTTTTCCCGCGACAAGGAATGATTGTCCTGCACGAAGACAGAAGGAATTCCGGCTTCCGCAAAGGCGCGCGCGTTATAGGTTTCGCAAAAGAAACCCCGGGCATCTTCAAACCGCCGTGTATGGACCAGCAGCGGACCGGGAACAGAAAGATGCTCGACACGGACCATGGTCAGCTCGCCGCCGCGTCGGCGGGCGCATTGGAGCCCAGGCCCAGGCGGTCGCCGGAGGTGCCTCTTTCTCGTATCGGCTGCCACCACCAGCGATTTTGCAGGTACCAGGAAACCGTATTGCGGACGCCTTGTTCTGCAGTGGTCTCGGGCCTCCAGCCCAACTCGCGTTCGATCTTGGACGCATCGATCGCATAGCGCAGGTCATGGCCAGGCCGGTCGGTGACGAAGCTGATAAGCTGTTCGTGCCGTCGATGGGGACTGTCCGGCAAAAGTTCATCCAGCGCCCCGCAAAGAAGGCGGACCAGGTCGATATTCCGCAATTCGTTGCGCCCGCCGACATTATAGGTCTCTCCCACGCGGCCTGCTTCGAGAATCCGTACCAGCGCGCGGGCGTGATCTTCGACAAACAGCCAGTCGCGGATATTGGTCCCGTTTCCGTAAACCGGAATGGGTTGCCCGCCCAGCGCCGCCAGGATCACCACGGGAATAAGCTTTTCCGGAAATTGATAGGGCCCGTAATTGTTCGAGCAATTGCTGGTGACGACAGGAAGGCCATAGGTGTGGTGCCAAGCCCTGACCAGCATGTCGGACGAGGCTTTGCTGGCAGAGTAGGGAGAGTTGGGCGCATAAGGCGACGTTTCGGTGAACAGGCCGGTGTCGCCCAGCGACCCGAACACTTCATCGGTGGAGACATGGTGGAACCGGAACAGCGCTTTCCGGTCGGGCGACAATCCGTTGTAGTAGGCCCGGGCCGCTTCCAGCAGCGCGTAAGTGCCCACGATATTGGTATCGATGAAATCGGCTGGCCCGTCGATCGACCGGTCGACATGGGATTCCGCCGCCAGATGCATCACGGCATCGGGCTGATGCTGAGTGAAGATGCGATCCAGCCGGGCGCGATCCGTGACATCCGCTTGCTCGAACGCGTACCGGCTGCTGGGCAAGACTTCGTCCAGGCTGCGAAGATCGGAGGCATAAGTCAGCTTGTCGAGATTGATAATCTGGTGCGTGGTGTGGCGCAGGCAATGGCGAATCACGCAAGACCCGATAAAGCCTGCCCCGCCGGTAATCAGTACGCGCATCGGCGCTCCGCCATTTGGACGCTTAAAGTTTTAGTGAGCGGGACGCTGTTTCGCAATGCGCCGCGCCCCTGATTTCACAGTGGTTTTCGTCGAAGCGACGCCCGCAGAATCCGGTTGCGTCTAAAGCAAGTCCTGCGCGGATATGGATGGCCGCTTTTCACCCGCCGCAAAACGTCGTGCCGCCACGCGATGGATATCGTTTTTGATCTCACTGTAAGCGGCAAGAAGCTGGTCGGGTGACGGATCCTCAAGCTGGAAACGCGCGCGCAGCGCGTCGCCGGAAACCAGGCAGATGACGAAACGTTCCGCACCCATCGGATCGACATGCCGCCCGGCGAATTTTATGCCCTGCGACGCGGGATCAAAAACCGCGATCGAATCGAATGTCAGCGCCACACACTCTCCCGCAGATGCCGAAAAGCACATCGTAGCATGGAAGGTCGGAGCGCTCCCATGCACTGTGCTGCAGGGTAAAGGATTTCCTGCGTGCCTATCGGCCGAACGAAGCGGATCGGGATTGTGGTCCCGTCTTTTGAGGGGCAGGCAGCGGGATGCGCGCCAGCAACCGCGCCGGTTCCGCAGACAGGGCCAAAATGCTGCCGGAATTTGGGGGGCGAACGGGATCTTTCCGATATGGCAGGGAGTTCATCTAACGCGAAGGCGGAAGCCGACCGTCCGGCCGCCAAATTTGCGAAGAGTAAGCCACTGGAATTTCCGGGTTTTTATTGAATATTCATACAGATAGCCTACCTCTGGAACCCTGGAGTCACCGTAAGTGCTTGCTTTTCAACCGGAAGTCTTGAAAAATTCATGGTTAACAAGGGTTTCGCCACTAGATTGAACCAACTCGATCCGATAGAACCGACTCGAGTTTATTGAGAGGGATCCCGCCGATGCTTTCCCGTAAGATCATTTTGTCCGCTGTCGTCGCCGCTTTTGCGATGGCCCCCTCGATCGCCTCTGCGGCGACCAATCTCCTCACCAATGGTGATTTCAGCGCTGGGTTCTCCGGATTCTCGACCGGCTACAATGTGGTCGCGCCTTCCGCGAACATCATGTATGCGGAAGGCAATATCACCATCGCCTCCAGCCCGATCAGCGTGCATGACCTCTGGGTCCCGGTCGCTGGCAGCAACCCGATGCTGATCGCCAATGGTTCGCCCACCAGCAACCTGACCATCTGGCAGGAAAGCGCCATCGCCGTCACGAACGGCGGCAAGTATAATTTCGGCGCCGACGTGATGAACGTCTGCTGCAACGCGAATTTCCACGGTTCGAATTCGCCATCCACCATCAAGTTCCAGGTGAGCGCTGATGGCGGCGCGACTTGGACCGATCTGGTCAGCCACACCACCACGCCGCCGGCCGACGCTGGCATTATCGCTCCGCTCAGCGCGCTTTACACCGCGACCTCGTCTTCGATCAGCTTGCGCGCGATCAACACGATCAACGCCACCAGCGGCAACGACTTCGCGCTGGACAATCTGACCTTTGCCTCCGCCGTTCCGGAGCCGGGCACCTGGGCGATGTTGTTCCTGGGCTTCGGCGCCATCGGCCTAATGATGCGCCGCCGCCAGAGCCGCACGCTGGCAATCGCCGCCTAATCTCGACAGTAATAGACTCCGGAAAAGGCCGCCTTCGGGCGGCCTTTTTTGTTGTCCGCTGCCTTGTGCGTCGCGTCAGAGATAGGGCATCAGCAGCCGCGCGGCGGCATCGCGCAACCGGTATGGCACCGGCTTAGCCGCCAGCCTGGTGCAATCGAGAGCCTGGGCGCTGGCGATCTTGGCATCGATGATGGTGTCGAGCGCGGCGGTCAGGCTGGCATCATAGCACTCCAAATCATATTCGAAGTTGAGCCGGAAACTGCGAGCGTCCCAGTTCGAGCTTCCGATCAGCGACCACTCGCCATCCATCGTCATCAGCTTGGAATGATCGAAGGGCGGGTCGCTCAGATAGATATCGGCCGGGATATAATTGAAGAAGCGCAGATTACCCAGCATCGCCCATTCCATATAAATGTGATCGCTGACGCGCGGCAGCACGATATCGACTTGCACGCCGCGCGCGCATGCCTGGGCAATGGTGAATTGCAGGCGCTGGTCGGGAAGAAAATACGGCGTGACGATGCGCACGCGCTTTTTGGCGAGCGTCAGCGCCGCGCCGGCCAACATTTCGATCTTGTAGATGTCCGCGTCCGGTCCCGAACGCAATCCGCGTGCCTGAACCATTCCGCCGTCCGGAATGGGCGGCCACCAATGATCCTGGTCCAGCACCTCTTCCGTGGTGAAGCTCCAGTCGCGGGCGAAGGCGTCCATCAGGGAGCGCACCACCGGCCCATCGACCTGAAAATGGATGTCTTCGATATAAGCACCGCGGTTGAGGCGGTGCGAATGCTCCGCCGCGATATTCATGCCACCGGTAAAAGCGCGCGCGCCGTCCACGACCAGAAGCTTGCGGTGATTGCGCATGTTGAGAAACGGCATGCGCCATGGCATCCAGGTGTGCAGGAAGCGCCGCGCGACGACGCCGGCCTTTTTCAACCGACGCAGTGCGGCGGGAAAGAAATATCCGATGCCGACGCTGTCCAGCAGCACGCGAACTTCGACGCCGCGATTATGCGCGGCGATCAGGGCATCGGAGAAAGCGCGCCCCGCCGCATCGTCACGGTAGATATAAGATGCCATGGCGATGCAGTGCTTGGCCTCGCCAATGGCCCTCAGCATCGCATCATAGGCCGCATCGCCGCCTTGAAGCACCGCAATGCCATTGCCTGCGACAAGCTCGCTTTTCGTGACCCTCCTGCCGACTTCGGCCAAAGTCGCGACGTTCGGGCTCGCGGCCGGTTTGGTGCCGGCGGGTTTGCGCCGGTTCCGGGAATCGTCGAACCGCCTTAACCTCATCGCCCGGCGGGTCACCCGGTTTATGCCGAACAGATAGTAAAGCAGCGCGCCGAAAATCGGCGAAAGCCAGGCGGCGGCGATCCATCCCAGCGCCGCGCGCACATCGCTTTTCTTGAGAAGGACGTCGACCGTTACCAGGATCGCCGAGAGCGGATAGACAATGGCCAGCACCGTCTCTATCACTTGGATCGGCCAGGCTGTGGCGATGGGAAACATATCAACTCCGTCCCGTTATCTTCCAAGGCCCCCCATCTTCGAGGGGTAAAGCGCCGCCGGATCAGAGTTTGCCTTGAAAAAATCACCTTCGTCATCAATTAAGAACCGGATTTTCTCCAGTTGGCGGCAGCCATGACGGCGGGCGACGAACATTCAGTGACAGGCGAAAATTCCGGCAGCTTTCGCGTCGCGAGCTGGAATTTGCTGCGGCGCATAGGTGCCGAAGCGAAAGACGTGGCGAAGCTGGTTCATGCCTATCAGCCAGATCTGCTTTTGCTGCAGGAAGCGACGGAAGAAATCGCTGCGCTTCCATCCCTGGTGGGTGGTCATTTTTTCCGCCATCCCATGCAAAAGCGGATCTATGGGCTTGCGGCCTGGAGCCCGCATCCGTTCCCCAGTACGTCGGCACTACGGCTGCCCGCTTCGGTGCTGCCCGGCCGGGTACCGCCCCGCATCGCGCAGATCGTGAAGTTTCAAGGCATCTGCTTCGCCAATGTTCATCTGTCGCACGGCCAGTTCCTCAACCGCTTCCAGCTGCATCACATTGCCTATGCGCTGGAAGGCCCTGCCGTAATCATGGGCGACTTCAACGCGGTCGGCCCAATTCGGGTGCCGGAGTTCCGCGATGTCGGCCCGCGCAAGCGAACCCACAGAGCCAGCAATATCGTTTCGCTGCGCCTCGATCGCTGCATCACGCGCGATGTGCGCTGCCTGAGCGGGGAGGTCCTGGAAAGGGGCCCGTCCGATCACCATCCCATTTTGCTGGAACTGGCGGCGATACCGGCGACGGCCGCCGCGCATTCCTCGCGGCTCTGACGCACGCGTCTTAAAAATACCTTTTATAATCAACACCTTACTATAAATCGCGTCATTTCGCCCTTATTTGCGAATGACTCTGAAAAGCACTTGCAAGCAGGCCCCCCGATTTATACGGTCCACTCGCAAAATGAGGGGTTGTTATGGCGGTGCAGGGCGAAATGGACGTTCGCGGGCCCGCCCCATCCAACCCCAGCCTGCTTCCCCGCATTCCGGTCACGGAGCTGATGGGCGGCGGGCGCGAAGCGGTGCTGGTGCATGACGGCGCCGAGTACCGCCTTCGGCTCACCAGCAACGGCAAGCTGATCCTCACCAAATGACCGGATCGGACGCCGCAACACCAAGCCAGCCCCGCCGCCAATTCCGGTGGACGGAAGCCAGCCAGGTTCAACCGAAACCAACGCTGACTTTGAAGGGGATTTTATGTTCGGCCATTTGAATTTCACCAAGACCCAGGTGCTTACCGGGGCCTCGCTGAGCGTGCTGGCGCTGATGATCGCGCCGGTGCAAGCGGAAAACAATTCCGCGCCAGTTTCCCTGGGGCCGGTCACGGTCCAGAGCGACACGGATAAAAACGCACTCAATCATGCGCCGCCGGTTTCCAACATGCCGAGCGAGAGCATCCAGGATACGCCGCAAGCCGTGACCGTGGTCACGGGCGAGACCATGAAGCAGCAGGCCACCACCACGTTGGGCGATGCACTGCGCAATGTCCCGGGCATCACCATCGCCATCGGCGAAGGTGGTACGCTGGCGGGCGACCAGTTCAAGATCCGCGGCTTCGACGCCAAGGACGATGTCTATCTGGACGGGTTGCGCGATTTCGCGGCCTATACCCGCGATAGCTTCAACTATGAAGAAGTGCAGGTTCTCAAGGGTCCGTCGGGCCTGATGTTCGGACGCGGCACCACCGGCGGCGCCATCAACACCGTCTCCAAGACGCCGTTCCTGGCCGACAGCTATATCGCCCATGTCGAAGGCGGCAATGGCGATCATTTCCGCGGCACTGCCGACCTCAATTATCAACTTTCCGACACTGCCGCCGTGCGTCTCAATCTGATGCTCACCGACACCGGGGTGGTGGATCGTGATCTCACCCATTCGCACCGCTGGGGCATCGCGCCGTCGATTGCGCTGGGCCTTGGCACCGACACGGTGTTCACGGCGTCATACATCCACCAGCACACCAACAACCGGCCGGATTATGGTCTGCCGGTCGCCGTACAACCGGGCAGCGTGATCGCGCTTCCGGTGAGTGAGTATGGCGTGCCGCGCAGCAATTATCTGGGCTACAACACCGATGCCGACCGCAACGACGCGGATATCTTCACCGCCAAGCTCACCCATGTCGCTACCGACTGGCTAACAATCGAAAACGACATCCGGGGCGCGGCTTATTCCCGCTATTTCCAGTACACGACCATCGACCGTTGCGACACGACCGTCGCCACCAACAATTGCGCCGGTTCGCTGTTCGGCGCCAATCCGACCGCAACCTTGGGCGGTATCGGCGGCGGCGGGCCCTACCAGCAAAACAGCTGGGGTGTGCAGGATGTCTTCACCACCAACGCGAATTTCCGTGTCGGCGGCATGCGCAACCAGTTCATTACCGGGCTGGATGTTTCCTACCAGAATGCCGACCGCACGATTTATGCCTACAATCTCCCGACCACGGCGCAGTTCACATATACATTGAACGATCACAGCCGCTCTCGGGCCAATATCGGCCGCAGCCTATACAATCCCGACCCCAACCCGCCGCCGTTCTACACGGTCGTCCTGCCGACGCCAGCGAATGTGGCGAACACTAACGCAACGGCCACAACCGTGGTCAATTCCAGCGGCCGCGCCACGGATCTGGCGTTCTTCGCCACGGATCGTTTGTGGTTCACGGACGAGTTTTCCGTGATCGCAGGTGTGCGCGTCGACCGCTACAACGCGACCTATTCCGCAACCACCGTCGGAAGCGCGACTGTGGCGCCCGTCACCACCATCGCCAAATCGCCTTCGACGATCGTCAATCCGCGCGCCAGCCTGGTGTGGGAGCCGGATAAACACACGACGGTCTATTTCTCCTATGGCAAGTCGGCGGTGCCGCAGGGCACCTCAGTGGTGGGTTCGCCCACGCCGATCACCACCGCCAACCAGGGCTTGGATCCGGAAAAGAGCGAGACGTTCGAAGTGGGCGCCAAATACGGCCTGTTCGACGGCGCACTCGGTCTTGCCGGTTCCGTGTTCAAAGTCGACAAGGCCAACACCGCGCTGGTCGATCCGGTCTCGGGCCTTCTTACCATCCAGTCCGGCCAGAAACAGCGCGTGCAGGGCGTGGAATTGTCCGTCACGGGCAAGGTCACGGAGAATTTCAACATCACCACCGCTTACACCTATCTCGATCCGGTGGTGACCAACGATCTCAGCTGCGGCGGCACGCCCAGTACCTGCAAGCCCAATCCCTTCACCATCGGATCGCAGATCACCTTCGTG
>Ga0268266_10006678_pt1 | contig 10524 bp, 7 predicted proteins | sample KBSS13metaG_FD_190356 | JGI IMG/M metagenome (GOLD analysis project Ga0268266, IMG submission 190356) | Switchgrass rhizosphere microbial communities from Kellogg Biological Station, Michigan, USA - KBS S1-3 metaG (SPAdes) (version 2) | ecosystem: Host-associated > Plants > Roots > Rhizosphere >... | reverse complement strand
GCTGATCGACGACCTCGCTCATATCATGCTGAAGGTGACCGGCTATGTGATGCTGTTCGCGCCGATCGCGGTGTGGGCGGCGATCATGGCGACCGTGTCGAAGAACGGTCTCGGCGTGCTGTGGAAGCTGATCGTGTTCATGGGCGGCTTCTATCTGTCGCTGATGATCCTGTGGGGCATCCTGGTCGTGGTCGGCTTCATCGTGATCGGTCCGCGATACAGCCATTTGCTGCGATTGATCCGCGAACCGCTGATGATCGCGTTCTCGACGGCGTCGTCGGAGGCGGCCTATCCGAAGACGCTGGAGGGCCTCAACCGCTTCGGCGCCTCGTCGCGGATTTCGGCCTTCGTGCTGCCGCTCGGTTACTCGTTCAATCTCGACGGCACGATGATGTATTGCACCTTTGCGAGCGTCTTCATCGCGCAAACCTACCACATCGACATGTCGCTCGGCACGCAGCTGGCGATGCTGGCGACGCTGATGATCACCTCGAAGGGCGTTGCCGGCGTGCCGCGGGCGTCCCTGGTGGTAATCGCCTCGACGCTCAGCCAGTTCGGCATTCCCGAAGCCGGCCTGCTGATGATCATGGGTATCGACACGTTCCTCGATATGGGGCGCAGCGCCACCAACGTGATCGGCAACTCGCTGGCGACCGCCGTGGTGGCGAAATGGGAGGGCGAGCTGAAGGCCGAGCATGAGCTCGGACCGGATGACGTGGTTCCCACCGATGCCGTTCCGGGCGCCGTCGCGCCGGCGCATTGAGGGGAGAGCCGCATGCATCGGTCCCCAAGGAGGCTGACTGGGGTTGGCGGAATGCTGCTGGCAGCATGTCTGCTGGTGGCGACCCCGGCCTCGGCGCAGACCGCGAGCGAAGGGCTGAGCCCGACGCTCGCCAACATCAAGCGGACGCACGTCGTGCGTCTCGGCTATCGCGAGAGCTCGCCGCCGTTCTCGTTCCTGGACCACTCCAACCGGCCGATCGGCTACAGCCTCGAACTCTGCGAGGCGATCGTCGAGGAGCTCGGCGTCGAGGTCGACGACGCCAACCTCAAGGTCGAGTACGTCAAGGTGACCTCGGACGACCGCATTCCGGCGGTGACCGAGAACAAGATCGACCTCGAATGCGGGTCGACCACGGCGAATGCCGAACGCGCCAAGCTGGTGGCGTTTTCGCCTTTAATGTTCGTGGCCGGCACCAAGTTGATGGTGCCGAAGGCGTCCACCATCTCGGCGCCCACGGACCTGAAAGGCAAGACCGTGGTGGTGACGAAAGGCACGACCAACGAGCAGGCGATGCACGCGATCGACAAGAAGTTCACACTCGGCCTGAACATCGTGACATCGCCCGACCACGAGCAGTCCTATCAAATGCTTGTGGACGGCAAGGCCGACGCGTTCGCGACCGACGACATCCTGCTCTACGGCCTGATTGCGCGGCACAAGACCCAGGACAAATTCAAGGTCACCGGGGAATATCTGTCCTACGATCCCTACGGCATCATGTACCGCAAGGGCGAGCCGCAGATGAAGGACGTGGTTGAGCGCACCTTCCAGAAGCTCGGTTCGGGCCGTGATCTGATCCCGCTCTACAACAAATGGTTCGTCGCGCGGCTGCCGACCGGCGAGAAGCTCGGCGTCGCGATCTCGCCGCAACTCGAGGAAGCCTTCAAGGTGCTCGACGACAAGCACGGAAGCAACTAGGGATTTTGTCCCTCATGGTGAGGAGCGCGTCTTCGCGCGTCTCGAACCATGAGGCCCCAGACGGGCCTGCATCCTTCGAGACGCGGCCAAGGGGCCGCTCCTCAGGATGAGGGTTGCGCAGCCACGTGTCAGAAAAACTTCAAATCTTTCGCGCAGCCGCCGTTGGCGACAGTCCTGTATTCGATCGCCAGGAATAGGCCGCCGGCGGCATAAATTCTTTGCGAATGCGCGGCGGCCAGTTTCGTGGCCAGGCGCACCGCCTCCTCGATCGAGGCGGCGACATGGAGGCTCGCGGCGGGGTTGGCGCGCGCGGCTGCGGCGGCGATGCGTAGCGCGTCCGCACCTTTGTGATGTGCCGCCGTGCAGATGATCGTATCGAACGACGGCGTTAGCGCGCCGATGATTTCTTCCGCCTTCTTGTCGCGCGATGCGCCGGTGACGAGGATCCAATCATCGGCGCCATGTAGCGCCGTGAGGCTTGCGAGCGATTGACGGATGCCGTCGGGAGTGTGGCCGACGTCAATCACGGTAAGCGGGTCCTGCTGGATGATTTCGAGCCGGCCGGGCCATCGCGTGTCGCGCAGGCCCGCCCGGACAGCGGCTTCGATCCGGTCGGGAGCCTTGCGCGACCGCTCGCGCTGGAGCCACAATAGAAAGAGCGTGACGGCGATGGCCGCGTTGTTGAACTGGAACGCGCCGGGCAGGTTCACTTCGAGGCGGCGAAAATCGTGGTATCCGAACTGGAAGTCGAAATGCTGGCCTGACGCCGCCGTCACTTCGTTATCGATACGGATATCATCGCGGATGAACAGCGGCGTGCAGCCGCGCCCGCGATTATACTCGGCGAGATGCGGCCGCAGGTCCCGGCAGTTTTCGCCATAGAGGATCGTGCCGCCGGCGGCGCAGGCGTCGCTCTTGTCCGAGACGATCAGTTCAAGCGAATTGCCGAGCAGTTCGACATGCTCATAATCGACCGACGTGACGCAAGTCTCGTGCGCGCCGACGAGGCGGACCGGATCGTAGCGTCCGCCGATGCCGGCCTCGAACACCGCGAAGTCGCAGCCGCTCTCCTGGAAGTGCAGGCAGGCGAGCGCGAACAGCGCTTCGAACGCGCCGAACTGCTCGCCCATGCTGTTCGAGACGGTTGCGATGGCGGCTTCGACCCGTCGTTTCAGGCGGGCGAGCGCGTCGTCGTCGATCTCGACGCCATCGAGCTGAATCCGCTCGTTGAAACGCAGGAGATGCGGCGACGTGAACAGGCCGGTGCGCAGGCCATAGGCCCGGCCGATACTGGCGCACATCGCCGCCGTGCTGCCCTTGCCGTTCGAGCCGGTCACCACCACCGAGATGCGCTGCAGCCGCGCGCGATCGATTGCGAGCGCTTCGAGCAATCCGGCCATGCGCGCGAGGCAGATCCCATCGCCGTATTTCGGCAGGTCGAACATCACAGCATTCCCATCGCGGAGAAGGTGTGATGCCATATCTTCAGAATGAGATCGCCGCGACTGGAATCCTCAAGCAGCCGGATCGACGGGTTGGAGTTGACCTCGATGATCTCGACGGTGTCCGGCTTGCCGCCGATATCGACGAACATGTCGATGGCTGCGACGCGAAGCCCGGTCGCACGGGCGGCCTGCCGCGCCAGCGCGAGGGCTTTTTCCGACGGTGCTTCCGCCAGCACCATCGTGCCACCCGCGCTCAGATTCATCCGCCCGGGAATTTCGCGGCGTTCGCCCTTTGCCGGGACGGCATCGAGCGATGGATCATTGTTCGGCAGCGAAGCAGGGGACAGGCCGCGGGCGTGCAAGGTGTCGTTATGGGCGGCGAGCAGTTCGCGGACAGTGTGCACGCCATCGCCGGCGACGGACGGCCGATATTTTCGTGCGCTATAGAGCACGTCATCGTCGAGCAGGAAAACGCGATACTCTGTGCCTTCGACGATCGGCTGGATCAGGATGGCGTCATAATACTTTACGACGTCATCGAAATACCGCACCAGCGCGGCTTCGCCGTGAAGGGCTTGCGCGAAGTCGCCGCGCGACCCCGTGAGCGGTTTGACGAAGGCTGCTCCGCCCAATGTCTTGAAGCAAGCAACCGCGTCGCTGCGCTCATGTCCCGCCGGACGATGCGCGCGGTGGCGATCGTGGAGGAAGAAGTATTCGCCGCCGAGCGCGGGCACGCCGGCTTCTCGCAGAATCCTGCTGGCAAAGTGCTTGTCGGACGCCAGCGTCGAAGCGGTGGCGCTGTTCTGCGGATACCAGGAGCATCGGCCGGCGCCGAAATGCAGCAGCCTGTCGCGCGAGGCGACGCTGAACAGCAGTCCCAACCCGCCGTCGAGGTCGCGAAATTCCAGTCCGAATTCGGCGCAGGCAAATTCCGCATAGACCGATTGGTCCGGATAAAAGCCCGGTTTTCCCTTTCGAAACTCACCCAGGCTTTGCATGCGATCTCTTTTGAAACGTTCTTAATTCGGCGTGGTCATTTATTGCCAGATCGACGCCGAATTCAGCAAGTTAATTGCGCGATAAAGCGTTGACGAAGCCGATCGAACCTTTTTGCAAATTAGACCGACAGCCATTCCGAGTTCTCAATTGTGCTGCAGGTCATATTGACTATGTGTGTGCCGTGCGCAAATGAAGCGCGAAATCGCCGGTGATTTTGCTGATTTTTGGCACTTCTAGGCCCGAAAACCGAAACGTTCTACATCGAGACGTCAGGAAAAACGAAAACCCATGAGTGCATTCTATAGAGAGAAGGTTCTTTCTGTTCGCCACTGGACCGATACGCTTTTCAGCTTCCGGGCCACGCGGGATTCCGGTTTCCGCTTCCAGAACGGGCAGTTTGCGATGATCGGCCTCGAGGTCGAGGGCCGGCCGCTGCTACGTGCCTACAGCATGGCGAGCGCCAATCACGAAGAAGAACTCGAGTTTTTCTCCATCAAGGTTGCGGACGGGCCGCTGACCTCGAAGCTGCAGAAGATCCGCGAGGGCGACGAGATCCTGGTCGGCCGCAAGGCGACCGGCACGCTGATCACCGACAATCTGATTCCGGGCGAGCGTCTGCTGCTGCTGTCGACCGGCACGGGTTTGGCGCCGTTCGCCAGCCTGATCAAGGACCCCGACGTCTATGAACGGTTCGAGACCATCGTGCTCGTTCACGGCTGCCGCCAGGTTTCCGAACTTGCCTATGGCGAGGAACTCGTTGCCAAGCTGCGCGAGGACGACCTGTTCGGACCGCTGCTGTCGGAGAAGCTTTTGTATTACCCGACGGTGACCCGCGAGCCGTTCCGCAACCGCGGCCGCATCACCGACCTGATCTCGTCCGAGCAGTTGTTCAACGACATCCACCAGGCGCCGCTCAATATCGAGACCGACCGCATCATGATGTGCGGCAGCCCGGGCATGCTGGATGAGTTGAAGCAGATGTTCGAGTCCGGCGGCTTCCTCGAAGGCAGCCACAACACGCCCGGCCATTTCGTGATCGAAAAGGCGTTCGTGGAGCGCTGACGTCCTGTAGCTGACGTCTTGTAGCCCGGATGGAGCGAAGCGAAATCCGGGTAGCTCACGCGGCGGATTGATTCCCGGATTGCGCTTCGCTCCATCCGGGCTACGGGCTCACCGGGCAACCCCAGTAGCCCACGCCGTTCCCCCGCTGCTATAATCACGCCCACACGTCGCACGGCCTGTTGCCGAGGCGGCGACAAGGGAGTGTGTGCGTGTCGGTACGCGACGAGATCGGTCCGGCAAAGACCGCCTTTGTGTTTGCGGGCGGCGGCAGTTTTGGGGCCATTCAGGTCGGCATGCTGCATTCGCTCGCCGCCCACGGCGTCGCCGCGGACATGGTGGTCGGCTGCAGCGTTGGCGCCCTGAACGGCGCGTTCTTTGCCGGCGATCCCACGCTTGATGGCGTGCAGCGGCTCGCTGCTGTCTGGCGCGGACTGCAGCGGCAAGACGTCTTTCCGATGAGCTGGCGGACCGTGCTGAGTTTTCTGTGGCGCCGCGATTTCCTGATCCCCCATGACGGCATCCGCAAGCTGATCGAGGATCACATCCCCTATCGCAATCTGGAGGAGGCGAAGCTGCCGGTGCATATCGTCACCACCGACATCGTCTCCGGCGACAGCGTGGTGTTGTCGGAAGGTTCCACGGCGGAGGCGATCGTTGCGTCCACCGCGATCCCGGGCGCGTTCTCGCCGATCCGTTACAGGGACCATTATCTCGCCGACGGCGCGATCTCCAGCAACACGCCGATACACGTCGCCGTGAAGATGGGCGCCAGACGCCTGATCATCCTGCCGACCGGGCACGCCTGCGCGAACCAGACGCCGCCTGTCGGAGCGGTCGCCAACGCGCTGCACGCGCTCACCCTCCTGATCGCGCGGCAACTGGTCAGCGAACTCGAAACGCTTGCGCCCGATATCGAGTATTTCGTGGTGCCGCCGCTATGCCCACTGGTGGGCTCACCCTACGATTTCTCGCGAACCGCCGATCATATCGATCGCGCTATTCTCTCCACCGACGCCTGGCTGGCCCAGCACGGCCTGCAGCAGGGCAAGATTCCCCACGAGATGCGGTTGCACAGCCACTGAACGGCGGGCGCCGGGCCATTACGCTGCAGTGCAAAAGCACGCGACCGAACCCGCAAATATTTTGCCGCCCGTTGTCACATCCGCGATCGCCGGCCCGTATATCGTATGGGCTTGCCGCATCAGTTGGACTAAGCTGCGGGACGGCAAGAATAATTTGAAGAATAATTTGGCTGAGGGTTCTATGGAAACGCTGCTGCTGCCGTTCTCGCCACGCTACATCGTGCTGACGATCTGCGCCGTCGTAACCGCCCTGCTGATCGGTATCGGGATTTTCGACCATAACCACAAGGTGTGGGAGGTGTTGCTGATCCCGGTTGTGATCTTCGGCGCCCTTACATTGCTAGGCATTCGCGACCTCCTGCAGAAGAATCATGCCGTTCTGCGCAACTATCCGATCTCGGCGCATATCCGTTTCCTGCTCGAAGAGATCCGGCCGGAGATGCGGCAATACTTCTTCGAGAGCGAGAAGGACGGCATGCCGTTCTCCCGCGATACCCGCGCCCTGGTCTATCAGCGCGCCAAGATGCAGCTCGACAAGCGGCCGTTCGGTACCCAGGAAGACGTCTATCGCGAGGGTTACGAATGGATGCATCATTCGGTGGCGCCGAAGGCGCTTAGCAGCGCGGAATTCCGCGTCACCATCGGCGGCCCGGATTGTCCGAAGCCGTATTCGGCATCGGTCTTCAACATCTCGGCGATGAGTTTTGGCGCACTTAGCCCCAACTCCGTGCGCGCGCTGAATAGCGGCGCCAAAAAGGGCGGCTTCGCGCATGACACCGGCGAAGGTGGTGTCAGTCCCTATCATCGCGAAAACAGCGGCGACATCATCTGGGAGATCGGCTCCGGCTATTTCGGCTGCCGCAATCGCGACGGTTCGTTCAACCCGGAAGAATTCGCCCGCGTCGCGGCCGACGACCAGATCAAGATGGTCGAACTCAAGATCAGCCAGGGCGCCAAGCCCGGGCATGGCGGCGTGCTGCCGGCGGCCAAGGTCTCGGAAGAGATCTCAAAAATCCGCGGCGTCGCAATGGGCGAGGATTGCATTTCGCCCGCCACTCACCGCGCGTTTTCGACGCCGCTGCAGATGATGGCATTCGTCGCCGAGATGCGCAGGCTATCCGGCGGCAAGCCGGCCGGGTTCAAGATGTGTATCGGCCACCCCTGGGAATTCCTGGCGATCTGCAAGGCGATGCTGGAAAGCGGCATTTATCCGGATTTCATCGTTGTCGACGGCAATGAGGGTGGCACCGGCGCGGCTCCGCTGGAGTTCATGGATCATCTGGGCATGCCGATGCGCGAGGGCGTCAACTTCGTCCACAACGCCCTGATCGGCATCAATGCGCGCGACCGCATCAAGATCGGCGCCGCCGGCAAGATCGCGACCGCCTTCGACATGGCGCGCGCCATGGCGATCGGCGCCGACTGGTGCAATTCCGCGCGCGGCTTCATGTTCGCTCTCGGCTGCATCCAGTCCTTGAGCTGCCACACCGATCGCTGTCCGACCGGCGTGACCACGCAGGATCCCACCCGGGCGCGAGCGCTGGTGGTGCCGCTCAAGACCGAGCGGGTCTACATGTACCATCACGCCACCCTGCACGCGCTGTCCGAGCTTCTCGCTGCCGCCGGCCTCGAACACCCGCAACAACTGCGGCCGATCCACTTCTCGAAGCGAACGTCGAGCACCGAGGTGATGTCATTTGCAAAACTCTATCCGTCGCTGCGGCCGGGCGAGTTGATCGAAGGCACCCAGGATCCGCGCTTCCGCGACGCCTGGGCGATGGCACGCGCGGATTCGTTCCAGCCGGTAGGGTAAAATCTTGGCGGTGTTCCCCACGCTCTCTTGAATCCGGCGGCATCGCTTTCTGGTAAGGTTGTTCTGGCGCAGCTTCTCTGCCGCGCTGGAATGGAACCCGCAAGAAAGCGATAATGCTCTACTTCGAACTCGGGATCGTGACGATCCTGATTGTCACCAACGGCCTGCTTTCCATGTCGGAACTGGCCATTGTGTCGTCGCGGCCGGCACGGCTTGCGGCGATGGCCGAAAGAAACATCAAAGGCTCCCGCCGCGCGCTGTCGCTGGCATCCGATCCCGGAAAATTTCTCTCCACGGTACAGATCGGCATCACGCTGATCGGCGTGCTGTCGGGCGCGTTTTCCGGCGCGACGCTCGGCCTGCGGCTGACCAACCTGCTGACCGCGGCCGGATTGTCGCAAGGCGTGGCCGACGCCATCGGCGTCGGCGCCGTCGTGACCGTGATCACTTATGCGTCGCTCATCATCGGCGAACTCGTGCCCAAGCAGATTGCCTTGCGCGATCCTGAATCGGTGGCGGTGCGGGTGGCTCCCTACATGATGATGCTTGCAAAGGTCTCGTCACCAGCCGTCTGGCTTCTCGATCGATCGGGCAAGGCATTGTTGTGGCTGCTCGGTCACCGCGGCGGGACGAGCGAGAAAGTCAGCGAGGATGAAATTCGTACCCTTGTGGTCGAAGCCGAGAATGCCGGCGTGCTCGAACCTGGTGAAAAGGAAATGATCGCCGGCGTCATGCGCCTCGGCGATCTTCCCGTTGGCGCCGTCATGACACCGCGTCGCGAAGTGAGCATGATCAATCTGACCGATAGCCTGCAAACGATCCGATCCACGCTGGCTGCCAGCAACCATTCGCATTTTGTGGTTTTCGACCCCGCTGCCGATGCCGCGGTCGGGGTCGTCAAGGCCAAGGACATGCTGGACTGCTATCTGTCGGAGCAGACGCCTGACATCGCCAAGCTGGTGCGGCCGGCGCCGGTCATTCCGGAATTTCTCGATGCGCGGGACGTCGTCGCCATCCTGCGCGATTCCACCGTCCATATGGGGCTGGTCCATGATGAATATGGCGCGTTCCAGGGCGTGGTGACCAGTGCGGATATCCTGGAATCGATCGTCGGCGGTTTTCACACCGAAGAGGGGCCGCCGGAAGCGGCGGCCGTTCGGCGCGACGACGGGTCGTATTTGATCTCGGGGTGGATGTCCGCCGTCGAGTTTGCCTCGCTGCTCCGGTTCGAATTGCCGGCGTCCCGCCACTACCAGACGGTGGCAGGTTTTCTGCTCAGCCAGTTCGGCCGGATACCCGATGTCGGCGATCGCATCGAGGTAGAGGGTTGGCGCTTCGAGATCGTCGATCTCGATGGCCGGCGCATCGACAAGGTGTTGGCTGCCAACATCAGCGACGCTTCCGTTCAGGCAGACACGTGAGCCTTTGTGTAGCCCGGATGAGCGTAGCGACATCCGGGACCTTCTTGTACGTGGATGGAGTTGCCCCGGATCTCGCTTCGCTCATCCGGGCTACGCGCCGACGACAATGCCCTAAAACTCGCCGTGGAAGCGGCCGGAGAAAACGTGGACCGGGCCACGGTCGGCGTTATAGGCGGGGTTGGTGATCAACTGGTAATCCGCGGTCAGCGTGAGCTGCTTGGTGAGCGCGTAGGCGTAATAGGTCTCGAGGATGCGCTCCTTGCGGTAGTTGAGCTGGCCGTCTCCGATCAGGACGCCGAGCCCGCCGGCCGCGATGAAGTCGCGATGGTCGCGCGACAGCGCGTTAATCGCGCCGCCGATGCCGATCACGTCGTCGGGCCGGCCCCATTTACTGCCCTTGATCGACAGGCCCATCGAGAGCGAGGCGTCGATGTCGGTGAAGGCCATGATCTCGGTCTTGCCGTTGTTCCAGCTCCAGCGACCGAACAATCCGATGTCGCCGGTGAGGGTCTGTTCGAGGCTGAGGACATAGCCGTATTTGATGCGGCCGGTGCGGGTCTGCGCGATGTCCAGATTGAGCGCTGGATTGTTCAGCGTCTCGCGGTAGCTTCCGGCATAGGCACTGTTGACCCAGCCGATGGTGCGCAGTTTTCCCGGCAGCGAGAACAGCGAATAGCGCAGCTCCAGTTCGCCTACGTAGCTGCCGCGCTGGCCTACATTGGTGTCGAAGGCGTTGGAGTTCGAAACGGCCTGCATCAGGAAATAACCGCCGCGCGCCGCCCATTGCTTCTGGTTGAGCTCGGCGGTGACGCCGTAGGACAGCCCGACCTTGTCGGCCGAATAATCGAACGCGCCGGGCGCCCACATCGACCAGTTCATAAAGTCCTTGCGGGTGTCCTTGGCGTAGGAATTGCCGTCGAACACGTCGGGCACGGCGAACTTGCCGGCCTGAATCGTCAGCCGGTTGACGTCGACCTTGCCGCCCAGCTGGGTCGGGCCG
>Ga0268266_10006672_pt1 | contig 10532 bp, 13 predicted proteins | sample KBSS13metaG_FD_190356 | JGI IMG/M metagenome (GOLD analysis project Ga0268266, IMG submission 190356) | Switchgrass rhizosphere microbial communities from Kellogg Biological Station, Michigan, USA - KBS S1-3 metaG (SPAdes) (version 2) | ecosystem: Host-associated > Plants > Roots > Rhizosphere... | reverse complement strand
GATTGGCTCATTGCGAGCGGAATGGAAGAGGGCGCGGGGCTCCACCTGATCGACACCAGAACCAAGAGGTGGCGGCGCTGGATTGCCGCAAGACCGGTCAAGTCTGACCCACGGTTTCCCGATTGCCATTCTCCTCCCGACCCGGAGCGCTTCTCCGCCCATGGCCTCGCCCTGAGGGCCGCCGCCAAGGGTACGGCGCGACTGTTCGTCGTTGGGCATGGCGAGCGCGAAGCAGTGGAAGTATTCGACATCACGATGAGCGGGGCGCAACCGCATCTATCCTGGCGGGGATGCGCGCGCGCGCCGGGCGAGCTCGCATTCAACAGCGTTGCCGCCGCGCCAGACGGGACTTTGTTGGCCACCGTACTCCTGCTTCCCGGCAAGACGTTTGCGGACGCTTTTGCGGGGAAGTCAACGGGCGCGGTGTTCGAGTGGCGCCCCGGGGATCACGCTTTCCGACAGGTCGAGGGCACCAGCCTCCCAGCCGACAACGGCATCGAGATTTCACCGGATGGCAAGACGGTGTACGTCGCCGCGACGCCTGTCCAAGCCGTTACGGCGTTCGCGCGAGGGAAGACTTGGCGCAAGCTCTGGACTGTGACCACGCCGGACACCTCCCCCGACAACCTCCACTGGGCCCCGAACGGAATGCTCTACGCCGCGGGCATGGCGGAGAATGAGCCGGCCTGCGGCGGGCCGGTCAAGGTCGTGAACGGAAGACTAAGTCTCTTCGATTGTCCTCGAGGCTATCGCGTAGCGGCCATCGACCCGAACACCGCGGAAGTGCACATCGTAGCGCGTGGCGCGGCGGTGGCTGACTACTCCGGCACTGCCACAGCCCTACCGGCCGGAGGAAACCTTTGGCTCAGCTCCCTCTCAGGAAACAGACTCGCTTACCGGCCTTGGCCTTGATCCAACCCCGTCTCGCGGGAGATGGCTATGTGAGCATGTTCCGATTGAAGGACAAGTTCTAGTGAACAGAACAATTCTCAGGAGCGGTATCCCCGTCGCCCTGGCAAGCGTGGCGCTCATAACATCTCTCGAGGCGCAGGATTTCCCGCCGGGGTTTCCGCGCGAGGGGTCGAGAAAGGTACTGGAGAATAGTCGCGTCATTATCTGGGATGCGACGTGGCCAAAGGGCAAGGCGACCGTCCTTCATGAACACCCCGTCGACTATCTCTCAGTCACATTGGTTGAAGGGGCAGTGAAGCTTACAGGACGAGACGGAACGTCTTCTGTTGCTACGGCTCCATTTGGATTTGTCCGGTTCAATCCGAAGGGCGTGATTCACGCTGAAGAGGGTGTCAGCGACCAGGAGAGACGGGCCATCATGGTGGAACTCAAAACGGTTCCGAGACCGGCGGAGGCGGCTGTGACCAGATCAAGCTTTCCACGGGAAGGAGCCACGAAAGGACTGGAAAACGAGCGGGTCGCCGTGTGGGACGTCACTTGGATCCAGGGTCAACAGATCCCGAGGCGGCAGCCGGGTCGAGACGCAGTTGTCGTATTCCTCAAGGGTGGTGTCATTCGGCAATCTCCGGAGGGTGCGGCGATAAGCGATACGCGGTGGAATGTCGGTGATGTTCTATATGTCCCGGCGGGTACTGACGTTCCGTCCGAGGAAGCCACTGAAGGTCCACCACGAGCGGTCTTCATAGAACTCAAGTAACCACTACATCAAAGGAGCTCCGTCGATGAAGGCCGCCATCTGTTTCCTCGCCGCTGGGTGTTTTGTTGTCCCTGTCTTGGCTGCGGACCCGGTGGGGTTCGCCATGTGGAAGCCGGCCGAACTGAAGCAACGAGACGAGGCGCTCTCCAAGAAGGTCGGTGCGGATCACTCCGCGCGGGAAACGCTGGCCGACTACGGCGATCACCGCTTCCGAATGCTTTATCGGGACGCTGATGGACTTCCAGAGCAGCATGACAACATGGTCGATGTCGTCATTGTGCAAAGCGGAGAGGGCACGTTGGTCTTGGGCGGCAAAATGATCAACCTCAAGGCTGGCCCCGGCCCCGGCGAGTACGTAGGCACGGGAATCGAGGGCGGGGAGCGGCATGCGCTTGCGCCAGGTGACTTGGTTCACATCCCAGCCAAGATTCCACACAACTTCCTCGTCGCCAAAGGGAAGCACATCACGTACGTGCTCGTGAAGTTTCCCGCACCCTGACGAACCGCGAATGCACTTAGTGCTGGCCTGCAGCTCTTTGGAAAAGAAGCTACGAGGCGTGTCAGTGGGCGACTGGCGCTAGCACCGCAGCTGTTCCTCTGATGCCGCGGTGTTGGACTCTGCTCCAACTGTCGGTTCAGTGGGTTGCGCCGCCGGTGGCGGCACGTGAAGTCCTGCCTTCATCATAGCCGCAACTAACACCGTCTCAGTTGCTGCGCGGCCTGTCATCAGACGCTCACATGCTTCTTTCTGCTGCTGATTACCTTTTAGCCCTGGACCGGGACATGGCTCCCGCGATAGGTCCAGCGCAGTTTTGTCGGTTGCGTCCTTGGCCGTTACGTCTGCACCGTGGTCTATCAGATACTGGACCATCTTGGCGGATCCATTCTCTGTGGCGCCCATCAGAGCGGTCCTGCCTTCCTGGTCACGACCCACGACGAATGACATGACCACGGCCGTGCGAGTACGGCTGTCCCGAATCCGCGCGTTTATATTCGCTCCGGCGTTTTGCAGTATCTCGACGCTCTTAATGGCGTTCGCAGTCTGTGCATCGCTCATGGGTGAAGGCTGAGCTGTACCGCTCATTCCGACCGCATACATCAGCGGCGTCATCTGGAACACGTTGACCAAGTCCACTTCGGCGCCATGCTTGATCAGCGCTTCCATGGTTTCATGGTCGTAGTACATCGAGGCGAGGAACAGCGGTCCCACACCGCCACGCATGTCGTAATCGGTGAAGCGGTCGCGGCCGTTGCCATAGGGGCGCTTGCGCGTGAGCTGGTGGTTGACGTCGACACCCATCTTGAGAAGGCGATTGATCACCGCCATCGGCGTGACAGCGACCGCCGCCAAAAACAAAACCGCCGCTACCGCCGCCGCCGGCATTCACGCCGCGGGTGCCCAGCGGAAATGCAGTGAGTGGAGCGGCTGTCACCGGCACCGTGACTTTCGCGAGTTTCGGCACAGGCTCGCCCAGGGCGAGCTTGACTGCGCGACGCGTCGCCGAGATGTACTGCTCCATGAATGCGGGCGAAGTGCTCTTTGCGCTGGCGATGTTGCTGAAGCCTTCGACTTCGATTTCATTGGGCAATGCCTGCCGGGCATCGATATCCACTCCCAGCAGTTCCTTGATGGAAGCCGCGTACTCGACGCGGCTCAGGCGCTGCAGCGGCACATGACCAACCTGCCTGGTTTTCTCTTGCGTGTTATCGATGGAGCTTTCCAGGTATCCAACCAGCGCATCCACATCCGCCTGCGAGGGCTGCTTCTTGCCCGCCGGCGGCATCAGCCTCCCGCGCAGCTTGTTGATCGCTTTTTCCCAAACCTCCGGCTCCTGGCCAGCGTCGTTCAGCTCCAACGTGTCCAGAGCCAGTCCGCCTGTCCAGTCCGTGGTGTTATGGCATTCGAGGCAGTTGTTCTTGAGCAGATCGTCCATTGCCTGGGTCGGCGCGGGAGCAGCGGCGCTATAGGCCAGGGAACCCGAAACAGCCAACGCTGCGAGTGAGAGGAAGCCGCCCGGCATCAACCCGTGGCCAAACCAAGTTACGGTCTTGCGCATCAACCCCACCTTCGGTCCGGATCGCGGCGCAGTACGTCGTCGCTGTCCTCGACAGCGTGGTGCGCAAGCCCGCGGCCTTCTCGTTCGAACAGGCCGCGGGCGTTCCCGTCGCGGGCGTGGCCGGTTATCGAGTGGCGACGGAGGCAAGGATGCACAGTTCTGTGCGGATCCGTGCGCGAGACCCATTGGCCGTCGTGAATTCGTTCACGTGCAGCCAATCGTGTGCGGCGACGGCGCCATCCGACACGTACCTTTTCCTGCTTCTTTTTTAAACCTGGCGCTGCAAGTTGAGTACCAGGATTTCGCGATGCCTACGTTCGCGATTTCAGAATGATCCGGCGCGCTCCTCGACTTCGAAGATGGCATATCCTTGCGCCGCCTTGGTGTATCAATCCATCGTCGGCAACTGGAGACGCGGAGGCTCGCGATGACTTCGATCCGGACGTTGCTCGCAATGGCGCTCGTGGCGGCCTCGCCGTGGGCCTCGGCCGCACCCGCGAAGATGCAGGCGATCGTCGCCGGCACCGGCGAACCAAAAGCGCTCGAGCTGCGATCGATCGACACGCCCAGTCCCGCCGCGAATCAGGTACTGATCCAGGTCTTTGCCGCCGGTGTGAATCCGGTGGACTGGAAGACCGCCGCCACGGGCGCGGTTCCTGGCTATGACGTCGCCGGCGTGATCGACTCGGTGGGGCCCGGCGTCACGACGTTCAAGCCCGGCGATCCGGTCATCGCGCGCGCGGCCAACGGCGCGTACGCGCAGTACGCCGTCGCCGGCCTCGACAGCGTGGTGCGCAAGCCCGCGGCCTTCTCGTTCGAACAGGCCGCGGGCGTTCCCGTCGCGGGCGTGGCCGGTTATCGCGTGGCGACGGAGGCAAGGATCCGTCCGGACCAGCGCGTGGTGGTCATCGGTGCCGCGGGAGGCTCCGGGTCGGCCGCGGTTCAAACGGCGAACTCCCTGGGCGGGCATGTCATTGGCGTCGGGCGCTCGTCGCAGGAGAGCTATCTGCGCAAGCTCGGCGTTGCCGAGTTCGTCGCGTTCGACAAGGAGAACGTGGCCGCGAAGGTGCACGACGTCGACGTCGTGCTGAACACCGTCGACAGCCAGGTAGAGCCCGGTCTCGGCTACGTGCGCCGCGGTGGCGTGTTCAGCTCAATCGCCGGCGTGCCGACGGAAGAGAAATGCGCGGCCGCCGGCGTGACCTGCGTTCAGATCGGCCGCGGCAAACCCGTTCCGCCGGCAGCCGAGTCGCTGCGACCGCTCGCCGCGCTGGCGGAGGCGGGCAAGTACACGGTCACCGTTTCGAAGCGGTTTTCGCTCGCGCAGGCCGCCGCCGCGCAAGAATCCCTGCGCACCAACGGAGGCACCGGCAAGACGATCCTGATCGTGGATCCGTCGAAGGCCGGCCAGCATTGACCGGCGGCGTCAGATGCCCTTAAGGGGGCCAATACCGAATCGCCAAACGATCAATCGTCGAGCACCATCGTCTACACCGGGCGCACTCCAGTGACAACGCGCTGCTAGTGACGGTTCTCGCACAGGCTGTGTCGGCGGACTCGCACTCCGCCGTCCGGCCCCCAGAGGAAGTCCGCGACATCCACGGTGTCGCGAGTGGGTGCCAACCAGTGGCGCAGCGCTTCGCGGATCATGGGGAATGCCAGGGAATGCCAATCGATTGCGTGCGGCTCTACGAGTGTGGCTTCGGTGCTTTCGGGCCGGGAGTCATATCGGGCCGACTCAGTCGGGACGAAAAGATCGCATACACCTCGGAGAACATGGGGAGGTTGTATACGGCAAGCAGGCGGAGGTCGGTTGGGTCTGCGTGCGCTTCTTCGCGCGCTTCCCGTATAGCCGCCTCCTGCAGCGTTTCTCCGATCTCGACGTAACCACCCGGGATCGTCCATCGCCCGCGAAACGGTTCAATCGCACGTCTACAGAGCAATATGCGATCGTTCCAGGTCGCGATGCAGGCCGCCACCATGCTGTGTCTCGAATAATGGATGGTGCCGCAGGTTGCGCAAACATGTCGTAGACCGATGTCGCCATGCGGCATGCTGACTTGCACGTTATTGGAGCCGCAATGGCTGCAGTATTTCACTTGGATCTGCGGCTAATCGAGGTGCGACTTCATCCACTCCGGCTCAACGGCGCAGCCAGCTCCTGGAGTCTCAATGGCAGGTTGCCGCGCACCTGGCAGTGATGGGCGGTGGAGACGCCATTCAGATGCGGCACGATATGCGGAAGGATCTGCCTTTGCACCGCGTCGCTGCGTTCGTAGGTCTCCATCGCGGCCAACGTGTCCCACAGGCTCACTGTAAAGAAAGTATCCACGTCAGAGGTGGAGCGGACGAGCCACCGCGCAAGCAGCCCCGCGGCCGGACTGGCCTCGATGTGCTGCCTGTAGGCCGTTTCGAACTCGGGCCAGCTGCCCGGTTTTATGCGCCCCATTGTAATGCGTACATACACTTCATCATGTCCGCTTGCTGCTGCGAGCCCCACCGACCGCTTCCAACATCGGCATGGGCAGATCGAAATGGGCCTGGCCCATGGCTTCAGCCGCGGTCTGATACTGCGCAATGGGGTGTGTGCGATAGGTGGCCATGTCGCGGTAGTAACGGTTCAGGCGCTGCCCCCGTTTGGCGCCGGTGGTTCCACCTGCGTAGAAGAGCTTCTCGACACATTCGGAGGCCATGCGACCTGCCTGGGTGGCCAGCCCACTTTGGAGGAAGTCGTTTCTCGCGAAGTAGAGTGTTCCGGTCCGCCATCGCTGGCACGACTCCATGTAGAGGCGCCCCGCCTCCAGAACGATGACTTCGGCGGCGCGTGTCTGCATCAGGCACCTCGCCGAAAACGCGCTGAAACTCGGGAGACTTGTAACGTTCGTGAAAGGGCGGGTTGATGGTTCGCTTGGTGCGCAGCACTTCTTCGAACTCGTCCAGCGCGGCCCAGGCGGCGCCCACGAGGATAGCACTGATAACCGCGGTGAAGACCAAGGTGGTCAGGCCGAGGTACATCGGATTATCGTGCAGGCGGGAGCCCGGGGTGCCCTCGAGGTCTTCGCCTGCGCGCTGGAAGTTGTAGAAGGGCGCGACCATGTGATCGGGGACAAACGCGTTCTCGACTACGAAAGTTTGCGAGCCGCTGGCACGAAGGCCGAGTGTCAGATCGCCACCCCACGACTCACGTACAATGCGGAACTGGCCGGCGGGGATGACCGGCACGAGGAAGGTCGGAGGACCTTCGTGGCCTTCACCGACCAACCGGGCAGTCGGCATAACGTGCGTGGCATAAGGAACGCCGGACGCATAGTCCCAGGAACCGTCTACGACATAGCCGTCCTTTACCTTGCGCAGGGTTCCATTCGTGGGGGCTCTGAGCGGTGCAATCGCGAGTCCGTCATTGCGTCCAAAGATTTCAATCTGAGCCTGTTCGCTGTAGTGGCCTGCAAGCATCAACACGTGTGCGGCCGGAAACGCGTAGCACCACGCTGTTCCAGGATCGCTGCGAGCCATTTCGATGATGCCTTTGAGCAGGGTCGAGACGTCGAACTCGTGCCCGCCGTAGCGGCGTGGTTGCACCGCACCGTATGCGCCGAAGGAGCGCAAGGCCTCGTGAACTTCTTGTACGTACGCTCCGCCCGCGTCGGCTTGCTCCTGCTGAGAGCGGATCATGGGCCGCAGCGCTACGATCTTGCTGATGAACTCCTCCGGAGTGAGGCCAGGAGCCGGATTTCGAAACACCGGTTGTGAGAGCGTCGCTCGCGCCGCAGTTGCCATCTCGCCTGTTCTCATCATTCCTCCGGCCGCCGGTCCAAGCGGTCACCTGATTTCGCAGACCTTGGGAAACTAAGCTGCCGAGCGGGCTGTCTGGTGGCAGACAAACTGGATCAACTGCCCGGTCATGAGGTTGATCTGTTCGGTGGTGCGCGCGGAGAAGCCGGACTCGGCCGGGGCGGAAACCGGTTCGGCTGTGTTGATTGCTACACCCACGGGCGTTGGCCAACCACGCAGAGCATGCACGACGTCCCGCAGCGCACCCAGAGTCGCGACCGCGCCCTGCCAGCCGGCGCCAGTGGCGATACAACCGACGGCACGGCCATCCAGGTAGGGGCGGTCGTCCTTGCTCATCTCCTCGAGATAGTCGAGCGCGTTCTTGACCAGGCCTGAAATACCGCCGTGATAGTACGACCTCAATCGCGTCGAAATCTTGCGCGGCCCCCAAGGCACACTTTATGGTCGTAGCGCCACGGCTGGCCTGGTGGCCATTCAAACGCGTAATCCCAATCTCACAGTTTTCGGGGGTAATGCGACGGTCGAAGCCGGTAACTACGGCCTGCAGCATTACGCGGCCGCACTGAATCTGCCCATTGTGAACGATGTGCTCGGTGTGCGAGTCTCGGGTAATTACTACGCCCGCCATGGCTATATCGATGCCGACGGCGGCGCGGTTCGCAGCACCGATGGCAGGCTCAAAGTGCTGTACAAACCGAACGAAGATTTTTCGCTTCTGGTAGAAGCCGCAGTGAGCGATGGCAAGGGCTGCGCTTGGCTTCCAATCCGGATTCCACGTTGATCTGGCAAGTGGGCGCGCTCTACTACGACAACGACTTGTCCAGCACGAGCGCCGCGCTCTTCGGTCCGGTGAAGTTCTATCAAGATGACGTGATCAGTAAGAAAACCACGGCTTATGGTCTGTTCGCCGAAGCGACTTATCCGTTTGCAGTCGCATGGCGGGTCACGGTGGGCGGGCGCTACGACGACACCAGGATCAGCGTGCACGAGCTCTACCAGGCCGGAGCGCCTTTGGGCGGTGGAAGCTATGAGCTGTCGGGTGACACAGGCAAACGCCAGTTCACTAACACGACGTACAAATCGCGCCTCGAGCATGACCTGACGCCAGCCAACCTGCTGTACGCCTTGGTGTCCACTGGCTTTTCGCCCGGCGACGTGACGGTGGCGCAGAAATTCACCCCGCAGGGCGTGATATTGCAGCCGTTGGAGCTCCAAGCCGAGACGCTGACCTCATATGAAATCGGCAGCAAGAACCGCTTCCGCGACGACAAGCTGCAGGTGAATGCGGCGGCGTTCTATACCAAGTATGGTGCGTACCAATCCGCCGGCATCAACACCAATCCCAATGGTTTCCCGCCGATATTCGCAACCTTATCCTCGCCGCTCGAATCTTATGGCCTGGAGCTCGAGTTGTCGTTCAAGCCGACCGTAGCCGATCTGCTGAAGTTCAATGTGGGCTGGACACATGCCAGGTTCGTGAACAAGCCGGCTGAGTTTGCGCTGTGGGTGGCGAATGACGAGGTGTCGAGCAATACCGCTCCGGGATCTCAGGCGCCGATTCCGCTGATGGCATTGCTGGGTTATGACCACATCTTCCTGTTGCCTGGCGATTCGACACTGACATTGCATGGCGATGTGCGTTATCTGTCGAGCCACAGCGGATCTTTCGGCCAACTTGACAAGGACACCGTGCCCAACATCGAGTCCAATGTGCGCGTCGCTTCGGCAGTGCTGGGCAATCTGAACGCCACCTGGGCAGCGACCAGGCACATTTCCGTGACCGGCTACGTCCGCAACGTGGCCGACCATCGGTACATTACCAAAACCACCTATAGCTCCGGTGTCTATCAGCCGGTTTTGAACGATCCGCGTACCTATGGTGCGGTGCTGAACGTGACTTTCTGATCGAAATGCGACTCGCGTAAGACCGCCCCGGCGGTGACGCTCATTGGCCAGCTCAGAAGGGAAAATCCGCAACGTGGCGCTCCAACATGAAGAACTTTTTGGTCGGTCTTATTGCCGGCGCCGCATTGGCGGCGCTGAGTTTTTCACTCGGAAATCACAGTCCGGCACCGTCGGCCGCTTTCCGGTTCGGTAGCGCAGCCGACGCAAAAGAGGTGCGCTGTACCACGCAGCAGCTGGAGCACAATCGTCAGTTGGTGCGGGCTTTTTTCGCGCCGGAACGTTCCACGTTGGATGCTTACAACATGATGACCCCGGATTACGTACAGCACAACGAGGGGGTGAAACGTTTTGGGCAGATCAACGGCCTGAAGGATCGCGAGGCGTTCAGAGCCATCGATGCGATCATGACGAAAAACGGCCAACGTCCGGAGTTGTTGGAGGAAGCGGGCCGCCCGAAGAACGAGATGGCGTTCAAGATCATTGCGACCTGCGATTACGTTGTCGCCGTGCATCGCACTTATGTGCCCGACCCGCAGAAGAGCGGCGATTACTACATGGCATTCGACTACGAGCTGTGGCGTATCAAAGACGGAAAATTCGCCGAGCACTGGGACAGTCAAAGAATTCCCACGCCGGTGCCGGGGCTCATGCGTGCGCCGTTACGGAATGCACAGCCAAATTAGTCAAGCGCGAAGCGGCGATCAGATGGCAGTCGCACCGCCGTCCAACGCAAGTGCCTGGCCGGTCAGGTAGCTCGCGGCATCCGAACACATGAAAACAACCGCTTGGGCAATCTCGTGGGGCTCTGCCATGCGCCCGATGGGCGGCATGATGGCCGAAAGCACATTGGGATTTGCACGAGCGAGACGCTCGGTCATTCCCGTTCGGGTGAGTCCGGGGCAGATCGCGTTCACCCGGATATTCTGCTGGGCGTACTCGACTGCAGCGGTGCGTGTTAGTCCGACGACACCGTGCTTCGCTGCTGCATAGGCGCCCCCAGACGGCACGGCGACCAACCCTCCGACGGAGGCCGTGTTGACGATCGCGCCCCCACCATTCTTGAGCATCTGGGCGATTTCTGCACGCAGGCAGAGCCATACACCTTTCAA
>Ga0268266_10006671_pt1 | contig 10533 bp, 10 predicted proteins | sample KBSS13metaG_FD_190356 | JGI IMG/M metagenome (GOLD analysis project Ga0268266, IMG submission 190356) | Switchgrass rhizosphere microbial communities from Kellogg Biological Station, Michigan, USA - KBS S1-3 metaG (SPAdes) (version 2) | ecosystem: Host-associated > Plants > Roots > Rhizosphere... | reverse complement strand
AGCAGTCAGCGTGCCGACGTCAATCGACAGTGCACGAATACTGCTGCGCTGCAACGCCTTCCATGGCAGCCCAGCGGCACAGCTGTGCAGTGCTACTTCACTGCCGACGACGGACACGCAGTCGTCGAGCAGTCCTATTGCCACCGACTCGTCAACCGGGTGCACTGGCATCAGGCTGGTCACCCCGGTCAACCTGCCCTCCAATGCGGCAGGCAGCGACGGCTCGTCGAACTGCACCACGACGGGAGTTTCAAGGCGCTTTTCGAGCTGTGCGCGATGCACCGCCATCCCCTCGGCAAGCGAGTCGGCGAGGTCGCGCAACGCGCCTGCGTCGGTGATCGCGCGGTGACCGCCGGAGAGCTCGAGGTGAGCGGCAAGCGTGATCGGCCCCGGCGCCTGCACCTTCACGGTGCGCGACCCACCGCGCAGGCCTGCCTTCTCCCACGCCTCTTCGAGCGCGTCGATGTCCTCATCGAGCAGGCTGGCGGCCCGGCGCGCAGCGGAACTGCGGCCGTTGGCGATGCGATAGCCGCGGGGCACCGTGTCGATTCCGATGTCGACCAACAGTGCGCCTGCCCGCCCGATCATGTCCGCCCCGACGCCGCGGGCAGGCAGTTCGACCAGATGGGGCAGCGTATGCAGCTCGCCGATGACGATCTCGGCGGCTTCGCGCGGCGACGACCCCGGCCAAGACCCGATCCCGGTCGCTGCGGCGAAAACACTCACTCGTTTGACGATATTCGATCCGGATAGCCTGACGGCATGCCCGTATCGCCAAGACTGCCGGCGGTCTGCTGCGCGGCTGTCTTGGTGGCCGCGGGCTGTGCGCAGACGGTCGGTGGCCGTGCGCTGCGGGCGGCGCCGGAGATCGACGACGGATCCCGATCGCCGGTCGATGTCGAGACGGTGATGCTGGACCAGTCGCAGATGCGGGCCATCACCGGCGCCGGTGACGACTTGACGATCATTCCGAGCATGGACGGCAAGTCTCCCGTCGACATCGACCAGCTCGCGAAAACCACTCCCCCGCAATGCCAATGGGTCTTCGAAGAGACTCAAACGTTCGGGTCCGACGTCGAGGAGTTTCACAAGACGACGTTTCAGAACCCACCCCGCGGTGGGCTGATCTCCGAGGGCGCGGCGGCCTACCGTGATCCCGCGACGGCCCGACGCGCGTTCGATGGCCTGGTTGCACTTGCCGACGGCTGCGCCTCGACACCGTTGGGTGCAATGTTCGTCGGCGACTGGACCGCGTCACCGGATTCACTGCAGATGCGGCCAGGCAATGGCTGCGGCCGCGACTATCGGGTGAAGAGCGTGGTCTTGGCCGAGGTCACCTCGTGCGCCTTCCCGGATTCGGTGCCCGAGATCGTGCTGACGAACATGCTGGCGAGGGTGCCCGGCTAGGCCGGCGCGAACTAGCGCGTGATTGTCGCGCTGGCGATGACCTCGTCGCCGTCGGGGTCGCGACGGTAGAGCACCATCGTCTGCCCCGGCGCCACCCCGCGCAGCGGCGCGCGCAGATCGACCATCAGACGCCCTTCGCGCAACTCGGCGACGCCGTCGACGATGCCGCCGTGCGCCCGCACCTGCACGTCGCACTCCACCGGCCCGTCCGGTGCAACGCCGGAGGTGAACACCGGCCGATCGCCCGTGAGCGCCCACACGTCCAACTCGGCCTTGCCGCCGACGCGCACGGTCCCGGTCTCGGCGTCAATCCCAGTGACATAGCGGGGCAGCCCATCCGGGCCAGGGCCTGCGATGCCGAGCCCCTTGCGCTGTCCGATCGTAAAGCCGTGCACGCCATCGTGTTCGGCGAGCACCGTGCCGCCCGAGTCGACTACCGCGCCGCGCCGCACACCGATGCGGGCGCCGAGGAACGCGCGCGTGTCGCCCGACGGGATGAAGCAGATGTCGTGGCTGTCAGGCTTTTCGGCCACCGCCAGGCCGCGACGCGCCGCCTCCTCGCGAATCTGCGGCTTGGGGCTGTCGCCGATCGGGAACACCGCATGACGCAACTGCTCGGCGGTCAGCACGCCCAGCACATACGACTGGTCTTTGTCGGCGTCGACGGCGCGGCGTAGGTGGCCGTCGGTCAGCCTCGCGTAGTGACCGGTGGCGACGGCGTCAAATCCCAGTGCCAGCGCGCGGGCGGCCAACGCGGAGAACTTGATTCGCTCGTTACACCGCACGCACGGGTTCGGTGTCTCGCCCCGTGCATACGACTCTACGAAGTCGTCGATCACGTCTTCGGAGAACCGATCGGCGAAATCCCAAACGTAGAACGGGATGTCGAGCACATCGGCGACGCGGCGAGCGTCACCGGCGTCCTCTTTCGAGCAGCAGCCGCGCGACCCGGTGCGCAGCGTGCCCGGAGCCGCCGACAACGCCAGATGCACGCCGACGACGTCATGGCCGGCATCCACCATCCTCGCTGCGGCGACCGAGGAGTCGACGCCACCGCTCATCGCGACGAGCACTCTCATTGTTCGGCAGCTCCTGCGCTGGCCAGCGCCGCCTGGCGGGCCCGATCGACGGCGGCGGGCAGGACAGCCAACGCGGCGTCGACATCGGCCTCGGTGCTGGTGTGGCCCAACGACAACCGCAGCGATCCGCGCGCACTGGCCGGATCGGCGCCCATCGCCAGCAATACGTGCGACGGCTGTGCGACACCGGCGGTACATGCCGAACCCGTCGAGCACTCGACACCCTTGGCGTCGAGCAGCATCAGCAGCGAATCGCCTTCGCAGCCGCGGAAGGTGAAGTGGGTGTTGCCGGGCAGCCGCGCGTCGCCCGCTGCGCCGTTGAGATACACGTCGTCGATCGTGGACAGCACACCGTCGATCAGCCGGTCGCGCAGCTGCTGCACACGCGCACTGTTGGCGGCAAGGCCGTCAATCGCCACCTTCGCGGCGGCGGCCATCGCGACCGCACCGGCGACATCCGGTGTGCCGGAACGCACGTCGCGCTCCTGGCCGCCTCCGTGCAGCAGCGGCACACAGCTGGTGTCGCGCCGCAGCAGCAGGGCGCCGACCCCGGTCGGGCCGCCGAACTTGTGGGCCGCGACGCTCATGGCCGACAGGGCGCTTGCCGCGAAGTCGACAGGGATCTGGCCGACAGCCTGGATCGCGTCGCTGTGCATCGGCACGTCGAATTCCGCTGCAATGGTTGCCAATTCGGAGATCGGCATGATGGTGCCGACCTCGTTGTTGGCCCACATGATCGACACCAGCGCGACGTCGTCGTTGGCCTGCAACGCTTCCCGCAGATCGGCTGGCGAAACGGAGCCGTCATCGCCCACCGGCAGCCAGGTGATCTCGGCGCCCTCGTGTTCGGCGAGCCACTGCACCGCGTCCAGGACCGCGTGGTGCTCGACGGGCGTGGTGACGATCCTGCGGCGCTGGGGTTCGGCGTCGCGGCGGGCCCAGTAGATGCCCTTGACGGCGAGGTTGTCGCTCTCGGTGCCGCCCGCGGTGAAGATCACCTCCGACGGCCGCGCGCCGAGCAACTGCGCCAGCGACTCGCGGGCCTCTTCCATCCGCCGGCGCGCCACCCGGCCCGTGCCGTGCAGCGACGACGCGTTGCCGACGGTCGCGAGCACAGCCGTCATCGCCTCGATGGCAGCGGGGTGCATCGGGGTGGTGGCGGCGTGATCGAGGTAGACCGTCTTGTGAGAGGTCATAACCAGTCCATGCTAGCGGCCACGGACTGGCAGGCCCGAATCCGAGGTCAGGCCACCAGGGCGTGCCCGTGACCCCGCCGCGCCGCATCTCCGCGGACCGCGGCCTCGCAACGCGCCGCCAGATCGCGACGGGACGTTCCCGGCAACTGCAGCGACTCGACCTGCACCTGAATGACTGTGCGACGGCTGCTGACCAGCCGCCGGATCGACGTCATCAGGGTGTCGTCGCCGACGTAGGCGGCCAGCGTTGACGGCCGGCCGTCGCGGTGGTGATAGCTCAGCCGCAGCGGCTGCACAGGCCTGCCTGCGTCGACGGCCGCCTGGAACATCGCGGGCCGGAACGGGCCGTAGGCCAGCCCGCACCAGGTTGTTCCCTCGGGAAACGCCACGACGGTGTGGCCCGCGCGCAGCCTGCTCGCGACCGTGCTCACCACGTCGGGCAGGCGTCGCAAGCTGGACCGGTCGATCGGGATGACCTTCATGATGCGGGCCAGGACGCCAAGGGCGGGCCAGTCGATGAGGTCGGCGCGGGCGACGAACGAGCCCGGCATCACGGCGCCGATCGCGAAGATGTCCACCCAGGACACATGGCCACTGACCACCAGCACACCGCGCAGGTTGCGAATAGGCCCGCCGGACACCGTGATTCGCACTCCCAGACAGCGCAACATCATCCGGCAGTAGCCCCGTTGGACGTGCGAACGGCCCGGCATCGGGATGGCCAGTAGCGGCAGCGCAAACAGCAATACGACCGCGAAGGTGGCCCGCACAGCGATGCGCCACGCGACGATCACCGAATGGCCGGCCGCGGCGTCGGTGTGCACACAGCTGGCATCACAGGTCGCGCGCGGCACCCAGGAATGCTCGACGGTCATGACGACATCCCGTCGGCCATGGCGGCCGCGGCCCCCACCGACCGCAGCCGCTTCAGGTAACGGACATCGGCGTTGCGTTTGTCGAGCAGAGCGGGAAAATCGCCGACGCCGAAGTCCGGGTCGTGGGCGGGCTCGCCGCAGACCTCGGCGCCCAGTCGCAGGTAGCCACGCATCAGCGGCGGCACACCGACCCGGCGTGGCGGCTCGATGTCGTCGAGTCCGCGTCCGTCGACCGTCACCGGCCGGTACGGATACACGGTGTACTGCTCGGGCGCGGCGTGCCTGCGCCGCACGAAGTCACGCACCCCGCGGATCTGGGTACCCGGCGCCTCGTCCTCGGGACCGTGGACGGGGACGGACACGCAACCGGTGACGTAGTCGTAGCCGCAGCGGTCCAGGTAGGCCAGGATGCCTGCCCACATCAGCAGCACCACACCACCGTTGCGATGGTCTTCGCGCACCACGGCACGGCCCATTTCGACCAGCGACGGCCGCAGCGTGTCGAGCCCTTCGACGTTGAATTCCGTTGCGGTGTAAAGGCCTCCGGCTGCGATCGCACCCGGCGGCGGCAGCATCCGGTAGCAGCCGACGAGTTCGCCGGAGTTGTCCTCGCGGACGATCAGGTGATCGCAGTGCTCGTCAAAGCGATCGGCGTCGAGGCCGGCTTCAAATCCCGATATCTCGAAACCAGGCTCAGAGGTGAACACATCGTGACGAAGGCGCTGCGCAGCCTCGATGAGCGCAGGATCGGTGGACAACAGCAGGGTGTAGCGGGGCGTGTCTGACGAAAGGGTCGGCGGATCTGCGGCGATGAGTACAGAAGCAGTGCTCATGGCTGCACGGTCGCGTAGCCGCATCTCGGGATGGCATCGCGGCGGTGACGTGTCCGTGAGCGCTAGGTGACGTCTTGAGGCGGCGCGACGTCAGCTGTCCAGGAAAACCACGTTCGTCTCGACCGGATTGCGGGGGGTCACGAGGCTGCTGCCTGCGAAGGCGGGGTCCGGATAGCCGATCGCCAGGCCGCAGAGCACGGTCAGGTCGTCCGGGATGCCCAGTTGGGCGCGCAGGATCTCGGGATACGCCGCGACCGACACCTGCACGCAGGTGCCGAGGCCGCGTTCGGTCAACGCGAGCACCAGTGTCTGCAGGAACATGCCGACGCCGAGGCTGTCGACCAGCCCGAGATCGCGGTGCATGCACACCACGGCGCCGACGGGCGCGCGGAAGAACTCCCAGTTGCGTAGCTGCGCCAGCCGCCTGCCCTCCTTGTCGTGACGTGCGATGCCCATGGACCCGTACACCAGGGCGCCGAGCTCTTGCCGCAGCGGCAGGAACGTCTCCGGAATGCCGGTGGTCACCGGCAGTTCCACGGACGCCTCCTCTAGTAGCGCCTCGACCAGCCGGTCCCGACGCGGCCCCGAGGCGATGAATAAGCGCCACGGCTGGATATTGGAGTTCGACGGTGCCCGCATCGCCAACTCGACCGCTTCCTCGATCAGTTCGCGAGGAACCGGCTTGTCGCGCAGGAACAAGCGCGTCGAATTCCGTTGCCTGACAACGTCATCGAATTCGGTCACCGCGGCACCCGCCGATCTTTGCGGGCTTCGAGCTCCTCCTCATCGACCACCACGAGCATCGGCACGCCCGGCGTGCACACCATCGTGACGAGGAACCGCAGTGGGACATCTGAACGGTTGTTGGCGTCCGAATAGTGGATGACGTCGCCGCCGGGCTCCCAGAAGGCTTCACCGGCCTTGATCACCCGCGGCGCTTCGCCTTCCAGCTCGAACAGCATCTCGCCCTCGAGCACGTAGCCGAACGACGGCCCGCCGGGGTGGCGGTGCGGCGGCGCTCCCGCGCTACCGGCAGGCCACTCGATGATCGACGTCATCACCTCGGCGTCGGCGGGAATGAACGGCGGCGTGACGGTCTGGATCGTCGTGATGGCTTTCATCAGATCAGCGGTATCAGTCATACGTTCAGACTCGCGCTCGAGGCCCGTGGCGGAACCCTTGAAAGTCCGTAGTCTTCGCCGACCCTGATGCCGTTGCACGCAAAAGCCCCCGAACACCGTGGTGTCCGGGGGCTTCACGCAGCGACAATTAACCCTTGCGGGCCTTGACCGCCTCGGTCAGCTGCGGCGCGACCTTGAACAGGTCGCCGACGATGCCGAGATCGGCGATCTCGAAGATCGGTGCCTCTTCGTCCTTGTTCACCGCGATGATCGTCTTGGACGTCTGCATGCCTGCGCGGTGCTGGATCGCACCGGAGATGCCCAGCGCGATGTACAGCTGCGGCGAAACGGTCTTGCCGGTCTGGCCGACCTGGAACTGGCCCGGGTAGTAGCCGGAGTCGACCGCGGCACGCGAGGCGCCGACGGCGGCACCGAGCGAGTCGGCCAATTCCTCCACCACGCTGAAGTTCTCGGCGCTGCCAACGCCACGGCCGCCGGAAACCACGACGGTGGCCTCGGTGAGCTCCGGACGGTCGCCTGCGACGGCGGGCTCACGCTTGGTGATCTTGGTCGCATTCTCGGCCTGCGCGGGCACCTCGACGTTGACCACCTCACCGGCGCCCGCTGCGGGCTCGGCCTCGACCGCACCCGGACGGACCGTGATCACCGGGGTGTCGCCGGTGGTCTCGGCCTCGACAGTGAACGCGCCGCCGAAGATGCTGTGCACGCCGACCGGCCCTTCGCGGACGTCGACGACGTCGGTCAGGATGCCGGAGCCGATTCGGGCGGCCAGCCGGCCGCCGATCTCCTTGCCGTCGGCGCTGGCGGCCAGCAGCACACCAGCCGGAGTGGCCGACTCGACCAGCGCGGCCAGCACGTCGACGTACGGGGTGATCAGATAGTTCTCGGCGTCATCGGACTCGGCGACGTAGATCTTGGCGGCGCCGGCCTCCTTCAACGCGTCGGTCAGCGCCGCAGCGGTGCCCGGCTTGCCCACCACGACGGCGGACGGCTCGCCCAACTTGCGGGCGGCGGTGATCAATTCGGCGGTGATCTTCTTCACCGCGCCCTCGGCGTGCTCAACGAGCACAAGTACTTCAGCCATATGTCTTCAAAGTCTTTCTGGGTCTATCGGCTAATGGGTTATCGGCTAGATGATCTTCTGAGCAACCAGGTACTCGGCGACCTTCGTGCCGCCGTCGCCCTCGTCGGTGACCTTCTCGCCGGCCGTCTTCGGTGGCTTCGGGGTCGACGCGGTGACCTTGGAACCGGCATTGGCGACGCCGACCTCGTCGGCCTCGACACCGATCTCGGCCAGCGTCAGCGTCGTCACTTCCTTCTTCTTGGCGGCCATGATGCCCTTGAAGGACGGGAAGCGGGGCTCGTTGATCTTCTCGTTGACCGACACCACGGCGGGCAGCGGCGCCTCGACGGTGAACACACCGTCATCGGTCTCGCGCTCGCCGGTGACCTTGCCGTCCTCGACCGACACCTTGCGCAGGTGCGTCAGCTGCGGCAGGCCCAGGTACTCGGCGATGACCGCGGGAACCGCGCCGCCGACACCGTCGGTGGCCTCGTTGCCTGCGATCACCAGTTCGGTGCCCTCGATCGTGCCCAGCGCGCGGGCCAACGCCCAGCCGGTTTGGATCATGTCGGAGCCGTGCATGCCGTCGTCGAGCAGGTGTACGGCCTTGTCGGCACCCATCGACAGCGCCTTGCGGATGGCCTCGGTCGCCCGCTCCGGTCCGGCTGTGAGCACTGTCACAGTGCTCTCGGCACCGTTGGCGGCTTCCTTCTCCTTGATCAGCAGCGCCTCCTCGACGGCGCGCTCGTTGATCTCGTCGAGCACGGCGTCGGCCGCCTCACGGTCGAGAGTGAAATCGCCGTCGGTCAGCTTGCGCTCCGACCACGTGTCAGGGACCTGTTTGATCAGGACCACGATGTTCGTCATGAGTCTGGTTCGTCCTCCTCGGAGAGGCCGGGCGAGCCGGCCTGCATTACCACGCTTGAAGCAACTACCACCATGTTACTCGCCGGTAACTTATGGCGGTTCGCAGGAACACCATAGCTGGTCGAAGTTTGCGTTCTAGCAGCCCGTAGTCGGCGAACCGTTCGCCATCGGGCCGATCCGCGTTAGCCTGCCTTGCAATGAGCGCCTCATTCGTTACCAACGGTCCGCTTGGGCATCCGGAAAAAGATGCCGCGTTACCGCTGACGGGCGAACGCACGATCCCCGGGCTCGCGGAGGAGAACTACTGGTTCCGCCGCCATGAGGTCGTCTATGAGCGACTGGCCGACCGGTGCGCCGGTCGCGACGTGCTCGAGGCCGGATGCGGCGAAGGCTACGGCGCCGACCTGATCGCCCGCGTGGCCCGCCGGGTGATCGGGCTGGACTACGACGACTCCGCTGTGGCCCATGTGCGGGCCCGGTATCCGCGGGTGGAGATGCTGCACGGCAATTTGGCCGAGCTCCCGCTGGCGGACGGCAACGTCGATGTCGTCGTGAACTTCCAGGTGATCGAACACCTGTGGGATCAAGGGCAATTCGTGGCCGAGTGTTTACGCGTGCTGCGGCCCGGCGGTGTGCTGCTGATGTCGACGCCGAACCGGATCACCTTCTCCCCCGGCCGCGACACCCCGATCAATCCGTTCCACACCCGTGAACTGAACGCTGCGGAGCTCACCGAATTGTTGACCGCAGCGGGCTTTTCGCTCGAGTCGATGCTCGGGGTCTTTCATGGCCCGCGGTTGGCCGAACTCGATGCGCGGCACGGCGGATCGATCATCGACGCCCAGATCGCTCGCGCGGTGGCCGACGCCCCGTGGTCAGAGGATCTGCTCGCCGACGTCGCCTCGGTGACCACTGACGACTTCGACCTCACCGACACGGCCGACATCGACGCCAGTTTGGACTTGGTCGCAATCGCGGTGCGGCCGTGACTCGGTCGAACCCGGTTCCCGGGCTGTTCACGCTCGTCCTACACACCCACCTGCCGTGGCTGGCCCATCATGGCCGCTGGCCGGTCGGCGAGGAATGGCTCTACCAGTCGTGGTCGGCGGCCTACCTGCCGTTAATGCGGGTGCTGCGCACGCTGGCCGACGAAGACCGCAAGCATGTTGTGACGCTTGGCATGACGCCGGTGGTGACCGCACAGCTTGACGATCCGTACTGCCTGTCCGGCATGCATCACTGGCTGGCGAACTGGCGGCTGCGGGCGCTGGAAGCCACGACGCTGCCTGAGCCGATGGGCGCCTTCGGGATTCGCGAGCAGACAGAAGCCGAGCGCGCGCTCGACGACTTCGCGACACTCTGGCGCCACGGCGGCAGTCCGCTGTTGCGCGGGCTGATCGACGCCGAGACCATCGAACTACTCGGCGGCCCGTTGTCGCATCCGTTCCAGCCGCTGCTCAATCCGCGGCTGCGCGAGTTCGCATTGCGCGAAGGACTCGCAGACGCCGGCCAGCGGTTCACCCACACGCCGAGGGGCATCTGGGCACCGGAGTGCGCGTATGCCCCGGGCATGGAAATCGATTACGCCGCAGCGGGTGTCGGCCACTTCATGGTCGACGGTCCGTCGTTGCACGGCGACACCGCGCTGGGACGGCCGGTCGCCGCGTCGGACGTCGTCGCATTCGGGCGCGATCTACAGGTCAGCTACCGCGTGTGGTCGCCGAAGTCCGGCTACCCCGGCCACGCCGCATACCGCGACTTCCACACCTACGATCACGTCACCGGCCTCAAGCCGGCCCGCGTGACGGGCCGCAACGTGCCCTCGGATGCCAAGGCGCCCTACGACCCGCAGCGCGCGGACCGCGCGGTCGACGCACATGTCGCGGACTTCGTCGGGATGGTGCGCGATCGTCTCATCAGCGAGTCCGAACGCATCGGCAGGCCCGCGCATGTGGTGGCGGCGTTCGACACCGAACTGTTCGGGCACTGGTGGTATGAGGGCCCGGTATGGCTGGAGCGGGTATTGCGTGCACTGCCTGCGGCCGGGGTGCGAGTAGGGACGCTGTCCGAC
>Ga0268266_10006668_pt1 | contig 10535 bp, 8 predicted proteins | sample KBSS13metaG_FD_190356 | JGI IMG/M metagenome (GOLD analysis project Ga0268266, IMG submission 190356) | Switchgrass rhizosphere microbial communities from Kellogg Biological Station, Michigan, USA - KBS S1-3 metaG (SPAdes) (version 2) | ecosystem: Host-associated > Plants > Roots > Rhizosphere >... | reverse complement strand
CGAGTGACCACCCCGGCCGTTCCGCGGATAGTCCGGATGCTGCCTGGCCGGTTCAACCGCGATCCCAAGGCGCCGGGCACGAAGGAGAACACCGCAGCTGCGCTCCTGCTCGCAGCGACCCTCGCGGCAATTCTGTGGGCCAATTCGCCGTGGGCGCACACCTATTGGGCGTTGTTGGACACCCATGTCGGCTTCACCTTCGGTGAGCACAGCTACGAGCTGACGGTCAAGCATCTCGTCAACGACGGCCTGATGGCGTTCTTCTTCTTCATCGTCGGGCTCGAAGTCACCAGTGAGTTCACGATCGGTGAACTCACCGACCGGGCGCGGGCGGCGGTGCCCGTCGTCGCCGCGATCGCGGGCCTCACGGTGCCTGCGATCATCTTCCTGCTGTTCAATCCGTCGGGAGAGAACGCGCAGGCATGGGGAGTGGTGATCTCCACCGACACCGCGTTTCTCATCGGCGCGCTTGCCATCATCAAGCCCAAATACCCTGCCCGACTGCGGATCTTCCTGCTGACCCTGGCTGTCGTCGACGACATCGGCGCACTGTGTGTGATCGCATTGTTCTACTCCGAGCGCATCGACGTCGGTGCACTGATCGTCTCGGTCGCGTTGATCGCAGCGATCGCGTTGGTCCGGTTTCTGCCCGCTGCGCGCGGTCCGGCCTACGCGTTGCTCGGTTTCGCGCTGTGGGTAGCACTTTTCGCGGCCGGGATTCACCCAACCCTGGCCGGAGTCGCGGTAGCACTGCTCATTCCCGTCTTCACACCCGACCGCAGGCAGGTCGAGCAGACCGTCGACATGATTCGTGCGTTCCGGCAATCGCCCAACTCGCAGTACGCCCGCGCCGCCACCCGCGGTCTGCGCGACTCGATTTCGATCAACGAACGGCTGCAAACCGCAGTCGGGCCCTATGTCTCGTTCGTCGTGTTGCCACTGTTCGCGTTGGCCAACGCCGGGGTGCGACTCGACGCCGACAGCGTGACGGGCGCGTTGGGTTCGACGCTGACGTGGGGCATCATCGCGGGCCTGGTGATCGGAAAGTTCGTCGGCATCACGGGCGCGACGTGGTTCATGCAACGCACCGGTCTCGGGCGGCTGGCACCGGGAGGTACGCTGCGCCGGGTAGCAGGCGGCGCGGCGCTGTCCGGAATCGGTTTCACCATTTCGCTTTTCATCGTCGACATCGCGATCGCCGAACCCGCGCGGCAAGATCAGGCGCGCGTCGGCGTGCTGCTTGCCTCCGCTATCGCGTTCCTGGCCGGGTGGGCCATCTTCCGCGTTACCGACTGGCTGAGTCCGCCGGAACCGGTGGGCCTCAAGCTGATTCGGCCGGTCGAACCCGAACGCGATCACATCCGTGGTGATCCGCAGGCCCCGCTGACACTTGTGGAGTACGGCGACTACGAGTGCCCGTTCTGCAGCCGGGCCACCGGCGCAATCGACGAGGTGGCCGAGCACTTCGGTAAGCGCCTGCGCTATGTGTGGCGCCACCTGCCGCTCGAACGCGTGCATCCTCGCGCATTCGACGCTGCCCGGGCGGCGGAGGCTGCAGGCTTGCAGGGCAAGTACTTCGAGATGGGCAAGATGCTGTTCGCGCATCAGGACGATCTGGAATGGTCGGACATCTACCGCTACGCCAACGACATCGGCCTCGACCTCGAACGGTTCGATCAGGACGTCCGTGTGCATCCGACCAAGGTGCTGCACCGGGTGCAGGACGATGCGCAGGACGCCGAGTTGATGGATCTCAACTCGACGCCGACTTTCTTCGTCAACGGCAAGCGGCACAAGGGCCCGTGGGATTCGGCGAGCCTGATCCGCGCGTTGGAGAGCTAGCTTTCGGCGGCCGGCTCGCCCGCCGCTTTCTTGGCTGCCCGGCGTCGCTTGTACCACTCGATCAACATCGGCGTGATCGACGCGACCGCAATGAGGATGAAGATCGGTTCGAGCAGTTTCTGGATGATCTCGAACTGGCCGAGGCCGTAGCCAAGCAGCGTGAGGCCGAGCCCCCAGGCCACGGCGCCGATCACGTTGAAGAGCGTGAAGGTGCCGTAGCTCATGCGCGCGGCGCCCGCCGTGATCGGCGCGAGGGTCCGCACGATCGGCACGAAGCGGGCGAGCACGATGGCGAACGGTCCGCGCTCCTCGAAGAAGGTGTGGGCCTCATCGAGGTACCGCTGCTTGAGCACGCGCGCGTTGGGCTTGAACATCGCGGTGCCCACGTAGCGGCCGATGAAGTACCCGACCTGACCGCCGAGAATCGCGGCGATCGGGATGAACACGAGAAGCTGCCAGAGCTGGAAGTCGGCCTGTCCGGCGGCGGCTGTTCCAGCGGCGAGCATGCCCGCCACGAACAGCAGCGTGTCGCCGGGCAGCACCGGGAACAGAATGCCCGACTCGATGAACACCACCACCAGCAGCCCGACCAGGGCCCACGCCCCGAAGTAGCCGATGAGCTTGATCGGGTCCAGGAAGTCCGGCATCAGCGCCAGCGCAGTAGTGGCCGCCGATAGGGCCGGGGTGGTGTCCATGGCCACCCAAGATACCGGCGGTGCCCTGAAGGGCTGCTGTGCCGGCGTTAGGGTCGGCTATGACCTCCCACAAAGCCGTGCATGTTGCGTCCGCCAACGCGCCATTGACCCTCGTCGACGTCGAGACCTCACCACCTGGCCCTGGCCGCGTCCGCATCACCGTCGCCGCCTGCGGTGTCTGCGGAACCGACCACGGCTTCGTCGCAGGCGGCTTTCCGAAGATGACCTGGCCGCTGACCCTGGGACACGAGATCGCGGGGACGATCGCGGAGCTGGGTCAGGGTGTCGAGGGATTCGCTGTCGGTGACCGGGTTGCGGTCGGCTGGTTCGGCGGCAACTGCAACCGCTGCATTCCCTGCCGCCAGGGCAAGTTCATGCAGTGTGTGAACGGCGAGGTGCCGAGCTGGCATTACCCGGGCGGCTACGCCGAGTCGGTGACAGCACCTGCCACCGCGCTTGCCCGCATCCCCGACGAGCTGTCGTTCAGCGAGGCGGCGCCGATGGGCTGCGCGGGCGTGACGACGTACAACGCGCTGCGGCGGACCAAGGCCGTGGCAGGGGACCGGGTCGCAGTGCTTGGCATCGGCGGCCTCGGCCACCTCGGCGTGCAGTGGGCACGGGCGATGGGCTTCGAGACGATCGCGATCGCCCGCGGCGCGGACAAGGAGGCCAACGCCCGCGAACTGGGCGCCCACCATTACATCGATTCGCGGGCCGAAGATGTCGCCGCGGCACTGCAGGCCCTCGGCGGCGCGTCGGTTGTCCTCGCCACGGCGGCCAATTCCCAGGCGATGGCCGACACCGTCGGCGGGTTGGCGGCCGAGGGTGAGCTCGTCATCGTCGGCGTGACCGCCGACCCGCTGCCGATCGCGCCCATCCAACTGATCACCCCCGGCCTTTCGGTACAGGGGCATCCGTCGGGCACCTCGCGTGACGTCGAGGAGACGATGCACTTCGCCGTGCTGTCCGGCGTTCGCGCGTGGATCGAGGAGCGACCGCTGGCCGAGGCCGCCGAGGCGTACGCGGCGATGGAGGAGGGCCGTGCGCGCTACCGCATGGTCCTGACTATGTGACCCCGACCGCGTTGAAGGCGTCGGTGATCGCCTGCTGCTGCGTCGTCGTGAAGCCGAGGTCCTTCGCTGTGTTCAGCACGGCGGACCGCCCGTCGGCGAACGTGGCGTTGGTCGGCAGCTTGTAGAGCGAGCAGTAAAAGACCGCGGCCCACGTCGCGCTGGAAACGGTGCTCGTGCGGCTGTCGGTCATCATCTTGTAGGCGGCGAAGTTGAAGATGCCGCTGTTGGTGTGGACGCCGCCGTAGTCGGCGGTCCCGGTGTAGCGGTTGGCGTAGTTCGTCGGCTGGCCGTACTTGGCGGGATTGGACATGTCTCGGATGGCGCAACCGGACCAGCTGCCGCATCCGTAGTCCTCTGCGATCAGCCACCTGCCCGTGCCCGTCTTGTTTTCGATCAGGCTGCCGATGATGTCGGCATAGGACTCGTTGAGCGCGCCCGATTCTCCTTGGTAGATGAGTCCATTGCCTCCTGCGACGGCGTACTGCACGACACCGTGGGTGTATTCGTGGCCGACCACGTCGAGCGCCGCCTCGAAGTCGTGGCCGAACACCAGGATCTTCAGGCTCGGGTCCCAATAGGCGTTGTTGTACGTGTTGGGTAGCGTGCTGACGCGCAGCGCGGAGCCAAGCCCGTCGAATGCCGTGCGTCCCAAGTTGTTTCGGTAGTAGTCATAGACCACTTCGGTGTTCGCGTGGGCCGAAACCGCCGACTTGCTCCAGCCGGCCCACCACGCCTTGGTGACCAGGGTGCCCGGAGCACTCGATGTCGACGACGCGGAGTACGTGCTGACGCTGCGGGTGACATCGTTGAAGCGGTAGCTGTTACTGCTCTGCTGGTACTCGACGGTGATGGTGCGGCTCTTGCTCTTCAGGTCCGTAGCGGTCTTGGTGGTCGTCACCCATGCCGTCGATGCGTCCGCCAGATTGGAGATCGCCGCGAACACATCGCCCGCGTTCTCGCCGTTCGCGTAGACGTAGTACGTCGTGCTGATGACTGGCACCGTGGCGTCGGGATCCGTCGGAATCACGGTGGTGTACACCGTGATTCGGTGCGCCAGGCTCGGCGCCACATCGGGGTCGACGTCGTAGATGACGCGCTCGCTTTGCATTGCCACCTCGGCGAGGATGGCAGCCACCTCGGCGGAATCGTCACCCTGGGCGGCCAAGCTGTCGGCCAGCGCAGCACGCGCCGCCGCCAAGGCCACTGTGTCGTCGTCGACGGTCGACGTGGTGTCAACGTCGGTGATGCCCTTGCGGTAACTGCTGAAAACACCTGTGACCGTGCCATTTTCGTCTGAAACCAGCACCACCTGGCTGGCCAGGGTCGGCACTCCGTCGACGGTCGGCTGCAGGCGATAGATCACTTCCGTTGGTGCGCCGGCGTCGCCAAGCTGCAGGGCCTGGCTGGTGATGTTCGTTTCATCGGCGAATCCGGCGGGCGCACCCAGCAGCCCGGCGACGTAGTTCATCGCCACGGCGGCGCCTGCGTTGTCTGCGACGGTGGTGTTGGTGAACGCGCCGTCGATGGCCCGCACTGTGCCGTCTTTGTTGGCGTTCAGACTCGCCTTCCCGTCGGCGACCAGCCGGACCAGTTCGGCGGCGTCCAGAGCCTCGTCGTTGGCTTCGGTGGTACCGGCGGGCAGCACGGAGACCAGGACCGTCGCCGTCGTGGTGCCGACGCCGTCCGCATGCCAGTGCGCGTGAGCGTTGAGTTCGCTGACGGCGACGGTGAAAGTGTCGACGCCGCCGGACGCGGCCAGCCCCTCATTGGGGGTGTAGACGAAACCGCCGGTGTGCGGATCCACCGTCACCGTGCCGTTCGCCGGTCCCGTGACCACGCGCATCGTGAGCGGGTCCCGCTCGGCGTCGGCGGCGGTGATGGCGCCGGTGACGACTCCGGTCTCGGATTGGCTGGTGGTGACGGGGCCGAACCCGACCTGCGGGGACCTGTTGAAGAGCGCCTGTTCGAACTGGCGTCGCACCCACGCCAACATCACCCACAGCGTGGGTGGCTCGACGGGGGCCAGCGGTTGGTCCGTCAGCGTCGGCGACAACCCGACCAATGAGGCCAGGCCTGCGGCCAGGGACACGACCTGGTGCGCGACCGCGGCGATCGGGTCGGCCGGTGCCGAGACCGCCGCGGTGGACTCCGATGCAGGGCTGATCAGAGCGGTGGTCGTGACGGTGCGTGGCGCGGGTGCGGTGGGCTGTGGGGTGGTCGAGAGGGTTTGTGCACTGTTCGCCGCTGTGGCCACGGCGGTCGGCGTCGAGGTCACCGTGTCGGCGGCGACGGTCGAAGTGGGACGGATGGTCTGCTCGGCTTCGGCGTCGGTTGACCCGCTCCGCTTTGCGGCCTTCGCGGTTTCAGTCGATGTCTTCGTCTCGGTCTCGGCGTCCGCCGTGCCGAGCGCTGCGTCGGACGCCACGGTGGTGTTGGCGCCCCCGCTTGCCTGCACCGTCCCATCGCGGGGATCTGAGGCCACGGTCGCGGATGACGAGACGGTGTCCGTGGCCTCCGAACCCGACGCCGGAGTCGGGGCCGCCGTGTTCGCTGTTGTCGAATCCTGTTGACTGTCAGTCGATTCCGAGGTCGTACTGCTCTGCGTCGACCCGGTGGTATCGGGTTCGGCCATCGCAACGCCGGGTGACGTCGCCACCGCCGCGCCGATACCCAGCGCGATCGCCAACGCGCCAACCCGCCCGACGTAGCGCGCGAACCCCCCGGGCGACTCCATAATGACGGCAAGGATAATATTTTTCCCGCCGTCAATTCTTCTTTTCCACAGTTTGCTCGCCTGCGCTCGGCAAACTGGGGGAGCCGGCCGCTGGACGCCGAACTCCCGAGTAGGCGCGGTACCTGAGATACTCCGTGCACAGACCCGGATCAGCCGAGAGGAACTTGAAATGCCCATCGCAACGCCTGAGGTTTATGCAGAGATGCTGGGCCGCGCCAAGGAGCACTCGTTCGCGTTCCCGGCGATCAACTGCGTCGGCTCGGAGAGCATCAACGCCGCGCTCAAGGGCTTCGCCGACGCGGGTAGCGACGGCATCATCCAGTTCTCTACCGGCGGCGCAGAGTTCGGTTCCGGTCTCGGCGTCAAGGACATGGTCACCGGTGCAGTGGCGCTGGCTGAGTTCGCCCACGTCGTCGCCGACAAGTACCCGATCACAGTCGCACTGCACACCGACCACTGCCCGAAGGACAAGCTGGACACCTACGTCAAGCCGCTGCTCGCCATCTCGCAGGACAGGGTGTCGCAGGGGCGCAATCCGCTGTTCCAGTCACACATGTGGGACGGGTCGGCGGTGCCGATCGACGAGAACCTGGAGATCGCGCGCGAACTGCTCAAGGAGGCCGCGGCCGCGAAGATCATCCTCGAGATCGAGATCGGGGTGGTCGGCGGTGAGGAGGACGGCGTAGCGCACGAGATCAACGACAAGCTCTACACCACGCCCGAGGATTTCGAGAAGACCATCGAGGCGCTCGGCGCCGGCGAACACGGCAAGTACCTGCTGGCCGCGACGTTCGGCAACGTGCACGGAGTCTATAAGCCGGGCAACGTCAAGCTACGCCCCGACGTCCTCGAGCAGGGCCAGCAGGTCGCCGCCGCCAAGCTCGGATTGCCGGAGGGCGCAAAGCCTTTCGACTTCGTGTTCCACGGCGGGTCGGGCTCGCTGAAGTCCGAGATCGAGGACTCGCTGAAGTTCGGCGTGGTGAAGATGAACGTCGACACCGACACCCAGTACGCGTTCACCCGTCCACTGGCCGGGCACATGTTCACCAACTACGACGGTGTGCTCAAGGTCGACGGCGAGGTCGGCAACAAGAAGGTCTACGACCCGCGCAGCTACCTGAAGAAGGCCGAGGCCGGCATGAGCGAGCGCGTCGTCGAGGCCTGCAAGGATCTGCATAGCGCGGGCAGGAGTGTTTCGGCGGGCTAGGATGGTCGGCGTGAACCGTCGAATTCTGCTCGCATGCTGCACGTTCGCGACCGCCATGGGATCGATCGTCGTGGCCGCGCCGGCTTCGGCTGACACCTGCCCATGGGGGACTGTTGCTCGGTTCGACGGGGTGTGCACCCAAGGGCAGTCCGGCGGCGCTCCGCCGGCCGGCATCACCGTTCCCCCGCAGGGCGCGGACATCGTGAGCCTGCCTGGCCAGTACGCGACGGTCAACGGCGTCCCGTGCAATCAGGAGCACTTCGCGACCTGCTACGCGATGTCTCAAAACGGCTAGCGTTGGGCTAGCTTTCGGGCGCCTGGCAGATCTTCCACTGATCGTCGCGGAACTGTAGATCGAAGCTGCGCGTCGAGCGCGTCTGCGGCGCGTAGGCCATGAACGTGGTGACGTTGGCCTCGGCGTGATCCCCATTGACCACCACCTGGTCGATGCTCGCGACCACCGGATACTGCTTGGCAGCGGCGACCCTGGAATGGGTTTCCTTCCACGCGCTCTCGTCGTAGTTGACGTAGCTGTCGCGGGTGGTGCCGCAGGTGATGCTGCGCAGGGTGGCCAGGTCGCCGTTTTGGACAGCGACGTCGAAGTTCTGGATGGTTGTGCGGACCTTGTCCTGTTCGGAGGCCTTGGGTGTGGACTCGCGGGTCAACAGCACAGTGCCGAGGATCGCGACGGCCACCAATGCGGCGAAGACCAACAGCACCGCGATGACCCAGCCCCAACTGCGACGGTTGCGTGGCGGCTTGGATGTCTCGACGCGCGGCGGAATCTGCTGCGGCGCAACAGGTTTCGGGCCAGGAATCGGCGGCATCACCTCGGTGGCCGGATCGGCAGGAGTGTCGATCCGCTGTGTCGAGCCGTCGAATCCCGACGGGGCGGTGTACCGGCGCTCTGCGGGCTGGCTGGTCTCCTCGGTCGGGAGTTGAGCCTCGGCCTCCGGCGACAACAGGATCTCGGTGGCGGGCTCGTGCACCGGGTCGGTGACGGCCTCGGCCGGTTGGGTGTTGTCCGTCTCAGATTCTGCCGCAGGTGTTCCTGCGTCATCCGGTTGCTGCGGCCCTGATGGGTTCGACATCCGTGCTGCGGTCCCTCCCTCTGCGAACTACCGGTGCAGCGTACCGGCACAATGTGGGCATGACGCGCATGGGAGATCTCCTCGGACCCGATCCGGTACTGCTACCTGGTGATCCCGCGGCGGAGGCCGAACTCGCCGCCTCCGAGAATCCGTCGATCGTGGCGGCCGCACATCCCTCGGCGTCGGTGGCGTGGGCCGCGCTGGCCGAGGATGCGCTTGCCGACGACAAGGCCGTCGCCGCCTACGCGTACGCCCGCACCGGCTATCACCGCGGGCTGGATCAGTTGCGCCGCAACGGATGGAAGGGCTTCGGGTCGGTGCCGTACAGCCACGAGCCCAACCGCGGTTTCCTGAGATGTGTGGCCGCGCTTGCGCGCGCTGCGGATTCGATCGGTGAGACCGACGAGTATCAGCGCTGCCTTGATCTGCTCGACGACTGCGATCCCGCGGCCCGCGGCGAACTGGGCGTCGGGTAGCTCAGTAGTCGGCTTCACACTCGCAGTCGGCGGCCGCCTCAGGCGGCTCCACCTGAACTGTCGAGTGGTCGAGTCCACGGGCGCTCAACACGGCGCGGGCGTCGTCGAGCACCAGCGCCGAATCCCGACTGCTGGTCAGATGTGCGGTGACCATGTCTTTGCCCGGCACCAACGTCCACACGTGCAGGTCGTGCACCTCGGTCACGCCCTCGACGGAGCACAGCGCGCTGCGCAGTTCGTCGACGTCGATGTGGCTCGGTGACGACTCCGAGAGGATCCGCAGGGCGGCGCGGGCCAGCGACACCGCGCGGGGCAACACCCACAGCGCGACGAACACCGCGACCACGACGTCGGCGTAGGGCCACCGCGTCGTCACGGTGACGATGCCGGCGATCAGCACGCCGATGCTGCCGACCGTGTCGGCGACGACCTCCATGTAGGCGCCCTTGACCGCGAGGCTGTCCTTGGAGTGCGAGCGCAACAGCAGCACCACGATGGCGTTGGCCACCAGGCCGGCCACCGCGACAACGATCATCGGCACCCCGGGAACCTCGGGCGCGTTGCCGAGGCGTTTCAACGCCTCGTAGAGGATGAACACGGCGACGCCGAGCAGCAGTACGGCGTTGGCGACCGCGGTGAACACCTCGGCGCGATGCCAGCCGTAGGTCCGTTTGGGTGACGTGCTGCCGTGACGCGCGAGCAGCACCGCGGTCAGGCCCATGAACATCGCGACGAGATCGGTGAGCATGTGCCCGGCGTCCGACAGCAGTGCCAGCGAGTTGATGACGAGCGCCGTGGTGAGCTCGAGGGCGAAGAACGCAGTTAGGATCCCCGCCGCGATGACCATGCGGCTGACACGGGCGTCGGCATGGCTGTGGTCGTGTCCGGCACCCATGACTTGCAATCTATGCGTAAAGACGCATATGTCGCAAGGTTGCTGTCAGAACCAGGCGGACCAGAACCGGGTGAGCAACATGCCGACCTTCCACAGGTCGGGATTGACCCCCGACAACCCGAACAGCCAGTCGATGACGCCGAAGAACCAGCTGTTGACCTGGGGTGTGAACAACAACAGCAGCAGGACGAAAAACGCCCAGCCCTTGGCGGGTTCCAGCATGCGCTGGGTCTGCGGGCTCAGATGAGGTTCGAGCGCGCTGTAGCCGTCGAGGCCCGGCACGGGAAGGATGTTGAGCACGAAGGCGGTCACCTGCAGGAAGCCCAGGAACGCCATCGCCGCCCAGAACACCAGGTGTTCTTGCTCGGCGAGCAGACTCGTCACCACCAGCACGACGACGGCGAACACCAGGTTGGTGGCCGGTCCGGCCAGGCTCACCAGGGTCTTCTGCCGCTTGGTCATCCACGAGGTGCGCACGTACACCGCACCACCGGGCAGGCCGATGCCGCCGAGCGCGATGAA
>Ga0268266_10006666_pt1 | contig 10536 bp, 9 predicted proteins | sample KBSS13metaG_FD_190356 | JGI IMG/M metagenome (GOLD analysis project Ga0268266, IMG submission 190356) | Switchgrass rhizosphere microbial communities from Kellogg Biological Station, Michigan, USA - KBS S1-3 metaG (SPAdes) (version 2) | ecosystem: Host-associated > Plants > Roots > Rhizosphere >... | reverse complement strand
CGGGGGTCTTCTTGTTGCCGCCACCGGACAGTTTCATCACAGCGCCCACCACCAGTGCGATCAGGGCTAGGATAATCAGACTTGAAAGAATAATAACGGCGATCTTCGCGGCCTTCAGCGCGGGGCTGTTTTGCGGATCGGGCTGGATGTCGGACATAAAATCCTCTCGCGACGGGTCACATTATCAGGTGGCGGTGGACGCGGCCCAGGCGGGGCATCGTCTTGACCGTGTCCTGGCCGGTACGCTTGGCGATCTGTCCCGGGCCCGTATCCAGCAATTGCTGAGCGAAGGCCGCGTCACCCGCGATGGCGCGACGATAAAAGACGCCAATCACCGGGTCAAAGGGGGCGATATTTTCGAAGTCTGGGTGCCCCCGGCGGCAGAAGCGCGTCCGCGTGGCCAGGATATTCCGCTGGATGTGGTCTACGAAGACAAAGATCTCATCGTGATCGAAAAGCCCGCCGGGCTGGTGGTCCATCCCGCCGCCGGCAATCCCGACGGCACCTTGGTCAATGCGCTGATCGCCCATTGCGGTGACAGCCTGATGGGTATCGGCGGCGAAGCTCGGCCTGGCATCGTCCACCGGTTGGACAAAGACACCTCAGGCCTTCTGGTCGCCGCCAAGACCGAGCGCGCCATGACCAGCCTGGCCAAACAATTCGCCAACCACACCATCGAGCGCGCCTACAATGCCCTGGTCTGGGGCGCGCTGCGCATGCCGGAAGGTGTCATCGAAGGCCAGATCGGCCGCAGCCCTTTCGACCGCAAACGGATGGCGGTCCTGCGCGGAGGCGGCAAGCTGGCCCGCACACGCTACCGGCTGCTGGAGAAATTCGGGCCCGACGCGCGGCCGCTCGCCTCTTTGATCGAATGCCGGTTGGAAACCGGCCGCACCCATCAGATCCGGGTCCATCTGACCCATCTGGGGCATCCTTTGATCGGCGATCCGACCTATGGCCGGGCCCGGCAGGCGCCGCGTCCGAAAACCACAGAGGAAGAGGTGGCATTTGCAGCCGCCGCCACCTTCCCGCGCCAGGCGCTGCATGCCTTTGTTCTGGGGTTCCAGCATCCCAGTCTGCACAAAACCATGCGTTTCGAGTCCCCCTGGCCCGCCGATTTTGCGGGTTTGGTGGAGGCTCTGCGCGGCTTGAAAGATGGTTGAGGAACTCCCATTTCCTCCCTCGTGGGGCGTGTTTCGGGTGCGTAGGCCGTTTTGCGGCGTTACCATTCAAATGCCCAGAATTGAGGGGATAGCATGAGTAGCCGAGGCCTTCCGGCCCTTTCCAGCGATGCGGGTCTTTCGCGGTATCTGAGCGAAATCCGCAAGTTTCCGCTTTTGTCTCCCGAAGACGAATTCATGTTCGCCAAGCGCTTGAAAGAGCATGGCGATCCCGAAGCCGCACGCCGGATGGTCACGAGCCATCTGCGCTTGGTCGCCAAGATTGCCATGGGCTATCGCGGCTATGGCCTGCCCGTGTCCGAGATCGTTTCCGAAGGCAATGTCGGCCTGATGCAGGCGGTTAAGCGCTTCGATCCCGACAAAGGCTTCCGTCTCGCCACCTACGCGATGTGGTGGATCCGCGCCGCCATTCAGGAATATGTGCTGCGCAGCTGGAGCATGGTGAAGATGGGCACCACCGCCGCCCAGAAGAAACTGTTCTTCAATCTCCGCAAGGCCAAATCCAATATCGGCGCAATCGAGGAAGGCGACCTCACGCCCGATCACACGCACAAGCTCGCCGATCAGCTCGGCGTCACCGAGCGCGAAGTTACGGAAATGAATCGCCGCCTGTCCGGTCCGGATTCTTCGCTCAACGCGCCGCTGCGGTCGGAGTCGGAAAGCGAATGGCAGGACTGGCTGGCTGACGACACGATGGACCAGGAGACGCGGCTGGCGGAGCGCGAGGAGCGCGGCGACCGGCACGAACTTCTGACCAGCGCGCTCGATACGCTGAGCGAGCGCGAGCGCGACATCATCCAGGAACGGCGCTTGAAGGACGAGCCCGCCACTCTGGAAGACCTGTCGCAGAAATATGGCGTCTCCCGTGAGCGCGTACGCCAGATCGAAGTCCGCGCGTTCGAGAAATTGCAGGCTGCAATGCAGCCCAAGCAGATCGCCGCGCAGCCGTAATCTCTGAACGCCAGTGGGCAATGGCCTACTGGCGTTTTGGCTTACCCTTCACGTGGCTTAGCGGTTCATCTTCGCTGTTGAGGCCTTCACGATTATCGGCATCGTCGACAATGCCGTCATCGAACATTGCCAGCCCGTCTTCCAGATAGTCACCCAGAAGCGGCAGACCCAGCAGATATTCGGCGGTGCGCTTTTTGTGCTCGCTGCGCGCGGTCTCCAGCGCGGTCCTCCATTCCGAGATGTCATAGGTGCCGCGGCCCAGCCAGGCCAACGCGACCAGCTGAAGTCTTTCATCCTCCGGCAATTCACGGATCGCGCCCACCAACTCTTCGCGCACCGGATCGTCGGATTTGTCCGTCAGAATATCCGTGTTGCCATCGTCCGTGGGATTGGAGCCTTCATCCGGATCGGTGTCGCTTTCCTTCGCGTCAAATTCGCGCGCCTTCAGAATGATGAAGCCCAGCTTGTCTGTGGGAATATCCAGATGTGGCTGTGCCGTCCGCGCCATGGGTAAATCCTTGGTAATAAGTACTTTTTGTAAAACGCGCGGGCCCGCTCGCTGTTCCCCGTTTGCGGGTTGACGGAACAAGGCCCGCCCCCTATATCGGCGCCGGGCCACACCTCCCCAACGAGGTGCTATCATTCTGGAAGGAATGAATTGACATGACTGAAGTGAAGCAACCGGCTGTGCGTCCCGCGCGGCCTTTTTTTTCGTCCGGACCTTGCGCCAAACGTCCCGGTTGGACCCCTGAAGCCCTGAACAATGCGCTGGTGGGACGTTCCCACCGCTCCAAGCCCGGCAAGACCAAGCTCAAGGACGCGATCGAGCGTACCCGCAAGATCCTGGGCATTCCCGCCGATTATCGCATCGGCATTGTGCCCGCCTCCGACACCGGCGCCATGGAAATGGCGATGTGGTCGATGCTGGGCCCATTGGAAATCGACATTTTCGCCTGGGAAAGCTTTGGCGAAGACTGGGTCACCGATACCGTCAAACAGCTCAAGCTCAAGGCCACCGTGCACAAGGCCGGTTATGGCGAATTGCCGGAACTCAAGGCCGCGAAGAATCGCGACACCGTCTTTTTGTGGAACGGCACCACTTCGGGCGTGAAGGTTCCGAACGGTGACTGGATTCCCGCCGACCGTGACGGCATCACCATCTGCGACGCCACCTCGGCAGCCTTCGCGATGGACCTGCCCTGGGACAAGCTCGATGTCACCACCTTCTCCTGGCAGAAAGTGCTGGGCGGCGAAGCCGCGCACGGCATGCTGATCCTGTCGCCGAACGCCGTTGCGCGTTTGGAAGCCTATACGCCGCACTGGCCGATGCCGAAGATCTTCCGCATGACCAAGGGCGGCAAGATTGTCGAAGGCATCTTCGAAGGCGAGACCATCAATACCCCGTCGATGGTGGCGGTCGAAGATTATCTCGACGCCCTCACCTGGGCGGAAAACGTGGGCGGCCTGAAGGGCCTGATCGCGCGTTCCAACGCCAATCTGGCGGTGCTGGATGCTTGGGTGAAGAAATCCGGTTGGGCCGGCTTCCTGGCCAAGGATGTGGCCAGCCGCTCCAACACGTCGGTCTGCATCAAGGTCACCGATCCCTGGTTCCAGGGGCTGTCGGATGACGCCAAGGCCGATGCCGCCAAAAAGATCGCCAGCCTTCTGGACAAGGAAGGTGTCGCGCTCGACATCGCCGGTTATCGCTCGGCCCCTGCGGGCTTACGCATCTGGTGCGGCGCCACGGTCGAAACAGCCGATCTGGAAGCGCTGACGCCCTGGCTCGACTGGGCCTGGGCGAAGGTCAAAGAGACCGCTGCCGCCTGATCTCATCCCGGCGCGGAAAAATTTGCGCCGGGATTTCTCTTTCCCCGAAATTCCAACATGGAGCTTTCCATGACCAAAGTTCTTATCGCCGACAAACTGTCTCCTGCCGCCGTCGCCATTTTCAAGGATCGCGGCGTCGAGATCGACAACAAGCCCGGCATGACCAAGGAAGAATTGCTGGCGGTGGTCGATCAATATGACGGCATCGCCATCCGCTCAGCCACCAAGATCACCGCCGATGTGATCAAGGCCGCCAAGAAGCTCAAAGTCGTAGCCCGCGCCGGCATCGGCGTCGACAATGTCGACATCCCCGCCGCCACCGCCGCCGGCGTGATCGTGATGAACACGCCTTTCGGCAATTCCATCACCACCGCCGAACATGCGATCTCGCTGATGCTGGCGCTCGCCCGCGAGCTTCCCGCCGCCAATGCCTCCACCCAGGCCGGCAAGTGGGAAAAGAACCGCTTCATGGGCGTGGAAATCACCGGCAAGGTGCTGGGCCTGATCGGTGCCGGCAATATCGGAAGCATCGTCGCGGATCGCGCCAAGGGCCTGCGCATGCGGGTCATCGCCTATGATCCCTTCCTGTCGCCGGAACGGGCCCAGGATTTGGGCATCGAGAAAGTCGAACTGAACGATCTTCTCGCCCGCGCCGATTTCATCACCCTGCATGTGCCGATGACGCCGGAGACCAAGAACATTCTCTCCGCCGAAGCCTTGGCCAAAACCAAGAAAGGCGTGCGCATCGTCAATTGCGCGCGCGGCGGGCTGATCGACGAAAAGGCGCTGAAGGCCGCCATCGACTCCGGCCACGTCGCGGGTGCCGCTCTGGACGTGTTCGAAGTCGAACCGGCCAAGGAAAATGTTCTGTTCGGCAATGAGAAGATCGTGGCGACGCCGCATCTGGGTGCCTCCACCACCGAAGCCCAGGAAAATGTCGCGTTGCAGGTGGCGGAACAGATCTCCGACTATCTGCTCACCGGCGCCATCACCAACGCGCTCAACATGCCGTCCATCTCCGCCAGCGAAGCGCAGAAGGTCGGCCCCTGGATCGCGCTAGCGTCCAAGCTGGGCGCGTTCGCGGGCCAGCTCACCGACACCAGCCTGACGGCAGTGGAGATCGTCTACGAAGGCACGGCCAGCCAGCTCAACACCCGCGCCCTGTCTCAGGCAGCGCTGGCGGGTCTGCTCAACCCGATATTGTCGGGCGTGAACATGGTCAATGCGCCCCTGATCGCCAAGGAACGCGGCATCAAGGTCAGCGAAGTCCGCCGTGGCCAGGAAGGCGCCTATGAAGGCTATGTGAAGATCACCGTGACCCTGGGCAACGGCTCGACCCGCCGCATTGCCGGGACCGTGTTCTCCGATGGCCGTCCGCGCCTGATCCAGATCAAGGACATCAACCTGGATGCCGAGTTCGCGCCGCACATGCTGTACGTCGTGAACGAAGACAAGCCGGGCTTCATCGGCAAGTTCGGCACTTTGCTGGGCGATGCCAAGGTCAATATCGCCAACTTCACCCTGGGCCGTAGTGCCCCGGGCCAGGACGCGATTGCCCTGATCGAAGTCGACGGCCAGGTGCCAGACGCGGTGGTCGAGCAACTCACCAAGCTGCCGATGGTCAAGATGGCGAAGGCTCTTTCTTTTTAAGACCCCCATCTGTGCGGCACGCGGGCAAGCCCGCTACCGCACATCTTCCCCCGCCAGGCCTACGGCCGCGGGGGAAGAAAGCCAGGGCAAGCTTCGAGAAAAGAAAAAGGCGCCGTCCCCGGCGCCTTTTTTATTGGTTCGACTGTTGATCTCACTGCTTATTTAGCAGCCCGGATTGCCTCGTGGTGGCGGATCACTTCCTTGACGATAAAGCCCAGAAATTGTTCCGCGAAATCCGGATCGAGCTTGGCGGCCTGGGCCAATGTACGAAGACGCGCAATCTGCACCTGTTCGCGGGCGGGGTCGGCAGGCGGCAAGCCGTGTTTGGCCTTATACTCGCCCACGGCCTGGGTGCATTTGAAGCGTTCCGCCAGCATATGCACCAGCGCTGCATCGATATTATCGATGCTGTTTCGCAACCGCAAAAGTTCTGGATCGGTCGCGGCCATGTCACCCTCTTTGCGTAATTGGCCGCTGCGGCCTGTCCTTTAGTCTTAAGCGAAGGCGCCGTTCCCGCCAAGTTCCCCCAAACACGTCGGAAAAAATTCCATTGGACGGTTAATCGGACCGCGTTTTGCCGCAGACAGGTTGCCGCAGGCATGCCTATAGTTATCCCGTAATGGGGTGGGGGCTTGTGCTCAATCGGTCAAAGACCGGCGCAAGTTAGTGGGGTAATGGATACGAAAAAACTATTGCTGGCGCTGATGCTGGGCTTGGCGGTGGCGGGCTGTGCGTCCGATGACAATCTGGAAGCGCAGACCGCGAACGATCCGCTCGAACCGATGAACAGGTTCTTCTTTGATTTCAACCGAAGATTGGACAGGCACGCGGCGCTTCCCGCCGCGACCTTCTATGCCGACACGGTGCCGCGCGGCATTCGCGGAAATGTCCATAATGTGCTCACCAATCTGGGCGGGCCGGTCACTGTGGCCAATGACGTTCTGCAGGCGGATTTCGGCTATGCCGGCACGGCCGGGGCGCGCTTTTTGATCAACACCACCATCGGCGTTGCCGGCATCTTCGATGTCGCCACCGATTGGGGCTTGCCCGAGCGCGGCCGCGATTTCGGGGAGACGATGGGCGTTTATGGCGTCGGCCAGGGGCCGTATCTGGTGCTGCCCTTCCGGGGACCGACATCGGTACGCGATTTTGCTGGCGGCTATGTGGACGGCTATTTCTCCCCGCTTCGCTTCGTCCACTATTCGGGCAGCAATTATGTGGGGTTGGTCAAATCCAGCCTCGGCTCAGTGGACAACCGCTCCGCCAATATCGTGACCTACCGGGATATCGAGCGTGCATCGGTGGACTATTACGCCACCATGCGGGCCTATTATCGCCAACGGCGCGAACGCCAGGTCGAGGACCGGGCGGTCCAGACGGCGGAACTTCCCGACTTTTAGAACGGGCCGGAACCGGCTAAGCATCGGGCGGATATGTCCACCGCCCCGACCATTCCCGTGATCGAGCGCATTGTCGCGTTCTGCTGCCGCTGGCCCGCGCTGGTGACCTTTGCTGCCATCGTCCTGACCGTGGCGGCGGGCGCCTATACCAGCGCCCATTTTGCCATGAACACGGACAGTCAGAAGCTGATCTCGGCTGAGGTCGGCTGGCGCAAGCGGGAAATCCAGTTCGACAAGCTTTTCCCGCAACAGTCCAACCTCATTCTGGTGGTGATCGACGGCAAGACTCCGGAACTGGCTGAAGCCGGAGCTGCCTCGCTGACCACCCGCCTGATTCAGGACAAAAAACTGTTTCCCGATGTCCGCCGCCCTGACGGCGGAGATTTCTTCAATCACAACGGCATGCTCTTCCTGCCGGTGAAGGACGTGGAAGCGACCACGCAACAACTGTTCAAGGCACAGCCCTTTCTGGGGGCGCTGGCCTCCGACCCGTCCTTGCGCGGGGTGATGGACAGTCTGTCGACGGTGCTGCTGGGCGTCTCCCAGGGTCAGGCCAAATTGTCGGACATCGATGTTCCCATGGTTCGACTGGGACAGAGTTTTGCCGCCGCCGCACAAGGTCGCACAGACTATCTCTCCTGGCGCGCGCTGGTGACGGGCAGTGCGCCGCGTCTCGAAGAACTTCGCCGCTTCATCCAAGTCAAACCGGTTCTGGATTTTGAAGCCTTGGAGCCAGGCGCTCACGCCAGCACGGCCATCCGCGCCGCGGCCCGCGATCTGGGTTTGACGCCGGAGCGTGGCGTGCAAGTGCGCCTGACCGGCGACGTGCCCTTGTCGGACGAGGAATTCGCCACCTTGACCGATCGCGCCTGGCTGATGGGCGCCGCGATGATGGCAGGGGTATTGGCGACGCTGTGGCTGGCGCTGCGCTCTTTCAAGATTATTCTGGCCATTCTGGCGACCCTGGTGGTCGGTCTGGCGATTACCATGGGCCTGGCCCTGATCTTTATCGGCGTGTTCAACATCATTTCCATCGCCTTTATCGCCCTGTTCGTGGGATTGGGCGTGGATTTTGGTATTCAATTCTCCGTGCGTTACCGCGCAGAACGTTTTCATTATCCGGACCTGTCTAAAGCCCTGTGCCACACCGGCCGCAGCGTCGGGTTGCCGCTGGCGCTGGCGGCGGCCGCAACGGCCGTGGGTTTCTTCTCGTTCCTTCCCACCAATTATACGGGCGTCGCGGAACTGGGTTTTGTCGCCGGCATCGGCATGATCGTGGCATTCCTGGTTTCCATCACTCTGCTGCCTGCCCTGTTGATGCTGTTCAATCCCAAAGGCGAAGCCGAGGATGTCGGCTTCCGTTCGCTGGCCGTGGTGGATGATTTCATGACCCGCCATCGCCGCACGGTGCTCAGGATCGCGACCGGCGCGGGCCTGATCTGCCTGATGCTCACCATCTTCCTGCGTTTCGATTCCAATCCCCTGGACCTGCGCAGCCCGAAAGTGGAATCGGTTTCGACCTTGTTCGACCTGATGAAGAATCCGCAGACTTCGCCCAACACCATCAATGCCACCGCTCCCTCGGCTGTGGACGCAGATGCACTTGGTGCCCGCCTCTCTCAGCTTCCTGAAGTCGCGCAGGTCCTGAGCCTGTCCAGCTTTGTGCCGGAGGATCAGGATCAGAAGCTGGCGCTGATTGCCGATGCCAATGGATTGCTGGATTCCACGCTCAATCCGTTCGATGTGAAGCCGGAACCGAGCGAGGCGGAGATCGTGGCGAGCTTCAAGGATACCGCCGCCAAATTGCGCGAAGCCGCCAAAGATCAGAGCGACGCGCCCGCATCCCATGCCCGCACCCTCGCCGCAGCCCTGGAAACACTGGCGAACGGCGCGCCCGCAAACCGCGCCCGCGCGACCGAAGCCCTGGTGCCGGGCCTCAAGACGATGCTCCGGCAATTGTCGGATGCCTTGACGCCCGCGCGCGTTACTCAAGCCAGCATGCCGGCCGAAATGCGTGCGGAATGGGTCGCGCCCAATGGCACTGCCCGGGTTCAAGTCTTTCCCAAAGACACCAGCAACGATCCCCGGCGGCTGTCGGAATTCAGCAACGCCGTGCTGAAAGCCGCGCCCAATGCCACGGGCGCACCGATCTCGATCCGCGAATCCGGCCGCACCATTGTCCGGGCCTTTGTCTGGGCCGGGGTGTTGTCGTTCATTACGATCGTGATCCTGCTGATTGCAGTCCTGCGCCGGACCGCCGACGTGCTGATGACCTTGGTGCCGCTGATCCTGGCAGGCCTTCTGACGGTGGGAAGCTGTGTGCTGCTGAATTTGCAGCTCAACTTCGCCAATATCATCGCGCTGCCGCTGCTTCTGGGCATCGGCGTCGCCTTCAATATCTATTTCGTGGTGGCCTGGCGGGCGGGCGCGAAGAATTTCCTGCAGTCCAGCCTGACGCGCGCCGTGATCTTCAGCGCCGCCACCACCGCCTCAGGCTTCGGCACACTGTGGCTGTCGCGCCATCCCGGCACTGCCAGCATGGGCGAGCTTTTGATGATCTCGCTATTCTGGACCCTGATCTCGACGCTTTTCGTGAGCCCGGCATTATTGGGGCCTCCACCTGCACGAGAACATCGGGCTCACGAAAAGCTGATTTAATTGCCCCCATCTGTCTGCCACGCGGGCAAGCCCGCTAGCAGACATCTTCCCCCGCCAGCGGCTTCGCGCCGCGCGGGGGAAGAAAGTCTCGACCAAGACAATCCAACGTTTGCTGAAGCCTACACAGGCCCGCCTCCCCCATGCGCGCAGCGCTGATGGGGGAGGTGGCCGGAGCAGCGCTTGCGATGCGAAGGCCGGAGGGGGTTACCCTAAAGCCTGGTCTGCGAGGGCATTGATTTTCTTGGCGAGACCTTGAGGTCCAGACGCTTGGAGAGTCGCGCCGAAGTCAGAACGCTTCTGCGCCAGCTGGCTGATATTGCCGTTCAAATAGACGTCCACGATCTTCCAGCTGCCCCCGGCATCGTGAACGCGATAATTGAAGGGAATGGCCGCACCGCTGGTGGGCTTGAGCGTGCTTTTGACGAACTTGTTGTCGCCGCGCTCCGTCACTGTCGGATCAACGATAAACTTCTCGCCGCCGAAGCTGTCGAAATTGCTGGCATAATTGGCGATGGTCATGCGCTCGAAGGCTTCGATGAGCGCCTTCTGATCGGCCGGCGACATGGATGACCAACTCGGCCCCACAGACAGAGCCGTCATGCCGGAAAGATCGAAATCCTGCTCGACAGCCGGCTTCAATTTTTCATAGCGGCTCTTCGCGGTGCCGCCGGCCTTCATGCTGGCCACCAATGCATCGTAAAAATTCTGGACCGCGGCGGCGGCCGGATCGGCGCCCTGCGCCTGGGCCGGCACGGCGGCGGCGGACACCAGAAGGGCCAAAGAAAGAACCTGCACCATACGATTGATCATCAATGCCTCGTCGAAATCGCGTGAGCCTCGTGCCCGAAAACGCACGAGGGGGCAAATAT
>Ga0268266_10006665_pt1 | contig 10536 bp, 11 predicted proteins | sample KBSS13metaG_FD_190356 | JGI IMG/M metagenome (GOLD analysis project Ga0268266, IMG submission 190356) | Switchgrass rhizosphere microbial communities from Kellogg Biological Station, Michigan, USA - KBS S1-3 metaG (SPAdes) (version 2) | ecosystem: Host-associated > Plants > Roots > Rhizosphere... | reverse complement strand
CAGCGCGTCCTGGTCGTCGAGCACTGGGAGTCGACGTATCCGCGCGTCTTGCATGGCTTTCTCGGCCTGAGCCAGTGAGTCGCTGGCTCTACAAGCCTTTACCTCATGAGCCATCGCCTCTGATACGCGCAGCTCCCGCAGTGGACGTCCCTTGAACAAAGCACACATGCAAATATCACGATCGGTGACGATGCCCACCGGGCGGGCTGACCCATTGCCGGCACAGACGGGCAGGCAGCCAAAGTCGTGATCCCACATGAGCTGTGCCGCGTGATCGAGCGTGTCCTCGGGTCCGCACGTGTGCACTTGTTGGGTCATGATTCGTTCGACACGCATGGGAGCTCCTCCTCTGTCTTGGCATAGACAGCGCAATTGCCTTGGGAAGCCACGATATCGTGCGCTCGAAGTCCTGCTGTTGTGAAGCGCGCTTGCGAAAAGCCGATTTTGGCCGTTGTCGAGTTCACGCGTTCGCGCTGATGCAGGCGAGTGATTAGCCGCTGTGGCGTGTGTCGGAGTCAGCGACCGATGCCGCTGACGAGGCGAGGCCGTGCGATGATCGGCCGAGAACTGTTGTAACGTTGCACGCCCGCCACTTGGAGTGACGCATTGCATCGTCTGCGTTATGGACGCAATTCACTCCATTATCGCCGCGGCCGCGACTAAACTTCAGCTGTGATCAACGAACGCCCACTAGCACTTCTCGGACGAATCGAGTTGGAACGATTGATGCGGCTCGCCATCGAAGCGGCCGAGTTCGCCAGTCTATTCAACAAACAGCTCGTCAGGCGTTACCACGCGCTCGCTGCTCAATGTGGGCTGGAACTGTGGTGGCGCGACTGGACGCAAGCCAACAGCAGGCTGGCGACATTAGTTGTGGAGTTGCGCCATCGACCTACCTTGCAGTGACCATGAAGCTGCGGGGTGACCCCGAGACGGCGAGGGGGCTCGTGCGCCGCGCATCGCAGGCTGCACCCAAAGCCGTCGAGAGACGGATTGTGCCTCGGGCAGGTCTCCTGGCCATGTTTCAGTGTCCCGCACCACCAAGAAGCGTTTCGGGACTGTCCCATGCGTACCGACAGTTAGGCGCGTATCCGCCACCCTGATCAGCCTTCAGGGTCGTTCCGAACGACAATTCCTCCTACGTTCAGGCATGGCGGAGTACTGAGCGTCGAATAGCCGAGCCCAATTTGCCTCAGATGCCTGCGGGCCAACATACAAAATCAGTGAATGGATTGGTCAGGACCGCTGCGCACCGGCTTCACACCGCAGAGCGCGACCCTACGTAATCGAGGTTGGAAGAATGAGGAGGAAAGGTGAATCCGCCGCCGCGGAGACGGAACTCGCGCAGCTCGAGAGAATGGAGCTTGATGATGCGGTAGGGATCACAATGCGGCAGATCCCTTCGTTTCAAACACCGACAGGAGGTCTCGAGCCTCGAGAACCCGATCGAACCAGGCTTCGATGGAGATCACATCGGAGGTGAAAATGCGCTCGCGAAGATCGGGCGGGAGTGCGCCAAAGCGCTTCTCGAGCAAGCGGACCAGTGCTTTGGCTTCACCTTCGGCCCGACCCTGCTCTACGAATGGCTCGCTGAAGTGTCCCATGATCGCCTCGCGCCGGCGTGGTTCAAAGACTGCAGGGCCGCGTGGATGAGCTCCAGGTCCACGGCCACCGGACCAGCATTAATATACTGGAGGATGGCTACCATATCCACGTCGTCCAGCTCCGGGACCAGGATGACCCGAAGCTGCTGTGGCAGGTCTTCTCGCTGGGCATATTTCATAGCGCTCTCCGCAAGGAAACCTGCGACTTCAGTTCCGGGAAGAATTACGCTACGATGTTAGATGCAGCGCTTAGCCCCATCGACGCATGGTGGCGTACGACCAGATATCGGGGGCTCTCTGGCGCAAGCTGGCCCGTCGTAGAAGTACGGCAGAGGACGTTGACGTGCTTGGCACGATCCAGAGACCGTGTAGCCCGACAGAGAAATAGGTTGGGCCGAGAGCTAAGGCTCCCGTGTAAGGCTCCGGCATGTTCGGGGAATTCTGCAAGGTCTGCTTGCGCCTTAGAATAAAGCCTCTGACTTCAGTCAGGGGTTGCTTTACCGCCTTCAGATAGGCGTCCAGGCGGATATCGGCGGAGAGGGTGCTCTCCTGGATGGCCGCTAAATCGACCAGCGCGTGACGGAAAGACGTCAGGTAGGGCCGCAGAGCCTCCGGCGCATTGCCAAAGAGGTCGATGAACTCCGTGGAGCACTTCCAACCCACCGGTCCCCGGTGCGCTACGAGTGGCATGATATAACCGGCCGTGGCAGCTTGTCGTTCTGTCGTGCCACTTGGTCAGAATCCGCACGCTATAGCGCAACAGTTGCAGCCGGGTCACCGGGTCGCGGGAGCTTTTGTGTGGAGTTGGATAGGCGATCGTTGGCGCGCGCCAACGAGAAAGCCCGCCCGACAAGCGACTCTAATGCGTTCGATGTCATCTACCCAATGCACTATCGACGTTTGTGCACAAGGGTCGGTGCGAGCCCCTCGTCTCCGAGCGCAGGCAAACGGATCTCGGTCCTTCGCTGCCTTGCTGTCGACCTGCTCGAAGCAAACGCGACCCTCTGCTGCGGTGCCATTGCTGCATTGCTACAGAAAATTCGTTTGAGGACGCAATGCGTGAGCCCCCATCGCCCGATACGGACTTTGCGACTATGTTCGCGGCGCCGATTTCCGCGCTCGTGTGAAGATGGGTCCAGAACCGGGGGATTCAGATCATGACGTTCATACTCATAGCATCAGCACTGAGCCGCTTCGCACCAAAGATTCGCATCGGGAAACGGTATTTGAAGGACCAACTGCAATTTCGCGCGGTAGGAGTCCGTGTGTGTGACGGTTGCATCGCGGACTTTGTCCGCAATGCTATCGAACTGTCCGCCCACCCGGTCAAAACAGATGAGTCGTACCTCGACCGGCTCCGCCGGGAGCTGGACGCCTGCGCTCAGTTCATCCTGGAATGGACTGGCTCTGATAAGCCGTTCGAGCAAGAGGGCCACCGAGCTCTCGTGGCTATCGCCCGTCGCTATGCGTTACCCCGGTCATGGAAGAGTAACGGAATTGCGGCGAATTTGGGGCCGTCGAAGCGACGACGAGAGGTTATTCCGGAACACCTCGTTCGCCGCTGATTGTTCATCCACGGACGCCCATCGGCAGCGCTGGAGAGTGCGTCCGAACCCCCGCCCCCACGGCAACTGGGTCGCTAAGCGGCAGCACGTTGACGGCGCTCCACCGTCAGAGCGGTTGTCGGAATTGGGCTTCTAAGCCTGCATACCGCTGCCGGCCGATTGCGTCATAGGAGCTGGGTGTCGTTTCCGTGCCGTAATCTGCGTCTGCATGCCGGTAGGAACGGCGGCTTCTTTTCGAACAGATTGCAGATACCACCGTAAACCTTGGTCTTGACTCCGGCTTCGCCGAAGGAATATCCGAGCTGGATGTCGTGAATAAGTGTAGGCCGGGACATTGTTGAGTACCGGGCCAAAGGCGCGGTTCATTTTCATGCGGCACGTTTCCCTTGCCATCGGTGCCCAGCTCGAGGGCGATCATGAACGGTATGAGTCGGAAAGTGAATGTCTGTGGCGAGCGTCAATCGCAGCTGTGCGCCCGGAAAGAACATAACTTCAAAGTCAGCACGGCACCACTGTTTTAAAGCGCAGCTCCATTGCAACGGGAACGTTCACTGGCTGCAAAAACAAACGCCGAAGGTCGAGTCATCTGGCGCGGAACGCCGACGCATTTCGGCGAACTTTTTCTTTTGATGTCAGTTACCGTAATAACAACTTACAACATGTTCATTCCCGTGAGACTTCCTGCCTGGCGCACACGGATGATGGCCTGACACACGGTACTGTTTTGATAGGGATGCAAATGAGGGTCACGATGAATTCGAGTTATGGAATGATTCGTATTACGCGTAGGCGAGTTGCGACAGCACTGCTCCTTGCGGTCGCTGGCGCCGGTCAGGCGTATGCGGTCACCACTGAAGAATTGGCCAGGAAGTTCGAAGCGCTGGAAAGGCAAAATGCGGCGCTGCAGGAGAAGGTGGCCAAGCTCGAAGCCGCACAAACTCCGCAATCCTCCAAGGTCCAGCAACAGGCACAATCCGTCGAGCAGGGGCCGCAGTGGGGTCAGGCAGCCGCCAGAGCAAGTCCGGCGGGCGAATCGTCCACGACCGTGGGTAGCTACGGGGAGATCGGGTACAGCCGTCCGACGAAAGCGCCCGAAAAAGCCAACGTCAGCGTCGGACGCGCGGTCATCTTCGTGGGACATCGTTTCGATGCGGCGACGAAGATGGTGGGGGAGTTCGAGTGGGAAAACGCGATCACTTCGGGCCAAGACTCGGGTGAGGCGGAAGTTGAGCAGCTGTACGTCGAGCACGATTTCAAGATCGGCGTGAGCGGCACGGCCGGCCTGTATCTGATGCCGGCGGGGCTGATCAATCAGAACCATGAGCCGACGGCCTACTATGGCGTGTTCCGGCCCGATGTGGATACAAAAATAATCCCGAGCACCTGGCGTGAAGTCGGTCTCGGTCTGTCCGGAAGCACCGACTTTGGACTGAGCTGGGACGTGGGGTACACCACCGACCAGAATCTGACCAAATGGGATCCGGCCTCCGATGAAGGTCGGGTACGGGGCTCGTTGCAGGCCATTTGCAGGCCAGTTTGCAACAGCACGTGACTTCGCGGTGCACGGGGCTATGAACTGGCGCGCACCCGGCGCGCTACTCGGCGCCTCCGTGTTCACGGGGAAAATTGGTCAAAATCAGCCCGATTTTCTCGGCAACGATTCTCGCCTGATGTTGTGGGAGGTGCACGGTCGCTATGAGGTGAGCGGGTGGGACCTGGCGGGTGAATACGCGCGCGGCACGATCAGTAACACCGAAGCGCTCAATACCAGTTTTCTGACCGGTGGGACGGCCAATCCGACACTGGTTCCCTCGCTGTTCTACGGGGGGTACTTGCAGCTCGCGTATCGAATCTGGCCAGGGAACTACTACAAGCTGATTCCATTCGGCCGTTACGAAATACTCAACACAGCGGCCGGTTTCGTCGGCCTTACGGCGGCGGACACCGGCTCCGTGCAGCCGGACGAAAAGATCTGGACGCTCGGTGCGAGTTTCTTTATCGGTGACGGTGTGGTCCTGAAAGCGGACTATAGGCACTATTCCACCGATCAGTTCCCTTCGGCAGTACCCTTTGGGTTCAACAAGGGCACCTCGTTGAACTTTGGTGTCGGATATAGTTTTTGATGGGACTCAAGATCCGCGGCACCGTGCATGCATCGTTGTCGCAACCGCCCTGAGTGCGAGCTTCGGAATGAGTGCCTCGGCTTTTTCGGGTGCCTCCTTGGCTAAGTCGATCCAGAGGGCGACAACCCCGCGAGAAGAGGCGTGTACGTGGCCAGACGCCGCGACAAATGCTTTATGAACAGGCCTACGCGCTTGGTCCTCCGCGTCTCGCCTTGCGTGAGCAGGCAGAGCGTTCCGTGCATATGTAGTTTGGTTCCCGGCACATAGCACGCCCTGGTCTCGCCGATGGCTCGGTCTGAAGCGAGTTTATCCCCCAAGAGGCGGCTTGCTGGATCATCGAGTGTGTCATGCCGGTCGCGACCGTCAATGGCTGCGCGCGAAGACGCGCTTGCGGCCCTACGGGCCGGCTTCGCCCATTGACGGCCGCGCTGCGGCATGAGTCCAAAGTACGGGCAAGCCGCCCGGAGCACACCAAGGACGACCCATGACAACACTATACGTTCGTAACGGCACCGAATTCCGCAAAGCCACCCCCGAAGAGATCCTGTCTCATCCCACCGTTACCGAGAGTCCCCAAAGCTTCCATTTGCGTCACCTGTTGGTCGGTACCCACGGTGACCTTCGGATCACGGGCCGATGGTTCGAACGTGCTGGGTTCTCCATCGGAGCCCGCGTAAGCGTTCGAGTCTTCCGGAAACGCCTCGTCATCGACGTCGCTCAAGAACCTCTCCAAGTGCCACCACGTCAGTACCGCAGATCTTTAGAGGTGACGTCGCTGCTGTGACGTTGCTTGAGACCACTGCGACCGTCAGGTCGCAGTGGTTTCACAATGCCGTTCAGAATCGCTCAAAACGATACAGTCGCGCACAGATCCGCCGCGTGGCGCAAGCAGTCTCGATTCCCATCACGGTCCATAAACCAACCTATGGCACCTGGACCCCATTGTTTGTTGCAATGCAGTAAGAAAACACGCATCCAACACTATTGCGATCCAAACAAAACGCTGTCAACGTCAACGGCACGAACAACGTTTCAACAAGAGACAACCAAGAACGGCAGCACCGCAAGCCCGCACATTCTTCAGTTCGTACGGCACTACGGATGGCCATCTACCTGCTCCACGTCAAAGCCTTCAGTCGCGCCAAGGGTGGCCGGGTTACCCGAGCCGCCGCGTATCGGGCCGGTGAGCGCATCCGCGACGAGCGCACGCGCGAGGTCTATAACTTTTCCGATCGCGACGACATCCTCCACAAGGAAATCTTTGTCCCGTCCGAATACTCCGGCGATCGTACGTTGGATTGGGCCCGGGACCGGTCCACCCTCTGGAATGCGGCAGAGCAGACCGACCGCCGCAACGCGCGCCTCGGCCGCGAGCTACTGATCCTTCTGCCCCCGGAGATGAGTCCGGCGCAGCGCACTCAACTGGTCCAGAGATTCGCCCGCGATCTAGCGGACAGATATCACAGTGCAGTCGATGCAACAATTCACCTGCCACGTCCGACGGCTGATGTCCGGCAGCACCACGCCCACTTATTAATGACTTGCCGTGAGGTCACCCCGCAGGGCCTGGGTCCCCGAACCTCTCTGGAGTTATCGTGCGCGGAGCGGCACGCCGCCGGCCTGGGTCCCTACAAAGCCGATTTCATCTGGGCCCGCGAGCGCTGGGGCGAACTTCTGAATGAAGCCTTGAAGACGGCCGGCTTCACGACACGGGTGGACCATCGAGGCGCGCGAGCGCGCGGCATAGATCACGAGCCCGTCCCGCTGATACCGCAAAAAATTCTCTACATGGAAAGAAGATCCGGCCCCACCCAGGCCGGCAATGACATCCGGCGTCGCTACCGCGAACGCGTCGAAGCCCGCCTGAAGGGCCCCGGCGAGCTGGAGCGCACCCTGAAAGCTCAGAGAGCGGAGAACCGCCAAAGGATATTGCAACGCTCGCAGCAAAAGGAGAGTGCGCCCAGCAAAGTCGCGTGGAGCGCTCTCACAAAAGAAGAGATAGCCGAGCGGCGCCGCGCACGGTACCAAGCGAACAAGGATCGGCTAAATGAAAAGCGCCGCGCCTATTACCAGGAGAATCGCGAGGCGCTGCGGGAAAAGAAACGCGAAGCCAGACGCCTTGCCCGCCCCACGCCGGAACAGCGCTCAGCCCAACGCTGGTTGAAATGGCGCCAACAACACCCGGAGCAGGTGGCCGAGCCACCCGGTGTCCAAACCCCTTCACACACACCGACGCCCAACCAGGCCGTTAGAAACTGGCTGGCGTACAAAGACGCCCGCGAGCGGCTTCAGGCGCCGCGGGGTCCTGACAACACGCCCACGCAGGAAAGGAGCACCGCAAGCCATTCCAAAAACGATGACGACTCCCCTAGGAAACCCCACCGCGACCGCGACTACGAGCACGAGCTCTAAAACCAAGGAGTGCAGCATGGCGTCCCACGATCCAACCCACCTCGCGACCTCTCAACCTGCAGGCATTACCCAGCCCTTGCCACCGCCGCCACACGATCTCACCCACGGAGCCAATGGCTTGGCACTGGGTTATGCCATCATCTTCCTCGCCATGCTGGTCGGCCTCGCGCACGGGCGAGCCGCGTTCACGGCGTACCTGAAAGGTTTGCTGCTATCGATCCCGGCCCTGATCGTTTCCGGCATCGCCACTGGCGTGACGGACTCTCTATTGGGCTTACATACTCAGAACGCGCTGCAACTCTGTGTAGGCATCGCGATATCCGTGGCAGTCGGCTACCTGGCCGGTCGACTGATTGCAGCGCATAAAGGTGAGTCGACGGCCAGCCAGCACCGCCGCGGCGCGGTGATTACCGAGAGCCGACCAGCGGTCGCGCGCTCCAAAGACCCACGCGACCCGGATGCTCCCGTGACCATCGCCGGCTATCCGATTCCGCTGCAAGACGAAACGAAACACTTCAAATTCATCGGCACCACTGGCACGGGCAAGAGCACGGCAATCCGTGAGTTGCTCAATTGTGCCCTGACGCGCGGGGACCGGGCCATCATCGCTGATCCCGATGGCGGTTATCTGAAGACGTTCTACTCGGCGGAGCGGGGCGATGTGATCCTCAACCCTTTCACTCCTGGTGCGGCGCGCTGGAACATGTTCGCCGAGATCGAGAACGACCATGACGTTGACCAGCTCGCCCGCTCCTTGATTCCGGACAGTGGCCACCCCGACCTCGAATGGGTCGGCTATGCTCGCACCCTCGTGACCGCCGTCATTCAGCAGACCATGGCGGGCAACCAAAAAAATGATAGTGAGGTCTACCGACTCCTCGAGAGCGCTTCAATGAAGGAACTCTCCCTCTTACTGGCCGATACAGCGGCCGAGCCCTTCCTGGCCGCGGGAAAGATGTTCCACTGTGTCCGGTCGATCGCTGCGTCATCCCTGCGCACGCTGAAGTACACGACACGGCAGGAAGGAGACCCCTTCTCAGTGCGCGCGTGGGTGCGTGACGGGGCGGCAGTGTGCAACGGAGGGCAGGGCGGCGTTTTGTTCTTGCCCTACAAAGCCGGAGAGATCGCCTCGCTCCGCTCCATTATCTCCGCCTGGCTGCGCATCGCGATCTTCGAGGCGATGAGCAGGCCCGAAGGCGACCAACGCCTCTGGTTCACCATCGATGAGTTGGATGCCCTGGGAGAGATCGACGGCCTCAAGGATGCCTTGGCGCGTGTGCGTAAATTTGGCGGGCGGTGTGGGCTGGGACTGCAGTCCATCGCCCAGGTCTCCAACACCTACCGAGGCAGCGCGCATACCATCGTCGAGAATTGCGCGACTACCTTCGTCCTGCGCTGCTCCGCCAGCGAGCACGGCGGGACCTCCGAATTCGCTTCCAAACTCATCGGTCAGCGCGAAGTCCTCCACACGATGCGGTCACGGACCCGTCAGCCCGGTCGTTGGCGCTCCTCCATCACCACCAGCGAATCGATCAAAATCGAACCCGCCATCATGGCTTCCGAAATCGAGCGACTCCCCGACCTGGAAGGCTTCCTGAAAGTCGCCTCTTTGCCGGATTGGCGCAGAGTGACCCTGACCCCCGCCACGCGATCCCCGCACACTCCGGCCAAGGGACCGGTGTCCTCTACGTCCCAGTCAGGCTTGAGACCCGGCTTCGTCGCACCAGATTCCCCTCCACCGGTCGGCGCTAAGCCCGACCCTGCAGTCAGCACCTCATCTGGGCCGACAATTGTCGAGCCCGCCACCCTTCCCACCACGGCACCCCGTGCCACAAAATCCCAGCGAACCCGCAAGCCCCCAGGTCGGGCGACCGGGAAGGCTAGCGGCTCCAAGATGAACTCTGATTCCGGCAACATTCAACCAGCACCATGACGCCGAGCGCCGAGCGCATCTACCTCCACGTCGTTCCCGAAGAGCGCGCCGCGGCGAAAGCCGCGGGCGCTCTCTGGGACGACCAGTTGAAATGTTGCTATATCACCGCCGCCATGGATGCCGCTGCCTTCGCCCCCTGGCTCGAGGACAATGACCTGGACGATGAGCTCGAGGTTGTCTCCCCCGAAGCCTACGTCGCCAGGGCCATGACCCCTTGCAGCAATTGCCACGCAACCATCGAGATCATCTGCATTTATTGCGCTATCGGCATTGACCTGGACGAGCCGCTGGAGCAGTTCACCGTCTCGAACATCTGGGCCATGGATGACGCTCTCGCCCAGCAACTCACTCCCTGGCCTCATTTCAAAAAGGGCCTGAGCCCCGTCCGTCAATCAACGTACTTCGCCAACCATTGCCCCCACTGCAGCACGCTGCAGGAAGATCTCTTCCTCCACGATGAACCTGACGGCCCTTTTTTCAGCATTCCCCAGACTCCCCCGGACGGCCTCCAACTGCATCCTCTGCGCGGCGAGATCCGACTGAGCGGCGATTGCCACTTTTGTATCTGACGCCTTCGCATCGACCCCTGGCAGCGTGAAGGAGTACCCTTTCACGTTTGGCTTACCTCTCCCGCCTGTCCACTCCCGTGTCACATCTCGCGGACGAACGGCTTCACCAAATCAAGATGTGGTTGGAATGCGCCGTGGAAGAAACCGACGATCGAGGGCGGAAGACACGAACGACAGAGGCGAAGGACAACGGACGCGGCATTCCGCAGGGTTCTCCGATTACTCCCCGAACGCAAAAGCGAACTTTCAGTTCGACCGCATAATTCGAGGCTGGCGCAATAGGCGTATACTTGATTTGCGTCTCAAGAAGTAATATGTTTATGTCCTATG
>Ga0268266_10006663_pt1 | contig 10537 bp, 8 predicted proteins | sample KBSS13metaG_FD_190356 | JGI IMG/M metagenome (GOLD analysis project Ga0268266, IMG submission 190356) | Switchgrass rhizosphere microbial communities from Kellogg Biological Station, Michigan, USA - KBS S1-3 metaG (SPAdes) (version 2) | ecosystem: Host-associated > Plants > Roots > Rhizosphere >... | reverse complement strand
ATGACGCCGATGGTCGCCGGACCTTCAGCGGTGCCAAAGGCGATCGACTTGACGGTGCCGTCGAAGTACTCGTTGACTTTAAACATGGGCGATTCCTCGCAAAGGGCTGAAAAATGGAGGCGGCCAGTATGCACAAGGCGTTCAACGCCGTCACCTGCCCGGCGTCTGTCCAGTGAGTTCTCGAATTGAACCCAGAGTGGCAATCAGAGTGGCAATACCAGTGGCAACAATCGCGCGGTGTTGCGTGCATCCTCCAGCGCTCGATGCTGTTGACCGCTGAACTGCATGCCGGCCAATTGCAGTGCGCCGTTAAGGCCCAGCGGCCGTTCGAGGCGCCGAGCCTTGGCGAAGCGTTGTTTGAGGTTCATGTGCGGCACTTTGCTCAAGCCGCTGTCGATTTGCAGACGCTGCCACTCCTGCAACAACTGCTTGCGGTCGTAATCACCCCAACTGGCCCAGCCTTCGAGACGTGATTGATGCTGGGCCAGCCAGCGTTCGAACGCCGGCCAGACTTCGGTCAACGGCTGCGCCGTGTCGATATTGGCCTGAGTGATGTGCGTGAGCTCACGACAAAAAGGTGTCAGCAATGGCCGCCGCGTCGGTTTGACGAAGCGCTGGAAGTGATCCTGCTCGCGCCCGGCGCGATCGACCAAAGTGGCGCCGATCTCGATAATTTCCATTTCGGTGACCGGCCAGCCACCCTCATCGGTGGTGGCTTCCAGATCTATGACCAGCCAGTGGGGCATCGCAGGGTTCCTGATTTCCGCGTTCTGATAACTCAGAGCGTAGTCAAAACCCGCATCCGCGTGTGGGCGACTACTCGACCTGCAACAGAACCTGACGATTTTTTACCTGATCGCCGACCTTGACCTGCACCCGCTTGAGCACGCCGTCGATGCCGGCCTTGAGCGGGTGCTCCATTTTCATTGCCTCCAGCACCACCAGCAACTGACCTTTGCTGACCGGGCTGCCTTCGCTGACCAGTACGTCGACGATGGCACCGTCCATCGGCGCTTTCAGGGTGCCGGAGCTGACGCTGGTCTGACTGTCGATCACGGCGTGAGTTCGATCCTCCAGGCGCAGGCTTCCGGGGAGGGTGAACAGCCAGAGCTGCTGGCCATTCTGGCGAAAGGCCTGGCGCTGGCGCAGACCGTCGACTTCCAGCGTCACTGAATGTGCGTCGTGGTCGATGAGTTTCAATGCCAGCGTGCGTTCGCCGACCTGCACCTTGAACGCACCTTGCGGCTCGGCGAGCAGTTGCAGTGTCCAGTTCTGTTCGTCGCGGCCAAGACGATAATGCAGCGGCACACTGGCGTTGTTGCGCCAGCCGGAAAGCGGCGCGTGATGGCTGAGGGCGCTGGTTTGATAGAACAGCACTGCGGCGATCGCCAGGTCTTCGACACTCGGCGAGTAACGGTGCAGGCTCGGATGATCGCTGAAATGCTGCGCAATGAAGGCGGTACTGAATTCACCGCTGATGAATTGCGGATGTTGCAACAGGCTGACGAGCAGGCGCTGATTGCTTTGCATGCCCAATAAAACCGTGTCCTGTACTGCGCGCAACAGTTTGCGCCGGGCCTCTTCGCGAGTGGCGCCGAAAGCGATCATTTTGCCGAGAATCGGGTCGTAAAACGGGCTGATCGATTGCCCTTCCAGCAAGCCATGATCGATTCGCGCGCCGTGTCGAAGCGCTGGCGCCCAGGCTTCTATGCGGCCGGTTTGCGGCAGAAAATCCTGTGCTGGATCTTCGGCATAGAGTCGCACTTCGATTGCATGCCCGTTGAGCTGGACCTGATCCTGAGTCAGCGGCAATGGCTGACCTTCGGCAACCAATATTTGCCACGCCACCAGATCCAGCCCGGTGATCAATTCAGTCACCGGGTGTTCCACTTGCAAACGCGTGTTCATCTCCAGAAAGTAGAACTGTCCGCGCGCATCGAGCAAGAACTCCACCGTGCCGGCACCGACGTAATTCACCGAGCGGCCAGCCTTGAGCGCCGCTTCACCCATGGCCTGGCGCAGTTCGGCGGTCATCACCGGGCAAGGTGCCTCTTCGATGACTTTCTGGTGGCGACGCTGGATCGAACAGTCGCGTTCGCCCAGGTAGATCAGGTTGCCGTGTTGATCGCCGAACAGTTGTACTTCGACGTGCCGTGGTTCGAGCAACGCTTGTTCGAGAATCAATTCGTCGCTGCCGAAACCGTTCAAAGCTTCGGAGCGTGCGGTGCGCAGTTGCGCCGGCAGATCAGCGGCGTCGAGCACCAGACGCATGCCGCGTCCACCGCCGCCGGCGCTGGCTTTGATCATCAGTGGATAACCGATGCGTTCGGCCTCGCGCAGTAACGTTGCGTTATCTTGTTCAGCACCCTGATAACCGGCGATGCACGGCACGCCGGCTTCGAGCATGGCGATTTTTGACTGGCGTTTGCTGCCCATCAGCTCGATGGCTGCGACGCTGGGGCCGATGAAGATCAGCCCGGCTTGCTCGCAGGCGCGAGCGAATTCGGCGTTTTCCGAGAGAAACCCGTAGCCTGGGTGGATTGCGTCGGCGCCGCTGCGGCGGGCGGCGTCCACTATGGCCGAGATGTTCAGGTAGGACTGCTGCACGGGCGCGGGGCCGATGTGTACGGCTTGATCGGCCATTTTCACGTGCAGGGCATCGGCGTCGGCGTCGCTGAAGACGGCGACGGTGCGATAGCCCAAAGCCTGGGCGGTACGCTGGATGCGGCAGGCGATTTCACCGCGGTTGGCGATCAGGATTTTGTGGATGGCGGGCATGGTGATCTTCCTGAATATTTGGCGGTGGATTGGCTGGCCTCTTCGCGAGCAGGCTCGCTCCCACAAGGGGTTTGCGTCGTTCACAAAACCTGTGGGAGCGAGCCTGCTCGCGAAGCTTTTAGCTGGCCCATCGAGGTTTGCGTTTCTGCATGAATGCCATGGTTCCCTCCACACCTTCGTCGCCAGTCACCGCTTCGCTAAACCACTGCGCCGCCTCATCAAGCAATTCACTCGAAGGCTGGCCGGCACTCGCCAACAGCAATTTCTTGGTCATCGCATTCGCCTCCGGCGCGCAACACAACACATGTTGCAGTACCTCATCCAGCCGCTCGGCCAGCGCCTGCGGATCCTGTTCGACAAAGTGCACCAGCCCCAGACGCCGTGCCTGATGCCCGTCAAAACGCGCTGCCGTTAGCGCCAACCGACGGGTTTCGGTCAGGCCGATGCGCTGCACCACAAACGGTGCGATCTGCGCCGGCAGCAAGCCGAGGCTGGTTTCCGGCAGACCAAATTGCGCCTGATGATCGGCAATCGCGATATCACTGACACACGCCAGACCGAAACCACCGCCGAGCACCGCGCCTTGCAGCACCGTGATCAATACTTGCGGCGTGTGTTGCGCCTCTTCCAGCAAGGCGCCGAAAGCACGATTCAGATCACGATAAGCATCAGAGCCCTGAGCGCGTGCACTGGCCATGTCCTTGATATCGCCACCGGCACAGAAATGCCCGCCAGCACCGCTGAGTACCAAGGCCCGGACAGCATGGTCATCCCGCACAGCCGCCAGCATCGAGCGCAATTCAGCCACCATCTGCAGGCTCATCGCATTACGGCTGTCCGGCCGATTGAGGGTGATGTGCAGCACACCGCCATGCAGCTCCAGCAGCAGCGTCTGGCAATCCGGCAGGCTGCTCATTTCTTTTTCCCGGGCAGGATGCCCATCAGTTTGCAGATGATCCCCAGCATGATTTCGTCGGCGCCGCCGCCAATCGACACCAGCCGCACATCGCGATAGGCGCGGGCCACCGGGTTGTCCCACATGAAGCCCATGCCGCCCCAATATTGCAGGCAACTGTCGCTGACTTCGCGGCCGAGGCGTCCGGCCTTGAGCTTGGCCATCGACGCCAGGCGCGTGACGTCCTGGCCTTTCACGTACTGCTCGGTGGCCTGATAGACCAGCGCGCGCAGGCATTCGATTTCGGTCTGCAATTCGGCGAGGCGAAAGTGGATCACCTGGTTGTCGATCAGCGCATTGCCGAAGGTCTTGCGCTCTTTGCAATATTCGATGGTGCTGTCGACGCAGTATTCCAGGCCTTTGATCATGTTCGCTGCGCCGAACAGACGTTCTTCCTGAAACTGCAGCATCTGCATCATGAACCCGGCGCCTTCATGACCGATGCGGTTGCGCTGTGGCACGCGCACATTGTCGAAAAACACCTGGGCGGTTTCCGAACTGCGCATGCCGAGCTTGTCCAGATGGGAACTGAGACTGATCCCCGGTGTGTTCATCGGCACCATGATCAGCGACTTGTTGATGTGCGGTTTGTCGTCCGAAGTGTTGGCCAGCAGGCAGATGAAGTCAGCGCTCGGCGAGTTGGTAATCCACATCTTGCTGCCGTTGATCACATAGTCGTCGCCGTCCTTGCGCGCGGTGGTTTTCAGCCCGGCGACATCAGATCCGGCGCCAACTTCGGAGACGCCGATGCAGCCGACCTGCTCGCCGCTGATCGCCGGGCGCAGGAACTCTTCGCGCAACTCATCGGAACCGAAGCGGGCGAGGGCGGGCGTGCACATGTCGGTCTGCACACCGATCGACATCGGAATGCCGCCGCAATGAATGGTGCCGAACTCTTCGGCAGCGACAATCGAATAGCTGTAATCGAGACCCATGCCGCCGAATTTTTCCGGTTTGGAAATGCCCAGCAAACCGAGGTCGCCAGCCTTGCGGAAAATTTCGTGAATGGGAAAGCGTCCGGCCTTTTCCCATTCATCGACGTGCGGATTGATCTCGTGCTCGACGAACTGGCGGACGGTGCGGCGCAGGGCTTCGTGTTCCGGGGTGAAGATCATTTTTTATTGTTCTCCGTAAGATCCGTGGCGGTCAGAACCGGCTGACGCCGAAGCTGTTGGGTTGCAACGTGCGAATGTCGGCTTCGTGGCAGATATCGAGCAAATAGCCGAGCAGGGTGCGCGTGTCGCGCGGATCGATCAGCCCGTCGTCCCACAGGTTGGCGCTGCCGTAGAGCGCGGTGGACTGGCTGTCGAGTTTCTGCGCGGTGACCTGTTCGAGCATGTCGAGCATCTTCGGATCGGGTACCAATCCGTCTTTCAATTGTTTGGCTTCGGTAACGATGCGCAAGACTTTGCCGGCCTGCGCGCCGCCCATCACCGCCGTACGGCTGTTCGGCCAGGCGAAGATGAAGCGCGGATCGAGGCCGCGTCCGCACATCGCATAGTTGCCGGCACCGTAAGAGCCGCCGACGACGATGGTCAGTTTAGGCACCCGCGCGTTGGCCACCGCTTGAATCAGTTTCGAGCCGTGTTTGATCACGCCTTGCTGCTCCGATTCGGTGCCGACCATGAAACCGGTGGTGTTGTGGAAGAACAGCAGCGGTGTCTGGCTCTGATCGCATAACTGAATGAACTGCGCAGCCTTGCTTGCACCGTTCGGGGTGATCGGGCCGTTGTTGCCGATGAACCCGCAGGCGCGGCCCTGAATCTTCAATTGGCCGCAGATGGTTTGTTGATCGAACTCGCCCTTGAATTCGAGAAAGCAGGACTCGTCGGCGATGCGCGCGATGATTTCGCGTACGTCATAAGGCTTTTTCGGATCGTCGGGGATCAGTCCGAGCAATTCATCGATCGGGTAGAGCGGTTCTTTGTATTGCGGCTCCGGCAGCCACGGCAGTTGCTCATTCCAAGGCAGCATGCGCAGGATTTCGCGGACCTGACGCACGCCATCGGCATCGTTTTCCGCGAGGTATTCAGCCGTCCCGGCGACCTGCGCGTGCATCTCTGCGCCGCCCAGTTCTTCATCGGTGGCGACCTCACCGGTGGCCGCTTTGAGCAGCGGCGGGCCGGCTAAAAACAACTTGGCCTTGCCGCGCACCACTACCACGTAATCCGACAACCCCGGTTGATAAGCGCCGCCCGCCGTGGCCGAGCCATGCACCACGGTGATCTGCGGCAAACCCAGCGCCGACATCCGCGCCTGATTGGCAAAACTGCGCGCGCCTTCGACGAAAATCTCGGCGGCGTAATTGAGGTTGGCGCCACCGCTCTCGGCGAGGGTGATCACCGGGAGTTTGTTTTCCTGAGCGATCTGTTGCAGGCGCAGGGATTTTTTCAGGCCGCTGGGCGAGATCGTCCCGCCCTTGATCGCGCTGTTGTTCGCCACGATCATCGCGCGGATGCCGCAGACGTAACCGATACCGGCGATCAGCCCGCCACCGGCCGAGCTGCCGTCCTTGTCGTCATGCAATTTGTAGCCGGCGAGGCTGGCCAGTTCGAGAAACGGCGCGCCGGGATCGAGCAACAGGTTCAGGCGTTCGCGCGGCAGCAATTGCCCGCGCTTGTCGAACTTCTCCTTCGCTTCGGCTGCTTTATTCAGCAGATTTTGTTCGAGCTGCTGCACTTGCTCGATGGCTGCGAGCATTGCTGCACGATTGCGCGCAAACGCCTCACTGTGAGGGTCGAGTCGGGACTGGATCTGCGGCATGGCTTACTCCTTGTCCTTCAACACGTCTGGAAGGTACGCCCGGTGGAAGCCATTGAACGACTCACTGTGAGTGGCCTTGTGCAGTGGCCATGCACGGCTGCCGAGGCTGGCTGCGCCATCGATTTTCAAGGTGCTGCCGCTGATGAACGCTGCCGCCGGGCTGAGCAGAAACACAATCGCCGCACTGACTTCCGATTCGGTGCCAATACGCTTGAGCGGCACATGTTCACGCAGGGTCGGAATCACCGCTTTGAACGCGCCTTCGTAAGTGTCCATGCCGCTGGAGGCGATCCAGCCCGGCGCCACCGCGTTGACCCGCACCCCGGCATAACCCCATTCGAACGCGGCGGTCTTGGTGAAGTTGTCCATGCCCGACCGCGCCGCGCCCGAGTGGCCCATGCCGGGCATGCCGCCCCACATGTCGGCGAGCATGTTGACGATGTTGCCGCCGTGTTTGCTCATCGACTGGTTGAACACTTCCCGCGCCATCAGGAAACCGCCGACCAGATTGGTGCGCAGCACGGTTTCGAAACCTTTCTGATTGATCGAAGCCAATGGCGACGGGTACTGGCCGCCGGCATTGTTGACCAGGCCGTGAATCGGCCCGTGTTCGGCAATCAGTTCTTTCACCAATTGCTTCACCGCTTCTTCATCACGGATATCGCAAGCCTTCCAGTGCGCACGGCCACCGTCCTCGGCAATTTCCACGGCGACCTTTTGCAGTTTCTCCGGCTTGCGCCCCACCAGCAGCACATTCGCGCCGAGCGCTGCCAGTTCATGCGCGGTGCAACGGCCGATGCCGCTGCCGCCGCCGGTGACGATGATGGTCTGGCCGCTGAACAGATCGGCGTTGAAAATCGACGCGTAAGCCATGCAAACCATCCTCTAGTCGAGCTGTTCGGCGATGCTCTGCGGCACCGGGATCTGGATTTCCAACAGTTGCTGGGCGAAGGCTTTGCCTTGCGGGTCGATGCGCAGACTGGCCACGCCACCACCGCCGAGTGCGTTTTCCAAAAGAAAATTCAGGCTGTGGGTGCCAGGCAGATACCAGCGTTCGACCCGGCCGTGGACCGGATCGAGCACATGGCTCATCCAGTCGACGATGACGGCCGGGGTCAGCGCTTCGGCGATCCACGGCAGGTATTCGGGTTGGCGCGGCAGGACGCCGATGTTGCTGTGATTGCCTTTGTCTCCAGAGCGCGCCACGGCCAGTTTCACCAGCGCCACGCTGGCATCGGCGCGGCCTTGAGGTTTGTCTGGTTGGTGGGCAATCGGCAAATCGTCACTGTCGAGTGCAACCAGTGAGGGCAGGGCGCAAGGATGGCTTTTACCGGCCATGTCGATTTGCAGGGTGCAAGCACTTTTATCAATCAGGAACGAGAACAGACGGATCAGCGGGTACACCGTTGGCCGTCCGCCGACGATGCCGGTCAATCCCGGCGCCATTGCGGTCGCGGCCTGGGCAATTTCCCGGGAGAACAGCACCAGTGCCTGTTTATTCGGGTGACGCACGGCGAGTTTGATCACCACTTCACGGCTGTCGTGGCGCTGGCCATGGGGGCCGTAGGTGGCTTCGCTGCCGAGCAATTCGATGTCGGTTTCGCTGTAGGGCGGCCAACCGCGCTGGCTGAACATTTCCGCCGTTTTGGCGATGATTGCCTGACTGACCCTCCGCGCCTTGTCCACCGCATCGATACCGGCGATCAGGCAACTCGCGGTGCAGCGAAAACCGTCCGGGTACGTGGCGCTGACCTTGTATTTGTCACTGGGCGGCAGGCCTTTGGCGCCGTGGACATGAACGAGGTTTTTGCCTTGCTGCTGCAATTTGACCTGGCTGAAATCGCAGACCACGTCGGGCAACAGATAGGCCTGTGGATCGCCGATTTCATACAACATCTGCTCGCCGACGGTCAGCGGTGTGACCAGTCCACCGGAACCCTCGGGTTTGCTGACGATGAACTGGCCGTCAGCGCTGACTTCAACGATCGGAAAACCGATGTGTTCGTAATCCGGCACGTCACGCCAATCGGTGAAATTGCCGCCGGTGCATTGTGCGCCGCATTCGATGATGTGCCCGGCCAGCGCGGCCTGAGCGAGTTTGTCGTAGTCATGCCACGACCAGCCGAATTCATGCACCAGCGCGGCGCTGACCACGGCGCTGTCGACCACCCGTCCGGTGATGACGATATCGGCGCCCAGGCGCAGCGCTTCGACGATGCCCGGCGCACCGAGGTAGGCGTTGGTCGATACGCACATCGGCGGCAGCGGGGCGCCGCTGAACATCTCGGTGATGGCGCTGAGTTGTTTGAATTGGGGTTGCAGGTCATCGCCGAGTAACACGGCAATTTTCAGCGGGACACCGGCCTTGTCGCATGCCGCTTGCAGGGCGGCAGCGCAGGCTTGTGGATTGACTCCGCCGGCGTTGCTGATCACGCGGATGTTCTGCTCGGCCAACTGTGGCAACAGGGGCGTGAGCACTTCGATGAAGTCGCCGGCAAACCCCGCCTGCGGATCCTTCATGCGTGCGCCGGCCATGAGCGACATGGTGATCTCGGCGAGGTAGTCGAATACCAGATAGTCGAGCTTGCCTCCTTCCACTAACTGCGCGGCGGCGGTCGATGTATCACCCCAGAATGCGCTGGCGCATCCGATGCGAACGGTGGTTGGCATTTTTATCTCCGACTCAGCAACCTGCGACAGAAGTGTCTGGAGGCTACCAAGCAAGCGCTTGGTTTGTAAACAGTTGAAACTATCTTCTGCCCAAGCGCTTGCTTGGTCGTCGTTGGCGGCTTAAATTGCGCGCAACCCTGCGGTTTCAGGGGGCAACAGACTGATCGACTGTAGGAGAGAACGGGTGGACGAGCAAAAAGCCCTGAGGGTCATGCGCGAATTGGTCGATCAAGGCCAGTTGACCGACCCGGACAGCGCCCGCGGCAAACTGCTGCAAGTGGCCGCTCACCTGTTCCGCAACAAAGGCTACGAACGCACTACGGTGCGCGATCTGGCCGGCGCAGTCGGCATCCAGTCGGGGAGTATTTTTCATCACTTCAAAAGCAAGGATGAAATTCTCCGTGCGGTGATGGAAGAAACCATCCGCTACAACACTGCATTGATGCGCGCCGCACTGGCCGATGCCAACAATGTGCGTGAGCGCGTGTTGGCGCTGATCCGTTGCGAATTGCAATCGATCATGGGCGGCAGCGGCGAGGCGATGGCCGTGCTGGTCTACGAGTGGCGTTCGTTGTCCGAAGACGGCCAGGCCAAGGTTCTCGCTTTGCGTGACGTTTACGAAGACATATGGCTGCAAGTGCTGGGTGAAGCGAAGGACGCCGGATTTATCCGCGGTGATGTATTTATTACTCGACGTTTCCTCACCGGCGCACTGTCCTGGACCACCACCTGGTTCCGTGCAGGTGGCAGTTTGAGCCTCGATCAGTTGGCGGATGAGGCGCTGATTCTGGTCCTCGAAGAGCGTTGAGCGACTTTCTATCCGGCCGGGAAACTGGCTAACTGGGCGAAACCGCCTAGCTTGAATGCATTGATCGGTATTTTTTCGGGGAGTGGGGTGTTTTGAAGTCTTTGCCAATCCGGACGGCCGCGGGGCTGATGCTCGCAGCGCTGGCTGCATCATGGGTATTGCCCGCTCAGGCAGCGCAACTGGTTCGGGTGGGCGCGGCGCATTTTCCGCCCTACACCATTCGCCCGGAAAACGGTGCCGATACAGGCCTCTTGCCGCAACTGGTCGAGGCCCTTAATCGCCTGCAAAGCGACTATCAGTTTGTCCTGGTACCGACCTCGATTCCGCGGCGATTCGGGGATTTCAAGCAGGGCCGGATCGACATGGCGATTTTCGAGAATCCCGATTGGGGCTGGAAGGAAATTCCCCACACGGATGTCGATATGGGCCTTGAGGATGCGGAGATTTTCGTTGCGCAACGCGAAGACGGTCGTCAGCAAAGTTACTTTGCGAGCCTCACCGGCAAGCGTCTGGCGCTGTTCAGCGGTTATCACTACGAATTCGCCAACTTCAACGCCGATCCA
>Ga0268266_10006661_pt1 | contig 10541 bp, 6 predicted proteins | sample KBSS13metaG_FD_190356 | JGI IMG/M metagenome (GOLD analysis project Ga0268266, IMG submission 190356) | Switchgrass rhizosphere microbial communities from Kellogg Biological Station, Michigan, USA - KBS S1-3 metaG (SPAdes) (version 2) | ecosystem: Host-associated > Plants > Roots > Rhizosphere >... | reverse complement strand
GCGGAATGCGGAGGCGCGCTGGGGGTGGTGAACAGCGATATCAGCGACCTCGAGCGCAAGGCCTTACAGTTGCAGCAAGATAACGCACGTCTGGCGCGTGCCAACGAGGAACTGCTGCATTTCGTCTATGCGGTAGGACACGATCTGGACACGCCGCTGCGTACGGTGATAGCGCTTTCGCAGTTGCTGGATCTCAAACATGGTGAGGGATTGGACGAAAACGGCAAACAGCTCATCACGATGATCGTAGAAGCCGGTTCGCGCATGGAGATGATGTTACGCTACCTGCTGGAGTTTGCGACACTCGCCGGAGGCGACGCCGAGTCCGACGAAGTGGTTGCTTTGGAAGAGTGTCTCGCAGCCGCGCTCGTAAACTTAGGCGCTTGCAGGGTGGAGAATAGCCCTAAGATCACGCACGATAGTTTGCCGTTGGTCACTGGCAATGCGGTTCAACTAACGCGGCTATTTCAAAATCTAATTGGGAACGCTCTCAAGTACCGGAAACCCAACGTGCAACCGGAGATTCACGTTTCGGCTCAAGCGCGGGGAATGGATTGGGTATTCGTCGTAAGCGATAACGGCGTGGGCTTCGAGCCGGAATATGCTGAGTCCATCTTCAAAGTGTTCCGGCGCTTGCATGGCACGGAAGTTGCCGGGGCCGGAATGGGTTTGCCGATCTGCAAGCACATCGTCGAGCGCCTGGGAGGCAAGATTTGGGCGACCGGCTGGCCCGGCAAAGGAGCGGAGTTCTACTTCACGCTTCCCGCGATCGGCGGTGGGGTTAGGAGATAAGGGGTTTGGAACTGCACCCACTGTAATTTTCAGACGTTTCCACCCCGCCATCCCGTCAATCGGAGGTGATTGGGGAGATAACCGGAACGAGGACCACAACACCGGACCCATTTCTGCGCCACTCGTAGAAAAGGCCCGACTCCATCGAGGAGCCGGGCCTTTGTCCAAAGTACTGCCAGCCAGCTTAGAAAATCAGCTTCAGAGCGAACTGGAACTGCCGTGGATTGAGCGCCAAGTTCGACGCCGTGATCTGACCGAAGGCGTTGGTACTGGTCGGATGGCCGGCAGAATCAAACGCACCGATATTGATGTTGGGCTGCCCGAAGTTCTCCGAGTTGGTGAGGTTATAGACCTCGGCCCGGAACTGCAGCTTCATCCGCTCGAGAAGTTGGAAGTCTTTGAAGATCGAGAAATCCACGCTCCGTTGAGTCGGTCCATAGAGTTGCGCGCGCGCTTCGTTCCCCGCCAGGCCGGTCGGCTGGCGAACGAATGCGGCTAGGTTGATCCAATTGTTGTAATCCTGGTTCGACGGCGCGTAGGAAGCCCCGGACACGACGTTGGGGCGGTCTGTCGTCACCAAGCTGCTTACGTTCGAGGGAACCGGCGTTGAGGTATTCAGGACAGTAAACGGCACACCCGACTGCCAGAAGGCCAGCAGGTTGGCCTGCCAGCCGCCGACCGCGAGTTTGTGCATCCGGCTTCCCGACTTTCCGAACGGCAGCTCATAGTTGAGGCGATAGGACAGGCGGTGTTTGATGCCGATGTCGGAGTTGCCCCAGTCGTAAGTTCTGTCATAGGGAAGAATTGCGCCAACGGTCGCGGCGCCGGTCGCGCCACCATCGGAAATATTGGTGAGGTTGCGGGCGAAGACGTAATTGACGTTGGCCGTGAGGCCTTTCGAATAACGGCGCTCAAAGCTGAACTGCGCCGCGTTGTATTCGGAAGCGCCGGTGGCCGTGTAGTAATTGATACTGGTCACGTTCGGCAACACGCCGGAATAAACCAGCGGCGCGTAGGTTCCCAGCGGCGCACCTTTGATGGACGCCGGGATGTTGATGTTCGGAGCGTATTGCAGATGGCGGCCTACCTGGCCCACATATCCGGCACTGACCACGTTGGCGCCAAATTGTTTCTGGACCGTCAAATTCCATTGCATGATGTACGCCTGCGGATAATCGAGCGCGTGAGCGGCCATGACCCCTGGGATCAGATTATTAATTGCCGGAATCGGATCGGGAGGAGCGCCTTGCGCGAGCCTCGTCCCCGCGCCATTCGGGCATAACGGCGCCTTCGCTGTGAAGCAATCGATGTTCTGCGCGATGAATGGAGGATTGTATAGGTTGAGAGAGCCGGAAGCGAAGTCCTGGGCGAAACGGCTCATGCCGAAACCGCCGCGAACCACTAGACCTTTGCGCGGCGTAGCGGCAAAGCCGAAGCGGGGCTCAAAGTTCGTCCAATAGGATTTCACACCAGCTGTCGCTCCGACTTGGAACGGATTGCAGGCGGCGGCTGTGCACTTCGCGGCGAGGGCCGGATCGAAGTTGGAGCGCTCTCCCTGAGATGCTGTGACTGGGCTGAAATGATCCCAGCGCAGGCCCAAGTTCAGCGTTAGCCAGGAATTCAAGTGCCAGTCATCCTGCAAATAAACGGCAGGCTCCCAGAAGCGGAAGTACTGCCGCTTGGCGTTGACCTGCCGGGCGATCTCGTCGGGCGTGCCTTTAAGGAAGTTCACGAGATTGGGTAACTCGCCGCCAGATTGTGTGAAGCGGAAGTATCCCAAGCCGAAAGTGTTCTGGTAATAGTTGAGTTGACGCCGGATCAAGCTGGCGCCCATCTTGATATTGTGCGCGCCGCGGGTCCATGTCAGCGAACCCTGTTCCTGGAACACGTTGTTCACGTCGAAGATGGGAACGAAGCGGTCGTCGCCCAGAGTAAAGCTGCTGCCGGTGCCGCGCATGGACGTGATATCGATGGTGGCCAGTCCAGAGATCTGGTCGTTCACATCGGTGTTCGGCATGCCGAACTTCTGGCTGGCATTGGTGCCCTGATTCGGAGCGGAAGTGTAGAGCCACAGCCGTGTAAAGCCGCCTTTCAGTTCCATCACCATCGTCGGGCTGACGATGTGAACGAAGTCCACCATGTAATTCTGCGCGTCGGCTTCCGACGGACCGGGGAAGATTCCGCCGCCCGCGCTCACCGCGACACCATCTACGGTCGTGTCCGGAAATAGCGCCGGCTGCGAGTTAAAGGTCGGGTTATAGGAGAAACGCGCGAACATGCTGTCCTTGTCGGAGAAGCGATGGTCGACACGGGCGTCGTAGGTGTTGCTGTTGTAAGTGCTTTGGACGTTGCGATTGTAATTCGGGCCCAGCGCCGTGGTCGATCCCGTGTTGGGGGCCGGAAAGAGCTTCCAGTACTTCAAAGCGACCGGGTCCAACTGGTTCGAAGGGATGATCGGACCGCCAACATCGGAGAAGTTTCCGGGATTCTGCTCTTCGAATAGAGTCGGAGTGAAGATAATACCGGTGGGTTTCCCTGAACGGATTCTTAGGCCTTCGTAGTCGCCGAAGAAGAACGTCTTGTCCTTTTGAATGCGGCCACCGACGGAGCCACCGAACTGATTCTGCCGGTATGATGCACGCGGCGTGCCGGATTTGTTAGAGAAAAAGTCATTCGCATTGAGCTTGTCGTTGCGCAGGAACTCATAAACACCGCCATGGAAATCGTTGGTTCCCGATTTTGTGAGCAGGTTAACCACCGCACCGCCCGCGCGGCCCACTTCAGCAGGATAGCTATTGGTATCGACTTTAACTTCCTGGATCATGTCGATCGAGGGACGCATCAAGATTGTGAACTGCTCACGCTCATTGTTGTCCATGCCGTCGATCAGCGAATTATTGAAAACTTCGTTCTGGCCGTTGGCGCTTACATTGGCGGTTTGGCGCCGTTCATCGGGACGCGTGCCGCTCAGAATCGAGTTGGAAGGACCAATCGCCACGCCCACAGTGCTCTGCACCAAGGTGACGTAGTTGCGGCCGTTCAACGGCAGATCCTGCACGGATTGCGCGGCGACTACGGTTGAAAGCGTCGCGCTATCGGTTTGCAGTGCCGGGCTCTGCGCCGCGACTTCAACGGTTTGGGTCACGTCCCCGACCTGCAATTGCACGTTAGCGCGGGCGCGATCGCCAGATACTACATTTAGAGAAATAGTAGCTTTCTTGAAACTCGGCGCTTCCGCAGAGATCATGTAGGATCCCGACGGCATTAGGTTAAAAATGTAGTCGCCGGAAGAACTGGTTGTAGTGGTCTTGGTGTCGTTGGTTGCAGTATTGGTTACCGTCACCTTGACATTTGGTATCACTGCACCGCCAGCGTCGGTTACGGTTCCAAGGATATCGGCTGTGTTGACCTGGGCGAATGCCAGGCCCGCAGCCATAAATAAACACAACGCCATCAAGCGCACTGATGGCGCGAAGCCTAAATAGTTTTTCATTTTGCCCCTTTGTTTCGGTTCTAACTTTAGCTATGTAAGCCCCATCGCCCAAAAAGCCGTTGGACGATTATAGCTATGGCTCAGTATGCTGCCGCAGGTCCTGTCGATTGCAATGGACTTGCAAAAAAATTGTGAATTTTTGGGATGGAAACGTTTAGGGCGGGCGCGGGCAACACCCTTCGAATGCCGCCCGCCCAAACAAGATCCCCGTTAGCGGCTAGTTTAAACATTGTCTTTGCTCTGGTTGTGAATAAAATGTAAATAATTCGTAAACACGTGATACTGCCAACAAAGCAGGTGGCATGGGCTGGCCTGCGGCGGCTAAAGTAAGTTGAACGCATGAAAACGGTTTTAGTAATCGACGACGACGCCACGCTGAGAGACACCATCGGCGTTATGCTCGAGACCGAGGGGTTTAGCCCTGCGTTCGCCGAGAACGGCGAAGTCGGCCTCACGCAAGCCTTGGCGCTCAAACCCACTCTGGTGCTGGTGGATCTGCGAATGCCCGGCCTGAGCGGTATGGAGGTATGCAAGCAGATCCGCGCCGCGGGCATCAACACTCCGCTCATTGTGCTGAGTGCCATCGGCGACGAAATGGACAAGGTCCTGCTGCTTGAGATCGGCGCCGACGATTACGTGGTGAAGCCGTTCGGCGCTCGGGAATTGCTGGCCAGAATCCGCGCGCTCCTGCGCCGGTCGTCGGCCGACGACACCAAGGTTATTTCCTTTGGCGACGTCGCAGTGGATCTGTCGCGCCGCGTGGTCTTGAAGAATAACGAAGAGACTAAGCTTACGCGCGCAGAATACAACTTGCTGACCTATTTCCTGCACAATCCAGATCGTGTGCTGTCGCGCGACATGATCCTGAATTCAGTGTGGGGCTACGAGTCGTTTCCGAACACGCGCACAGTGGACGCGCACGTGGTGCGTCTGCGGCAGAAGCTAGAGACTGACTCCACCATGCCGCGGCATTTCGTCACCGTGCACGGTGTGGGCTATCGCTTCCTGCTGTAAATGCTTACGCACCCGTTGTTCGCCTTCGGCACTTTGCAATCGACACGTATTTCTGAATCGAATGGAGCGATCCATATATGTTTCCAAAACGCTGGCCTCTGATCCTGGCATTGTTTCCGTACCTGCTTTCCGCGCAGGAACGCGGAGATTTTCAGCAAATTCTGCGACGTCTGGACCAACTCGAACAGGAGAATCACAACCTTGCCGAAGAGGTGCACGCGTTGCGCGCCGAAATCGCCGGCTCTCGAGTGCCCTCGGCGCCTGCACAGTCTGAGGTTGCGGCCGCGGCGAGCCCGGTGAATGTGTCGCCCGTGCCCGTCGAAGAACGAGTGGCTGTCGCGGAGCAGCGGACCGAAGAACTCTCTCAAAGCAAGGTCGAGGCGGCGCAGCGCCTGCCGGTCACGCTCTCCGGCATGGTCCTATTTAATAGCTTCATAAACGGGCGGGCGAGCGGGGGCGCGCAGGACCCGCTGACGGCCTCGCTGTTGGACAGTGTTTCGCGGGGGGGCGCCAGCTTGAGCCAAAGCATCATCGGCCTACGCTTGCAGGGCCCGCGCATCCTCGGCGGCGGCCAAGTGCGCGGATCGATCGATCTGGACCTATGGGGCGGCACGGCCAGTTCTCTTAACCATCTGGTGCGGTTGCGTGTCGCGACGATTCAAGTCGATTGGAAGAACACTACCGTGACGGTGGGCCAGGACAAGCCGTTGATCGCGCCGCGCGATCCCGACTCGCTGGCGCAAGTGGCGTTCTCGCCGCTGACTTCCGCCGGGAACCTGTGGCTGTGGTCACCACAAGCGCGCATCGAGCAACGCTTTGCCATCGGGGACAACGCCGGTTTCCGGGCGCAGGCCAGTGTGTATCAAACCAGCGAGCCGTCCGCGGGAGTGACGCCGCAATTTCAATCCACCCTTTCTACTGCGAGCCCCGCGCTGGAGGGGCGCTTCGAATTCTTCGATCAATATGCTTCCCGCGGGCGAATCGAGATTGCTCCCGGATTCCATGTAAGCGAGACCAAGGTGGGCGGCATAACCATTCCTTCCCGACTCTTCACGGTTGACTGGATGCTGCAGCCGCTGGCGAAATTGCGACTCACGGGAACGTACTTTCATGGGCGCAATGCCGCGGGCGTAGGGGGACTCCGGCAGGGATTCACCTTTGCCGGTATTAACCAATTCACGTCAGTCCACACTTCCGGCGGCTGGGCGCAGCTTTCGTTCTTGGCCACCAGACGCCTGACCTTCAATATGTATGGCGGGCAGGAGAGCGATCGTGTCTCCGATCTGCTGGCCGGGCAGATTTCGCGAAACTTTGTATACGCGGTAAACTCGCAGTACCGCTTGGGGCCGAATATACTACTGGGTCTGGAGGCTAGCCAGGCGCGTACCGCCTATACGGGCGGGAGAATCCGGCTGCTGAATCACTATGACCTTGCGCTGGCTTATTTGTTTTAGTGCGGGTGTTTTACCGCTCTGCGCCGCCGCGGTTTCGGGACGCGTGGAGCTGCGGGATTCGCGCAACGCAACGGTTCGAAATCGCCACGATTTTTCGGGCGTGGTAATCGCGCTGACGCCGTTAGAAAGCAAGGCGCCATCGGCAGCGGCCAAACATGCGGTGATGCTGCAGAAAGACAAAACATTTTCTCCCCACGTTCTCGCCGTGCAGGCGGGAGCGCTGGTCGAATTTCCCAACGCCGATCCGATTTTTCACAATGCTTTTTCTAGTTATAACGGCCAAGTGTTTGACATTGGGTTGTATCCTCCAGGTACTACGCGCTCGGTGAAATTCGCGCGTCCGGGCGTGGTGCGGGTTTTTTGCAATATCCACTCTTCAATGAACGCCGTGATCGTGGTGATTGCGAGTCCGTATTTCGCTACGACAAAAAAGGACGGTGCTTTCAACATAGGCGACGTGCCGCCGGGCCAATACAATCTCACTGTCTTTCACGAGCGCGCGAGCGAGGCGGCCTTGGGGGAATTAAGCCGGAAAATTTCCGTTGGACCGGACGGCGCTAGCTTACCGAATATCGTGATTTCCGAAGCCAGCTACCTTTCGATTCCGCATAAAAATAAGTACGGCCACGATTATCCGCCGGATGCGGGCGACCCGGCATATCCGGGAAGCAAGCCGTAATGCCTCCCAGCGAGTAACTTTCAAACATGCTCGGCTCGTTTTCACGCCTCTCGCTGCTCTGGAAAATACTCCTCGCGACTTCCATCGCCCTGACGCTGCTATTCGCATTAGTAGGGGGGATCGTTCAAGACAATGCTACTCGCGCAATGTCCGCCAGCGTGGATGAAGATGTGAAGGCGAGCTTCCGCGCCTACGATTCCTTGTGGCGCTCGCGAGCCCAAACGCTGGCGGCCGTGAGCCTGGTGATCAGCCGCATGTCGGACGTGCGCGCCGCGTTCAGCACCGGCGATCAGGCCACCATTCGCGATTCAGCGAATGAGCTGTGGAAGCAAATTTCAAATCAAGATGCCATTTTTCTGGTGACCGATCCGGAAGGCCAAGTACTCGCATCACTGGGCGGAAGCTTAGGTGAGTCGCTCAAACATGATGTGCCGGCGGTGCGGGATGCGGCGGCGAGTTTTCCCCAGCAGACTTCGGGTTTTGTAAGCCTCGACGGGCATCTGTACCAGATTGCCGTGACCCCGGTATACGTGCAATCTGGCGCCGGGATGGGATTGCTGAATGTACTGGTGGCGGGCTACGAGGTGAATCAGGAAACAGTGCGCAGCCTGAAAGACGCCACCGGTGGTAGCGATTTTTGCTTTGTTTCGGCAGGATCGGTGGTGGCTTCCACGCTTGACCCGAGTGCCAATGCACGCATCCAGGCGGTCTCCTCACCGGCCGGAACCGTGGAAAGAATCGAAGCCGCGGGGACGCACTACACTTCGCTGGGAACACCTCTGCTCGACGTCGCGGGGCGGCGCATCGGCGAGCTTCGTATCCTGCGATCCACCGAAAGCGCGCTGCAGCGGATCAACGCTCTGGGCCGTGACATCATTCTGGTTTGGCTCGTCGCCGTGCTGGCGGGATTGGGGCTGACCTACAGCCTGGCGCGACGCATCCTGAGGCCTGTCAAGGAACTGGATCGCGGAGCAAGCGAGGTGTCACATGGCAATTATGGTTACCGCATTCCAGTGGAAGATCCGGACGTCGGCACGAGTGACGAACTGGGGCGCTTGGCGGCGGCGTTCAATGCGATGTGCGAGTCGATCCAGAACGGCCGCCAGGAATTGATTCGCCAGGAACGGATCGCCACCATTGGCCGGCTCTCCACATCTATCGTGCATGACTTGCGAAATCCACTTGCTGCGATTTACGGCGGCGCGGAAATGCTGATCGACGGCGAACTCACCACCGGGCAGGTGCAACGTTTGGCCGGCAACATCTATCGTTCTTCGCGCCGAATGCAGCAACTGCTGCAGGAATTGGTGGACACCGGGCGGGGCCGGTCCATGAGCACAGAAATCTGCCGGCTCAAGGATATCGTCTCGGCGGCGTGTGAAGTGTTTTCGACTACGGCCGAGGCTCAATCGGTGACGATGGAAGTGGAGGTGCCCGACGGCATCGAGCTGCCGCTGGAGCGTGCCCGCATGGAGCGCGTATTCCTAAACCTGATTGACAACTCTCTCGGTATGATGCCGCGGGGAGGCACGCTGCGCATCACCGCGCGAACCGAAGCGTCATCGGTAATCGTTAGCGTGCAGGATACGGGCCCCGGCATTCCGACACAAGTCCGCTCACGCCTGTTCCAACCATTTGTAAGCGCGGGGAAGAAGAACGGGATCGGCCTGGGTCTGGCTTTTTCACACCAGACGGTTCTTGATCATGGGGGCAAACTTTGGGCTGATTCGGAAAACCGGCCAGGCGCCTGCTTTCTGATTCAACTGCCCCTGTGACGGTCCGCTACCGCCTAGTACGTATATCCACCGCCGCAAGTGTCGTAACCGCCGCCACCCGTAGGAGGAGGCGCAGTGATGAGCGGCGCTCCGGTCTGGAAAATCACCGGCGCTGCGGTGAACGATTGCGTCGGATTAAATCTAAATCCAATCATCGAAATGTTGCCGGTTGGGCTGTAGAATTCCGCTAACCCGCGATGCCCGGCGATCACTGGAAACGTCTGCGACAACACGAAGGCGGTGTGCGCCATTGCCTTCACGGTCGGCAGGGCGCTGACAGCGACCAAACCATCCACTGTCCGGAATCCGACGCTGATGTTTTGATCCGCCCCGGTGGGGTTCACAATCGCGATGGCAGTTACGAATCCGTTGGAGTCGTCATAGGGGACCAGAATGCGATTCGACGCGGGCGCCGCCGGCGCGGTGCCTTCGTCGTCCTGATGACCGGGTATCCGGTTTGTGAAGACTACATAACCGGTGACACCGGCATCCGCATTCATCTCAGCCCAGCCCTCCGTCAGCGCCGCAGCGGTGCCATTGGTGTGGAGATAGATCACCGAACCAGGGACCATAACCATCCCGGTGGTGGAGCTCACTTCCAAAAGTGGCGGACTCCACGGCAGACTGCCGCCGCCTGCAGTGTCTTGATGAAAGATCAGACTCACCGAGGCCGCGGTCGCGTTGCTGTTGGTAAGGACAATGGTCGATTGCCATCCACCGCCGTCAAGCACGTGCGGAAGAGTGAGGATTTGTGTTTGTCCGAACAAGGGCACCCACATAAGCAAGGAGGCAACGGCGATCTTAGCAAGGAGTTTCATGGGTTCTAGTGTGGGTCAAACCGCGCTATAAGCTGTTTGCGTTTTGTGAAATGCTTGTGAAATTTGCAAGTTTTGCAATTCCGGGAGCGCGCGAACCATCCACGCGCCCCCGATCCGGCCGCTGCAGCCCCTGAGCTTACAACTTGCAACGGCTAGAACTGATACGCCAGCGCGATATTCAGAACGTTCCCGCGCCCGGACGTACCGCGCGGACCCAGAACGCCTGCCGTGCTGAAAGTGCGTGTCCGAAAGTCCCAGAAACTCCACTCGACCGCCGCCGTCACATCGGGGCCGAGCTTGCGGAAATAGCTAGCCCACACGAAGGAATTCTTGGATCTGGTGCTGCCCGGCAGCAAATCGCGGTCGCGAGGATCGTCCGTCCCAGCCCCGACGTAAAACACGTTCTTATTGTCGAGAGTCAACGGTACGATACCTTCCACCCACCCGCCGCCAGCGCCAATTTTGTTGATTTTCGCGGGGGTCAAGATCGCGCCGGCCGCATTCACCTGGGGAGCG
>Ga0268266_10006660_pt1 | contig 10542 bp, 6 predicted proteins | sample KBSS13metaG_FD_190356 | JGI IMG/M metagenome (GOLD analysis project Ga0268266, IMG submission 190356) | Switchgrass rhizosphere microbial communities from Kellogg Biological Station, Michigan, USA - KBS S1-3 metaG (SPAdes) (version 2) | ecosystem: Host-associated > Plants > Roots > Rhizosphere >... | reverse complement strand
CGAACACATCGATGCCCGCGAACTTCTGGAACAGCATGCCCTTGCCTTCCATCACAGGCTTCGCCGCGAGCGGCCCGATGTTGCCGAGCCCGAGCACTGCAGTGCCGTTCGTGATGACCGCGACGAGGTTGCCGCGCGTTGTCAGCGTCGCGACTTCGCCGGGATCGCGCACGATCTCTTCACACGCCGCGGCGACGCCGGGCGAGTACGCGAGCGAAAGCTCGCGCTGCGTGACGACAGGCTTGGTCGGCGTGACCTTGATTTTTCCGGCCGGCGGCTTGCGGTGGTACTCGAGCGCGGCCTTTTTCAGTTCTTCGATGGTGGACATGAGCGAGCGTTGCGGCACGAGGCCCGCTGGGATCCTCGGCGAGCGGCCGCGACTATAGCATCGCGACCCGGCATCGGATCGGCGCTGTCATAAGGCTTTCACGTGCCGGGCTTCTTGCCGCATGCGGCCGCGCATGGCAACGTAGCCATGGGGAAGACGTGATCGACATCACCGACATGCTGGGGAGAGCGCGCGGCGGCGATCGTGCCGCGACGGACGCGCTGTTCGCCGAGCTTTACCGCGAGCTGCACCGGCTGGCTGCGGGACAACTGCGCGGCGAAAGCCAGCATGCGACCTCGCTCGTCCACGAGGCTTACGAGAAATTCATCGAGCACGGCGCGCTCGACGTCAACGATCGTGAGCATTTCTTCGCGGTCGCGGCCCGCGCGATGCGCCAGATCGTCATCGACCACGTGCGCGCGCGCGGCGCGCAACGCCGCGGCGGCGGCGCGATCGTCGCACCGATCGAAACCACTGCACTCGAGATTGCCGCGCTCGGTCGCGACGACGACGTGCTGGCGCTCGACGATGCGCTCGGCCGTCTCGCCGAAACCGATTCCGACCTCGCGCGGCTTGTCGAGCTGCGCTTCTACGCCGGCCTCGACCTCGTCGAGATCGCCGCGCTCGGCGATCGCTCCGAGCGATCGCTGAAACGCGACTGGCGGCGCGCGAGAGCCTTCCTTTATCGCGAAATCGCAGGCACCGCCCATGACGCAGCCGACTGAGCGCTGGCAGCGCATCGCCACCTGGTTCGACGAGCTCGTCGAGCTCCCCGCCGACGCATGCGCCGCGCGGCTCGCCGCTATCGCCGTGGAAGATCCCGTCGCCGCGGCCGAAGTGAAGGCCCTGCTCGACGCCGATGCGAAAGAAGACGGCCTGCTCGAAGGCGATGCGCTGCTCGCGATTCCGACGCTCGTCGCGAGTGCCGATGCGGCCGCGCCCGACGATGGCCGCGTCGGACCTTATCGCCTGCTGATGCCGATCGGCGAAGGCGGCATGGGCGCGGTGTTTCTCGCCGAGCGCGGCGACGGCAGCTACGACGCGCGCGTCGCCGTGAAGCTGATCAAGCGCGGCATGGATTCGGTCGCGATCGTCCGGCGTTTCCTTCGCGAGCGGCGCATCCTCGCGCGGCTCGCGCATCCGAACATCGTGCGCCTGCTCGATGGCGGGCTCAGCGCTGATGCGCGTCCGTTCTACGTCATGGAATACGTCGACGGTCGCGCGATCACCGAGCATGCGGCAGAGCATCGGCTCAATGTGCGCGATCGCGTCGCGCTCGTCGCGAAAGTTGCAGAAGCCGTCGCCTATGCGCACGCGCAACTCGTCGTGCATCGCGATCTCAAACCGTCGAATGTACTCGTCGACGCGGCGCACGAGCCGCACGTGCTCGATTTCGGCATCGCCAAGTTGCTCGAGGACAGCACCGACCAGGCGCTGACGTCGACCGGCATGCGCGTGCTTTCGCCGGCCTATGCCGCACCGGAACAGGTGCTCGGCGAGCCGGTCGGCACTGCGACCGACGTCTACGCGCTCGGCCTCATGCTCTGCGAGCTCCTCGTCGGACAGTTGCCACGCAAGCGGCGCGGCGGAAGCCCGCAGCAGCTCGCGCGCGAAGTCGTCTACGAAACGATCGAGCGACCGAGCACGCTCGCGGCGCTATTGACGACCGCACGCGCGACGGAGCTTTATGGCGCCGAAACGACGCCGGCCGCGCTCGCGCGGAGTTTCGCGGGCGACATCGACATCATCATCGCCAAGGCATTGCGTCGCGAACCCGAACGACGCTATCCGACCGCCGCCGCGTTCGCCGACGATCTCAGGCGCTGGCTCGACCGCCGGCCGATCGCCGCGCGCGGCGATTCGCGCGCGTATCGCATGCGCCAGTTCGTGCGCCGGCATCGCCTCGGCGTCGGCGCTGCGGCGCTGATCGCGCTGTCGCTCGCCGGCGGTCTCGGCCTCGCGCTCTGGCAGGCGCGCGTCGCGCAGATCGAGGCGCGCCGTGCCGATGCGGAGCGTGCACACGCCGAACGGCAGCTCGCTCGCACCGAACGCGTCAAGGATTTCATCCTCGCGCTGTTCCGCGAGCAGGACCCGATCGCGCGCTCGAAAGCGCAGGCGCGCTCACCGATCGACCTGATCCACGACGGCGTCGCGCAGGTCGACGCAAGCCTGACCGCCGAGCCGGAGCTGCAGGCCGAGCTCCTGCGCGACCTCGGCGAGATCCAGACCAATCTCGACGACCGCAAGGGTGGCGAGGCGACGCTGCAGCGCGCGTACGAGTTGCAGAAGAAGGTGTCGGGCGCAGACAGCGTTGCGACGGCCGAAACGCTCGCGACGTACGCAGACATGGTGTACGCGACCGGCGACGTGCCCAAGGCCGGCGGCATGATGGAGGACGCGCTGAAGGGATTGCGCGCGACGGGCGGGGCCGAAGCAGAGAAGACCGCGTACTACGAATCGCGGCTCGCAATCATCGATCTCGTCCTCGGCCACTACGAAGAGGCCGAGCGTCTCGCCCGGCACGCGCTTGCGGTCTATCGCGCGAAGTACGGTGGCGAAGCAGTCGATGTGGCGCCGATATTGTCGGCGCTGGCCAACATCCAGCAGGAAACCGGACGTCTGCCCGAGGCGCTGGCGACCTACAACGAGGCGCTCGCGATCGTCACGCGCAAGGACGGCGACGAGCATGTGCGTACGGTCACGCTGCGCGCGAAAATCGGCGACGTGCTGCGCGTCCAGCGCCGCTTCGACGAAGCGCTCGCCATGTACGAGACAGCGCTGCGCATCGAGCGCGCGCAGCTGCCGCCGGGTCATTACGTCGTCGGCGGCACGTTGCTCCGACTCGGTGACCTGCAGCGACGCATGCTGCGTTTCGAAGACGCCGACCGCTCGCTGACGGAGTCGCTTGCAATCCTCTCCAAGACGAATTCTGGCCAGTACGCGCAGGCGCTGCAGTTCCACGGCGATCTGGCGCGCGCGCAAGGTCGCCTCGCGATCGCGATCGAGCGCTGGCGCGCCGCGCGCGACATGTTCCGCGTGTCCAACGGCGACGGTATCTATACGTGGATCACGACGCTCAAGATCGTCGAGGGCCTGACCGAAGCCGGCGGCCTCGACGAAGCCGAAACGCTGGCCGCCGAAGCCGTCGCCGCGATCGCCCGCCTCGGCAACAACCCGTACGATGCCGCCTATTCGTCGAGCGTCGTCGGCGCGTTGCGTCACGCGCAAGGACGCGACGTCGAGGCCGCCGCCTTGTTCCGCCGCAACATCGAGCTGCTGACACAGATCTATGGCGAGCAGCACGGCGAGGTCGCGCAGGCGCGCGTGGCGCTGGCCGGATGCCTCGTCGCTCTGCACGATGCAGAGGCGCGCGAGGAAGCGGCGGCGTTGCTGGAAACCGCGAAGGGCGTGCTCGAAAGCGCTGAGCGAGGCGGAGACCCGGACAGCGCCGGCAAGCTCGGCCTTCTCTATGTCGAGCGTGCTTCGCTGCGGCTCGACGCGGGCGATACCGCCGGCGCGCGCGCGGACCTGCCCGAAGCGGCCCGCCGTCTGCAGGCACCGGCCAGCGCGCGCGCACTGCAGCGGGCGCAGGCGCTTGGACGCAGGCTCAACATTCACGTGTAGGCCTGCTCGCGCGCGTCACCACGGCGAGCAGATCACGGGATCGAAACCGTCGGCAAGAATCGCGTCGCCAATGTCGAGCCCGGTGCCGTGAAGCTCGACCGGTGCGTTGTGGTCGTCAGAATCCGCGGCCGTGAATTCGACCAGCAGCAAGCCGTTGCGAAGCGCGGCCGACTGCGGCGAGAACGCAACGTCGACCGCGCAAGTCGCGCCCGGCGCCATCACGGCATCGACGAGGCAGCCATTGTTGTAGGCGACATATTCCTGGTTCACGGAGCCCGAACGCGTGATCGTGACCGGCAGCGTGCCGGTGTTCGTCGCGATGTAATGGACCGAACCCGTGCTGCCGTGCGCGGGCGTGTCGGGATAGGCGCATTCGGTCTTGTCGAACTCGACGCGCGAGTACGGACCATCCGGCACGCCACCGGCACGCAGCATCGCGAACGCCCTGATGGACGCGCCCTGATGGATCGGATCGTTGAACGGCACGACCAACGGCACGTCGAACGCCGAGATATCGTAAAAGGCCGAATAGGCGACGTCGATCCAGCAGCTGTCGCCCGGCGCGACCGTCGCGCCGCCGCACGTCTCGTCGACGATCACGTATTGCGAAACGCCGATCTGCGGCGCGTCCACGTCGATCGGATCCGGCAGCAGGTTCGTCAGCGTGAAGCGCTGCGTCGCACTCTGGGTTCCGATGACGACGTCGCCGAAATCGAACGGGTTCGGGCTCAGCATCGGCGCCTCTCGATCGGCCGGCTGCACGATCTGTGCAACCTGCAGCGACACGCAATCGCTCGTGAGCGTGTAGCGGACTTCGGTCGGATAGCTCTTCGGCGGTCCGTACAGCGCCGTCAGCGGCATGTGCTGGATGTCCCAGAGACCCGGCGCGATGTTGCTGCGCGGATGGCCGAGCTGCGGAACGCTTTCTCCGGCCCACGGCGGCTGGCCATCGTACAGGTGGTCGTAGCGGATCTCGTTGTGCGCGAGATCGGGAATCGGGCCCGGCGCGTCCCAGTAGAACGGTCCGTCGTTGAGCAGCGACTGGCCGTCGGACACGTGCAGCACCGCATCGACGGCGCCACCGGCATAGTCGAGCGCAAAGGCGAACCTGAAGTCCTCGGTGTTGCTCTGCATGCCTTCGAAGTGCGTCACCTTGTAGTCGTTGGCCGGATTGCCGTCATCGAAATAGACGATCAGCGAGACGCCGTTGACGCTGTGCCCCGGCTTGTCGGCCATGCCTGCGAACGTGTAGTCGCCGTTGCCGCGCGCGGCGATGAACGGGGTCACGTCGGCGCGATAGAGCGCGGCGCTCGGCGGTCCCGGCTCTGCCGGCCAGCAGTCGTTGTTGCCGAGATGCGCGACGAGCGTGCCGGTGACCGCCGTCTCTTCGAACTCGATGTCGGGCTCGTCGTAGTCGGCATCGCCGCCGGTCAGGCCGAGCTCGGGCATTTCGAGATCGACGCCGTTCCAGTAGAGGAGCGCGAGCGTCACCGTGCCTGAAACACCGGCGACGGTCAGCGCGCCGGTGCCTCCGCCGAGCGCGACCGGCGCGCTGATGCCGCCGGCGCCGGCCGTGACGTAATCGGTACGGTCAAGCGTGATGTAGTGGCGCATCGGCGTGTTCGCGCCTGCCGGCAACGACGAGGCGAGCGCGAGCACAAAGCCGAACATCAGCGGAATCGAAGCAGTGCGTGACATGGCGGAGTCCTCCCTCGAACCTTTCCACGTGAAAACGCTACGGCGCGGGTCACACCCTCGGCGCTTTACTTGGGATACGCGACGGTCTGCTTGCCGGCGACGTCCCAGACGCCGCCTTCGCGCGAGACCAGCACGGCGCCGCGCTCTACCCAGCCGCTGCCGTTGCGCGCATCGAACGTGAGCACCGCGTCGTCGCCGAGCTCGTAGCCGCCCGTAATCCTGATGTCGCGCAACATGCGCTGCGACTGCACCCAAAGTTTCTTCTGGCGCGCTTCCTTCGCGATCGGCTTGCCGTCGTAGCTCTTGTCCGCGAACACGATCGCGGCCATTCGGCCGCCCGCGCGCATGGCCGCATCCGGATCCTTCGCATCGACGGCGGCCGCCATCGCATTCGTCTGCGCGACGAACGCGTGGCCCGCCTCGCCGCCATCCGCGGGCAGCGGCTTCGCGGCGGTTGCCCAGTCGGTGCGGCGCGTGCCGCTCGCCGTGTCGTAGATGCCGCCCGCGAACATCTGCCTGGCGAGATCATCATTCGATTGCGCACGTGCCTTCGCGATTGCCGCGAGGCCGGGCCGGAGGACTGCGATCCTGTAGTCGCCGCCGGATTTCGCGTACGGCATCTTGAGCTCGCCCGATCCGGTGCCGTCGCGGCTCTTCTCCGTGATGACGACAACGCCTTCGGCGGCGATCGGTGTCGCGTCGATCGCCTTCGCATCTTCGATCAGGCCCTGACGGAATGCGTCGTCGAGCGCGGCAATCGAAACCTTGCATTGCATGTCAGTGGCGCAGCCGTTGACGGCATCGAAGTACGCGAAGCGCGCTTCGGCCGGCGCGTCGTCGACGTCGGCGAGCTTGCGTGCCGCGTCGAAGTCGCCGGCATCGAGTGCCTTCTGCAGTTGCTGGGCGAGCGCGGCGGGCGTCGACGCGGCCGAGCCGCAGGAACAGATACCGAAAAGAGCGAGCGACAACAGAACGATGCGCGTGAACGACATGGCGGTAGCACTCCGGTGGGTTCGATCCGGGCGCAGTACGTTGGTGGAGCGCGCCCTTCGGAAGAGTCCACGGAGTCGGGCGCAAGGACGGGTCACGCGCCGCCGCGACATCGCAGGGATCAGAGTCCGCGGCCATTCGCCCTGCACTCGCAGGCCACGTGGCCCCTCGCCGGCGCGTTCTGCGTGGACATCGGCAAGGAGGGACCACGCCATGTCCATGCAACGTCTGATTTGCCCGCTCGCTGTGCTTGTCCTGTCGCTTTGCGGGCTTGCCGCGAACGCCGCAACGTTCAATGTCACGCGCGGCGACGATCCCGTGCCGGATGGCTGCCTTGCCGCCGACTGCTCGCTGCGCGAAGCGATCGAAGCCACGACCGCAACGCCGGAAGCCGACACGATCGTGCTAGGCGCCGGGCAGTATCAGCTGACCCGCGGCGAGCTCGCGATCGACGGCGCGATATCGATCACCGGCGCCGGCAGCGCGGCGACGCGCATTGTCGGCCAGGCCAGCGACGTGGTGCTGCATGCCGTGCCGTTCGGCACGCTGACGGTCGAAGGCGTCGAAATCGCCACCACCGACGGCGCCGCGGTCATCGTCGAAGACAACGCGAGCGCGACGCTGCGCGACATCCTTGTGCCGTCGAACACCGGCGGCATCGGCACGGCAACGCCGAACGGCGACACGGGTTCCGGCTCGCTGCGCGTCGAGCATTCGACGATCGGCGGCGAAGTCGCGTGCTTCCAGCCGCAGGGAAGTTGCCGAATCTTCGACAGCCGCGTTCACGAAATGCTGGTCTCGGACAGCGCGCTCGAGCTCGTGCGCGTCGATCTCGATGGCGAAAACACCGATACGTATGGCCTCTCGATCGCCGGCACGGGACCGGTCACGATCGAGGACAGCACGATCCGTCACACGCAGACGCCGCTGCACCTCCTCGCCGACGACGACACCGCGCCGACCGTGCACATTCGCCGTACGCGCTTTCTCGACAACACCGGTCCGCTCTACGGCGAGCGTCTTTCGATCGTCGACATGGACGAAGTCGAGTTCCGCCACCACGTCATCTCCGACGACATCATAGGCGCACCGGCCGTACTGTTCGCGCAAACGGGGCCGACCTGGTTCATCAGCAAGGCTCTCGTCGTCGGCAACCGCGGCGGTAACGGTCTCGACGGCGCCGTGATCCGCGTCGTCGCCGGCGGACGCGTCGCGTTCGACAACTCGACGTTCGACGACAACACATTTCGCCAGGATCTCGGCAGCGGCTACGGCCACACGATCGGCGTCTACAACGACGGCAGCGCGCAGGCGATCCTGTGGCTCTTCCACGCGACGATGCGGCGTTCGATCGTGCTCGAAGACGATACGGTCGGATCGCTGCTGACCGTGCGCGGCATTGCGTCCGACGTGCGCGTCGACAACAGCGCGCTGCGCGGCACCTGCGGTTTCGGCGGCGGCGGCGCGATCGCGCAGGCGGTCGGCAACGCGGAATCCGTCGGCGACACGTGCACGTTCGATCCGGCCACGAACCAAATCGATGTGTCGTCGTTCGACTTGTCGCTCGGCGATCTCGCCGACAACGGCGGCTTTACGCAAACGTTCTATCCGTCGCGCGTCAGCATCTTGCTCGATGCGGCCAGTGAGGGTTTTTGCATGCTGTTCGCGCCGCTCGACCAACGCGGTTACGCGCGGCCCGCGGACGGCACCGCTTGCGACATCGGTGCGGTCGAAGTCGACGCGGTGTCCGACTCGATCTTCGCGGATGATTTCGACGGCTGATGGGACAACGACCGCGGCCGGCGAAACGCGTTTGCGTCCGCAAGCGAGTTCGTCAGGTCCCCTGATAGCCGAGAAGATCGAGCGCTGCCTGCAGCATCGCCTCCGTGCCCACCGTCAGCGCACCTTCGTCGAGAAAGAATTTCGGCGAGTGATTGGTCGGCGCATTCGCCGGGTCCTGTCCCGCCGGCGTCGAGCCGACTAGGAAATAAACGCTCGGCGTGGGCACGGAAAGACCGAGCTGCGGAAAATCCTCGGACGCCATCCAGCGCGGCGCCTCACTGACCTTGCCGGCGCCGAGCGCCTTGATCAGGCTCGCGCGCACGCGTTCGGTCAACGCCGGATCGTTGTAGTTGACCGGATTCGAATCGGTCGGAATCTCGGCATCGACCGTCGCGCCGTTCGCCGCGGCGACGTGCTCGGCGATGTTCTTGAGGCTCGCCAGCGCCTGCTTGCGCATGTCCTCGTCGAACGCGCGCACGGTGCCTTGAAGCTCGACCTTGTCCGGGATGATATTGAAGCGCTGGCCGCCGTCGAACACGCCGAACGTGACGACGGCCGGTTGCTTGTTGATGTCGAGCTGACGGCTGACGATGGTCTGGGCGCTGGTCACGATCTCGGCTGCGGCGACGATCGGATCGATGCTTTTCCACGGCGTCGCGCCATGACTCTGGCGGCCGTGCACGATGATGCGGAACGTATCCGAGCTCGCCATTGCTCCGCCGGCGCGCACGCCGGCGAAGCCGACCGTCATCCCGGAAAAAACGTGCATGCCGATAATCGCGTCGGGTTTGAAATCCTTGAACACGCCGTCCTTGACCATCAGCGGCGCGCCGCCGACGACGCGGGGCGGCGAGCCTTCTTCCGCCGGCTGGAAGATGAACATCACTTCGCCGGGGAGATCCTTGCGGAGTTTCGCGATCGCCTCGGCCACACCGAGCGTCATCGCGGTATGCGCATCGTGCCCGCAGGCGTGCATGACGCCGACGGTCTTGCCGAGGTATTCGCCTTTCACCTTGGATGCGAACGGGAGATCGACTTCCTCGGTCACCGGCAACGCATCCATGTCGGCGCGGATCGCAAGCTTTGGCCCCGGCTTGCCGCCTTTGATCACGCCGACGACGCCGGTGTGCGCGATGCCGGTGCGTACGTCGTAGCCGAATTTCTTGAGCTCGGCGGCGACGAATTTCGAGGTGCGGATTTCCTGGTTGCTGAGCTCGGGATGCTCGTGCAGGTCGCGTCGCCAGGCAGTGATATCAGGGAGCAGGCTTTGCGTGATCTGTTGCGTCGATTCGGCGGCTGAGGCTGCGGAAACCGAGAGTGTCGTGAGGACGGCGAAAGCAAGCGGGGATGCGCGCATGTGGGTTTCCGGACGGGATGGCCGAATACAAACGCATTGCGCGGATTCGCGCAAGGGCGAATCAGCCGAGAGCACGCAACGCAGCCTCACCGCCAGCGCGGGCATCATCGCGCCACTGCGGCCGTTACAACCCGAGCACCAGATCTTCCGCTTCGACGCGATCGAGCCGGATCTGATTCGCGAACAGCGAGAACGCCAGCATGCCGGCGAGCCCGTTCGCATGCTGCACCCACGGCGGCAGCCAGCGCGGTTGCGCGATGTAGCCGTTGTCGAAGAAAGGCTGCAAGGCCAGCACGTCGTGCAGCGCGAGCTTGCCGGCGAAGAGATTGCGGCAGACCGCGAGCCGCCGGTGCTTGAACGCCCAGCGGAAGAACGTGTGGACCGACAAAAGACCGTGCAGGTACACCGTATCTTTTGTAAACGCGGCGCCGCCGCCGAGCGGCGCGCCGCGGAACACGCGCTGCGCCGAGGCGAAGCTGTCCGTTTCGGTCTGGCCGGCGTCGAGGAAAAAGCGGAACACCTCGATGAAATCCGCGCCGCCGAGCGCCATGTCGATGCCGATGATGCGAAGGCTGATCCGCTTCATGCGCTCGATGTCGATCGACCCGGACATCAGCTCCGCGAATACCGCGAGCCCTTCCTGCGTCGCGGTGATGCGCGGCGAAGAGCGCGCGAGCGATTTCAGATGCGGCTGCTCGCGGCCGTTCAGCGCGGTCAGCGAATGCACGAACGCTTCGTGCTCGAGCAGCTGGTGCTTGTCGTA
>Ga0268266_10006657_pt1 | contig 10544 bp, 9 predicted proteins | sample KBSS13metaG_FD_190356 | JGI IMG/M metagenome (GOLD analysis project Ga0268266, IMG submission 190356) | Switchgrass rhizosphere microbial communities from Kellogg Biological Station, Michigan, USA - KBS S1-3 metaG (SPAdes) (version 2) | ecosystem: Host-associated > Plants > Roots > Rhizosphere >... | reverse complement strand
AGATCGCCGGGCGTGGGCTCGAGCGTCTCGTACGCGACGCCGTTGACGCCGCGGTTGAGCAGCTCCTTGCCGAGCTCGTGCGCTGCCGCGAGGTGCAGGTACGTGAACAGCAGCAGATCCTTTCGCATCCGCGGGAACTCGGGCGCGATCGGCTCCTTGACCTTGACGACCATGTCGGCCTGGCCCCAGACCTCGTCGGCGCTGTTCACGATCTGCGCGCCGGCGGCGACGTACGCGTCGTCGGGAATCGACGAGCCGACGCCCGCGTTCTTCTCGACCATGACCGTGTGGCCGCGCTGCTTGAGGATGGCGACGCCGGCTGGAGTCATGCCGACGCGATATTCTTGAGTCTTGATCTCTTTGGGGACGCCGATGCGCATTTGGTTGTGCGCAGCATTATCCCGGCGCGACGCGATTTCAATGTCGCTTCGCGTCGATGATCGGCGTTGATTGCGTGACGCGAGGCGTTACTCGCCGCTCGCCGCGGCTTCTTCATCCTTGCCGTGGCACTTCTTGTACTTCTTGCCCGAGCCGCACGGGCACGGATCGTTGCGCCCGACCTTGGGACGCTCGCGCTTGACGGGCGCCGTCGTGGCGCCGTCGCCGGCCGTCCGGGCCTTGCCGCCACGGCGCGCCATCGCCTCGGCCTGTGCCGCTTCGTCGGTGGCCTCGTCGGACTTGTCGGCCACGCCCTTCTCGATCATCTCGCGCTCGGTCTCGGCAATCACCGGCACCGGGCGCGCCTGCGCCTGCGCCTGTGGGATCACGCGGAACACCTTGTTCGTCGCGTTCTCCTGGATGCGGCTCATCATCTCGTTGAACAGCGAGTAGCCGGCTTTCTTGTACTCCTGCTTCGGATCCTTCTGGCCGTAGCCCATGAGGCCGATGCCTTCGCGCAGGCCGTCCATCGTCTTGAGGTGCTCGATCCACTGCGAATCGATCTCCTCGAGCATGAAGTGGCGCTGGAAGTAGAGCAGCCAGTCGCGGCCGAGCTCTTTTTCGCGATCCTTGAGCCGCGCTTCGACCTTCGGCCAGACCTGGCGCGCGGCCTCGCCAGGAGTGCCGGGATCGATCTCGAGGTCGAGGTTGAACTGCTCCTTGAGCGCGTCCTCGAGCTGGTCCCAGTCCCAGTCGTCCTCGAGCTTGTCGGGATCGAGCACCTCGTCGATCACGGCGGCCATGCGCTCGTGCGACAGATCGTAGAGCCGCTCGCGCTGCTGGATCTGCGACGCGACGACGGCCTTGGTGCACAGCTCGACGAGCTCGTCCTGCGGACCGTCCCACGCCTTCTCGACGTCGACGAGCGTGGAGAAGTAGCGCCACAGCTCGGCGCGCAGGATCCGCCAGCCCGGCCGCGTGTCGGCGACGTCCTCGCCGCGCGCCATCGCGTCGTCGCGCTCTTTGACCTTGGTCTTGAGCTCCTCGATCATCGAGGTGATCCGCTTCTTGGCGTCGGGAGCGAGCGACTCGGGCGTCCAGTCGCCGCTCTCGCTGACCGGCTCGGGCACGATGCCGGCTTTCTGCTCGTCCTCGGTCGGCTCGCGGTGATAGCGGCCGTCGAGGACCTGCCGGCGCAGCGCATAGATCGTCTTGCGCTGCTGGTTCATCACGTCGTCGTACTCGAGGACGTTCTTGCGGCGGTCGAAGTTCTGGCCCTCGACCTTCTTCTGCGCGTTCTCGATCGACTTGGTCACCATCGGCGACTCGATCGGCACGTCTTCTTCGAGCCCGAGCCGCTCCATGAGGCCGGTCATCTTGTCGAGGCCGAAGATGCGGAGCAGGTCGTCCTGCAGCGACAGGTAGAACCGCGAGCCGCCGGGATCGCCCTGACGACCGGCGCGGCCGCGCAGCTGGTTGTCGATGCGGCGCGACTCGTGGCGCTCGGTGCCGACGATCTTGAGCCCTCCGGCCGCGATCACCTCGTCGCGCTCGGCCTCGCACTGCGCCTTGAACTGCGCGAGCAGCTCCTTGTAGCGCTTGTCCTCGTCGAAGTCGGGCTGGCTCGACCCGCGGTACGGGTTACCGTCATCCGTAGCGCCGTCGGCGCCGGGCGGCTTGGCCGCGGACGCTTCCGCGACAAGCTTCTCGCGCTCTTCGGCGAGCGCGTCCTTGGCCATCGCCTCGTGGTTGCCGCCGAGCAAGATGTCGGTGCCGCGGCCGGCCATGTTCGTCGAGATCGTGATCGCGCCCTTGCGGCCGGCCTGCGCGACGATCGACGCCTCGCGCTGGTGCTGCTTGGCGTTGAGCACGTTGTACGGCAGGCCCTTCTCGCGAAGGATGTTGGCGACGACCTCCGACTTCTCGACGGAGACCGTGCCGACCAGCACCGGCTGACCGCGCTTGTGGCAGTCCTCGATGTCGTTGGCGACCGCGCGGAACTTGCCGGCTTCGTTCTTGTAGACGAGGTCGGCGAGATCCTTGCGCCGGATCGGCTTGTTGGTCGGGATGACCGAGACGTCGAGCTTGTAGATCTCGTTGAACTCGGGCGCCTCGGTATCGGCCGTACCGGTCATGCCGGACAGCTTCTTGTACATGCGGAAGTAGTTCTGGAACGTGACCGTCGCGAGCGTCTGGTTCTCTTCTTCGACGGTGACGCCTTCCTTGGCCTCGATCGCCTGGTGCAGGCCGTCGCTCCAGCGCCGGCCCGGCATCTTGCGGCCGGTGTGCTCGTCGACGATCACGACCTTGCCGTCTTCGACGAGGTAGTTGACGTTGCGCTTGTACAAGGTGTGGGCGCGCAGCGCCTGGTTGACGTGGTGGACGAGCTGGATGTTCTTGGCTTCGAACAGGTTGTCGACGTTGAGCAGCTTCTCCATCTGCTCGACGCCGTCGTCGGTCAGCATCGCGGAGTGCGCTTTTTCGTCGACGGTGTAGTCGACCTCGCGCTTGAGCCGCGGGATGAGGCGGTCGACCTTCACGTAGAGGTCCGCCGACTGCTCGGCCGAGCCGGAGATGATGAGCGGCGTGCGCGCCTCGTCGATCAAGATCGAGTCGACCTCGTCGACGATCGCGTAGTTGAGCCCGCGCTGGACCATGCGGTCCGGCGAGTTCTTCATGTTGTCGCGCAGGTAGTCGAAGCCGAACTCGTTGTTCTGGCCGTACGTGATGTCGAAGTTGTAGTTGCGCTGGCGCTCGAAGTCGTCGAGGCCGTGGACCACGACGCCCGTCGTGAGGCCGAGATAGCCGTGGAGCCGGCCCATCCACTCGGCGTCGCGCTTCGCCAGGTAATCGTTGACCGTGACGACGTGGACGCCCTTCTTGGGCAGCGCGTTGAGATAGCAGGGCAGGGTCGCGACGAGCGTCTTGCCCTCGCCGGTGCGCATCTCGGCGATCCGGCCGGAGTGCAGGACCATGCCGCCGATCAGCTGGACGTCGTAGTGCCGCATGCCGAGCACGCGGACGCCGGCCTCGCGTACGGCTGCGAAGGCTTCGCACAACACGTCGTCGAGGGTGGCGCCGTTGTCGAGCTTGGTGCGTAACTCGCCGGTGATCGCCTTGAGCTCCGCATCGCTCTTGGCCTTCATCGTGGCCTCGAGTTGATTGATGCGGTCGACGTTGGGCTGGAGCTTCTTCAGCTCACGCTGGTTCTTGCTGCCGAAAATCGATTGAATGAAGCCCATAGCTACCGTCGGTGGTTCTTACCATTGTTCCCGCGGAGCTACACCGAAACCTGGCGATTCAGGCAGGTCGGAAGCTGCGGAGAAACCGCCACCAATCGCGGCGCAAATCGAAGCGGGTCAGCGCTGTCCCGACGCGGCGGTGCTCCGCGTCGACGATCTCGGCCGGTAACGTCGTGAACGTCTTGAGCGGGTGCCAGAAGTCGATGTCCTTCTGGCCCACGATCGAGTAGCGCACGCCGTCGTCGCCCGTGAATGCGAGCTCGTAGCGGATGATGCGGCCGCCGAGCGGGCGGATCGTGATCATCCCCTCGGCGGGAGCGTCGCGGGCCTTCGGAGGGGCCAGCACCTTGCCTCGTAGCTCGGCGTGGCCGGTGAACATGTGATCCCGAAACGACGCCGCGTGGGCGGTCACGTCGAACCGAAACGGATGGCGCTGGCCAGGCGCCGCATCCCACTCGACCGTGCCCGACATCGTCTCGGAAAACTCGAAGCCCATACCCAGACCGTACGCCGAAAAGGCCAAACGGGCCGGCGGAGGCCGACCCGTTCGTTTTATCCGCAGAATCCCCGAGTACTAGTTAGCGCCGCAGTGGTCGAACTGGAAGCTCGCGCAGGTGCAGCCGCTCTCACCCATCGTGCACGACGCACCCGTGCTCGGGTTCGTGCAGTCGATGCCGGTGTAGACCGCCGTACAGTCGTTCGCGCGGTTCAAGCAGTCCGGCTCGTCGTTGATGTTGGCGCACGCCGGCGGCGCGTCACACGAGGCGATCGCCTGGCAGGTGCCGGTGTAGCAACCGTTCGCGATCACCGGGGCTTGGCCGCTCGGGCAGGTCGGAGCGCCCTGGTTGCAGGTGATCGTGCCCGCGCAGCTGCCGGTCGCGCAGGTGTTCGTGGTCGCGTCGCAGTACTGCTCGGCGCCCGTGCAGTCCGCGTTCGAGCCGCAGCCAACCGGGGTCGGGGTCGGGTTCGGCTCGCACGACGAGCGCGAGGTATCGCAGAAGAAGCCGCTGCCACAGTCGGCGTTCGTGGTGCAGAAGCCACCCTCTTCACACGTGCCGTTCTCGCAGAAACAGCCCGCGGCGCAGTCCGTGTTGGACGAGCAGGTGTAGCCGTTCGAGCCGCCGGACTCACCGGTGGTGTCGGGCGGGCAGGTCGAGCTCACCAGCGTGCAGTTGTTGTTGCTGTCGCACTGGTAGTAGCCGTCAGAGCCGCAATAGCTCCACGAGCCATCGCCGCTGCTGTTGTTGCCTCCGAAGTAGAGCTCGCAACCGGCGAGCATCAGGACGAACGGGAGCAGGTGGAGTAGCTTCTTCATGTGGGGTCGTTCCTCTTGGTGGGGACGTGCGGTGAGCCGAGAACGAAGCAGTCTGCGTGCCATTCTGGCGGCGGGATCGAACTCGTTGAGAACCCGTTAACGCATCGACACCTGAGCGGGCGAATCCGGGACTCGCGTCGTCAACCACGACAAAAATGCCCGAAAAAACGTCCGATCGCAGGATCTGGCGACGAGAATCTGACTTCCCGATGGTAGTGCCGAGGTGCCCGGGAGTTGAGACAAAAAGTTAGCTGTGAACGGCGCGACACACCTGGTGTGGCGGGGGGATACGGAACAAGGGCATAGATCACGGCACTTCCTGGGCTGCCGAGATCGTCTCGCGCAACCCGAAACGGGGCCGATAGCCCAGCTCTGCCGCGGCGCGGCGACCGTCGATCATGCAGACGTACCGAATGAAATCGAGCTCCGCGACCGGGAAGCTCGAGAACCCGAGCCGGAACGCCAGCCCGAGCACACTCTTGGCGAGCGGATGCGGGATCCAGCGCGGGGCTCGGCCGAGCTCGTGGAGCACGGCAGATAGCGGCACCTCGCCGGGGCCGACCACGTTGTAGATGCCGCGCCGGCCGGGCGCGAGCGCCAGCATGATCGCCTCGGCGACGTCGAGCGCGTGGACCAGCTGCACCATCGGATCGAAGCCGAGCAGCACGGGCGGTCGTTCGATCCGGAGGTAGTTCGACGGCGCGTTGTGGACCGGCCCGACGATGTGCGTGGGCCGGAGCACCACCGTGTCGATCTCGCGCGCTCTCCACAGGAACGTCGACACGAGGTGATCGATCTCGACCAGGTCGCGCATCGCGGGAAAGCGCTGTGCGGCGAGTAGCGGTGCGTCTTCGGTGAGGAACTGCGGATTGTCGGGGCGCGGCCCGTACACGTTCGCGCTCGAAAGCAGCACGACCTTCGGCACGTGATACGTCTGGCAATACTCGAGCAGCTTCGCGGTGCCGGTGATGTTCCACGAGTACAGCTCCGCCGGCCGAGCGCGCGGATCGTGCATCACGCCGAGATGGATCAGTGCGTCGACCTGATTGGCTCGGAAGATCTCGCGCGCCTTCTTGCTGCGCAGATCGACCTCGTGATGCTCGATGTCTTTCGGGCGCCCCGGCATCGGCCGTCGATCGAGGCCGACGATCCGCCAGCCGACGGCGTGATGCAGGCGGCGCGCGACGATCCGGCCGAGCCGCCCCGAGATGCCGGTGATGACGGCGGTCTTCGTCGGCTCACCAGAAGACATGCTTCCGTCCGCGCAGGCCCATGTGGATCATCGACTCGATCCGGTTCTTGACGGTCTTCACGCGCTCGGCGAGGTCGTCGTCGTCGTCGTCGGGATCGCCGGTGAAGCGCATCGGCTCGCCGAAGTACACGCGGTACTTCACCGGCAGCGGCACCGCGGCCACGAACGGCGGATACGGCACGATCGGGAACGACGGCACGCCGAACAGCTTCGCGAGGATCTTGGCGTTCATCGCGGGCGCTTGCTCTTCGGCGCCGATCACCGCGACCGGCACGATCGGCGCGCCGGCCTCGAGCGCGAGCCGCATGAAGCCCGAGCCGAAATCGGCGAGCTGGTAGCGCTTCGAGAACGGCTTCGAGATCCCGCGCGCGCCTTCGGGGAACACCAGCACGGCTTCGTCGGCGGCGAGCAGGCGCCGGCAATTCTCCGGCGTGCCGGTGATCTGTCCCCAGCGCGCGAACAGGTACGAGGCGAACGGCACGGTCGGCACGAAGAACTCGACCATCGCGCGCACGAGCCGCGGTTGCGGCGGCTCGAGAAAGCACGCCGAGCCGATCACGAGCGCGTCGAACGGCAGCTGCCCCGAGTGATTCGACACGAGCACGACGCGCCCGCTCGCCGGCAGGTTCTCGATGCCGTGGCACTCGGCCCGAAAGTAGTAGCGATAGACCAACCGCGCGACGGTCATCGCGGCCTCGAGGCTCTGGCGCGATAACCCGAACGGATCGAAGCCGAACTCGTTGCCGTGCACGACGAGCGCCTGGGTGCGCGCGCCGACGTCGTCGTGCGGTCCCGAGGTGCGGAGCTGGCGAAGCCGGCTGAGGACGCTCACGGCCACGCAGCATGCAGTAAGATGCCCGCGATGAGCGAGAGCTTCGTGGACCTCACGTATCGCGGGCTCGCACTGGGGCGGCGAGTGAAGCTGACCCAGGTGCGGCCGAGCTCGGGTTATGTCGAGCTCCCGACGCCGATGCCGGTTGGCACATCGATCGGCATCGCGACCGACGATGGCCTCGTGACGAGCGCGATCGTCACCGAGATCCACGAGCAGGTCGGCGGCGCGGAGCACGTGCCGGGCATGCTCGTGAAGCCGGCGCTCGACGGCGAGGGCGCGCGCGCGTGGTGGAGCTCGCGGGTCACGCTGCCCGAGCTCGCGCCGGAGCCGCCGGCGACGCCCGTGGTCGCGACGGTCCGGCCCAAGCGAACCTCGGCGGTGCCCGAGCTCGTCGACGACGGCCGCAACACGGCCGCGATGGCCGCCGCCGAGTTGCCCGCCGAGCCCGAAGGGCGCGACACGCAGCAGATCGACATCGTGCCCGGCGGCGAATCGCAGCCCGACATGCAGGCGCCGATCGTCGACGACGGCAAGCGCACGGTCGCCATGGCGGCCGTCGATCTCGAAGCGCTCGGGCTCGATCCCGCGACGACCGGCAACATCCCCGTGATGAGCGACGACGACGACGAGCCGTCGTCGCCGACCGACACGAAACCCGGCGGCAGCGTGCAGCGCCGCAAGCGCAAGCGCCGATGATTCCGCCGCGAATCCGGCGCGGCGAGACGCTCGGCATCTGTTCGCCGGCGGGGCCGGTCAAGCACGATCGCTTCGAGCGCGGGCTCGCGCGGCTCGGCGATGCGTTCCGGCTGCGCGTCGGCGCGTCGGTGCTCGCGCCGCATCCGGCCGGCGTGCCGAGCTACTTGAACGCGAGCGACGACGTGCGCGCCGAGGAGCTCGCCGCGATGATCGCGGATCCCGACGTCCGCGCGATCCTGCTCGCGCGCGGCGGCTACGGCATCACGCGTCTCCTGCCGCGGCTCGATCCCGGCGCGCTCGTGCGCGATCCGAAGCCGATCATCGGCTTCTCCGACGCGACGGCGCTGCTCTCGTGGGCGCACGCGGCCGGCGTGCGCGGCATCCACGGACCGGTCGTCGCGCAGCTCGGTGATCTCGGCGATGGCGACCTCGCACAGCTGATCGCGCTCATGACCGAGCCGCGCGCGCCCGGCGTGCGGCCGTGGCCGCTGGCGTCGCACGGCACCGGCGTGCTGCGCGGCCCGCTGATCCCCGGCAACCTCACGCTGATCTCCGTGCTCGTCGGCACGCCGTGGCAGGTGCCGCTCGCCGGCGCGCTCGCGCTGATCGAAGAGGTCGGCGAGAAGCCCTACGAGCTCGATCGCTACCTGACGCAGATGATCCTGACCGGCGAGCTCGGCAAGGCGCGCGCGGTGATCCTCGGCGAGCTCACGCGCTGCGTGGATCCGAAGCCGCCGACCGGCGAGCCCGATCCCGACGATGCGGCGCTGCAGACGATCCTCGAGCGGCTGGCCGCGGCTCGCGTGCCGGCCGCGGTCGGTGCACCGATCGGCCACGGCCAGCACAACGAGGCGGTGCCTTTCGGTGCCGACGCGATCCTCGATCTCGATGCCGGCACGCTCGAGATTCTCGAAGCGGCAGTCGCGTAGAAAATTCAGCTTCCGCTTTTCTATTCGCCCGGCGGTCCCAGAAAATAGGGAACAGCGAAGCGGAACCGGAATCGAGAATCTTTCGAGCTACGTCGCCGGGCCGGGCGACCTTCCTCGAATCTCAGTGGAACGACGGCTCTTCGTCGGGGCCCAGCTCGACCCGGCCGTACCGCTCTTCGTACCGCTCGAGGTTCTTCTGGAGCGCGTTGAGCAGCCGCTTGGTGTGGCGTGGCGACGAGATCACCCGAGCCCGGACCTTGGCCCGGCCGTTGGACGGCTGGATGAACGCAAAGTCCAGCACGAACTCGTTCTCGGTGTGGTTCAACAAAACGAGGTTCGCGTAGACGCCCTGCGAAACATCATCGTCGATCTGAACCTGGATCTTCGGCGGCGTCGTGGTCTCGTCGGACATGAGGTGATCTCATAGCACTGCGAGGTGGCCACACGACTGGCCAGCTGTGAGACTCGGAAGTGACAGGTGTTGTCGCCGCACCGTCGCTAAGACGCTGTTTCGTGGTCAGCGATCTCGCGCAATTCGCGCAGCGATCGCGAGTTGGGAGCTGGCACCGTTCGTGCTCATGTTTTCGTGCAACCAGGCAGTCGTTTCGAGCTTCCAAGCAACGGAATACCTCCTCGCGAGGTCTGGTTTGAAAACTAAAGAATCCCACGCGCGACGTTTGAGTGAACGTTTCGACTCGGTGGATGACCGGTGGTTCCCTCCCCTCATCCTGCTGGTCTCCCCCACCACCTGAGGCAATCAGTAGCTCTTTCGATCTGCGCCCAGGCCCTGCAATCCCCCTTGCAGGGCCTTTATTTTTCCGGAATTGCTTGAGCGCATGCGTGCGCTAGGGCTCGACGTGGGCCAAAAGACCATTGGCGTGGCGATCACCGATGAAGCGGCGATCGCGGCGCACCCGGTGTGCGTGATCGAACGAGCCGGAACCGACAGGGACGTGTCGGCGATCCAGACATTGGTGATCCAGCATGCGATCACCGACGTCGTTGTCGGAATGCCATTCGAGCTGACGGGCAAGATCGGGCACCGAGCGCGGCGCGTTCGGGGCTTCGCTCAGACGCTGCGCGCCAAGCTCGGTGAAGCCATGAAATGGCACGAGCAAGACGAGCGTTTCTCGACCGCCGAGGCCGAGCGCGTGCTGCTCGCTGCCGATCTGTCACGCGCCAAGCGGAAAGAAGTGATCGATCGTCAAGCCGCGGTGGTGATTCTTCAGAGTTGGTTGGACACGTGGCTGAGGAACAAGGCCAACAAGGTATAAAACCAGCCCGTCGGATGCCCAAGCGCTCGTTCAGGATCGCCCTCGCGGTCGTCGTCGCCTCGGTGGTGATCGTGCTCGCGGTTGCCGGGATCTTCGTGCGGCGCGCGTTCGCGTATCCCGATCAGGCACATCTCGGCAGCGGGCTCGACGTCGAGGTCGAGGTCAAGAGCGGCATGACGTTCCCGCAGATCGCGCGGATGCTCGCCGACAAGCACGTGATCGATCGGCCGACGTGGTTTCGGATGTACGCGATGTGGGAAGGCGACACGACCAACGTCAAGACCGGCAAGTACCTCATCAAGGACGACCTCACGCCCGACGCGGTCCTCAAGATCCTGGTCGCCGGCGTCAAGGAGGTGACGGTCAAGGTCACGCTCCCCGAGGGCAAGAACATGCTCGAGTACTTCGCGATCCTCGAGCAGGCGCGTGTCGCGCCGGCGAAGGACCTCGAGGCGCTCGCACGCGACAAGGACTTTCTCGCCGAGCACGCGATCACCGGCGACTCGGTCGACGGCTACCTGTTCCCCGACACGTACGAGTTTCGCGTCGGCGAGAAGCCGCGCACCGTGCTCGAGCGCTTGATCGCGCGGCATCAGCTGGTCTGGAACGAGCTCCTCGCGCAA
>Ga0268266_10006651_pt1 | contig 10547 bp, 4 predicted proteins | sample KBSS13metaG_FD_190356 | JGI IMG/M metagenome (GOLD analysis project Ga0268266, IMG submission 190356) | Switchgrass rhizosphere microbial communities from Kellogg Biological Station, Michigan, USA - KBS S1-3 metaG (SPAdes) (version 2) | ecosystem: Host-associated > Plants > Roots > Rhizosphere >... | reverse complement strand
CAGGTGCCTTTCTTGCCTTCGGTGTTGTAGTCGGTGGCGTAGAGCGTGTCGTCCTTGGTGATGAACAATCCGCTGGGTGCGCCGAAATCGCGATATTCCGTGAGATACTTGCCGTCCTGGTCGAAGACCTGGATGCGGCCGTTGACGCGGTCCGCCACCAGCAGGCGGCCCTGGGAGTCAAACACCAGGGCGTGGGGATTGCGGAACTGGGAGGGTTTGGAGCCCAGGCTGCCCCACGCCTTGATGAACCTGCCGTCGGGCGTGAACTTGATGATGCGGGTGATGGTGTCGGGCGGAAGGTCCGGCGCCACGGTGCCATGTCCGTCGGCGACAAAGATGTCGCCATTGGGCGCGGTGACCACATCGCCGGGATCATGGAAATGCGTGGGTCCGCCCGCTGAAACACCCGCTGTCCCCAGCTGCATCAGCACTTTGCCATCGGGCGACAGCTTGATCACCTGTTCGCCCGTCTTGCCGTCCTTGCTGACCACCGCATCCGTCACCCAGACATTGCCGTCAGGGTCGACATGCAGGCCGTGCGGAAAGGCGAACAGGCCGGCGCCGATGCTGCGGATCGGTTTGCCGGTCCTGGGATCGATCTGATGCACAGCCGCGAGCTTGGAGCCGTCACAACTGTTGGCGGCGCAGCGGTCGATCGCCCATATCTCGCCATGCGGCCCGATCTCGATGCCGGCGCTGGAGCCCCACGGCCTGCCGTCCGGCAGCTTGGCCCATTGCCGCTGTGGCGGGCCAAAGGGATCGGGCAGGCCGGCCTGAGTGACGGTGGTCTGAGCGATAGTGGTCTGGGCGATGGCGGGCGTCGCCAAAGCGGCCAGCACGAGCGCGAAGCGAATTTTCATGGGCGTTCCCTGTTTCGCGTTTCTTGCCGCGTGTTGAACCAGACCCTATCTGCGCCAAATCAGGCGCGCAATGTCGCCGCGGCGCGCCGAGCAGGAGCGGTGCCAAAGTCCGCTTTGCGCCAAAAGCGGACATTCGGTCCGGCTGTGGTGCTATTTGAATTAGGGGCGAGACTTAATCAGTGCAGCCCTCGTCGATCGCCAACTTGCCCGCCTCCACGGTGCCGTAGCAGCCGAAGGTCGAACGCTCGGCCTCGCACTTCCCGGCGACGCTGTCCCCGACCTTCGGTTCGAGCGATTGACCGTCGAGGTAGAAGAGACATCTGCCTTGGCAGTCGGCCTTCCCGGAGCAACGCTTGCCGGCGTCACGATAGCGGAACTGGCAGAACGGACTTCCGAAAGGAGCATGGCTCTCGTAGCCGCCTTGTGCCCGACAAACCTTGGCCTCGGTCGAGCTCAGCCGCTTTGGCGGGGCGGAGCAGCTTTCAGCGCACATCACCGCGACAATCAACAGGCAGATCCGAGTGGCACGATCATAGATGTTCACCGTTAGGAAAAAACCCATGTCTGAGATCGACCAGCGCCTGTTTAAGAAGAAAGACGTCAAGCGAACGAGAGCTTTCCAGCGTGGCAAACGGGAGCTTGGGACTTATGGTTGAGGTTTTTAGTTGCAAGGCGACTTTCGCCGCATCCCTCATTCGCGCCACGAGCAAAGTCTCTCCCGATCGAATCGGTGATGGAGTGAGGTCGAAGCTTTCAATTTCCGCCCAAGAAATTTCATTAGGCGAACCATAGTATCTGAACTTAACACCATTTGCGTCAGCTATCTTTTGAATACGTGACCGGGGAAAGATGAGTCGATAAAGCCCTCCGAACAAAAACCAAATGCTCACACCAACGCCAGAAATTCCAATCATAACTCTATAGACATTTGAGATGACCTGTCCGTGAACAGAGCTCTGAACAAGATATGCGCCTACTACCAGTGGCGCCAACATTGCTGTCATGATGAGGAAATTCTCTTTGTTGGTCATTTGGCGGAAAATATCAGTCACCCTTCCGTTGGGTGCTCGGTCTATGATCAAGTTTGCCACGACAGTCTCTCTATCCACATTTCGATCACTGTGAAGCCTACCCGATCAGCTTGACGAGATTTCCAATACTCGAGTCCGAGCCTCTGCGCAGCTGACGGCTTGTCAGTGCGAGGCGGACGGCTATTTTGGGGGATGTCCGCCTTGGGTCAAAAGCGGACATTGTCGCCTTGAGGCGTGATCTGAAGAGAATTCCCCTTATGCCGCCTTCGACTTGATATAGCCGTCGATCACGCCATCCAGGATGTCGAGGGGTACACGGCCGCAGCTCAATCCCGCTTCGTGGAAATCCTTGATGTCATAACGGCTGCCCAGCGCCTTGATGGCGCGCTCCCGGCCGCGCGCCCACACGGTATGGCCGAGCTTGTAGCTGCAGGCCTGGCCCGGCAGGGCGCAGTAGCGTTCGACTTCGCGGGCGGCACTCCCCGGCGCGTTGCCGCACACCGTGACGAAAGACTGGATGGCCTTCTCCCGACTCCAACCAAAGTGAAACAGGCCGGTGTCCACGACACAGCGCTGGGCGCGGAACAGCATCCATTTCAGGTAGCCGATACGGCCGATGGGTTCTGCGTCATGCATCCCCATTTCATCAGCGAGTTGTTCGGCATAAAGGCCCCAGCCTTCGGCATAGCCCGAGAAACTGATGATCTTGCGCAGCAGCGGCAGGCCTGTCTCGGATAGTCCCAGCCCGGCTTCCAGCTGGTGGCCGGGCAGACCCTCGTGGAACACGACCGAGGCAAGTTCAAAGCGGGGCCATTCGGCGCTATCGCGCAGACTGATATAGACGATGCCCGGACGCGAGCCGTCGATCGCCGGCGCCTGGCTGTGGGCCGCCGCAGCGCCGGCTTCAGTCGCAACCGGCTCGCGGCGTACCTCAAAGGTATAAGGCGGCAACCGCTTGAAAGCCGAAGCCAGCTTGGGACGCACCGCCGCCAGGCGGTCATTGCAGAAGGCGATGATCTCTATCTTTGCGGCATCGGTGTTGGGGTAGAGATAGCGCGGGTCGGCTGATAGCGCCGACAGGCGTGCCCCGACCGTGCCCTTGGTAAGACCCTGTTTTTTCAGTTCGGAGTCCAGCCGGCTGCTAATTTCCTTGCCTTGCTCCAGCCCCAGCTGGTGCACCTCCTGCGGCGTGAGGTTGGTGGTGGTGTAGGAATGCAGCGACGCCGCATAATAGGCAGCGCCGTCCTTTACGCCTTTCAGGCTGGAATCGTGGCTCGCCGTGACGCGCAGTTTGGTGACTGCCGCGAACTGGCGCTCCAGCGCGGGCGCAATTTTGTCTTGGTAAATTGCGGCGGCCTTCAGACGATACGTATCGGACAGGCCCTTGGCCTGGGCGCGGCGCGCAATCGAGGTCACCAATCCCGATTGATCGGCTGGCACCCGTATTTTGCCCAGCTGTTCCAGCGTCAAGTCGAGAAGAAAATCCGGTGGCACGACACCCAACCCGCTGTCATGTTCGGCGCGGCCGGTGTCATTGTCCAGCTGCTCAGCGAAGGCTTCGAGCCGCGTCAAATAGGCGTCGGCGTCAACGGCATTGTCGATCGTGTGCTTAGTATCTAGGAAATCGGGCACCGTCTGGTAAGCGCCGCTCTGCTGGCTGATGGCATAGGGCGAGGGGCCGACGGCGCCAGGCCCACCAAAATCAAACCCCTGAAGGCGCGCCTGAGATTGTTTGGTATAAAGCACGGTCTCGTAGTTTACCCGGTCGGCGCCGGAAAGACCGGAGGTATCGAAGGCCTTGAGACGGGCAAGTTGGCCCGCGGTCCGCGCCTTCGTCGCAGCGATGCCCGCGGGAGAATTGTCGTTCAGTCTGGCTTTCAAGTCGGCATTGGCGCCCTTGTCCAGGCCCAGCCGGGTCGCCTGCTCAGGATTGTTGCGGATGTCCTCGGCATAGAATGCGTCGAACAGCGCCCTCAGCCCATCATCAGGTAACGCAAGCGCTCTCGTCACGGACCAGGTGGCGGCACACGCCGCAACCGCGCTTGTAGACAGAAATTTCCGTCGATCGATTGCCATGCGCCCCCCAATGTCGCAATTGTGGATTCCTAGGCCCCGCAGTCCCGGACCCGCCCCATAGGGCCATCAAGCCAGATGGGAACCTCGCTGGCAACTTGGGTTCGATTTCGATCGAATAGCCCAAATTTCAGGGTTCAAAGTAGGCGCGCGCCCGCTGGGCGTACCGATTTGATAGCTGCGCAGGCCGAAGACAGAGACCAGAAAGCACTCAGCGAATGTCTGCTTTGCGCCAAAAGCGGACATTCCTCCGTTTCGTTGATTTTTCGCGCACCAGCGAGCGGCGCCAGGAACGAGGTTCAGCGATTGTTGGAGCTGGGTATCGGCATTCCAGATTGTTGCATCCCAGAGTCCCCACCTTGCGATGTAAACCCCACCGAGCCCGCCGCGGGGTCTCTAAACCAGCTTGAATCATTATCCGGCGGCGTCACATGCCCACGCGCATCAACAGTCTGGTGTTTCTTGATGACATCGGCCCAGAAACGGTTGGTCCGACAAATCTCCTGGCGAAAATTACCATTTCCCCCGTTCGCGGGAAGCTGGCGCACAGCGGGATCAACCATTTTCCCGGTGCGGCAGGTCACAGCGTCGGGGTCGCCCTCGCCCGTAGGATTGTCCACCGTTGCCTTGGCGATCAGAGATTTGCCGTCCGGGGCGAGGTCTTTGCCATTCATCGCCACTTTCCACCATTCCATGTTGTGGAGGCAGACTTGCGGCCCGAACTGGTCGGTACCGGCAAGGCGCTGGGGCGCGCGGCATACCACGGTGTTCGGATCGCCCACGCCACTCGGAGTATCAGGCCTAACGGTGGGCTCTTCGAGCGGTGCACCAAGGGCATCTGCGGACGAGAGCAAACTGACGAATGAAACGGCGAATATGGTGTTCCGCATGATGTAACCCTCGCGAGGAACTCAGGTAGCATACCAAATTGGGGGGGCGACAACTACCGGGTTAATGTCCGCTTTGGGTCAAAAGCGGACATTGGCGCCCACCCATTTTCGTGACATTCGCGATGTCTGCTTTGCGCCGGAAGCGGACGTTACTTGGAGGCTTTTGATCGGCCCGCTCCCACATCCGAATGGCTGCTGTTTACACTCTGGCCGCCCGCCTATCCGAAGATATGGAAAGGCGACCAGTTGGCGGTGTCGGCGGCGCTCCAGGCATGGCCGTCGAAGGCGCGGATCTGGATGTCGTCATCGACCGTGCCGGTGAGGAAGCTGGTCTGGGCCGCTTGCGCCGCGGTCAGGTCGATCACGATGCGGGCCGACTGCGCCACGCCATTGACCACGAAGTGGCCGCTGCTGGGATCGCTGGTGACGTCATAGAGCTGGTAGCGGGTCATGGCATCACCGTCGGCATCGCTGACTGAGATCAGGCTTGCCAGCGACAGGGACTGGCCCGGACTTGCGGTGTGGTCCACCGTCGTCACCAACGGCGGATTGTTCACCGTGGGGCCGAGGGTGAACGGCGCCCAGTTGGCGGTGTCCGCCGCGCTCCAGGCCTGGCCGTCATAGGCGCGGATCTGAATGTCGTCATTGACCGTGCCCGCCACGAAACTCGTCTGGGCGGCCTGGGTGGCGGTGATGTCCAGGGTGATGCGGGCAGACTGTATTGCCCCGTTGATCACGAAGTGTCCGCTGTTGGGGTCGCTGGTGACGTCATACAGCTGGTAGCGGGTCATGGCATCGCCATCGGCGTCGCTGACCGAAATCAGGTTCGCCAGGGTGATGCTCTGCCCGGCCGTGGCGCGGATATTGGCGGTGGTCACCACCGGCGGATTGTTCACCGTGGGCCCCAGGGTGAAGGGTGCCCAATTGGCGGTGTCCGCCGCGCTCCAGGCATGGCCGTCGAAGGCGCGGATCTGGATATCGTCATTGACCGTACCGGCGACGAAAGTGGTCTGGGCGGCCTGGGCGGCCGTGATATCCAGGGTCATGTTGGACGACTGGGGCGTCCCATTGATCACGAAGTGACCGCTGGCGGCATTGCCGGTGGCGTCATAGAGCTGGTAGCGGGTCATGCTGTCGCCATCGGCGTCGCTGACCGAGATCAGGTTCGCCAGGGTGATGGACTGTCCGGCGGTGGCGCGGATATTGGCGGTGGTCACCACCGGGGCATGATTGATCGGTGGGGAGATGACGAAGGGGGCCCAGTTGGCGGTGTCCGCCGCGCTCCAGACCTGGCCGTCAAAGGCGCGGATCTGGATATTGTCAGCGACCGTGCCACCCACAAAGGTGGTCAGGGCGGCCTGCGCAGCCGTGATGTCCAAAGTCATGTTGGACGACTGGGTCACGCCATTGACCACGAAGTGGCCGCTGGCCGGGTTGCCGGTGGCGTCATAGAGCTGATAGCGGGTCATCGTATCGCCATCGACATCGCTGACGTTGATCAGGTTGGCCAAGGTCATCGACTGGCCTGCCGCAAGTGTGCGGTCCACCGTCGTCAGGGATGGCGCGTGGTTGACCGGCGGGGAGATCACGAACGGCGCCCAGTCGGCGGTATCCGCCGCGCTCCAGACCTGGCCGTCAAAGGCGCGGATCTGGATATTGTCGGCCACGGTGCCGGCGACAAAGGTGGTCAGGGCCGCCTGCGCCGCGGTGATGTCCAGGGTCATGTTGGCCGACTGGGTCACGCCATTGACCACGAAGTGACCGCTGTTCTGATTGCCGGTGGCGTCATAGAGCTGATAGCGGGTCATCGTATCGCCATCGACATCGCTGACGTTGATCAGGTTGGCCAAGGTCATCGACTGGCCTGCCGCAAGCGTGCGGTCGAACGTCGTCAGGGATGGCGCGTGGTTGACCGGCGGGGAGATCACGAACGGCGCCCAGTCGGCGGTATCCGCCGCGCTCCACACCTGGCCGTCAAAGGCGCGGATCTGGATATTGTCGGCGACCGAGCCCGCCACAAAAGTGGTCAGGGCCGCCTGCGCCGCCGTGATGTCCAGGGTCATGTTGGACGACTGAGTTATCCCGTTGACCACGAAGTGACCGCTGGCGGGGTTCCCGGTCGCGTCATAGAGCTGATAGCGGGTGATGGCATCGCCGTCGGGATCGCTGACGTTGATCAGGCTCGCCAGGGTCATCGACTGGCTCGCCGCAAGCGTGCGGTCGAACGTCGTTAGCGATGGCGCGTGGTTGACCAGTGGGGAGATGACGAAAGGCGCCCAGTCGGCGGAGTCCGCCGCGCTCCAGGCTTGACCGTCATAGACGCGGATCTGGATATTGTCGGCGACCGTGCCCGCCACAAAACTGGTCTGGGCCGCCTGCGCCGCCGTGATGTCCAGGGTGATGTTGGAAGATTGGACTTGGCCACCCACCACAAAGTGGCCGCTACTGGGATTGCCGGTGGCGTCATAGAGCTGATAGCGGGTCATGCTATCGCCGTCGGTGTCGCTGACATTGATCAGGCTCGCCAAGGTCATCGACTGGCCCGGGGCCAAGGTCTTGTCGGCGGTGGTCACCACCGGCGCATGGTTAGTCCTGAGATAGGCGTTGTTGGCGTCATAGGTGACATAGGCATTCAATCCAGCCGGAAGGCCGGTCACCGTGACATTTGCGAAGGTGCCACTTAGCCCCCCATTGGCGTGCAGGAGCGTGAAGGTCTGATGACCGGAGCCACTGCCCGCAAAATTTGCGACCAATTGTCCGCCGAGGCTGACATTGCCGCTGACGATGATCTGGTCCGCCGCCGCCGCCGAAACATCTTCGCTCAGCGCGCCGCCCTGGAAGGTCAGGTTTCCGTTCACTTGAAGATTGCTTATGGCGCCAGGCGCATCGCCGGCCGCCAGCGTGCCGCCACTCTGAATGCTGGTCGCACCCACGATGCCAGATCCGCCGAGGGTGGCGCCACCCGCCACCGTAACGGCGGACGAAGCGATGGAGCCGTCCACCAGCAGCGTGCCATGACTGACGGTGGTTGCGCCGGCGTAGGTATTGATGCCGGTCAAAGTGGTGGTACCAACGCCAGAATGGCTGACACTGCCAGTCCCGGACACCACACCGGCAAAAGTTGTCGCGTCGCTGCGATTAAAGATTAGCGCCCGGTTGTTGGTGACATTGCCGACTATGCTGCCGCTTGTGCCGCCATTTCCAAGCCGCAACGCACCGGAATTTATTACAGTACCGCCCGAATATGTGTTGGTGCCAGTGAGTGTCGTCGTACCGCTATCCGCTTGCACGACACTGCCGGTGCCAGTTATCGCGCCCGAAAAGGTAGTCGCATCGTTGCGATTAAAGGTGACGATTCCATTATTCGTGATGCTGCCTACAATGGAGCCAGTGTTGTTCACACCTATCGAGAGATTACCCGTGCCGGTAACTGTTGTGCCACCCGTGTAAGTATTGGCATTGGAGATGCTAAACGTATTTGCGATTACAACAGGGCCGGTCCCGCTGATGCGGCCATCCCAGGTTGCCGGACCGTTGACCGTCAACGTGCCGCTACCAAGCGTTATATCGCCCCTGCCAAAAAGCTTTCCGACAGAAAAATTGTGATTGTTCAGGTCTAAGGTGCCATAGCCACCGCCGTTTATTGCGATCCCGCTGGGAGACAAGGCGTTGTCTACCCCAAGCCTTAAAATGCCCTGGTTCACGTCCAATGTGCCGGTCATAGTGCCGACAGCATTCAGGGTTAGAGTGCCGTTCCCGGTTTTTGTGAGGTCACCACTGCCGCTAATGCCCTGCGCGAGCATGATGTCAAAGCCATTGGTGTTGATGGCTGCAAGCAACCCTGGCGTATTGTTTACGATTATCGCGCGTGCGGGATTGGGGTTGAAAGCCGCGCCGAACATCAGAATGCTGTGGCCGTTTGAAAAGGTTATTGCTCCAGAAGGATCGCCGAGATTCTGGTCGGCGCTCACAACCAACGTGCCCAGGCGGATGATGGTGCCGCCCGTATAGGTGTTGTTGCCGGTCAGAACGAGCGTTCCATAGCCGAATTTCACGAGGCTTTGAGACCCCGAAATGGTGCCGGATTGGGTGGCGGTGCCGTTGCCGTCAGAAACGGTCAACCAAGCGAAATTGTTCTGAATGACAATGTTATTCGCAACAGTGATGCCATTTGTATAATCCAGCGTATCAAACGCAGTGCCCGCCAGGGTGATCGGCCCGGTACCAGCAGCAGACGATGAGCCCAGTACCAAACTTCTGCTCATTAAAGTCGTGCCACCGGAATAGGTGTTCGTTCCGTTGAGAGTAAGTGTCGCGATGCCCGCCTTGGTTAGAGAACCGGTGCCGGTAATCACACCAGAAAAAGCGTCATCGATGTTGGCCATCGTGACCGTAAGGCTGCCCGAGCCAAGTTGGATGGCGCCACTGGCGCCGGATAATGTCCCAACGGTCTGTGTATGCCCGTTGAGATCAAAAGTACCGCCAATGATTGTCAGGGCGCCCGCGCTTGAGAGGCTGCCTCCCGTGCCCAACTGCAGGAGCCCAGCGCTGATTGTTGTTCCGCCTGTGTATGTATTGTCCGCCGTGTAAATGAGCGTGCCAGAGCCGGTCTTTTCCGGCCCAAACGATCCCCCGCTTTCCGATATGACGCCGGACTGGGTGGCGGTGCCGGACGTCACCTGGAGCTGCGTGCTGCCGTCGGTCAGAGCCAGTGGGTTGGCATTGGCCGAACCATTAGGATAGTCGATTATGGACACGCCAGGCTCCGCTTGCGGCTTCTCAAATATCTCGATGGGCCGCGTCTTTTGAAAAGCGTTGCGTGGGCCGCAATGCTTGTATTCTCAGGTTATTGGACAGTGATTGCTGGGATCAAAGCGTCCGCTCCCAACCTGGCGCCCACCGGTGGTGAATATCAGCAATTGGCGTTGGGGGAAATATTCCCGCAGTACTCTCATGAATGAATAGAGTAAATGCGGCGCGGTTTTTGGGCACGGATTGTCAAATCCCAGCGCGTTATATGCAGGTTACACCAGGGTGGCATGGCAGGATTTGACTGACTAGTTGTCACTCCCACCGACTATAATGCCGGCTTGGCGATCTCCGTTCTGAGGTTCTCCGGGAACGTCCGCTTTGCGCCGATAGCGGCCATTTCCATTGGCTTGCGAGACCGTCGGCCTGCCCGGCGATGGCAGAAACTTGGGCCAGCTTCGCACGGGCCAATATTCGGTGAGGCGGCCTTGCCGGGAAGGTCTTGAACTGTTGGTTTGCGGCTGGGAAGCGCTCAGCGGCTCATGGATAGCCTAATCGAAGGTCTTTCTGAGCTCGATCCCCACCCTGGGTCGCGTGCGCAGAAACACATCCTGCACGCGGGCCAGTGGCGCGGTGCCGCGCGCGCCGGCATAAATCGTCTGCCGCAGTTCGAAGCGGTAGGGTGTGATATTGTCAGCCGTCAGCTTGACGCTCCAGTTGGCGGAGGGATTCCACGTCCAAAAGGCGAAGCTGTAGGGCACATGGATACCCACGGTGCTGATCTGGGAAATGCGAAAATTGGAATTGCTGCCGTTGATGGGTATGACGCCGATGCCCCAGCTTGAATCCCACGTCTTGATATCCTGATCGAATTCCAGCTTGAGGCGCTGGTTGCGCTGATCGGATTCCCGCCGCGCCAGGCCCGTGAAAGGATCGATCAGATT
>Ga0268266_10006650_pt1 | contig 10547 bp, 10 predicted proteins | sample KBSS13metaG_FD_190356 | JGI IMG/M metagenome (GOLD analysis project Ga0268266, IMG submission 190356) | Switchgrass rhizosphere microbial communities from Kellogg Biological Station, Michigan, USA - KBS S1-3 metaG (SPAdes) (version 2) | ecosystem: Host-associated > Plants > Roots > Rhizosphere... | reverse complement strand
GCCGGGCAATGTGGCACGCGCGCGCGTGAGGGTCATCACATTGCAGCGCGCGCGACTTCGATACTCTGCCTGCATCGAACGCAACGCAGTTTCTCGAACTCGACAAGTGGGACACAATGACCGCAACGATCGCAGTGCCGCCATCGGCACAGGCGCCTACAGCAGCTGTCGGGGCGGCACTTCGCGCCTTCGTGGCGGGAGGCAAGGAAATCCGGCTGTCGCCGCTGTGGAAGCAGGCCTTTGCCGGCAAGCGCAAGGACCATCGCTACTACGATATCGTCGAAGATACGATGCATCCCGAGATCACGCACCGCTATCTGATGATCACGGATCAGCTCAGCCAGGCCGGCACCGTGCAGCCGTTTTTCGTCACGTCAATCGACATGGCCGAGGGCGTGAGCGCTGGCGTGAAATCCTGGATCGACACCGTCCGTCGGGCGTGGCCGGGCTTCCTGCGCACGCGGGTGCTGATGGTGGGATGCGTCGCGGGCGAAGGCGTGCTCGACGGCGACGTGACGTGGCAGATGCAGTGCATCCCGATGCTGAAAGACGCGCTGGTCGAAGAGGCATACAAGCTCGGCGCGAGCCTGATCGTCTTCAAGGAATTTCGTGCCTCCCATCGCGCGGTGCTCGATCGCCTGCAGGCAGACGGCTTTGCCCGTGTTCCGAGCATGCCGATGACGCGGCTGAATTTCGACTTCGATTCATTCGACGAATATTTGTCGAAAAAGCTCGGTTCCGCCACCAGGAAGAACCTGCGCCGCAAGTTCAAGGCGATCGACGCCGTCGATCCGATCGAGCTGACCGTCTCGACCAACATCGAAGCGGAGGTCGACGAGCTCTATCCGCTCTATCTGCAGATCTATGAAAAATCCTCGATGCACTTCGAGAAGCTCACGCCCGAGTTTCTCGTGCAGCTCGGCCGCGCGATGCCCGACAAGGTGCGCTATTTCGTGTGGCGGCAGAACGGTCGTCCGATCGCCTTCAGCATCTGCACGATCGACGGCGACACCATCTGCGACGAATACATCGGCATCGACTATCAATCGAGCGTCAGCGCCGGCCTCTACCACTACACATTCCGCGACATCGTGAACTGGGCGCTCGGCAATGGCCTGAAGGCCTATGCTAGCACCGGCCTTTCCTACGACCCGAAACTGCACCTCAAGCAGGAACTCGTCCCGCTCGATCTCTACGTGCGGCACCGGTCGGCCATCGGAAATTTCGTCATGAAATACATCGTTCGATGGCTCGATCCGACGCGCCACGACAAAACCCTTGCGGAGTTTTCGAACTATGCTGACCTCTGACCAGGCCCTGCCGGGCTTTAGCCTGAAGCTCTCGGCCAGCACGAAAGCCTACATCAAGCTCGGCGCATGCGCCGGCCTGCTCGCGGCCGGAGAGATTCTCCTGAAGATCGGAGCGACCGCCCAGCCGGACTCGCCCATGACGCATTGGGCCACCTGGATCGGCATCGTCTTCTACGTCCTGAACTTCGTCGCGTGGCTCGAAGCTCTCAAGACGATCCCGGTGGGTATCGCCTTTGCGGTGCAGAGCATCGTTCAGTTGATGGTGCCGATCTCGGCCTGGCTGTTCCTGCACGAGCAGATCAGCGCGGGCCGCGCGTTCGGAATCCTGTTGGTCTTCGTCGGTGTCTTCCTTGCGGCGGCGCCTTCGGCAGTTGCGGATGAACGCCTATGACCGCCTTCACGCTTTTCCTCTGCCTGTTCTGCCAGGTCCTCGTCGTTGCCGGAAACCTCCTGCTCAAGCATGCGATGGCCGGCATGGACGGACAAGAGCGCTCGCGGCTTCAGACCGGCGTGTGGCTGTTCGCCGGCATCGCCCTGTTCAGCCTGTGGTTCTTCTTGTGGCTGGATCTCCTGACCAAATATGAGCTCAGTCAACTCTACGCCTTCGAGGGTCTCGCGCCGGTCTTCCTGATGGCCGCCGCCTGGCTCTTCCTCGGCGAGAAGGTGCCGCTGCGAGGCTGGATCGGCGTCAGCCTGATCGGCGCGGGGCTGATGCTCGTGGCAGGGGCCTAAGGTCGCGCCGCGGGGGGCGTTGGGGCTCGGGTGGGCAAAGGCGCACTTGCGCCGTGCCCACCATCCATCGCCAAGCGCACGTCTTGATGGTGGACACGCTTTCGCCTTCGCTCGTTGAGCTACGGCGCGACAAGTCGCTTTGCCCACGGACCAGGTGGCGATCGGGACAAGCGTTGAAGATCGCCGTGATCACACACTGGTGTCGCGCTGCAAGAACTCCGGCATGTGATGGCGCAGCTCGCGCGGGGGCGGCCGCTCGGACGGGTCGCGGCCAACCTTGGATTTCAACTCCACCAGGTCAGTGAAGACATCGGCCTGGCGCCGCAGCTCGTCGGCAACCAACGCCGGTTGACACGAAATCGTCGAAACGACGGTGACCCGGACCCCGCGACGCTGCAACGCCTCAACCAAGGGGCGGAAATCGCCATCACCGGAGAACAGCACGATCTGGTCGACATGTGCTGCGAGTTCCATGGCATCGACCGCGAGTTCGATATCCATGTTGCCCTTCACCTTGCGGCGGCCGCTGGCGTCGATGAATTCCTTGGTCGCCTTGGTGACCACGGTGTAGCCATTGTAATCGAGCCAGTCGATCAAAGGCCGGATCGACGAATATTCCTGATCCTCGATGACCGCGGTGTAATAAATCGCACGAAGCAGCGTGCCTCTGCTCTGGAATTCCTTGAGCAGCCGCTTGTAATCGATGTCGAAACCAAGCGTTTTGCTGGTCGAATGAAGATTGGCGCCATCGATCAGGACTGCGATCTTGCTGAGGGAGGATGACATTCAGGCAATGCCCCCAAAAATTGAATAGCAGGGAAACAGGAGTTACTTCAGGTTACTGTCTGGATGCGCGGCACAACGAACTCGCCCGCGGGCATTCCTGGCCGCACTCACCGTCAACGCGCAGAAGAGAGCAGGACTCGTATGGACAGCTCAAATATTGCTGCTGTATTCGATCGCATTGGCCGTGAAATTTTCCCGCGACAGCCGAACCCCATTGTAGTGACGCTAATGCACGCGACATCAGCGCTCAACTGTCCGTAGGTTAGCGGCGCAGATACAAACGGATGCAGCTTCTATACGAAGGTTTGTGCCGAAGATCGCAACACCGTTGCAGGGTGGGCAAAGGCGCGTCAGCGCCGTGCCCACCATTTCGCCGAACGCGCGTCCTGATGGTGGGCACGCTGTCGCTTTGCCCACCCTATGGCGCTGAGAACTGATTTGCCTGCCGCGCAAGCTCAATCTCGATGCACCGGTGCGACAAATCAACTCGATGGGCAAATCACTTCTGATTTTCAGAAATCGCGTCAAGCCCGGGAATCAAAAATATTCTGCTTTCGTTCCAACCCAAATCAGTCGCACAACTCCGCCCGTCTCACCCAATTGAGGGGCGCTCGCGATCGTCACGAACGTGCGGTGAGATGCGGTGGACGCTGAGGGCGCGATAGACGTACGCGCCGGACGCGTACGGCGAAGTCGTGTGGTTCGGGCGCCGCGGTGCTGGCGTTAAGCTGCGCAGGGTTTGTTTCCTGCGTGGCGACGGAGGCAAAAGAGCCGTTCTCCGGGGAGAGCACGAAGTAAGCCGTAAAGCCATTGCGCAGGGAAGGCCGGGATGCCTCAGCCGAACCTGTATGCTCGTGTGCGCGTTGTTATGCGCAAATTGCACACGGGACCGCGGGTGCGGCGTGCACCCGGTCTTCCCTGCGCCCTCTGAATAAGAGGACGGGAAATTTTATGCAAAGCTCGGACGCGATGCGCCGCGAGATCGTGAACTCACATTCAGTCGTCATCGTCCGCCTTGTGCGCAATTGCGCACTGGGGCGGACGATCCAGTATTCCAGAGAACGTAGTGCATGAACCGAGAAGCCGCGGCGTACTGGATCCCCGCCTACGCGCGGATGACAGCGGTGTGTTGCGACGCTATCTCCCGTCATTGCGAAGGACCTGTAGCCCGGATGAGCGCAGCGAAATCCGGGGCCACTCTCACACCGTCCCGGATGTCGCTGCGCTCATCCGGGCTACGAAGCTGCGTCGGACCGCAACGCTTCCGCCAGCACGCGCCATCGAAACAGCGGCGAATCCGGCGGCGGCGAAAGCTCAGGCGTCCAGCCCGTCAATTTTTCCAGCGCGTAGGTATCCATCACTACCCCGCGCCAGACGCGCTCGACCCGCGCCAGCGGTTGGCGCTTGGCCGTGGTGAGATCCCACAACGGCAGGCGATGGTCCGGTTCGCGCGCGACATAGAGGCCGGGATGGTCCTTGATCGCCTTGATGCCGGGATCGCCAAAGCCCTGAAACCGGCCGCGTTCGTTGATCTGGATAACCGGCACCTGCCCGTTGAAATGCCAGCGCAGCATCGCGTAGGTGCGATAATCCGTCGTCGCGATCCAGCTCGCGCCGGTCGCCTGCAACTGCTCGCGCGCGCGGGCAGCTACCTGCTCATAGCCGGCCTCGCCACCGACGGGATCGGTCTTGCCGATCAAATTCCAGGGCGCGGCGACGTAGTAGAAGAACACGCCGACCACAAAGGCGATGCCGGAAATGACGGCCACCTTCGCCCACCACAATGTCGATCTGACGAACCAGTCCGGCCAGCCTTCGCGCGGCAGCATGACGAGATTGATCGCGGTGGCAGCGAAACCTGCGGGCCACAGGAACATCGGCCAGGTGTCGCCGACCCGCAGCGTCAGCGACTTCCAGAAGAAATAGAGAAACGGCACCAGCACGGCAGTCGACAGCAGGATCGCGACCGGCTCGCGGCTGCGATAGCCGCGCCAGGCCGAAAGCGTCACGCCGGACAGCACCACCGGCAGCAGCACGAAGCCGACGAGACCGAATTGAAGCCCGATGAATTCGCCGACGGTGCGGAACGAAAGCGGATGGGTCGCGACCGCGCGCACGAACTGGAAGCGGAACGACGCCCAGTCGTGTTCCGCATTCCAGATCAGCACCGGCAGAAACACGATTACCGCGATCAGCGCCGCCAGAAACGGCCAGGGGCTGAGCAGCCAGCGCCGCCGCCAGTCCGGCACCAGCACGAACGCTGCGACCGCCGGCAGCAGCATGATCGCGGTGAATTTCGACAACAGCGCCAACCCTGCGAACAGGCCCGCGGCCAGCCACCAGCGCGGATTGCCGCTCTCATGCAGCCGCACCAGCGACCACAGCATCGCGACCGCACAGGGGATCAGCGCCGTGTCGGGCGCGACCTTCGCCATCAACAGCCCGTAATACAGCGCCGCTTCCGGCAACAGCACCGCGAGGATGACGGCGCGCGCATCATGCGTCACGCGCCGGACGATGTCGGCGAGCAGAAGCTGCGTGACCAGCATCGCGACGATGCCGCCGAACCGCACGCCGAGACGGGTGTCGCCGAAGATCGCAGTGCCGAACCGGATCAGCCAGGCGATGCCCGGCGGATGATCGAGAAAGGAAAGCGCACTCTCCTTCGACCAGGTCCAGTAGTAGGCCTCGTCGGTGCGCAGATCGAGCACGCCGGCATAGACCAGCCGCATCGCCGTCAGCGCGGCGATCAGCAGCGCAACCCAAAGCCATGGCGGCGCGGCGGAGCGGTCCGGTTTAGGCTGGCTGATATTGGGCGGGGCTGTCGTCACGGCGCTTTCTCTTCGACAAGCCCCGGAGTGTCAACGTGGCGCGGGGAAAAAACTCCGTCGTCGCCCCTGCGAACGCAGGGGCCCATACGCCGCGGCCGGTGGAGAGGACAAGAAAGAGGACGGGTTCGCTGCAGCTGCTTCAGCAGTCGTTGGCAAAGCGTCTGTCACCGCGCTTCCTCGACAAATCCCGCGGTATGGGTCCCTGCGTTCGCAGGGACGACCGTGGGGAGAGGCGAGAACCTATCAACGTAACGCGCCTGCGTTCGCAGGGACGACGTTGGAACGTATTCACCGCTGGAATAAAACGCTACCATCGCCGATATTGACCGTATGGACCGTATGGCAACCCTATCCAAAGAACGCATCACGACCTTCGTGCGCGGCATCAGCCTTCGGCAGGTCCGCCTTGCCAGCGGCGTGGTGCTGTTCGCCTATCTGGTCAGCCATTACCTCAACCATGCGCTGGGCAACATTTCGCTGGAGGCACTGGCTGTCGGGGTCAATTGGCACGTCGCGTTCTGGCAATTCCTCCCGGTCACGATCCTGTTCTACACCGCGTGCGTGGTGCATACCGCACTCGGCATCTGGGCGCTCTACGAGCGCCGGCAATTCCGCTGGAAGGCGATCGAGCCGCTGCAGCTCGTGCTCGGCCTCAGCGTGCCGATGCTGATCATCGGCCATGTCATCGGCATCCGGCTCGGCCAGACGCTGTACGGACATGAAAGGCTCTATCCGCAGGTGCTGTTCCTGTACTGGATCTGGGCGCCATACCGGGTCTGGATGATGCTCACGGTGATGACGATCGCCTGGGTCCATGGCTGCATCGGGCTGTATTTCTGGCTGCGGATGCGGGCGTTCTACAAGCGCGCCGCGCCGTTCCTGCTCGCCACGGCGGTGCTGATTCCGACGCTCTCCGTGCTGGGTTTCTATCAGAGCGGACGCATGGTGATCGACATTGACAGCGTGGAATGGCGCGCGGAGACCCAGTCGGAGAGCCAGATCGGTACGCGTGCCGAAGCGCAGGCGCTCGAGCGCATCACCGACTATTTCCTGTTCGGCTATTTCGGCCTGATCGGCATCGCGCTGCTGGCCCGCGGCGCCCGCGCCGTCAACGAGCGCCGCCGCGGCATGATCAACCTCTCCTACGGCAACGGCCGCACCGTGCGCGTTCCCAGGGGCCTCAGCGTGCTCGAGGCCAGCCTGCGCAACAACGTTCCCCACGCCAGCGTCTGCGGCGGCCGCGCGCGCTGCTCGACCTGCCGCATCCGCATCATCGGCGACCACAGCGACCTGCCCGAGCCCTCGCAGCGCGAGGCGTTCGTGCTGGGCCGGGTCGGCACGCCGGATCCTTCCATCCGCCTTGCCTGTCAGTTGAGGCCGACCTGCGATATCTCGTTCTTCCAGCTCTTCCTGCCGCACACGATGTCCACCGACGGCCACGAAACGAACCCGACGCGGATCGGCCAGGAGCGCTATCTCGTCAACATGTTCGTCGACATGCGCGGCTCGACCCGGATGGCGGAAAAGCGCCTGCCGTTCGACACCGTGTTCATCGTCAACCGGTTCCTCGGCGCGGTGTCGCAGGCGGTGCTCGCGAGCGGCGGCATGCCGAACCAGTTCGTCGGCGACGGCATGCTGGCGCTGTTCGGGCTGTCGACCACCCGGCAGGAAGCCTGCCGCCAGGCGTTGCGCGCGGCGGCGATGATCGCCGCCAATGTCGACGAACTGAACAAATTTCTCGAGCATGACCTGCGCGAGCCGATCCGCTTCGGCATCGGCATCAATGGCGGCGAGGTGATCGTCGGCGACATTGGCTATCGCGACCACATGGTGTTCACCGCGCTCGGCGACGCCGTCAACGTCGCGGCGCGGCTGCAGGACATGACCAAGAGCCTTGCATGTGAGGCCGTCGTCTCCGACGAAGTTCGCGCTACCGCCGGCGTTGCCGCCGATGCATTGCCGCAGCATGACGTCGAGATTCGCGGACGCAACGAGCCGATGATCGTGCGCGCCGTTGCGGATGCGCGAAAATTGCCGGCGCTGGTTAACGAAGAGCAAAGCGCCGCAGCCTGAAACCGCTGCAGCGATAGCGTTTGCGAGCCTGTGTGATGTTTTTCACATCTGAACAATCGTTCAGGAAATTGTCGCGAACCCGCTCTGTGACGCGGGCGACAGATTGGCGATGGGTAAAACTGAAACTGAAACCCGCGCCAGGACAAAACCGTCGAACGCGCATTTTTTGGAGAACGACCATGTTTCGCAAACTGACTCTGGCTGCTGCCGCCGCTGCTTCGCTCGGCCTGATGGCGCTGGCGCCCACCTCCGCTTCGGCGGGTGGTTTCTGGCCGCATCACCATCACCATCACCACTGGGGTCACGGCCACGGCTTCGGCGTCGGCTTCCTCGGCGGCGGCTATGACGGCTGCTGGCAGACCCGCCGTGTGCTGACGCCGTTCGGCTTTCGCTGGCGGACGGTGAACGTCTGCTACTGAAACGGCCCGCAGACATGCCGTTCGGAAGCCCCGGTCGCCCATGCGGCCGGGGTTTTTCGCATGCGATATGCCAGGCCAAAGGCCCCGCCTGCAGTTCCCCCCAAGCGGTAAAATAGCGTCCACCGGTTGCAGTTGGCCCATTGCCCAATTTTCGAATCACCGGGGGGTTCGGCGACCCGAATGGGCGAAAAACCAGCAAAACGGCAGAAATCGGGTACGAATGGGCACTTTTTTGACGAAACGGGCATTCCGTTTGCGCTACCCAGCCCGCCCCAACCCGCGTATCCTGATGCCTCGGGCATGCCGGTTAGTGCGGGGACCGACGGCTCGATTACTTTTTTTGATTCCGCGGAGACGACGTGAATGGCTAAAGGTACGGTGAAGTGGTTCAATCCAACCAAGGGCTACGGGTTTATCCAGCCCTCGAATGGCGGCAAGGACGTGTTCGTTCATATTTCGGCAGTTGAGAAAGCTGGTCTTTCGACACTCAATGAAGGGCAGACCGTCGAATACGAAGAGATCGCCAATCGCGGTAAGACTTCGGCCGAGAACCTCAAGGTTTAGCGCAGACGCGCGATCGGCAACGGCGCGCTCTCGGACTTAAAATCCGGGAGTAGGGCTAAAAAAATTCTCAACAACTGTGAGCGTTCGGCGGAGCGGGCACCCGCTTCAGCACGTGCGATAAATCCTTCGTGCGCGAGAACCGGCCGCTCAATCTTCCGTAACCCATTTCTGGACCGTCATCACGTCGGGTGGCTGCAGATAGCCGCGCGGCCAGAGATCGACGACCCATTCGACCTTGGTGGCACGATCGACCAGCACCGCGGTGTTGTGCGGCGTCTGTAGCACCAGCGTATTGCCGCGATATTTTGGATCGCCGATCGCGTGATGTTTCAAGAGGCCCCACTCCCGCAGCACCAGCAACAGGCTGGTGGTGTTCCGCGTCGTATCCCAGCAATCGTAATTGTGCTTGTCGTCGAAATAGCGGAAATCCGCCTTCGCCACCCGCTTGTTGGTGCCGAGGATCGGCCCCATGCGGCGGTCGAACCACACCACTACCTTCTGCACCGCAGCCCGTTCGGCCGCGGCAGAAGCCCGACCCGCAGCCATGATTTGTGTGATCGCGCTGCGGTCGCCGGCCGTGAAATCGAGGATTTCGCGGCGCCGGCAGACGAAGCCATAACACACGGTCATAGATGTGGCGGACGGCGGATAGATCGACACCGAGCTGTAGAGGTTGGAGACCTCGGCGCTCATCTCTACGGCCTTCGCCGCAGAGACGCCAAGCAGCGCGGCGAGGAAAGCACCGAGCACGGCCGCGAAGATGGTTCGCGTGCGGCTTTCCCGTATCGGCGGAGCGGCGTCTCGCATGATCCCTGCTGTTCCCAAGCGACGGCGTGCCCGACGATTAGCGCGGCGCCATCGCGCTGCCAACCAGCAAGCCTGTGATCTTTGGATCGAGCCTGCGAAAATCCGGCCGCTGTGTTTTCCATGCGCCAGTTGGTTCCTGCATGGGCCGGGACTAACCGACCGGCAGCGGCGCGTCGCGCTTGACCTCCTCCATCACGGCGTAGGTCCGCGTCTCGCGCACGCCCGGCAGCGCCAGCAGGGTTTCGCCGAGGAACCGGCGGTAGGCCGTCATGTCGGCGACCCGGGCCTTGATCAGGTAGTCGAAGCCGCCCGCCACCATATGGCACTCCAGCACCTCAGGCGCCGTCTGCACCGCCTTGGCGAACCGCTCGAAGACGTCGGGTGTGGTCTTGTCGAGCATCACCTCGACGAACACCAGCAAGCCCAGGCCCAGCCGGTGCGGGTTGAGCCGGGCGCCATAGCCTTCGACAAAGCCGTCGCGCTGCAGCCGTTTCAGCCGCTCGCCGGTCGAGGTCGGCGACAGCCCGATCCGCTCGGCCAGCTCGACATTGGCGATTCGGCCATCTGCCTGAAGTATCGAGAGGATTTTACGGTCTATCTTGTCTATTTCCACCATTTATCCGGCTGCTATAATATTTGTCAAAATTTTCTAAGGCAAAATCTCATATTTGTCTATCGAACTACGGTTGGACCAACAGTAACATGTACTGGAAGCAAAGAGAGTCGCATGCCGGCCCATCCACCATCCCCTCCGCCTTTCAGCGCCCCCTACGCGCCCGATGATCGCGCAATGGCCACCCGCCTCCTCCGGTCCGTCCGGCCGGATGCAGCGCAGGAGGCGCGCATCGATGGGACGGCGACGCGGCTGATCGAGGCGATCAGGGCCAATGACGATCCGCTCGGCGGCGTCGAGGACATGCTGCGCGAGTTTGCGCTGTCGACCAGGGAAGGGCTGGCGCTGATGGTGCTGGCGGAAGCGCTGCTGCGGGTGCCGGACGCCCGCACCGCCGACCAGTTCATCGAGG
>Ga0268266_10006646_pt1 | contig 10550 bp, 9 predicted proteins | sample KBSS13metaG_FD_190356 | JGI IMG/M metagenome (GOLD analysis project Ga0268266, IMG submission 190356) | Switchgrass rhizosphere microbial communities from Kellogg Biological Station, Michigan, USA - KBS S1-3 metaG (SPAdes) (version 2) | ecosystem: Host-associated > Plants > Roots > Rhizosphere >... | reverse complement strand
GACTTGGTCGGTGATGCCGGTGTTGTGAAAGGTCACGCTTGGCAGTTTGAATGGCGCGCGATATTCGGCATGGCTGGCGAACACGCTGTAGGTCCAGTAACCGTAGGGAATTGCGTAATACAGGCTGGCGTTGCGGCTGTAGCGATCGCCCTGATTGAGGGTGTCGCTGGCGCTGAGGCTCAACAGGTCGTTGAGTTGCAACGGGCTGTCGAGACTGAGGCTGACGGTGTCGCGATCACGTCCGGTGCTGGCGCTGCCGAGGTTGTCGATCCCGGCATTCAGGGCCCAGCGTGACGGCGCAGCGCTGCGCGAGCGCAGGATGATTCGCGAGGCGCCGGGCTGGCTGCCGGGGGCGATATCAGCGGTGAGATCGATCGAACGCAGGCGATTCAACTGATCGAGGCCCTGCTCCAGATCGCGCAGGTTCAGCGGCTCGCCGAGCATTCCCGGGAACGCGCCGCCCAACGAAACCGGCAGACTTTGATCGGCCAGTTCGATGGACTCGATGTAACCTTCGTCAACGCGGATATCCAGCGACTGCCCGGCGGCCGGAGCGCTGAGCAGATACGGGCGGCTGGCGATGTAGCCCTTGTCGACGTAGATCGCGGTGATGGTCGCCAACAGATGATTGATTTGGCCGACGCCCATGCACGGTGCCAGCAGCGGTTTGATCCGGGCGTTGAGCTTGTCGCTGTCGATCAGCGTGACGCCGCCAATGCGCGTGCCGCTCAACGGCCAGCAACGCTCATCGGGGGTGACGGTTTGCGGGATGGCCGGAGTGATCGGCGTCGGACCGAATGCACCGCGCTCCAATTGCCGTTTTCTTTGCTCAAGTTGCAGTTGTTGCAGATCGCGCTGTTGCTGTTGTTGCTGGCGCAACACTTCCTGACCCGGCGCGGCAGGTTCGGCCGCTTCAATCGAGGAGGCACACACACTCAACACAAAGGCCGACAGCAGCGGGCAAAGCGCGGAACGACGGCGAAAAACAGCGCGAAACAGAAACGGCACGCAACATCCTTGCGATCATCAAATGGCGTAATGCCATGTCATCAATAACCGTGATAGTCGGAGCCCTCCTACACAAATGCAAGACGCTTCCTACAGCGCTTACATTTCTTAAACAATTGCTTTGCCTGGCTTTATTGTCAGCAGCAAGGCCACGGCGCTGCACGCTATCAGGGTTTCCCCGAGGGCCTGAGAGCCTTCGACGAGCGTCAGTCCGCCCTGACGGGGGTCAGGCGAACCTTGATTTCTGCCGTTGATAGATGCCTGGCGCCCCACGCTCCAAAACCCGAGCCCAGCACGAGCCGTCCTCGTTCAATCAAGCAACTGACGATCGGCACCAGAAATCATTTGCGACTAAATATTACCTACATCATATTACAGCCGTAATAACGCCCCGTTGACTCAGGTAATCCGCCATGACCAGCATGCCCACCCTCGAACCTGTTGTGGTGAAGACCAAGCCGCCCCTGCTTAAACGCCTGTTGCTTCCCGGTGCTGGTTTGCTCGCGCTGATCTTCGCCGGTGTGTACGCCGTACATTGGTGGGGCGCCGGACGTTTTCTCGAAGAGACCGACGATGCTTATATTGGTGGCGACGTCACGGTGATCGGGCCGAAAGTCGCTGGTTACATCGACGAAGTGCTGGTCAGCGACAACCAGCACGTGAAGGCCGGCGACGTGCTGATCCGCCTCGACGCTCGCGACTATCGCGCCAATCTGGCCAAGGCTGAAGGCGCCGTCGCTGCCGAAGAAGCGTTGCTGGCCAACCTCGACGCCACCGAACAACTGCAGCAAGCGGTGATCGGTCAGGCTCGCGCCGGCATCGATGCCGCCGGAGCGGAAACCGCGCGCTCGCGGGATGACAATGCGCGCTACAAGCGCCTGGTCACCACCAATGCCGTGTCGGTAGAAAGCGCGCAACGCGCCGACGCCACCTTCAAAACCGCACAAGCCCTGAGCGCCCGCGCCCAGGCCGAACTGCTCGCCGCGCAACGCCAACTGGCGGTGATCGACACCCAGAAACAACAGGCCCGCGCCGCCCTCCAGCAAGCCCGCGCCGAACGTGATCTGGCGCAGTTGAATCTCGGCTACACCGAACTGCGCGCGCCGGTCGATGGGGTGGTCGGCAATCGCCGCGCGCGGGTCGGCGCCTATGCCCAGGCCGGTTCACAACAACTGTCAGTGGTGCCGGCCAGCGGTTTGTGGGTCGATGCCAACTTCAAGGAAGACCAACTGGCGCGGATGAAACCCGGGCAACGTGTGAGCATCCGCGCCGACGTCCTTTCCGGTCAGGAATTCCACGGCCGCCTCGACAGCCTTGCGCCAGCCACCGGGTCGCAGTTCAGCGTGCTGCCTCCGGAAAACGCCACCGGCAACTTCACCAAAATCGTCCAGCGTGTGCCGGTGCGCATCCTCCTCGACCCGGCAGACGGAGTGCTTGGCCACTTGCGTCCGGGGCTGTCGGTGACGGCGGAAGTCGACACCCGCGCGCAACCGGAAACCACTGCCGTAGCTGTCGTACCATGAGCACCACCCTCGCCGCCCCAGCGCAGCCGTTCAACGCCGCCGATATGGCGACCGCGACCAAAGTGTTCGCCTTCGCGACCATGTGCATCGGCATGTTCATCGCGCTGCTGGATATCCAGATTGTTTCGGCGTCGCTGCGTGATATCGGCGGTGGACTGTCCGCCGGCACCGATGAAACCGCGTGGGTGCAGACCAGTTACCTGATCGCCGAAATCATCGTGATTCCGTTGTCGGGCTGGCTGTCACGGGTGTTCTCGACACGTTGGTTGTTCTGCGCTTCGGCGGTCGGTTTCACCCTCGCCAGCCTGCTCTGCGGCGTGGCCTGGAACATCCAGAGCATGATCGCCTTTCGGGCGCTGCAAGGTTTTCTCGGTGGTTCGATGATCCCGCTGGTGTTCACCACGGCGTTCTTTTTCTTCACCGGCAAACAACGGGTAATCGCCGCCGCGACCATCGGCGCGGTCGCGTCATTGGCACCGACATTGGGGCCGGTAATCGGCGGCTGGATCACCGATATTTCCTCGTGGCACTGGCTGTTCTACATCAACCTGGTGCCAGGAATTTTCGTCGCCGTGGCGGTGCCGATGCTGGTGAAAATCGACCAGCCGGAATTGTCTCTGCTCAAGGGCGCGGACTATCTGAGCATGGTGTTTCTCGCGCTGTTTCTCGGCTGCCTGGAATACACCCTCGAAGAAGGCCCGCGCTGGAACTGGTTCAGCGACCAGACCATTCTGACCACGGCGTGGATCAGTGGCCTCGCCGGATTGGCGTTCATTGGCCGCACCTTGCACGTGGCCAATCCGATCGTCGATCTGCGCGCTTTGAAGGATCGCAATTTCGCCCTCGGCTGCTTCTTCTCGTTCGTCACCGGCATCGGCCTGTTTGCGACGATTTACCTGACGCCGCTGTTCCTCGGCCGCGTGCGCGGCTACAGCGCGCTGGACATTGGTCTGGCGGTTTTCTCCACCGGCGTGTTCCAGATCATGGCGATTCCGCTGTATGCCTTTCTGGCCAATCGCATGGACCTGCGCTGGATCATGATGATCGGTCTGGGTTTGTTCGCGGTGTCGATGTGGGAGTTCAGCCCGATCACCCACGACTGGGGTGCCGGCGAGTTGATGCTGCCGCAAGCCTTGCGCGGGATTGCCCAGCAACTGGCGGTGCCGCCAGCGGTGACGCTGACCTTGGGCGGATTGGCACCGGCACGTCTCAAGCATGCTTCCGGCCTGTTCAACCTGATGCGCAATCTGGGCGGTGCGATTGGTATTGCGGCCTGCGCGACCATTCTCAATGACCGCACCAATCTGCATTTCACGCGGCTGGCCGAGCATCTGAACAGCCGCAATGAAGCGATGAATCAGTGGCTGGCGCAGGTCGGCGGCAACCTGGCGAATCTGGGCCAGAGCGGCGACGTCGGCGTCACTGCCAGCCTGCGCCAGTTGTGGCTGCTGACCTACCGCGAGGCGCAGACGCAAACCTACGGCGACACCTTTTTGATGATCGGCGTGTGCTTCGTCATCGCCACCGCGATGGTGCCCTTGATGCGCAAGGTGCAACCACCGGCGGCGCCGAGTGCGGATGGGCATTGATCAGCTTTCTGACGTTTTCCCGGCCCCTGTAGGAGCTGCCGAAGGCTGCGGTCTTTTGATCTTGTCTTTTAAAAGCAAAGTCAAAAGATCGCAGCCTTCGGCAGCTCCTACAGCGGATTGTGGGGAGCTTAAGCTTGTGGGATTTTGCGGAAGCCCACCGCCAAACGGTTCCAGCTGTTGATCGTGCTGATCGCCACGGTCAGGTCGACCATTTCTTTCGGCGTGAACTGCGCCGCGACCACGTCGTAATCTTCATCCGGGGCATGGGTCAGGCTCAGTTGGGTCAGCGATTCAGTCCACAGCAGCGCGGCGCGTTCGCGGTCGCTGAAGAACGGCGCTTCACGCCAAGCGGTGACCGCGAACAAGCGACGCGGGGTTTCACCGCCCTTGATCGCATCGGTGGTGTGCATGTCGATGCAGAAGGCGCAGCCGTTGATTTGCGAGGCGCGCAGCTTGACCAGTTCGATCAGGTTTTTTTCCAGCGGCAGCTTGGACACCGCGGTTTCCAGGGCGATCATCGCTTTCAAGGCATCTGGGGAGGCGGTGTAGAAATCGGTACGAGGTTGCATGGTGGCTCCGGGCAGCAAGTGAAGGTGTGGCTACGTTAGTCCTCGCACCCGGTTCGGCAAATAGCCAATATTCCAGAAGATCAGGAGGCCACTCGGTTTCGCTGCTGACCGCTCGTCAGCCACTGGGCACCAAGGGTTCTGTGCGTCAGACCAATATCAGGTACAGACCCTTTGTGGAGACGGATCATGATCACGCGCAAACTCACCTCGTTACTGCTCGCCGGCCTGTTGGCCACGGCATCGGCCGCCAGCTTCGCTGCCAATGATGGCGCTGACGCCACCGGCACCAAATCCGGTGGCCCGACCAGCACCACCACGCCGCCAGACAACACCCCGGGCGCGCCTTCGGGTGGTAGCGGTTCTTCGGGTATGGGATCCGGGACCGGCACCAATGGTGGCGCCAGTGGTTCCGGCTCGGGGGCTGGCGGCGGTACCGGATCGGCCGGCGGCGGCACTGGCGGTGCGGGCGGTGGCACCGGCGGCTGAACGAACAAGAGCCATCCCAAATAAGCACGCTATCCAATGTAGGAGTGAGCCTCCTCGCGATGGCGGTTTGTCAGTTATGCAACTGTGTGCTGACACACCGACATCGCGAGCAGGCTCACTCCTACAGGGTACAACGTGTAGTTCAGCGATCGGAGCGCATCAACTCGGCCAAACCGCTGTCCAGCGACAGCACCGCCGCGCGATTGCGTCCGGCATTTTTTGCCTGATACAGCGCCGCATCGGCACGCTGGATAAACACTTCCGGGCTGTCATTGCCGTTCGGGATAAATGAATAACAACCCAGACTCACCGTCAGGTAACCGGTCGGAGAGCCACTGTGGATGATGTGCTTGTCGATCACGCTGCGCCGAATTTGCCCGGCAATTGCCAGCGCGCCGTTGATGTCAGTGTCCGGCAACAACACCGCAAATTCTTCACCTCCGTAGCGTACCGCCAGATCCGACTTGCGCTGGCAGCACGTCTGCAGCACCTGAGCGACCTGAGTCAGACAATGATCCCCGGCGACATGGCCGTAAGCATCGTTGTAGCGCTTGAAGAAATCGATATCGAGCATGATCAGGCTGACCGGGCTGACCTGCCGCGCGCCACGGGCGAATTCGATCTCCAGCGAACGCTCGAACAAACGTCGATTGGCCAGCCCGGTCAGGCTGTCGTGGGTCGCGATCTGCTCCAGCGTGCGCTGGGCCTTGCGCAAGTTTTTCTCGATGCGCTCGCCATCGCGCACCTGATGAATGAACACCCAGCCAAACAGGCCGATGCCGAGAATCACCAAGGCGACGATCACACTCGACTGGAATGCGCGGGCGTACCAACCCTCGAGAATCGTATCGCGCGACGTCGCCGCCGACACCACCAACGGGTATGCCGACAGGCGTCGATAACCGTACAGACGCACCACGCCATCGACCACCGAATCGATCATTGCGGTGCCGGCCGAGGCTTCGGGCAGCAACGTACGATAAATCCGCCCTTGCGCCAGCGATGTGCCGATCAGCTTTTCATCAAACGGTCGGCGGGCGAGCAAGGTGCCGTCGCTCAGGCCAAGGAACATGATGCCTTGGTCATCGAGGCTGAAGCTTTCGAAGAAGCGGTCGAAGTACGACATCTTGATCCCGGCCAGCAGCACGCCCTGGAAATTGCCCGCATGATCATTGATGCGTTTCGAAATCGGGATGATCCACTCACCGTTCTCGCGACTGCGAATCGCCGGGCCGATGTGCGCCAGCGTCGAGACGTTCTGCTGGTGAAACTTGAAGTACTCGCGGTCCGCCACGCCATTGCCACGGGGCAGATCGGCAAACGAAGTAATCACCCACTGACCCTGCGTGTCGAAGAGAAAAATACCGTGCAACTGATCGAGTTGCTGCACGCGCCGGGCAAAGGTTCTCTGCAAGCGTGGCTTCTGCGCCGCGCCGTAACCGTCGTCCTGAATCCAGTCGACCAGGCTGGTCATCACCAGATCGGCGGCGAGGAACGTGTCCTCGGCCTGCTGCGCCATGGCCCGGGTCAGATTGCTTGAGGCTATTTTCGCCACTGCCAGATCCTGCCTTCGCGACTGCTCCAGTTGCAGGTACAGCAAACCGGACAGGCACAACCCCACCGCAACGATAAACAGCACCGCCGCTTTGCGCAGCGGCAGGCGTTTAAGAGTGCCTCCGGGGGCCTGATGCGGGTCGTGAATGGGGATAGGCAAAAGCAAGTCCTGGGCAGGTACGACAAGGGCGCCAGCGGGTAAACCCTTATGTTTGTGAGCGTAGCCCACCGGGATGTACGGGGCAAACGCCCTGGTCCCGCCCAGTTATATCGGCGCGCAGCGAGATTGGATGATCGCTGTTCGTCGATTTATTTTCGATTGCCTCTTTAGGGTTAGTCAGTTGTGAAGGGCCAGGCGCCGCATCGCACTGTGCAGATGCGCCCGCGCACTTTGCGCATCGCCGTCGCGCATCTGCTCATAGGCCCGTTGCGCAATGGCATGAGGCACAGGCTTCAGTTCCCGTTGCGTGGCCATCGCCAGCAGTTGCACCTGGGCGGCGCGCTCCAGGTAATAGAGGTCGTCCCAGGCTTCGGCGATGGTCGGGGCGGCGACGATCACGCCGTGGTTTTTCAGGAACAGAATGTCGGCGTCGCCCATGACTTTGGCAATCCGGTCACCTTCGGATTCGTCCAGCGCCAGGCCGTTGTAATCCTCGTCCACCGCCGTGCGCCCATAGAACTTCAGCGCGGTCTGCCCCAACCACAACAGCGGCGGACCTTGCAGCAGGCACAACGCCGTGGCGTGGGGCATGTGCGTGTGAAACGCGACTTTCACCCGGGGCAGTTGCTTATGCAGACGCGCGTGAATGTAGAACGCCGTGGCTTCCGGCTGGCCTTCGCCCGCCACCACGTTGCCCTCGAAGTCACAGACCAGCAGGTTCTGCGCGGTGATTTCGGCAAAGGCATAACCGTAGGGATTGACCAGAAACAGATCGTCATACCCCGGCACCATCGCCGAAAAGTGATTGCAGATGCCCTCCTCCAACCCATGTAGCGCGGCCAGTTGAAAGCACGCCGCCAGTTCGCTGCGCGCGGTGATGATTGCCTCTGTGTCGAGGTTCAACGCGGCCGGACGTAAGGCCCGCGCACTGACGCCAAGAGTGTGAGCCATGACGATTCTCCGTTACCAACCAAGGGATTTGAACAGCGGCAGCACTTGATCGAGGCTGTTGAGGATCGCGTCGGGGCGATAGTCCGGCAGTAACTGGCGACCGGTGCCGCGATCGATCCACACACAGCGAAAGCCCATGTCCCGCGCGGCCGTGTGGTCAAGCATGGGACTGGCACAGATGTGCACGACTTCATCGCGGCTGACGCCCAATTGTTCATAAGCGTAGTCGAACAGCCGTGGCGCCGGTTTGTAGGCGCCGGCCTGCTGTGCGGTGATCACCCGGTCGATGTAACCACCGAGTTGCGCGACGTTGCCGGCAATGATGTCGTCGTCGGTGTTGGAGACGATGCACAGTTTGAAACCCATGTTTTTCAATTCACCCAGGGTCTCGATCACCTCGGCAAACGGCGGCATTTTCGGGATGGCGGCGGCCAGACGCTGGCTGTCTTCGGGCAGGCTGGGCAGGCCCAATTCTTCCAGGGCCAATTGCAGGCCGAGGGTGCTTAGCTCGCGGAACGAACGGTGCGGCGGGGTCTGTTCGAGGCGATGTTCGTGGCGGTCATAGACGTCGATCAGCTGCCCGACATCGATCTGATGCTCGCCCTTCTCGCTGAGAATTTCCCCGACGACGGCTTTGAGGCCTTCGTCCCATTGAATCAACGTGCCGTAGCAATCGAAGGTCAGCCATTGCGGGCGTGGTGTGTGAGTCAGTGTCATTGGTCGAGTCCTCCGTGGTGAGGACTTCAGCTTATGAGCGCCCGGTGATAGTGTGAAATTAAATAAATAGCCAGTCGTCAGTTGAATAACCACTATCGAGAGCACCACCATGCTGGATCTGGAACTGCTGAAAACCTTTGTCTGCGTGGTCGACGAAGGCAGCTTCACCCGCGCCGCCGATCGCGTGCACCGCACCCAGTCGACGGTCAGCCAGCAGGTGCGCAAACTCGAAGAGCTGGTCGGCCACGCTTTGCTGCTGCGCGACCGTACCGGGCTGAATGTCGCCGTTACCGAGCACGGCGAACTGCTGATCCACTATGCGCGGCGTTTGCTGGCGCTTTCGGCAGAAGCCACTGAAGCGCTGGCCAGTGACCTCGACCTGGAAATCCTGCGTATCGGCATGCCGGAAGACTTCGACGCGCGGCGCATGGCGCTGATCCTTGCTGGCTTCACCCGCAGCCATCCGCAAGCACGGCTGGAAACCCTCAGCGGCATGAGCCTCGATCTGCGCCAACGCCTCGATGCCGGCGACATCGACATCGCTCTGATCAAACGCGAACCCGACAGCGGCCCGGCGTGGGCGACCTGGCCGGAACGACTGGTGTGGGTCAAAGGTGCGGAGTTTGATTCGTCCACTGGCGTGTTGCCGTTGGCGTTGTTTCCGCAAGGCTGTCTGTATCGGCAGCGCGCCATTCGTTTGCTCGATGTTGCCCAGCGCCCCTGGCGGGTCGCGTTCGGCAGCCACAGCCTGACCGGGATTCAAGCAGCGGTGGCCTCAGGGTTGGGAGTGTCGGTGCTGCCGATGTCGGCGGTGTTGCCTGAGCATCTGGTGTGTACGGATCTGCCGGAACTGGCGCCGACGGAATTGGCGTTGGTTAGCCGTGATGGGGTTTTGAGCGGGTTGCAGCGCGGTCTGGTGGAGTTTTTGCGTGGGGAGTTGGGGGTGGATGCCGCTGGATTTGCCTGATAGCTCAGGCTTGTCGAAAACCCTGTGGCGAGAGAGCTTGCTCCCTCGCCACAGAGTCAGTGTGGTCCTTTCGACCTCGAGTCAGATCAACGCGACGGCGGCACCCGGATATCCCCCGCGCGGCACTGGGTTTTCACACCCTTGCCACAGGCGCCGAACTGCAGATCCTTGCCCATGCACACGCGTACTTCCGACAACTCCGGGCCACTGCAAATGACAGCGATGCCATCCGCCGGAATGCCCGGGTTGGCCTTGCGGAACAGGTCGGCGATTTCCTGGGCTTCGAAGTAATAGGAACTGCTGAACGGTTGCAGTTCATCGGGGATTTTCACCGCCGCCACGGCTTTGTCCGCTTCATCCAGATAGCCCATTGCGCCGAGGCCGCTGCAGGTGCCGTGCTTGGACCATTCGTGGTCGAGCAGTTTTTTGGTCGGGAACAGCGTCAGGCCCTGGCTGGTTTGCGCCGCGTTCAACGTGGTCAGCGGCGGGCAGGATTCCGGCCAGCCGCCCTTGGCGTATTGCGGCCACAAACCGTGAAGCACGAAGCCGTAGCCCTTGCCCGTGCACTGCGAGTCATCTTTGTGGGTCAGACAAAAGGTCGGCGACCAGGACAACGCCAGCAGGTAGTAATCGAATACCCCCGCCACCGATTCCGCCTGGGCTTTGCTCGACTGTGATTGCCGCGCCGAACTCAACCCGATGCTACCGGCCGTCAGCGCAATCACTGCCAAAATTGTAAACAGCTTTTTCATCTACCCGCTCCTTGGGACGCCTGCGTCCGTGGTTTTCGATCCTGACCAGACTTGGCCAGCGCTGATTTCGACACGCTTGTGTTGCAGGCGCATGACGCAAGGCAACGCCGTACCCCGTTGAAAGGTCTACGATTAACAGGCAGACATCAAACCAAGGGATCCGAAATGAGTAAAGCAGACGAACTCGCCGCCAAACTCAAGCAAACCCGGCACACCCATGCGGATGCCGCGCTGGAGATCGATTGCTGGCCAGCTCAGGTGTACGACTTGTACC
>Ga0268266_10006645_pt1 | contig 10552 bp, 10 predicted proteins | sample KBSS13metaG_FD_190356 | JGI IMG/M metagenome (GOLD analysis project Ga0268266, IMG submission 190356) | Switchgrass rhizosphere microbial communities from Kellogg Biological Station, Michigan, USA - KBS S1-3 metaG (SPAdes) (version 2) | ecosystem: Host-associated > Plants > Roots > Rhizosphere... | reverse complement strand
CGCGGGCCCGGTGAAGTTTTCGGGACTCGTCAATCTGGCATGCCCTCCTTGCAGATCGGCAGCATTGTTCGCGACGCCGATGTCCTGGAGGTGGCGCGCAATGAGGCTGCGGCGTTTGTCGCTCATCCGCCCTCTGAGCAAGAGCTGCGCAACGCTGTGACATTCATCCGCGATCATTGGCAGCGGCGCTACGGATTGGTGCAGGTAGGCTGATCCGCCATGCGAGTGATTGGGGGAGAATTCCGCAGCCGCGCGATCAAGAGTCTTCCAGGACTCGACGTACGTCCTACGCCCGACCGTTTGCGCGAAGCGTTATTCAACATCCTGGCGCCGCGGATCGAAGGTGTCGTCTTCGCCGATTTATATGCCGGCACCGGCGCAGTCGGCATCGAGGCATTGAGCCGGGGCGCCGCGCGCGCGATCTTCGTTGAGCAAAAGCACGCTGCGGTCAAAGCCATTCGCGAGAATCTGCGATCGCTCGGAATCGAAGCCCGCGCCGAAGTGCGGCAGGGCCGCGCCACAGCGATGATCCCCCGCCTCGAAGCCGACATCGTGTTTCTCGATCCACCCTATGCGCTCGAAAACGAATACCAGTCTGCGCTTGACTTGCTGGGTGAAAAACCGCCGCCGTTGGTGATTGCCCAACATCCCCCGCGCCTCAAACTTGCAGATAGCTATGGCGCCCTTCACCGCACCCGTGTTGTGAAGCACGGTGACAACGCATTTACTTTTTACGAACCTGTATCTATGGATTAACCGGACCGAACGTATTCGAAGAGCCCACCGAATTCGTCAGGGCGACAGTGACCGCGGTGAACGGGACCGTACTTCCCGGCGGCCCGGTATAAGAAAACTGGACAGTTGCTGTGAAGGTACTGCCGAACGGAGCCGAGTTGGAATTGCTATACCAGGCAGTGAAGGCCGTTTGGAGCGGCACCGTAACATCTAGCGTGGACGGCTGCGTGTTCGTAGGCAACGCAAAATGGAATAACGCGCTAGTCATGTCGCGCGGCGTCGAGCGGCCGGTCACCAAAACGCTAAATGTGCCGCTAGCAAAGGTCCCGAACGTTACTTTGGTGATGACCGGAACCGTGGGATTAACGGTCATAACGACAGGCGCGGGCGGCGCCAGCACCCCACCCTGAATACTGGTGGTGATGGTGATGGTTCCAGCTACGGTTCCGATCATCACAGGAATACTGGAGGCGGTCCCAAACAGCCCTTGCGTACTTCCGGACGCGATCGTGAAGTTGGCCGTAAAAGGCGAGCCGCTCGCGAACTTCGCATCAAATGCCTGATTCCCGCCACCGGCAGGAGTGAACGCTAGCGTCAGTGTGCCAGTCGTCGTCACGGGAGACGGCCCGCTGAGCGTTACTGCCGCCGCAGGTTGTGTCGCAGCTACGCCAACAGTGGGCAGTCCAGTGATGGTGACCGTTACTTGACCCCACGCACCGGCGCACGCCGCCAGCATCAGCACAGCGAGAAGAAGAACGCGCCGCGCGATCACTGTGCGCCTCCGCTAGTAGCCGCCACGGCGAGTGGCACGAACCAAACCTCGTTAGTCGAGGCATCGAAAACTTTCACTACGCCATCGGTGAGACTCATCAAACGGAACAGCGCTCCACCCATTCCATAGAGGCTTGTGGGCGCGCAGGCGCAATTCACGCCGACGCTGGTGCCGGCTACCAAGTCAAATGTGGATAGCGATCCCAGGTTTCCGGCGACGCTCAGATACCGGTTATCAAATGACGTAGCCAACGCAACCGCTATTTGAGCTGGCGGAGCCGCGGCCGGATTCGCCGGGGGAGGATCGTCCGGCTTACTCCAGATCACGTTGGGTGCAACCGCGCCGCCGATGTCTGTGATGAGGACCACCTGACTCGCGGTGATCGCCGCTAGATCGTTTCGTCCATGGAAGAAGCTCACCGCCTCCGCCGCTCCGCTCACCGGAAGGACGATCGCTGAGTGCGAGGGTCCGACCGCGTATAAGCTGAACGGCCAGGCGCCCACCATCCACTGGCCATCGTCGCTGACCGCCAAGCTGGCCGGATCGGAGAGCGTAAACGAAAAATCGATATCGTTGATTACGGGTGCTGCTGACAGTCGATTGAGCAACTGAAAATGCCGCGTACTCGAAAACCACAATCCTGCTGCTGCGCCACTGGGACTGAATATAATGCGGTCCGGCGAAGAACCCACGCCCTGCACCGCAACGCTGGTTCCCGTGCTGATGGTGTAAAGCATCACTGCGCCGGTATCGGTCGCAACCGCCAACGCCTGGGTCTGGTCAGGAGAAACCTCAACGCGAGAATACGCGCCGCCGGGATTAATAACGCCGCTGATCGAACCTGCTGCCGGGATCCCCGACAACGCGCGCAAGGTGCCGCCTTCCGGCAGATAACCCATAATTGGACCCTGCACCTGAGCCCACGCGGCGCCCGCCAGCCCAAGTGAAAGCGCCGCTTGCACTATCCCGTGCCGGGTCGTCATTGGGGTGCTCCAACGGTGACGCTTCCAGGAGTAATGGTGGTGGTTGGTGTAGTTGTCGTCGAACCACCCCGGTGTGTGGCAAGTATGCCGATAGCGGCTCCGCCGCCCACAACTGCGGCAATGATCAGGATCTTCGCTGTACGGCTCATGCCCCCGCCCGCTGAGCCGCCGGAAGTCGACGATCCCAGCACGTTGGTCTGCGTGATGATTGCGCTCGCGGTCTGCCCCCCTAAGGAAGCCGACACGCGGATCTCCATACTGCCCGCCTGGTTATTGAAGCGGATACCGCGAGCCACGGCCTGGCCTTGGGTGTTGGTGGCGGTGGTCAGGGAATTCGTTCCGTTAGTGAAAGTCCCTCCCGGTCCTTGGTTCGGAAGGAAGAAGGTGACGGAGGCTCCCGCCAACGGTTTGTTGCTTTCGTCCTGAACCAAAATGATGGGTTCCCGATTGACGCGCTGCCGGATGTTATTGATCGCGCCCTGGCCTTCGACAATCACGATTCGCAGACTGGTGGGAGCTTGACCTTTAATAGGAAGACACCAGAAATTGAGGAGAACAAGAACGATCAGAAAGAGACAGTGAGGGGTTCTGGAATGCATAATACATCGTGGGCACAAGGCCTCTGAAAAGAGTTTAGCGCAGTGAGCCATCGCGGCATTGCAAGAAATGAAACAATGATGTCCATGACGGTGAGAATTGAAGCTGCTACAGAGCGCGATCTACCGGCGATAGCGCACTTGGTAAGGCAGCTAGCACGCTACGAAAAGCTGGAACACGCCATGGTTGCGACCCAGGATGATTTCCGGCAGGCTCTATTTGGGGAAAATCGCACTGCTTATGCCCTGATGGCTTTTGTGGATGACACAGCGGTTGGGCTCGCTCTATACTTCTACAATTTTTCGACTTTCGTGGGCAAGCGCGGGATTTACCTGGAAGATATCTTTGTGGAGCCGGAACATCGCGGCCGCGGAATCGGCAGCGCGCTTTTGAGGCGCCTCGCAAGAATTGCGAAGGAACAAGACTGCGGGCGCCTGGAATGGTCCGTGCTGACATGGAATCAGCCGTCAATCGATTTCTATCACCGCTTGGGTGCCGTGACGCTGGATGACTGGCGAATCTTCCGCTTGCAGGGGGCGCCATTGGAGCAACTCGCGGCGGCCACGATTGCGAAGGATGCGAGGTGACGCATGCAGATCGATCCTGAGGATTTCAAACGCCACTACGCGTTGCTCTCAGATGACGCGCTGCTGGAAATAGATCGCGATGAATTGACGGACGCGGCGCGCCCTCACTATGACGCCGAATTGGCGGAGCGCAAACTAGCTCTGCCGGATACGGACGAGCCGGCGCTATCCACGGATCTTGTGGATGACGTGACGGGCCAGACCGAAGATGGCCCGCAACTGGTGGCAACCTTCCTATCGCTGGAAGAAGCCAATTTTGCCCGAGGCTTGCTGAAATCCGCCGACATCGCTTGTTCGCTGGAAAATGAGCGCGGGGCCCAATGGGCGGGGTCCGGTCCTCTGCTAATGATGGTCCCTGCGTCGGAATATGATCGTGCTTGCGAGATTCTGGAAACTGAGATCAGCGAAGAGGATCTAATCGCGCAGGCGGAAGCGGAAGCTTCTGAAGACGACGAGCCGTCGTAAATATTTTCTCCGCTGCGCCGGTCCCAACCCGCTATAATCGAACATTCGATGGCGATTTTGATTTTATGGGAATAGCTTGTTTATGACAGTAGACTGGTTCCCGCTGTGGCTCAGTCTGCGCGTGGCGCTCCTTTCGACGGCCCTGGCGTTTGCCGGCGGCTTGTGGATCGCCTATCTCTTAGCGAACCGGCAATTCCGCGGCAAAGATGTGCTGGATGCAGCTGTGACACTGCCGTTTGTATTGCCGCCCACCGTTCTCGGTTACTACCTGCTTGTGCTGCTGGGCCGTGCCAGCCCTTTAGGAAAGTTGTGGGAAGCTATTTTCGGATCGCCCTTAGTCTTCACCTGGAAAGCGGCCGTCGTGGCCGCACTGCTGCACGCTCTGCCGTTGTTGGTGAAGTCTGCTCGGGCAGCTCTCGAAAGCGTCGACCGCAGCTATGAACGTGCTGCGCGTAACCTCGGCGCTTCCGAATGGAAGCTTTTCTGGAGGGTGACGATGCCCCTCGCGTGGCGCTCCATCCTCGCCGCCACGGTGCTCGCCTTCGCGCGATCCTTGGGCGATTTCGGCGTCACATTGATGGTGGCTGGGAACATTCCGGGACGCACGCAGACAGTGGCGGTGGCCATCTACCAGGCGGTCGAATCCGGCGACGGCGCACTCGCGCGAACCCTGGTGTTGATTGTTTCGGCGGTGGCGTTACTCTTGTTAACGCTTGCCAATCGCCTTAGCCCCAGCCGGCTTTAAAGCTCCATGTTGCACGCCCGGCTCCGCAAATCCTTCGCCCACAGACCCGATTCCGCCGGGTTCGCTCTGGATTTGGAATTTTCCGCGACGGCAGGCGTCACCGTACTCTTCGGGCCGAGCGGCGCCGGTAAAACGCTGGTGCTGGATTCCGTTGCCGGATTCACCAAGCCCGACGAAGGCCGCATCCTTTTAGACAACGAGATCCTCTACGACGCAGCGGCCGGAGTTCATCTCCCGCCCCAGAAGCGCAACTGCGGTTACGTATTTCAGAACTACGCTCTGTTTCCGCACATGACGCTGCGTGAAAATCTGGGCTTCGCAGCCGAGCGCAAGCCGCGCCTGGAAAGGCATCGCCGCGTCCATGACATGCTCGACAAATTTCGTCTGACCGAGGCCGCGGGCCGCCGTCCGCATGAGGTCTCGGGCGGGCAGCGCCAGCGCTGCTGCATCGCACGCGCGCTGATCGGAGAACCTAAACTGCTGCTGCTCGACGAGCCCGCCACCGGCCTCGACGCGGTGCTGCGCACGGAATTTTACGAAGTCTTGCGGCAGGTGCGCAGCGACTTTGCCACGCCCATGCTGCTGGTGACCCACGATCTGACGGAGTGTTTCGAACTCGGCGAAGAAATGCTGATTCTTCACGCCGGCAAAATTGTGCAGAAAGGGACGCCGCGCTCCGTGCTCGACGAACCGGCGACCCTTGAAGTCGCGCGTTTGCTGGGCGCCTTCAATTTGCTGGAATGCGAGATCCGGACACTCGACCCCGGACGCAAGACCAGCCGCCTGCAAGTAGGCGAGTTCGAATTGGAAGGCCCTTACTTCCCCGGCCATCTCAAAGGCGACCGTGTAACGTTATGCGTGCGCCCGGAGCAGCTCAAAGTCGCGGTACGCAATGGGAAGCCGGGACCCAACCAGATCCCAGCCACGCTGCTACGGGCCGTCGAGCGGCCTCACGGATTGCGTTTGGAGTTTTCAGGCGGCGGCATCCCCTCCCCGGTGCGCGTCACCGTTTCGCGAGCCGAGTATGATCGCCAACGCGAGAATCGCGAATGGGTGATCCAATTCCCTACCGATGCGCTGCGCGTTCTGTAATTGCGGAATCGCGCGGCGCATTTTCAGTAAGGCTCTCCATATCAATTTCATGGGCTCACAAGTCGACTAAATCGGCGAGCCGGAAGGCTCTTTTCGATGCCAGGTACCCGGAACTCCGGTCGTTGCCTCAGGGAGCGCGCTAGGCACCCGCATGAGGCGTGCTGTAAAAAAGGCCGGCCTCTGTACTACCAGAGACCGGCCTCGGTGTCGCTTAGAGTGTGTCTAGAACGTCAGCTTCAGAGCCAACTGAATGACGCGCGAACCGCCGGACGTGATATCGCCCTGCGTGCCGCCGGCATTCGCCAGCGTCTGCGTGATCTTGCCGTAGTTGCCGTCATTGAGTGCAGTCGCCGGGTTGTTGAACATCGGGTGATTGAAGATGTTGAAAAATTCCGCCCGGAACTGCATGAAGACTCTTTCTCCCTTGATAGGAATCTTCTTGAAGGCGCCCATATCCCACGCGAACATGCTAGGCCCGCGTAGCGTGCCCTTACCCACATTCCCTGGCGTACCGAGGAGATTCGAAGCAAACGCGGCTTTGTTGAACCATTGCAGCAGAGGATCCACGCCAGCTGGGCGTTCAACGGATTGTCCCACCACAACGTCGGCCCGGTCGCGCCCAAGGTTGGTGCGCGAGTTGTCTAGGCCGCTGACTACGGTCATGGGGGAGCCGGTTTGATATTGCTGGATACCGGTCAACTGCCAGCCGCCTAACACTGCCTTGCCTATGCCCTTCATGTGATTGCCGAATGGGATGTCCCAAACGTAGGAGGTCACAATCCGGTGTGTGTGATCGAAGTCCGAGGGTCCCTTGAGCACCTGGTCGTAGAAGGGGCTATACCAGGGCAAAACTTGATCGCCGCCACCGCTATTACCCTGCAGTCCGGTTCCAATGTCGTCCATGCTCTTCGACCAGGTGTAATTCATCTGAATCGTGAAACCATGCGAATAGCGCTTCAGCAGCGATCCCTGGAAGGAGTTGTAACGCGCCACGCCGTTATTGCCATAACCAAACAGGCCCGATCCGTAATAGGGCCAGAATAGGCGCCTGCTATCGGTGCTGGCAACGGATGAGGCTGCCGCTCCCACGCCGGTGTTGACGGCCGAGTTGTACTCCAGGACACGCCGCTCGTGAATGCCGCGCGAGCCCACGTAGGAAGCGCGCATCAGGAAGTCGGAAGGCAGTTGGCGCTCAATCGTCAAGTTCCAGTTGTAAACCAACGGAGTTGGCAAGGTTTCGTCGCGGTAGGTTGTCTCCACGCCGCCCAGAGGGAACACGAAATTCGTGCTCGGCTGCGGAAATGGGAATGGATCTACGAGGCCCGAAGTGATATACGGTGCGCGCAGCTTGCCTTTATTATTGATTTGAACTTGCGGAGACCACGGCGCCGCATCTACGCCGTTATTGTTGGTGTCGCCGCGCGCGTGCTGGTCATAGAAAAATCCCGTGCCACCACGGATGCTAGTCTTGCCATTGCCGAATACATCCCAGGCGAAGCCTAATCGTGGCGCTAGGTTAATCCAGCTTGCTGCCGTTCCTCCATAAGGCACGCCGGGATCTCCATAAAAAGTCGTTCCCGGAGGCGCCAAGGGGAATCGTTGAGAGCGAACATTGTTGTAGAAGTCGCCAACCCGGAACTTCTCGTACCGGTCGCGAACATCAATCCACGGGCCGGTCGGCTCCCAGCGCAAACCGAGGTTAACGGTCAGCCGCGATGAAACCTTCCAGTCATCCTGGGCATAAAGAGCCGGGTAGGTGGCCCGAAAATATTTATATTCGCCCGAACCTTGGATCCATTGCCCCAAGTTGCCCAGCAAGAAATCCGACATTGCGAAACCGCTGATGTTGCCATTGAAGGTCGCCGTGCCCGGCCGGAGAAACAAGTTGCGGATGTCCGCCCGCTGCTTGTCGATCGAGAAGCCGAACGACATGCTGTGGCTTCCCTTGACCCAGCTGACCCGGTCCGACATCTCAAATCCGTTCCTGGTGAACGCCGCGATGGTATTATCCCCACCGCTGAAGAAACCCGCGACATTCATTCTCTGAATAAATGGCGCCTCCGGTATTCCCTGATTCACGGTCATGCCGAGGCTCTGAAACGTTGGAACCCCCGCCGCCGGACCGCGCTGCGAAAACTGCCGTGTATAGCCAAAGTGCCAATCGTTCAATACCGTCGGACTGAAGATGTGGATCTCTCCAATGTTCGCGTTGTGTACGCGCGTTTCCGAGCCGTTGGAAAACGACACGTAATTCTTGGGATCGTAGGTCGCCGCATTGGTAAAGTTGTCGATAAAATAGCGCATCGTGAGCCGGTCGCTCTGGCTGATCTGGTGGTCCCCTCTTATGACACCCTGCGCTAAATTTTGATTAACCGGCGTTTGGTAAGTATAGGTGCCGGTCCCGGTCAAATTTGCAGGCATCAACTGCTTAACGAAAGCCAGAGACACCGGATCGAACTGGCTGGTTGGGATGATCTTACCCGGGTACGGGATGCCGTTGGCATCTTTGATGACGGCCTTGTCGCATGGCGCTCCGCAGGTGTTGAAATTTCCATTCAACTCATCCACCGTCGGCCCAATCGCATTTTTGGCGTTGTTAATATTACGTAGGCGTGTGGCTTGCCATCCCATGAAGAAGAACGTTCTGTTCTTCCCGTTGTACAGCTTGGGGATGTAAACCGGCCCGCCGGCGTAAGACCCAAATTGGTTGCGTTTCAAATAGTCCGCTTTCGTCGCGAAAAAGTCCTTGGCATTGAAGGCGCGATTGCGGACAAATTCAAAAGCCCCGCCGTGTAGGTCGTTAGTTCCCGATTTGGTTACCGCGTTCACCACCGCGCCCGCGCTATTGCCGTATGCCGCGCTGAAGCCGCTGGTCTGGATACTGAACTCCTGCAGTGCGTCCGGGAAGGGGAACTCTTGATTCAACTGGAAGTAAGAATCGGTGTTCGAGTTGCCATCCAGGCGGTAGGAAACCTGTCCCACGCCCGAGCCATTTGCCGACAGATAGAAATTGCCAGGGATGCCCTTGCCGGTCTCGGTGCTGGTAGAGATCATGACGGTGCCGGCGATCAGCGTGCTCAACTTAGCCGCATCGCGTCCATTCAGAGGAAGCTCGATGATTCGTGCCGATTCCACAACCTCAGCGAGAGTAGACGTGCTGGTGTCCACCTGCACGGTCTGGCCCGCTACTGTAACCTGCTCGGTCACCGCACCGACTTCCATCGGGATGTTAATGGTCAAACTCTGGTTGGCAAGCAAGACGACTTCGGTCTGCCGGTAAGCCCGAAAGCCCGTGCCTTCTGCCGAGACGGTGTAAGTAGTGGGACGCAGGTTCGGGAATACGAACTGGCCGTCGGCCCCAGTAACGACACTGCGAGTCTGGCCCGTTCCCGCTTCCGTCACTGTAACCGTGACGTTCGGAATCGATCCCTGGCTCTGGTCCCTCACGGAACCGACTATCTGCCCCGCCCCTTGGCCAAAGGCAAGCGGTACAAACATACACAAAACCGCCATTACAAGAATGAGTTTCTTTGCCACCCTAATCTCCCGTTTTACCTAAATTCGTTCGTGCCAAACACGCTGACACGGCGTTACGCTTCAATACATCGCGCGCCAGCAACCCGCTGCGGGCGCGAATTAGTACAAGAATGAAACATTTACTGCAGAACCGTAGCGATACTACTCACGGAAAAATAGCGCCCAACGCCAGTCTGCTTCGCGGTTCGAAGCCTCCTGCGCGAATGCACAACCTACGCTTTACCGCTTCTGAATTCAGTCTTTCCCGTAAGAGATCGCAGAGTCTTCTCGTAATCTTTTAAATCCGGATTACAGCCACCAAATTAAGTCCCCCCACCCGCGCTTCCGCGAGTGGCATCGTAGCTTTGTATCACGGGCGAGGGAAAGAGTCAATAGACGGGCGCAAAAATCACCAAAAAGGCATGATTATAATACTTAATATGCCTGAGTAGTTGAAATTAAATACATGATACGTTGCCGGACGCTCGATTCGCGCACGAAGACGCCCGCGGCGGACGCCCGGTCCATTCGTCACAACTTTCGAGGCTTTTAGTCGGTGTAGAGGTTACAAACGAAATAGGTGATCGAGCTGCCAGCGTCCGGTATTACCCAGTGGGGCGTCTTCACGGCCATGTGGTAAACGTCACCGACGACAATCTTGTGCCGATCGCCGCCCTGCACGGTCTTCTTCCCGTCCGCTCCAGTGACGATTTCCCCGCCCAGGTTAACGTTGCCCGACCCGCTTGTGAAAATGAGCACGTGAGCAAAGTTGTCGTGGCTTTCCGGGGCGGCGCCTACGTTGCGGCGCTGAACGCTGCAGTCATGGTGAGGGCCATCGTACCTGCCCAAAAAACCGGGGTTTGCCAATTTCTCCATGGTCCAGATTTCATACGGGGCAGTATTCAGCGGAGGCGGCTCCTTTTTGGCTTTCTTGGCTTCATTGCCGGTTTGGGCTGAAACCAGCAAGGCGGCGCCTAAAACCATCAAGCCCAGCACCAGCAGGCTCGCGATGATGGCTCGAATATCAATCTTGGTTTTCATAATTATTGACTCCTAAAGT
>Ga0268266_10006642_pt1 | contig 10555 bp, 6 predicted proteins | sample KBSS13metaG_FD_190356 | JGI IMG/M metagenome (GOLD analysis project Ga0268266, IMG submission 190356) | Switchgrass rhizosphere microbial communities from Kellogg Biological Station, Michigan, USA - KBS S1-3 metaG (SPAdes) (version 2) | ecosystem: Host-associated > Plants > Roots > Rhizosphere >... | reverse complement strand
GGGCTATCAGGCTGCCGAAGAGATTCGTGACCTCGTAGGCAGCCTGATAGCCCACCTTCAGGCTGTGGGCGCCCGTCACGTACGTGCCCGACGCGCGCCACACGTTATGCGACTGGTAGTTGTTTCCCAGACCGGCGAAGCCGTGGTAGATGAAGTTGGCGACCGGCACGCCGGTGCCCACCGCGCTCTGCTCAAGGACGGGAATGAACGGCGTCGTGTCCAGCGCGCCGGGCGGCGTCTGGCCGCCCCAGTTGCTGACGTACTGCGAGAAGCCCGCCTCGAGGAGGAGGCGGCTCGTCACCGGCGACGACCAGCTGGCCTGCGTGATTTTCTCGCGATCGTCCCACATGTGGGCCGCCTCGGGCGCCCACGTGCCGAACGCGCCGACGGCGACCCAGTCGTCACCGCGGCTGCGGCAGCCGCCGCTGTCCTGCGTGAACGCGCCGCCCTGGCAGTCCTTCTGGTAGTCGTAGTAGAAGCTGAACTTGTTGCGCGGCGTGGCCTGGACCGTGAACCGTGAGCCGAGGACCTTCTGGCTGTTGGCGTTTCGCTCCTGGATACCGCGATCGGCCACGTAGTTCCACTTGGTGACGTCGCCGGCGTTGGCGTTGGCATAGAAGTTCGCGATGCCGGTATACGCGCCAAGCGTCCTCGCCACGGCGTAGAACCAGATCTTGTCCTTCATGATCGGACCGCCGTAGGCAAAACTCGTATCCCAGCTCTTGAACAGCGTGGCGGGATCGGCGATGCCGTACGAGCGCAGCGTGTCGTCGAGATTGCTGCCCTGTGACCACTCGCCCGCGATGCTGCCGAAATACGTCCCGCTGAAGGTATTGCCGCCGGTCTTGGGGACCAGGTTGAATTGCGGCCCGCCGCGGTCGGTCTCGCCCAGGCCGCCCGCGATCGTGATCTGGACCTCGGCGGAGTTCGACGTGTCGTAGGCGTAGCTCGACACACCGCCCCCGTTGAACGCCGACCCCACGTTCATGCCGTCGATCTGGATGGTACCTTCGTTGCTCCGCCCGCCGCGGGAGGTGAAGAAGTTCATCGCCGGCGCGGTACCGGTGTTCGCAAGCCCCGTCGCCTGGATACCGGGCACGGTGGCGAGCAGGTTGCCGTAGCCTCGCGTCGCCGGCAGCGCCGAGACGAGGGCGTCGTCGAGGACCTTCTGCACGCGCGTGCTGTTCTGGATGTCCACGACGGGCGTCTCGCCGGTCACGGTGATCGTCTCCGCCACGGCGCCGACGCGAAGCTCGGTGTTGAGGGTGATCGTCACACCGGACTGGACGTCCACGCCGGCACGCTGAACCGTCGCGAAGCCGGTGAGCGTGTAGGTGACGGTATAGAGGCCGGGCGCCAGGTTTTCCACCCGGTACTGGCCCGACCCGTCGCTGATGGCCGTACGGGTTTTCTCGATGAGGACCGGGCTCGACGCCTCGATGGTCACGCCCGGCAGGACGGAGCCCGAGGTGTCCTTCACGGTCCCGGCAATGGATTGCGCCGCCGCCACCTGGGGCCACGCCCAGATTGCCGTGGCGAGCACGAGGCACGAGAGCCAGGTTCGCCGTACGTTCCCCGTCGATTCAGCCAAATCCCGCATCAGACTTCCTCCGTCGTTGGGTTGCCGCCCGCTGTGGCAGGGTGTAAGCGGTGGAGAATATAGCATTTCAATTAGGAAGACAGCAGGATTTCAACAAGGAATCAGCTCATATGACCGCATCCGCCTCGACCGCCGGCTTCTCGGCCCCCCGCCTCGCGTTCCGCGCGCTGCACGAGCAGGGCTGCTTCGTCATCCCGAACCCGTGGGACCCGGGGACGGCCCGCTACCTCGGACAACTCGGGTTTCGGGCGCTGGCCACGACGAGCGCCGGGTTCGCGTTCTCCCGGGGCCTGCCCGATTCGTCCCGCGCGATGCCGGTGGACGCGGTCCTCGGCCATATCGCGGACATCGTGAGCGCGACGGATCTGCCGGTCAACGCGGACTTCGAGTCCGGCTACGCGGACGATCCCGAGGGCGTCGCCGCCAACGTCCGGCGGTGTGTGGCCACGGGCGTGGCGGGGCTCTCGATCGAGGACGCGACGGGCGATCGCGCACGGCCGCTCCACGATCTGCCTCGGGCGGTCGAACGGCTCGCGGCTGCGCGTGCCGCGATTGACGAGTCAGGCACCGGCGTGCTGCTGACGGCGCGGGCCGAGTGCTTCCTCGTGGGCCACGAAGACCCGTTGCGGGAATCAATACGCCGGCTCACGGCGTACGCGGGGGCGGGCGCCGATGTCCTGTTCGCGCCGGGCATCTACCAGCGCGACGACATCAAGGCGCTCACGGACGCACTCGCGCCGAAGCCGGTCAACGTTCTCGTGGGGCGAGACATCGGGCTGAGCGTCGCCGATCTGACCGCGCTCGGCGTCCGCCGACTCAGCGTGGGCTCGGCGCTCGCCCGCGCCGCGTGGACGCGGTTCATCGAGGCCGCGAAGGACATCGCCGCGGAAGGCCGATTCACGAGCCTTGGCGGTCTGACGCCGTTTGCGGACCTGAACGGGTTCTTCAAAGGGCTGACGGACAAGAGCTGAGGGCTCCAGCCTCTACAACGCATTCAGAAAGGCCACCAGGTCCGCCTTCTCGCGGCGCGTGAGGCCGATCGCGAACCGGGTATCGTAAAAATCCACAGCGTCGTCGAGCGTCGCCGCCGATCCGTTATGGAAGTATGGCGCGCGAGCCGCGAGCGCCCGGAGGATCGGCCCCTTGAACTTGCCGATGTCGTTCCACCGGCCCGTCACCATCGCCCGCCCCGGATCTGTCGTCGTCACGGTCTCGTTCGTTGTCTTGCGCCTGAGATAGTACAGCGGCAGATCCGGCGTGCGCCGCGACGCGTCCGTGAGCCCGATGTTCAGCGGCATCGACACGGAATGATTGCCGGCGTTTGGCGTGTCGTGGCACAGGGTGCAGGTGCCGGTGAGCGCACCGGCAACCGGATCCGTCGCGTCCCGGTTCAGGCCGCCGACCTTGTCGATGACGAACGTTTTCGTGTTGAACAATTGCTCGCCCCGTGCGATCGCCCGCCGATCCGGCGACTCGTGACGGTCCCAGCTGGAGAACAACGTGAAGACGGTCGGGTTCAGACCGCCCGAGGGCGCCGGGCAGGCCCCGGGCATCACCGGGAGCATGTTCAGCGGATCGTTGATGCCGATGCAGAACGGTTGACCGGCGAGCTCCCGCGGGCCTCCGAGCGCGCCGTGCGCCTCGAGGCTTCCGGCGCCGCGGTCGTGCGTCTGCGCGGTGAACAGCCCGAGCTCGAAGTCGACGATCGCCTCAGCCTGCGCCTGCGACAGCGGCGCACCTTGCGCATGTCCGGTCGTCGCATCGCTCGCCTGGGTGACGAGATCGGCGCGAATCGCCTGCCCGCCGACCGTCTCGCGGCCGTCCCACATGACCGTGCTCAGAAAACCGAGGTTGGTGGAGGGCAGCGGCCGCCGGAACATCGACGCTTCCGACAGTGGAGCGCCGCAGGAATACGGATCGTCCACGTCGTTGATTGTGAACTCCGCGTTCGCGGGAACCGGCAGTTCGACACGAATCAATCCTTTGGCCAGCAGCAGGCTGAACGCCGAGCGTCGCTTGCCCATCGTCGAGACGTCGGCGTCTTCACAGTTCGATCCGTCGTTGGTGCGGAAGATCGGATCGCGCCCTCTGGTCTCGTCGAACCGCTCGCGAATGCGCGCGGGCGTCACCGTCCAGGCCTGATCGGGCTGGTGGCACGTGAAGCACGTCCGGCCGTTGGTGCCGAGATCCTGAAAAAACGGATTCCTTAGATCAAACGAGTCCGCCGTCGTGATGGTGCGCTGCAACCCGGTTCGATCGGCGAACGTCAGGTGGTTGTGCCTCGGTTCGTCGTCGGACTGTCCGGCCGCGGCCAGTCCACCGCCCACGATGCAGATCGTTCCGACGATACGGGATGCTCGTCGCACGGCGTCGCTCCCTGGTGTTCTAAAGAAAGTGAAAACCGCTGACGAGAACTGAACGCCAGCTGAAAGCTGGTGCGAGGCAGGAATGCTTCGTTACACGCGAGTGTCAGGCCATCCGCCGGGGCACAACGCCGTCCTTGAACGAGCCCGTTCCATACTCCTTCGACTGCCCCTTCGGGATGCTCAGCGTGGTCCACTGGCCGCCCGCGAGGTGCCGCGCGACGTACACGATTTGTCCGACGTGATACGCCAGATGCGTGACCAGTCGATTGATCGCCTCGACGACGAGAAACGGCTCGCGGCGGATGTAGACGGTCCGCGTCAGATCGTCAGGCTGGAGCGATTCGATCGACGCGAGGGCGACGGCGAACCCCGATTCCCACCATCCCAGGATCTCCTCGCGGGACGGCGCCGCGTCACCCTGGGGCGTCTCGAATTCACCGTCGCGGTCCCGATCGGGCTTTTCGCCGTCGGTCGTGAGGAAGTCGGTGAACCGGGAGCGCAGGTTGCCGCCGATGTGCTTCACGACCGTGGCGATGCTGTTCGAGCCCGGGTCGATTTGCCGCAGGAGGTCGGCGTCCGCGGCGACCTGGGCGATCGCCGCGTCGCCGAGTTTCTTGTACATGCGGAATGACCGTAGCGTATCGGCTAGAAACGCCTTGGACAGCGCGTCAGATGCGTTGGCGTCCATGATGCCGATCGTTATACACCCATCGGGGTAGAATCTTTCCGGTGCCTGGGCCTTGGTGCAGGAACCTTCAGAAAACGAGAGGACGCGGATGACCGATCGTGAGCGCATGGAAGATGTGGGGTTCATGACGTGCATGACCCTCACGCTGCTCGGAAACTATGCCCAGACCGGGCATTTTGGCGGGCCGCTGGCCTACACGCCGTTCAATGTGGTCACCCATCTGGCCGGCCCCGACAACGGCGGGGTGCGCTACGACTACCGGCGCCCCAAACATCCCTACAGCGACAAGTTCATGCTCGCGGCCGGGCACTGCGCCCCGACGTGCTACGCGCTGTGGATGATCATGGGCGAAGCGCTCGCGCGGCGATTTCAGGCGACCGGCGACCGGAAGTATTACGTCGCCCCCGACGTCGCGATGCTGTCGATCGACGCGCTGGGCTTCCGGCGCGGCGCGGGCGCGCTGACGAACCTGCTCGCCGACAACGGGCTCTCCGATCACCCGCGCTTCGCCCAGGCGAAGGGACGCGGCATCCGCGCGCTCTCCGGGCACATCGAGTCCACCGACGTCACCAACGACGTCAACGGCGGGCCCTCCGGCGTCGGCATCGCCACGGCCGCCGGCAAGGCCGCGTTCTGGGACATCGTCGGCGCCCCGATGGGCCGGCCGAAAATCGTCGCCTTCGAGGGCGAGTTCGCCATGTGCGCCGGCCACGCGCAGGAACTGAAGACGCAGGCCATCGCGCTCCAGACCGGCAAGCGCCTGCGCGTGTTCTTCTCCGACAACAACGCCGGCATCGACGATGCGCTCATCGGCGGCGTGGTGCACAGCAAGTTCGAGGGCTACAAGCTGAAGGATCAGTGGACGTCGTACGGCTGGAACGTCTTCACGATCCCCGACGGCCACGACTACGGCCAGATCCTGGACGTCCTGAAGAAGATGGAGACCTGGGACGGCAGCGATCGCCGGCCGATGATCGTCATCGGCAAGACGACGAAGGGCTACTGGCCCGCGGCCGTGGACGGAAAGATCCCCGGCGGGGCCGATCAGATCGTCAGCTACCAGAGCCACCCCTTCGCCTTCAAGATGAACACCGACTACATCGTCGCCCTCTCGCGGACGTTCGAGGCGCGATACGGCGTGAAGTTCGAGGGGATGGACAAAGGCCCCGTCACCGACACGAAGGAACGGCTGCTGCAGTTCAAGACGAACATGGACGTCGCGATGTCCGCGCTCGAACGCAACGGCCTGGGCGACTGGCTGGCGGATCGCCTCGTCGAGCTCGGGGACATGGTGAAGGACGAGTTCCCGCTCCGCATCGACGTGAAGAAGGATCCCTTCCTCGACGATCGCCTGCGCGTCGCCAACCTGCCTGAAGGCACGCAGACGCTTTCGGTGACGAACACGGGCGGCGCGAAGAAAGAGGTGAAGGTCACGCTGTTCCGGAAGGCCGGCGAGACAGCCGGGGCGCGGCGGGGGATCTCCGAGATCGTCAAGTGGCTGAATTACGTGACGGACAACCGCGCGCTGACCGTGGCCGCGGATCTATCGGAGTCCGTGAACCTCGAGCACGGGAGCCTCTGGGGCCACTACGATCCGGAAGCGAACCCGAGCGGCACGAGGCTCAAGGCCGCGATTCAGGAAGCGGGCAACGTCTCGACGGCCATCGGCCTCGTGAGCCAGAACGCGTCGGTCGATCCGGACAAGTTCGCCGGCGTGTGGGCGTTCAGCGGCACGTACGGCGCGTTTACGCCCCTCATGTATCTGCCGGCGCGCGTGTGGAGCCAGCAGAACCAGGACAGCCGCTTCCGCACGGGCGTCCTGCACATCCTGGCGGCGCACTCGGGCCCTGAAACCGCGGCCGATGCGCGCACGCACTTCGGCATCTTCTCGCCGCAGGTGTGGAAGCTGTTCCCGCGGGGGCAGGTGATCAACCTGAGCTTCTGGGACTACAACGACGTGGCGGCCGGCTACTTCGCCGCGGCCGAGATCGCGGCGCGCGACAAGAAGGTGGGCATCATCACGATCGAGGTCGCGCGGCCCGACTTCCCCGTCGCCGATCGCGCCACGTTCGCCGACACGGATCTCAAAGCGGCGGCCAAGGGGCTGTACGTGATCCGCGACTTCGCCCCGGGCAAGCCGAAGCACGGCTACGTCGTCGCGCAGGGTTCGAGCGCGACGTTCAATCTCGTGAGCATTCTGCCGAAGCTCGAGCAGGCGGGGATCAACGTGAAGGTCATCTCGGCAATCAGCGAGGAGTTGTTCGATCGCCAGCCCGAGGCCTACCAGCGGTCGGTGCTGCCGGCGGAGGCGCGCCAGGACCTGATGTTCGTCACAGGCGGAACACGCCGCATGTGGCCGCTGCGCAACGTCGGCGCGCAGGCCGACGAGTACTCGCTCACGGCGGACTGGGACGACCAGTGGCTCACCGGCGGCCTCGAACCGGACGTCATCGCCGAGGCGCACCTGGACAAGGACTCAATCTTCGCCGGGGTTCAACGCTTCGCGAAAGAACGCTCGAAGCGCCTCGACCAGCAGCGTTCCGCGCTGGCAGCGCTCGTCTAGGGCTACAAGGTTCCAGGGTTACAGGGTTCCAAGGTTCCAGAGTTACAAGGTTCAAAAGTTCTGGAGTCTGGCACCTTGCAACTTCTGAACTCTGGAACCCTGGAACCCTGGAACCCTGGAACCTTGGAACCTTGGAACCCTGTAACCATCTATCGCCATTCCGGCGCGTAGTGGCGGTTGCGCATCTGGCGCTCGACGCGCAGGCTCCAGCTGAACAGCACCACGACCTCGATCAGCGCGATCGCCGCGTAGATTGAGTACCGGACGAAGGCGCTCGGCACCGGCCAGCAGGTGTAGCCGGCGTCGATGCATCGCGCCGTCACACTGTTCAGCTCGACCGACTCTCGGACGATCAGCCCGACGCCGGCGCTGAAGATCAGGATCGTTCCGGCGAGGTTCCCCAGAATCATCTCGCCCTTCTTCCACAGAGGCTGCGCGACCAGCCAGCCGACCAGCGGCGGCGCGGTCAGCATCAGCGCGATCCAGCGCCAGCTCAATTCAGTCACCTTGTGTGCTCTCGAAGCTCATGCTGACGAGTTGAAACCAGCAAGTGTGCAAGTCGGCTCGACAATCCGTCGGCGATGTTAATACAATGCGCGCCCGCCGATTCCATCTCACCCCGGCGAGGAGGTTGCCATGCGCACATTTTTGGGCGGCATCGCGGCGAGCCTGCTGCTCGCGAGCATGATCGTATCCGGGCAGACCGGCCAGTCTGTGCCGATACTCGAAAACGAATCGTCCGATTCGTGGTTCGTCGAGCTGGCGAGTCCTCCGTCGATCGAGGGAACGGCCGCCGCCACCCTCGAACGCGAGGAAGCCGGGTTCCACGCGGCCGCCGCGGGCGCGGGCGTCCGGTACTCGCGCGGGCGCAGCTACCGCGACCTCTGGAACGGCGTCACGGTGCGCGCGACCGCCGGTGAAGTGTCGAAGCTGCGCTCGCTGCCGGGCGTGCAGGCCGTGTATCCGGTGGTCCGGATCTCGCTCCAGCAGGCCGAAGATCCGCCGGGCGCGGTCGCTGATCTCGTGACGGCAATCAAGATGACCGGCGCCGACATCGCGCAGAGCGAACTCGGGCTGTCGGGCCGCGGCGTGAAGGTCGCGGTGATCGACACGGGCATCGACTACAACCACCCGGATCTCGGCGGTTGCTTCGGCCGCGGCTGCCGCGTCGAGAAGGGTTTCGACTTCGTCGGCGACGACTTCAACTCCGACCCCGCGGACCCGGCCTACAACCCCGTGCCCGTGCCTGACAACGACCCCGACGACTGCAACGGCCACGGCACGCACGTGAGCGGCATCGTGGGGGCCAACGGCGTCGTCAAGGGCGTCGCACCCAACGTCAAGTTCCGTGCGTATCGCGTCTTCGGGTGCGAAGGCTCGACGACTTCCGACATCATGCTCGCGGCCATGGAGCGCGCGCGAACCGACGGCGCGGACGTAGTGAACATGAGCATCGGCAGCGCGCTGCAGTGGCCCCAGTACCCGACGGCGAAGGCCGCCGACAACCTCGTCAAGCACGGCGTCGTCGTCGTGGCGTCGATCGGAAACGAGGCCGCACTCGGGCTCTACGGCGCCGCCGCGCCCGGCGTCGGCAAGAGCGTCATCGGCGTCGCGTCGTTCGACAACTCGCACGCGAACCTCGTGGCGTTCACGCTGTCGCCGGACGGCGCCAAGGTCGGCTACATCGCCGCCACCGGCGCTCCGGCGGCGCCCGTCACCGGCTCGTTCCCGATGGCCAGAACGGGCACGACGGCAAGCACTGCCGACGGCTGCGCGGTCCTCCCTGCGGGAAGCCTCGCGGGCAGCGTCGCCCTGATCCGGCGTGGAACGTGCTCCTTCTACCAGAAGGCGTTCAACGCGCAGACCGCGGGCGCGGCAGGCGTCGTCCTGTACAACAACGCGCCGGGCTTCATCTCGCCGACCGTGGCGGGAACGCCGCCGATCACCGTTCCTGTCGTGAGCATCACCGCCGCGAGCGGCGCGCTGATCGACGGGCGCATCGCGGGAGGCGGCGTCACGATGACGTGGACGTCGCTCGTGACGAGCGAACCGCAGCCGACCGGCGGCCTGATCTCCAGCTTCTCGTCCTACGGCCTGCCGCCGGACCTCAGCTTCAAGCCGGACCTCGGCGCGCCCGGCGGCACGATCCGTTCGACGCTGCCGCTCGAACAAGGCGGCTACGGCAACCTGAGCGGGACGTCGATGGCGTCGCCGCACGTCGCCGGCGCCGTCGCGCTGTTGCTCGAAGCGCGGCCCGACGCCAGCCCGCTGGAGATCGAGCAGCGCCTCCAGAACTCGGCGCGGCCGGCGCTGTGGGGGGGCAACCCGGGGCTGGGCTTCCTCGACAACGTCCATCGCCAGGGCGCGGGCATGCTGCGCATCGACGACGCGGTCGAAGCCGACGCGATCATCTCCCCGAGCAGCCTCGCACTCGGCGAAATCGAGACCGGCGCCGTCACCAGGCAGCTCCACATCTCTCTCGACGATGAGGACAGCCACCGCGATCATCATCACTGGGGACACAAACACAACGGACACGGCCACGACGATGATGACCCGGTGACCTATACGCTGACCCACGAGCCGGCGCTGGCGACCGGCCCGAACACGTTCACGCCGTCGTTCCGCACCGGTTTCGCCACCGTCGCGTTCAGCGCGCCCACCGTCACCATCGGCGGCGGCCACAACCACCACGGCGACGCCGGCTCGGTCGACGTCACGATCACACCTCCCGCCGCGGATCCGGCGTCGCGGCTGTTCGGCGGGTACATCGTCTTCACGCCCGACGACGGCAGCAGCCCGCTGCGTGTTCCCTACGCGGGGTATAACGGCGACTATCAGTTGATCCAGGTAGTCACGCCGACGGCGGCCGGGTTCCCCTGGCTCGCCAGGCTCGTCGGATCGAGCCTGTTCAACCAGCCGAACGGCGCCACCTACACGCTGCAGGGCGACGACGTCCCGTATTTCCTGGTGCACCTCGATCATCAGCCGCGGACGCTGAAGCTCGAGGTCATCGATCAGTTGACGGGCGAATCAGCAGGCTTCGCCGACGTCGAGGAGTTCCTGCCGCGCAACAGCTCGGCGACGTCGTTCTTCGCGTTTATCTGGGACGGTACCGTGATGCGGCGCCCCGGCGGCAAGCTGCGGCCGGTGGCCGATGGCACCTATCGAATCGAGCTGACGGTGCTGAAGGCGCTCGGCGATCCGGAGATCCCTGCGCACACCGAGCACTGGACGTCGCCGGACGTCACGATCGATCGGCCTTAGCGCACAAAGGGTGCAAGAGGTCCAAGAGGTCCGCAGGGTCCGCAGGGTCCGCAGGGTCCAAGAGGTCAGGG
>Ga0268266_10006639_pt1 | contig 10557 bp, 8 predicted proteins | sample KBSS13metaG_FD_190356 | JGI IMG/M metagenome (GOLD analysis project Ga0268266, IMG submission 190356) | Switchgrass rhizosphere microbial communities from Kellogg Biological Station, Michigan, USA - KBS S1-3 metaG (SPAdes) (version 2) | ecosystem: Host-associated > Plants > Roots > Rhizosphere >... | reverse complement strand
GCTCCGGATCGCCGCCGCGGAAGCGCTCTTACCGGTACCGCGATGATTCGTCAGATGCCGGGTTCCGCGTTCCGCGGTGCAGGGTTCCGCGTTCGACGGTTCCGGGTGCTGGGTGCGAGTAGCGCCAGGAAACCCGGCACCCTGTCCTAGTAATGCGTGACGACGACGGTGTACGTGATCGGCGCGCTCTGGTTGCCGACGTCGTACACCATCAAGCAGTACTGCCCCGCGTTGATCGTGCCGTTGAGTTGCGGCGTGGCACCGGCAGACGTGGTGGTGAATCCCCCCGACGACAGCTGGCACGTGCCGCCCACCAGTGTGCCAACCCCGATGCCCATCGAAATCGTCGCGGGTGGACCGGCTGACGTGAGATCGACGCTGATGGCGAACCCGCTGGACGTGACGGTGAACGGCTTGGAGTCGTTCGACCCCACCTGCACCGTCCCTGAGAAATTCTCGGTGACCAGCGGCGATGATGGCGTGGTCGGTAACGTGGTGGAACTGTCGCTGGAGGAGTCGGAACAGGCGGCGGCCGACAACGCCGTGGCGACGATCAGGCACGCAATGGTCTGTCTCACGTTCACCCTATTAGAGAACGTTTATGTGTCATAACCGTGGCGAGGGTTAGACAAGAGTAACGCGTTTACGGCCCGGATTTCGTCCTGATTCACCGTGTGCCCCATGCGGGGATAGATCCGCTCGTCGACGGGGGCGCCCATCCGCCGGAACACGTCCGCCGTCTCCCGGACCCGTGCCAGCGGGATGTGGGCGTCGACATCGCTGCAACCCAGGAACACCGGTGCCCCCGCCAGCGACCCGGCGTAGTCGCGCGGGGTGCCCGGCGGTCCGATCAGTCCCCCGCTCAGGCCGACGATGGCGGCGTACGGCTGCGGGTGCCGCGCGGCAAACTCCAGCGACAGACACGCGCCCTGCGAGAAACCCAGCAAGCCAATCCGCTCGTACGGAACCTGGCGCGCGACCAGACTGTCCACGAGCGCCGCGATGACGCGGAGTCCCGACGTGATCCCGGGCTCGTTGTCCTCCAGCGGCGCCAGAAACGAGTACGGGTACCAGGTCCGGCCCGCGGCCTGCGGCGCCAGGAACGCCACGTCCGTCGTGCCGAACTCGCCGCCCAGCGCGAGGATGTCTTCCGCCGATGCGCCGCGCCCGTGCAGCATGATCATGGTCAGTCGCGCGCTCGAAGGCTCGGGCCCGAGCGTCAGCACCGGCTGGCCAAGGTGGGGGTCGGTCTCAGACAGTGGCGTCACCGGGGTGTTTTCTCCAACGCCGCCCGATTCCACCGCGCGAGCGTCGCGGCCTGATCGTACGTGCTGTCGACGAACGCCTCAATCGCGTGCTCTGGCGATTCGGACTTGCGCACGGTTTCATACGGGAGGATGAACTCGCCGAGTTCGCCGTGGTAGAACGCGCCGCGCGGCTGGACGCGAGCGGTCTTGAGTCCCGGCGGCTCCGGCACGGCGTACGCGTAGAAGGACGGCTCGAGCACCGGTCCGCTGCCGAACCAGAAACCGTGACTGATGACTTCCTGCGAGTACGCCTCGCGCATGAAGGCCGGGCCCTCCCGCGGCGGAGCCGGCCGGCCGGAAAACCTGGTGACCGCCAGATCGAACCCGCCCCAGAAGAAATGCACCGGGCTGCACTTGCCGACGAACTCGCAGCGCGAGCCTTCGAAGACGCGCCCCACTTCCGACAGGATGGTCCAGCAGCGGCGCGCGTGCACCGGATCGTAGGTGTGGTGCGCCTCGTCCTTGTCGAAGCGCACCGGCGCGGGAATCTCGACCGGCATCGGCCAGATCTTCACCGGCAATTCCATCGCCTTCATGGTGGACATCACGTCCGCGTAGAAATCGGCGACCGAACGCGGCGCGAGCGCCACGTGCTGCACGAGTCCGTCGGAGGTCCGGATCATCAGCCGATGATCGAGGAAGTCGAACTCCATCGTGAACGTACGCGTCCCGTAAGGCAGCGTGCGCGTCGACAGGCCGCGGGCCGTCAGTTGCAGCGCCACCGCCCAGGACTGATTCAGCGGCGGCGCCTGCGCTAGCGCGATCTTTCCGACAATCTGCGTCCACATGTGGAGCGTGGCGTAGGTGTCTTTCCACTCGTCATAGGGCAGCGATGGCCACTGTTCGTTTTCGGTCACCATGATCGTCACCTGGATTATGCCAGAATGACCGCATGCGCACGATGACAGCAACCTCGTCTCGATCGATTGCACTCGCGGCTGCGCTGATCGCCCTGACGATCACGATCGGAGCACAGACGCGCGACCGATCGCAGACCCCCGACAAGTTCAAGTGGAACCTGGCGGAGATCTATCCGACCGACGCCGCGTGGAAAACCGCCAAGGATGGGCTCGCCGCCGATCTGCCGAAGCTGCGACAGTTTCAAGGCAAGCTCGCGTCGTCGGCCGGCACACTCGCGGACGCGCTCGACCTTCAGGCCGGATACTCCAAGACGCTCGCGCGGCTGTACAGCTACGCCAGCCTTTTGGCAGATCAGGACACGCGCGACTCCGCGCACGAAGGCATGCGCCAGGAGATGAACCAGCTTGCCGCCGCGTTCGGCGCCGAGTCGTCGTTCATCGAGCCCGAGCTGCTGAAGGGCGGTGAAGACAAGGTCAAGACGTTCGTCTCGGGCGAGCCGCGCCTGAAGGTCTACAGCTTCTACCTGTCCGACGTATTCCGCCGGGCACCGCACACGCTGAGCGACGCTGAAGAAAAACTGCTCGCCGATGTCGGACCGCTGGCCGGCAATCCGTCCAGCCTCTACAACATTCTGTCGAACGCGGACTTCCCGTACCCGACCGTGACGTTGAGCACCGGCAAGAGCGTCAAGATCGACAACGCCGCCTACAACGAATTGCGCGCGCTGCCGAACCGCGCCGATCGCGAAAAGGTCATGTCGGCCTTCTTCAAATCGCTGGGCGCGTTCGGCCGGACGTTCGGCACGTCGATGAGCGGCGAGGTGCAGAAGGTGCAGTTCTTCACCAAGGCGCGCAAGTACCCGTCGGCGCTCGCATCACAGCTCGATGGTCCGAACATCCCGGAGTCGGTCTATACGCGCCTCGTCGATGGCGTGAACCGGAACCTGCCGGCCTTTCATCGCTACCTGCAGCTGCGCGCGCGCATGATGAAGGTCGATTCGCTGCACTATTACGACCTCTACGCACCGCTGGTCGCGTCGGTCGATCTGAAATACACGCCGGGCGAAGCGCAGAAGCTGGTCCTCGCGGCGGTGGCGCCGCTCGGAACCGACTACCAGGCCACCATCGGTCGGGCCTTCGACAGCCGATGGATCGACTTGTACCCGAACGAGGGGAAGGCGTCAGGCGCCTATTCGGACGGCAGCGTGTACGACGTGCATCCCTACATGCTGATCAACTACAACGGCCAGTACAACGATGTCAGCACGCTCGCACACGAACTTGGCCACACGATGCAGAGCTACTACTCCAACAAGACGCAGCCGTATCCGCTGTCCGGCTATCCGATCTTCGTTGCGGAGGTCGCCTCCACGTTCAACGAGTCGCTGCTGATCGACTACATGCTCGGTCAGATCAAGGACGATGACACGAGGCTGTCGCTGCTGGGGAACTACCTGGAGAACATCAAGGGCACAGTGTTCAGGCAGACGCAGTTCGCGGAATTCGAGCTGCGGATGCACGAGATGGCGCAGAAGGGCGAGGCGATCACCGGCGACGCGCTGGCGAAGCTGTACCTGGATATCACGAAGAAATACTACGGCCACGATCGCAAGATCTGCATCGTCGACGACTACGTCGCGAACGAGTGGAGCTACATTCCACACTTCTACCGCGATTTCTACGTCTTCCAGTACGCGACGTCGTTCACGGCTTCGTCGGCCCTTGCCGAAAAGGTGAAGGCGGGCGATCCAGAGGCGAAGAAGCGGTACCTCGCGTTCCTGTCCGCGGGCGGATCGAAGTATCCCGTGGATCTGCTGAAGGACGCCGGCGTCGACATGACCAGCGACGAGCCGCTCGACCTGACGATTCGAAAGATGAACCAGATCATGGACGAGATGGAAAAGATCCTGGCGAAGAAGACGCGATAACCGCGAGACACACGGAAAGAAGGAACCGCGGAGCGCGCCAAGACCGCAGAGAATGATTTTCTCAGCGGTCTCCGCGGTCTCTGCGGTTTCTTCTTGTCGTTGCCTCAGTGTGACAGGAGCGGCTGCACCAAATCCACGACGCCGCTCCAGATGATCGCGACGCCGACGCACAGGAGGATGAAGGACGACAGCCGCAGGAACACAACGGTGCCCGTGTCGCCAAGGTACGCGATCAGCCGCGACGAGAAGCGATAGCTCAGAAACACGGTCAGCGACACGATCAGGACGCCGACGAGAGCCGCGGCCACTTCGCCCAACGTCCGGGCGCCGCTGCTTGGGGCCCTCGCGCCAAGCGTGATGGCCACCGAGATCGAGCCCGGCCCCACCGTCAACGGAAACGTCAGCGGATAGAACGCGCGCCGTGCGACCTCTCGCTCCCAGGCGTCGACCGGATCAGGATTCGTCGTGCCGCTCTCGTCGTGGTTGAGGAGCCGCCACCCGTTGGCGGTGACGAGCAGTCCGCCCGCCACGCGCACGATCGGCAGCGACACGCCGAAGATGCGCAGCACGTAGGTGCCGACCAGCATCGCCGACATGAGCATCAGAAACGAATTCCGGCCGACGGCAGCGGCCAGGTTGCGGCGGGCGGCGCTCGGCAGGTCGGCCGTCATCGACAGAAAAATCGGCGCCGAGCCGAGCGGGTTCACGATTGGCAACAGTGCCGCGAGTGTGAACAGCACCGCATTTCCGTAATCAAACAATTCGCGTTGCATCTTTCGTGCGTTTCGAGCGTTCCGTGATTTTCGCGTGTTTCGTGCGTTTCGTGTGCTTTCGTGCGTTTCGTGATTGTAGTGGCTTGGCGATCCGTCCGTTTGCGTTTCCGGCCGAGGCGGCGTATCTTGCGGTTGGCCTAAGCGCTGCGCCACTCGCAGCGCGCGGGGGAACCACGCAACTGGGGCGAGTCGGCCGAGTGCCGTAGGACACTTCTGAGTCCAAGCCCGTCAGCTAACCCCGCCGGCGATTCACGGAAGCACGCCTTGCGTACCCTTCCCGTTAGAGATCGCGAATGTCTGAAGACGTTCCGTTTTCGCTCAAGCGTTTCCTCGTCGGCCAGCCGATTCCTTCCCATCTCGCACACCATGAGCGGCTGTCCAAAGTCACCGGCCTCGCCGTCCTCTCGTCGGACGCGCTGTCCTCGGTGGCGTATGCCACCGACTTCATCCTCGCGACGCTGGTGGTCGCGGGGCTGGGTGCCTTCGTCTACGCGGTCCCGATCAGCTTCGTCATCGCGGCGCTGCTGGCGATCGTCGCCTTCTCGTACCGCCAGACGATTCACGCGTATCCCACCGGCGGCGGCGCGTATATCGTCGCCAAGGAAAACATCGGCGACAACGCCGGGCTGATCGCAGCGGCATCGCTGCTGGTCGACTACACGCTGACGGTAGCGGTCAGCATTTCCGCCGGCGTGCTGGCGATCACGTCCGCCTTACCGCAGCTTCACGCCTACCGCGTGGAAATGTGTCTCGCCTTCCTGGCCATCCTGACTGTCGGCAACCTGCGCGGCATTCGCGAGTCCGGACGCATCTTTGCCGTGCCGACGTACTTCTTCGTCTTCAGCGTCGCCGTGCTGCTCGCGGCCGGGATCTACCGCTATCTCGCCGGACAGATTGTCCCCGTTGAGGTCGCATTGCCGCCGACCGAAGGGCACCAGCCGCTGACCGTGTTCCTGCTGCTGACCGCGTTTGCGAACGGCTGCACGGCGATGACGGGAGTCGAGGCCGTGTCGAACGGCGTGCCCGCATTCCATCCGCCGGAATCGAAGAACGCGTCCGCCACGTTGATCGCGATGGCCACGCTCGCCATCTTCATGTTCGTCGGCATCACCGTGCTGGCCCACGCCTACAAGGTGGTCCCTACCGCGGCCGAATCGGGGATTTCTCAGCTCGGACGAGCCATCTTCGGCGGCCCGAACATCCTCTACTACCTGCTCCAGGCCGGCACCACGCTCATCCTCGTGCTCGCCGCCAATACGGCGTATGCCGATTTCCCGCGCCTCGCCTCGATCGTCTCCCGCGACCGCTACCTGCCGCGCCAGTTCATGAACCAGGGCGATCGGCTCGCCTTCTCGAACGGGATTCTCGTGTTGTCGACGTTCGCGGCCATCCTCATCGTCGCGTTTCGCGGCGACACGCAGTCACTCCTGCCGCTGTACATGATCGGCGTCTTCGTGTCGTTCACGCTGTCGCAGGCCGGCATGGTGATTCACTGGCGCAAAACCCGTGAGGCAGGCTGGAAGACGAGCGCGTTCATCAACGGCTTCGGCGCCCTGGTCACCGGCATCGTGCTCATCATCGTGGCGGTCACCAAGACGCTCGAAGGTGCCTGGATCGTCCTGCTGCTGATTCCGTTGATCGTGATGCTCTTCAAGGCGACCCACCGCCACTACCAGCACGTCGCCTCGGAGCTCACGTTGAAGGGCTATCAGCCGCAGGCGCGCCTGCACAACACCGTCCTCATTCCGATCGGCGGGCTTCAGCGCGCGGTCGTGGAGGCGCTGCGCTACGCCGAAACGCTGTCCGACGATGTCCGCGCGATCTATGTGGACGTCAACTCCGCGCAGACCGAGCAGCTGCGCAGGGACTGGGCGGCCTGGGGCGGCCGCGTCCAGCTCGTCGTACTCCCGTCCCCGTTCCGGTCGCTCATGGAGCCACTGCTCGAGTACATCGAGCAGGCCGCTGACGAGAAAGCAAACGACTACGTGACGGTGATTCTGCCGGAGTTCGTGCCGGCGCGCTGGTGGCAGCATCTGCTGCACAACCAGACGTCGCTGCTCATCAAGGGCGCGTTGCTCTTCCGTCCGAACATCGTCGTCACCAGCGTCCCGTTCCATCTGTCGAAGTAGGACGCCGGAACACGCAGGGCTGAAGCCCTGCGCCACGGTGGGACCCGGTTTGTGGCGCAGCCCTTCAGGGCTGCGATCCAGTGCGCCCTAGTCCGCGTCCCACTGTGCGGCGACATCCAGATCGTCTCGCGACACGTCGCGCACGGTCAGGTGCCCACCGTCCGGCGCCTTGCCTTCGCTCCAGACGTAAGCCGACAGGAGCCGCTCTGCTTGCGATCGCCAGAAAGAACCGCCGGGTTCGAAGCGGCGATGCGTCAGCCTCGCGACGCGCTCTACAGCCTCGTCATCGATTGACACCGTCACCACGGATTCGGCTCCATCCGCCAGATGCCGGACACGGAACGCGTGATCTTGCGTCGCTGTATCGGTCGAGCGAAGGATCTGGAATCCGTTCATCGTCACGATCGCGATGTCGAGCTGCGTCGACATAGCCGCCGTCGCCTGACTTCGTGGCTGCACCGGCAGCTTCCCGACGACGGCAGCCGCGACGGCGCTTCGAAGCGTTTCGGGCGTCATCGGCTTCCGTACGAAATCGGTGGCCCCGAGGCGCATCGCGTCTACCGCCAGCTCGATCGACGCATACGCCGTCACCATCACGACACAGGCGGCCGGTGCACGCTTCTTGATCGCCCTGAGCGTTTCAAGCCCGTCGAGGCCGGGCATCCGTTGATCGAGCACGACGATGCGATAGTCGTGTCCGTCGCCGAAGCGGTCGATGCCGGCCTGGCCGTCCGCCGCCTCGTCTACCTGATAACCTTCGGCCTCGAGTGTCAGCCGCATCATCTGGCGAATGTGCGGCTCGTCGTCCACGATGAGCACCTTCATGAGTCTTGCCTCGTCGAAGCGAGTGGAATGGTGAAACTGAACGTCGAGCCTCGGCCCGGTTCCGACTGCACGCTCAAACGGCCGCCGTGGCTTTCGATAATCCGCCGGGAGATCGTCAGTCCGAGGCCGGCGCCGCCTCCCACCGCATGCGGCACCTGGATGAACGGCTCGAAGATCGTGGACAGGTATTCGCGCGGGATCCCTGCACCAGTGTCGGTGACGGAGACCGCCACTTGGTCGCCCCTGGCCTCCGCCGCCACGGCGATCGTTCCGCCGCCAGGCGTGGCGCGCATGGCGTTCGTGACCAGATTGCCGATGACCCGCTCGATCTGACCGCGATCGACCGCCACGTGCGGCAGGTCTGGAGGAGCGTCGACCTCGAGGCGGACGCCTTTCGCTTCGACCTGAAGCCGGAGCGGGTTGACCGCTTCGTTGAGCAGTGTCGCTGGGCGGATTGGTGCGATCTGCGGCGTCACCGCCCCCGACTCGATCTTCGACAGATCCAGGAGCTCGCGCATCAATCTGTCGAGCCGCGTCGTATCCTCGCGGCACACCTGCAGGATGTCGCGCTGACGCTCGTCGAGAGACTCGGGGGCACCCTCGAGCAGCAGGTGGATGCCCATCTGCACGCTCGTCAGCGGCGTGCGCAGTTCGTGCGATGCGGCGGCGATGAACTCGGACTTGAGTCGACTGACCTCGCTCAGGTGGGTGATGTCTTCCAACAGCGTGACAACGCCGACAAGGCGATCGTCGACATCCTTCATCGGCGTCGAGCGGATCCGGAATGCTCGACGAGCGCCGTCTACCGCCCAGGGCAACGTGGCCGCGGCGTCCTCCGATGCGGCCGGTGCCTGCGAACGGAGGACGTCGTCCACCGATTGCGCGATCCTCGAATCGCGGGTCACCGCATCAATCGGCTTCCCGATGGCGTCGGCCCTGGCGCCGAACAAGCGCTCCGCCGCCGGATTGACGCGCGTCACCCGGCCGTCAGCGTCGACGACAATCACCGGGTCGAACAGCGAATCGATCACCGCCTCGGTCGTCTGCTGCGCGACGAGCAGCTTCCCCATGTCGGATCGCCGGAGCTCGCGGAGCCGATCGGCCATCCGGTTGAAGCTGAGGGCCAGCGTACCGATCTCGTCCGCCGATCGGACCGGGACTGCCGGTGTATCGAGGTCACCGGACGCCAGTCGCACCGTGGCCGCCGTCAGCTGGCCGACCGGTCCGACAATGGACCTCGAGAGGCTGAGCTCGATCAGGACGCCCGCCGCCATCAGGACGACCGCGAGCGCAAGCGTCACGAAAAACCAGCGTCTGGCAATGTGCGCGGCCGCATCCGCCTTGAGCCGCATCGCCTCCTGATTCAGGCGCAGCAGGCGATCCGATGCGGCGCGGACATCGTTGAATTGCGGCTCGAGCGACTGGAAATAGACGGTCGTCCGGTCACCGGAGATCTGCGAGAACAGGTCGAAGCGCTTGTAATACTCGTCACGACCCTGGCGGATAGCCTCGACGACTTCCCGCTCTCCGGGTTCGGTGATGTTGGCCGCCGCCGCGGCCAGCGCGGCGTCGAACCGCCCCCGATGCTCGGCAACCTGCCTGCGCGCGCGGTCGCTCTGCCCGAGCAAGTCGAAAAGCGCCGCCGAGTCCTGCCGTTCAAGGCTTTCCTTCATGTCCTGAGCGGCGACCACTGAGTCGTAGTTTTCCGCGATGATGTGACCCGACACCGCGCTCATCTGGCTGAGCGTGCGAGCGCTCCACGCACCGAGCACGCCGAGCGCCAGGACGAAGCCCGCATATCCGAGCACCAGTTTGGTCTGGAGCCTCATCAGCGTTTACCCGCTCGACGAATCGTCGTCAGCCGCCTGATCCGGGCGGACGGGCACGATCTGCACGGTCGCGTTCCGCACATCCCGCAGGAATCGATCGACGATGGAGCCGCGCATGGCGAGATCCCAGCGCGAGCGCGCCGACTGGCCGAAGATCACGTGGGTGATGCCCTCCTGCCTGGCGAACTCGACGAGCAGGTCGGCCACGCGCGAGCCTTTGAGCTTCACGACTTTCGCGCCGAGCTGCTGCGCGAAGCGGATGTTGTCGCCCAGCGCGACGCGATCCTCAGGCTTGATGCGCCCCGGTTCCTCTTTCGGAGTCTCGACGTACACGGCGAACCAGTCGGTCGCGAGCCGGCCCGCGATCCGCGATCCGACACGCAACAGGTTCCTGGCGCTGCCGCGGGACGCCATCGCGACCATGACTTTCTCCGGGATGACCGGCCGGTCGAGGCCTTCGCGCGTCCGATATTCCTGCGCCTTGCCTGCCTGATCCGAGGCGAGCTGACGCAGGGCGAGCTCACGCAGCGCCGTCAGGTTGCCTTTGCGGAAAAAGTTGCTGAGTGCCTGTTCGATCTTGGCGGTGTCGTAGATCTTGCCTTGCCGCAATCGGCTGCGGAGGGTCTCGACCGAGACGTCCACGTTGACGACTTCGTCGGCGCGCTTGAGGACCCAATCGGGAATCGTCTCCCGCACCCGCACGCCGGTGGTCGCCGCCACCGCGTCATTCAGCGACTCGATGTGCTGGATGTTGACGGCGGTGATGACGTTGATACCGGCGTCGAGCAAGTCGAGCACGTCTTGATACCGTTTCTCGTGGGCCGATCCCGGCGCGTTCGTGTGCGCGAGCTCGTCGATGACGGCCACGTGCGGCCGCCGCTTTTTGATCGCGTCGACGTCGGTTTC
>Ga0268266_10006638_pt1 | contig 10558 bp, 8 predicted proteins | sample KBSS13metaG_FD_190356 | JGI IMG/M metagenome (GOLD analysis project Ga0268266, IMG submission 190356) | Switchgrass rhizosphere microbial communities from Kellogg Biological Station, Michigan, USA - KBS S1-3 metaG (SPAdes) (version 2) | ecosystem: Host-associated > Plants > Roots > Rhizosphere >... | reverse complement strand
CTCATGCGCCTTGAGCCAGCCCGTGTGATACGAAAGCAGCGCGTACGCGGCCGAGTGCGACTTGTTGAAGCCGTAGCCCGCGAACTTCTCCATGAGGTCGAAGATGAACGCGGCCTGTGCCTCGGGCACGTTGTTCTTGATGGCGCCGTCGACGAAGATCGACCGCTGCTTGGCCATCTCCTCGGGCTTCTTCTTGCCCATGGCTCGGCGGAGCATGTCGGCGCCGCCCAGCGTGTAGCCGGACAACACCTGCGCGATCTGCATCACCTGTTCCTGGTACAGGATCACGCCATAGGTAGGCGCGAGCACCGGCTGCAGCGAGGGATGTAGATAGTCGATGGGCGGTGCGAGCGGATCGTTGCGGCTGTGCTTGCGCTCGATGAAATCGCCGACCATGCCGGACTCGAGCGGACCGGGACGGAACAGCGCCACCAGGGCGACGATGTCTTCGAAAGTGTCCGGCTTCAGGCGCCGGATCAGGTCCTTCATGCCGCGGGATTCCAGCTGGAACACCGCGGTGGTCTGGGCCTTCTGCATGAGGTCGTAGGTGGCCTTGTCATCCATCGGCAAGGCGTTGAGGTCGAGCGGCGGTTCACCCTTCTCCGCGTGGCGCGCGTTCACGATCTTCACCGCGCGATCGATGATCGTCAGTGTACGCAAGCCGAGGAAGTCGAACTTGACCAGGCCCGCGGCTTCGACGTCGTCCTTGTCGAACTGCGTGACCACGCTGCCGCCTTCATCGTCGGCATACAGCGGCGCGAATTCCGTGAGCTTCGAAGGCGCGATGACCACGCCACCGGCATGCATGCCGGCGTTGCGCGTGAGCCCTTCGAGCGAGCGAGCGAGGTCGATGAGGTTCTTGATCTCCTCGTCTTCCTTGTAGAGCCGCTTGAGTTCGGGCTCTTTCTCGAGCGCGTCATCGAGCGTGATGCCGAGTTCGAAAGGAATGAGCTTGGCGATCTTGTCGACGTAGCCGTAACCCATGCCGAGCACGCGGCCCACGTCGCGCACCACGGCCTTCGCGGCCATGGTGCCGTAGGTGATGATCTGCGAGACGCGCTCGCGGCCATATTTCTGCGCCACGTATTCGATGACGCGGTCGCGGCCATCCATGCAGAAGTCGATGTCGAAGTCGGGCATCGACACGCGCTCGGGATTCAGGAAGCGCTCGAACAGCAGGTCGTACTTGAGCGGATCGATGTCCGTGATGCCGAGCGAATAGGCCACCAGCGAACCGGCGCCCGAGCCGCGGCCCGGGCCCACGGGCACACCGTTGGCGCGCGACCAGCGGATGAAATCGGCAACGATGAGGAAATAACCCGCGAAGCCCATCTTGCTGATGACCGCGAGTTCGCGATCCAGCCGCTGGCGGTATTCCTCGATGCGCGCGGCTTGTGTGGCGTCGAAGGCCTTTTCACGCTCCGCGAAGCCGCGCAGCGATTCCTCGCGGATATGATCTTCGACCGACACCCCTTCGGGCAGCGGATAGATAGGCAGCCGCGACTCGCCGAGCTTCAGCGGCAGCGAACAGCGTCGCGCGATCTCGACGGTGTTCTGCAGCGCTTCGGGAATGTCGGCGAACAATGCCGCCATGTCGTCGGGCGAGCGCAGGAATTGGGATTCGGTGTAGCGGCGCGGCCGCGAAGGATCGGCGAGCTGCGCGCCCTCGGCGATACACACACGCGCCTCGTGAGATTCGAAATCGCCGGGCGCGAGGAAGCGCACTTCATTGGTGGCGACCACGGGGATGCCGGTCTGCTGGCTGAGTGCGACGGTCTTCGCGACCAGGGTTTCGTCGTCGGGACGGCCCAGACGCTGGAGTTCCAGGTAGTAGCGATTGCCGAAGAGCTGCTGCCACTCGCGCGCCTGCGCCAGGGCGTCAGCGTCCTTGCCCATCAGCAGCGCCTTGCCCACGTCGCCTTCGGCAAAGCCGGAAAGCACGATCAGCCCGCGCGTGGTGTCCACGTCCAGCCAGCTACGGTCGATGAGCGGAACGCCCTTTTCCTGACCCTCGAGCCAGGCACGCGTGACCAGATTGGCCACGTTCTGGTAACCACCGGGATCCTTGCAAAGCAGCGTGAGGCGATGCGGAGAAATCCGCTCGCCCGCGCGCAAGGACACGTCCACGCCGATGATGGGTTTGACACCGCGCTTCAGCGCCTCGCGATAGAACTTCACCATCGCGAACAGGTTGTGCAGGTCGGTCACCGCCAGCGCCGGCATGCCGAGTTTCGCGGCCTGCTCCACGAGTTCCGGAATGCGCACCACGCTGTCTTGCAGCGAATATTCGGTGTGCAATCGGAGATGGACGAAGGAGGATGCGGCGCTCGACATGGCGCGCGAAGTTTAGCAATGAACGCGCGCGTAATTTCGCTTGCAAAGCGATTCAGCGACTTGGCTTTACAAGCTTCCCTGCAGCGAGAGATACCAGCCGTGTTGGCCACTCATCATCGCGATCCGGCCGAGGTCCGCGTAGGCGGCCGTGACCGAAAGATGCTTGCTCGGGAACCAGGCCGTGAACAAATCCCAGCCATCGCCTTCGCGGAAGGAACTGAGGTTGTCGGGCTTCTGCCGATACTCGGCGCCCGCCACGAAGGTATCGGTGACGAACATCGCCGCGCTGAACTCGCCGTTCAATGAGCGACTTTCCTTGCGATCGCCGCCGAATCCCAGGAGGCCCATCTGGTTGCCGCGAGTGGCGCGCACCGTCGCGTTCAACAGCCAGGTGCGGGAGAACGGACCGGCGAGATACACCTTGGTGGCCGCCACGTAGAAATCCGTGTCCGAGTCTTCGCGCGCACCCAGCAGCGCCGGCACGAACGCGAAGTCATCGTTCTTCTTGTGATGCAGGCCGATCGACACCTGCGGATACCAGCGATCCTGGTCGTACACGGCGTCGCCCAGCAGCCGGAACTTGGCTCCGAACACCTTCTGCGAAATGGACTGGCCGGGGATGATCTCGTCGAGATCGAAACGTTGCGACGCGAACGACAACTCCACGCGATCGTGGAATCCCACGGCAAGGCCGCAGGAGCGCAATTCGAATTTCTGCGGGCGCACATTCGTGCACCAGGCGCTGCCGCCTATCTGCTCATCAGTACCCAATCCCGCGATCAACGCCCAGGGAACCAGACCGCCGCCTGCGCTGCCCTCCACCTGCATGACGCCGCCCGTGGCCAGCAAACGATCGCTTCCCGCGAGCGCCGGCATCGCCGGGAGCGAGGCGAGCAGCGAGACGGTGATCGCGGCGATTGGATTCACGCGCATGACTGAATTGGGAGCCTGTTCACAATCGAAGTCCGGATGCAGGGAAATCCCTGATTTGGAGAGGAAATTGTGGAGAAAAGCGCGCGCCAATTCTGTGAAGGTGTGAGTCGTTTCAACGGCCCGGAAAGCGACTGGTTCGATAATTTCGGCCATGTCCCAGCCCACCTTCCTGTCCGCCCTCGCCTGTGTGTTTCTCGCCGGTGTCGTCCACTCACAAACGGCCGAGCCCCCGGCAAAGCCCGCGCGAGTTCCTCCGCCGGCCGTCGCGCCCGCAGGTTCCCTGTACGCCAGGTTGGGTGGCACTCCCGCCGTGACGGCCTTCGTCGACGACACCATCGAGAAGGTCGCCACGTCGCACGACACCAAGCGTTCGTTCGACAAGGTCAACCTGCAGCATGTGAAGAACATGCTCGTCGACCAGATCTGCTCGCTCACGGGCGGAGGCTGTGTCTACACCGGCGACAACATGCGCGAGGTGCACGCGGGCCACAAGATCACGAACGCGGAGTTCTACCAGCTCGTCGAGATGCTGCGCGATTCCATGCGCGATCACGACGTGCCGCTCGCGGCGCGTAACGAACTACTCGAGATCCTCGCCGCCATGAAGCGGGATGTGGTCAAGCTCTGATGCGGTTACGGATCGCGTGTCTTCTCGCCGGCGCGGGATTCGCGCTGGCGCCCGTTCGGGCGGCGGATCTCGTGGCCGAGATCCGTGATTCGCTCGGCAACCTCGTGGCCGACGCGGTGATCTACGCCGAGCCGGTCGGCGCAGCCGCACCTCCGCCGCGCTCGGACGCGCGCGCCACCATCGATCAGGTCAACAAGGAATTCGTGCCGCGCGTGAGCGTGGTGCGAGCCGGTACGCAGGTCTCCTTCCCCAACAGCGACAACATCCGGCATTCCATCTACTCGTTCTCTCCCGCCAAGACCTTCACCACCAAGTTGTATTCGGGACGCGAAGCGGCGCCGATCCTTTTCGACAAGACCGGGCTGGTCGTGCTCGGCTGCAACATCCACGACAAGATGGTGGCGTGGGTGCTGATCGTCGACACGCCCTGGTACGCCAGCTCCGGCACCGATGGCCTGGCAACGATTCGCGGAATCCCCGCCGGTGAATACCGCGTGACTGCCACCGCGCCTTCGGTGGGCCTCAAGGGATACAGCGTGCCGCTGAAACTGGATGCCGCCGCCGCACGGCAGACTTTCGTTCTCGAGGCCGGCTCCTGATGCGCATCCAGCGCCTCCAGACCCGGATCATCGTCTTCTTCGTCGCGCTACTCACGCTGGTGCAGGTGGCCGCGTTCGTGTTCGTGAATGCCGCGAACTCCAAGAATGCGCGCAGCAAGGTGGAAGAAGAACTGCACGTCGGTCAGCGCGTCTTCGCGCGGCTGCTCGAACAGAACGCCGACAAACTCAAGCAGTCGGCGCGTGTGCTCGCCGCGGACTTCGCCTTCCGCGAGGCCATCGCCACGCATGACGGCGGCACCATCGCCTCCGTGCTGTCGAACCACGGCGAGCGCATCGGCGCCGACGCCATGCTGTTCGTGGATCTCGAAGGCAAGGTGGTCTCGGACACACTGCGGCCGGATGCCGTCGCGGACGGAAAACCCCGCGCCTTCGAATATCCGGCGCTGCTCACGCCCTCGCGCGATGCTGCCAGCGCCAGCATGGAAGTGCTGGATGGCCGGGCCTTCCAGCTCGTGGCCGTTCCGGTGCTGGCGCCGCTGCCCATCGGCTGGGTAGTCATGGGATTCGCGGTGGACGACGCCGTGGCGAAAGATCTGCGCCAGCTCACCGAACTCGAGGTCTCTTTCGCGCTGCATCAGCCCAGTCATCGCGAACCCTGGAGCGTGCTCGCTTCCACGCTCGATACGGGTCAACAGCGGTCGCTGCTGACGCATCTGCCCGCCGACCCCGCAGCCTCCGCGCGGCTCGACATGGACATCGCCGGCGCGGAGCACCAGGCGCTGGTGATCCCGCTCGACGACAACGGCAGCGCGAGAATCGTCGCGGTGCTGCATCGTTCGCTGGCCGGCGCGCTCGCGGCCTTCGAGCGGCTGCGATTCACCTTGATCGTGCTGGCGCTGCTGAGCCTTGCGTTGTCGATCGTCGGCAGCGTGGCCGTGGCGCGCAACATCACGCGACCGCTGGAGTCGCTCGCCGTATCCGCGGCACGCATCGAACAAGGCGACTACTCGGCCCCCGTGGCCGTGCAGCGCGCGGACGAGATCGGCGTGCTCGCGTCCAGTCTCAATCACATGCGCAGCGGTATCGCCGACCGCGAGAAACACATCCTCAAGCTGGCCTACGATGACCCGCTCACCAACCTCGCGAACCGCTCGCGATTCGCGAACGAACTCGAGGCGGCCATCACGCAGGCTACACGCGGCGACGGTCGCCTCAGCATGCTCATGATGGATCTGGACCGCTTCAAGTACGTCAACGACACGCTGGGCCACAGCGTGGGCGATCACGTGTTGCGCGAAGTCAGTGCCCGCCTCGAGTCCACCGTCAAACAGGCGGAGTGCATCGCGCGGCTCGGCGGTGACGAGTTCGCGATACTGGTTCGGCACTCCGATGGCGACCTCGCCGATCTGGCGCGCGCCATCATCAAGTCGCTCGAGCAACCCATCCTGTTCGAGGGTCAGCCGCTCGACGTGGGCACCAGCATCGGTATCGCGCATTTTCCCGAGCACGGCCGCGACGCGCAGACGCTGGTCCGCAACGCGGACATCGCCATGTACGCGGCCAAGCGCGACAAGACGGGCTTCGCCACCTACGATCCGCACTACGACACCAGCCAGCAGGAACATCTCTCGCTGCTGGGCGAACTGCGCCGCGCCGTCGAACACAACGAGCTGCGCTTGTACTACCAGCCGAAGGTGTCGCTGCACACCTCCAACATCAGCGCCGTCGAGGCGCTTATTCGCTGGGAACATCCGCAGCGCGGACTGGTGCCGCCGGTACAGTTCATTCCGTTCGCGGAACACACGGGCTACATCAAACTACTGACCCGCTGGGTGCTGCAGGAAGCCGTGCGCCAGTGCGGCGAGTGGCTGCGCGATGGACTGCGCCTGCAGGTGTCGGTCAACATCTCGGCGCGCGATCTCATGAACCGCGAACTTCCTGATCAGGTCAGCGCCCTGCTCTCCGAGCACCAGGTACCGGCGGCGCTGCTGTGCCTGGAGATCACGGAGAGCGGCTTCATGGAAGATCCGGCCCACGCACAGAAGGTGCTGGACCGGCTGTTCGACCTGGGCGTGAAACTCTCGATCGACGACTACGGCACGGGATATTCGTCGTTGTCGTACATCATGCGTCTGCCGGTGCAGGAGCTGAAGATAGACCGCTCGTTCATCCAGCGCATGGCCACGGATGAGGAACTCTCCACCATCGTGCGCTCCACCATCGACCTCGGACACAACCTGGGACTGAAGGTGGTGGCCGAAGGTGTGGAAGACCAGGCTGCGTGGAACCTGCTGCGTTCGCTGGGTTGCGACGATGCGCAAGGTTATTTCATGAGCAAACCGCTGGATGCGCGGATGCTCGCGATGTGGATTCGCGCCAACGATGGATTGTTCACGGGCAAGGCAGGCAAACAGGCAACCGGCTAGCCGAAACAAGCCGGCGGAAAGAAGTTAGACGGCCAGAGGCTCTGCTGTCAGATCCACGGGATCCGGTCGATCCACGCGATCGGGCAGGTCCACGAGAACGGATCGCGGCACACGCACGGGCGCGAAACTGCGCCGATGCAGCGGACTCGGACCCAGCGACTGGATCGCGGCCACGTGACTGGGCGTGGGATATCCCTTGTGCCCCGACAGCGAGAATCCGGGATAGCGGCCATCGAGCTCGCACATCAAGGCGTCACGCGTGGTCTTGGCCAGTATGGAAGCCGCACTGATGGCCGGCACGCTGGCATCGCCTTTCACCACGGCCTCGTAGCGGCAATCGAAACCCAGTCCATCGGGACAGGGGCAGCGATTGCCGTCGACGAGCACTTCCTGCGGCGCTACCGCGAGTCCCATCAATGCGCGGCGCATGGCGAGCATGGTGGCCTGCAGGATGTTGATGCTGTCTATCTCCTCGGCGTCGGCCCAGGCGACGGCGAAACACAACGCGCGTTCGCGCACCAGCTTCGCCAGCCGTACGCGCTCTTCGTGTTCCAGCGCCTTGGAATCGGCGAGTCCGCGTATCGGCCGCGCAGGATTGAGGATGACTGCCGCCGCGACGACCGGCCCGGCCAGGGGTCCACGCCCTGCTTCATCCACGCCCGCCACCCGCAGGCGCACGCGGATCTTCGTGCCCGGCCTGCTCATGGCCGCGCCACGCGGGCCGTGAGCAGTTCGGCCACTTCGTTGGCGGCGCGTTCTGCGCCATCACAACGAAGCCGGGAATGCAGCGCGGCGAACTCCGCCTGCAGGCGCGCCACGTCTTCCGGATGCTCGATCCAGCGCGCGAGCGCGCTCGAAAGATTGGCGGGGCTTGCGGCTTCCTGGAAGAACTCCGGCACGAGCTCCTTGCCCGCGAGCAGGTTGGGCTGCGAGAAGTGCTGCAGCTTGACCAGTTTGAGATTGCGCAGCAGGAACGCGGTGATGCCACCGAGCCGGTAGGCCACCACCATCGGGCGCTTGCTGAGCGCCGTCTCGAGCGTCGCCGTGCCCGACGCCACCAGGACCACGTCGGCAGCAGCCAGTACGCGCCGCGCCTGTCCGTCGAGGAAACGCACCTTGGCCGTGGGCGCCAGCGCGGCGCAACGCGCGGCGAAGGCATCGCGGAGCTGCGGAGTGACCATCGGCGCCAGCGTGACGAGGCCGGGATATCGCTGCGCGAGTAGTTCGGCCGCGCCCGCGAAGCAGTCGGCGAGTTTCTCCACCTCGCCACGGCGACTGCCGGGCAGCACGGCAAGAACCCGTGCGGCCGCATCGATGCCGAGTTCCGCGCGCGCGCCGGCCCGATCGATCTCCATCGGCACCTGGTCGGCGAGCGGATGCCCGACGAAAGCCGCGCGTACGCCATGCTCGCGATAGAAATCGGGCTCGAACGGGAACAGGCACAGCACCAGGTCCACGGATTCGCCGATGGTGCGCACACGCCCCTGGCGCCAGGCCCAGACCTGTGGACTCACGTATTGCACGGTAGTCAGGCCGGCGCGCTTGAGCTGCCGCGCGAGTCCGAGATTGAATTCCTTGTAGTCCACGCCGATGAACACATCGGGCGCCCATTCGATGAGGCGCCGCCGCAGTTTGGCGCGAAGGCTGAACAGCCTGGGCAGATGGGCGATGACTTCGGTCAGGCCCATGACCGAGAGCGACTCGATGTCGTGCCAGGCTTCACAGCCGGCAGCGCGCATCGCAGGACCCGCCACCCCGGCGAACTCCGCCTGCGGAAACCTCTTCTTCAGGCCTTCGATGAGCGCGGCGCCGAGCGTATCCCCGGAAGTCTCGCCGGCCACCAGTGCGATGCGCACCGCGCGAGCCTTTCCGTCAGCGCACGAGGCTGCGCGTCGAGGCAGCGATGAAGTCGATCATCGGCTGGATCTCCGGCTGCGTCTCGGCCATCACCTTGAGCTCGGCCACGGCGTCCTCGAGCTTCTTGTCGGAGCGGTAGAGCACTCGATAGGCATTCTTGAGATTGCGGATCTGCTCGGGCGTGAAGCCGCGACGCTTCAGGCCTTCGGAGTTGATCGAGTGGGGCACGGCCGGCGTGCCCACCGCCATGACGTACGGCGGCACGTCGCGCGTGACCGCGGCGTTGTTGCCGATGAAGGCATGGGCGCCCACCTTGGTGAACTGATGCGTGCCGGAGTAACCGCCCATGATCACCCAGTCGCCGAGTTCGACGTGGCCCGCGAGCGTGGCGTAGTTGGCCATGACGATCTTGCTGCCCACGCGGCAGTCATGCGCCACGTGCGTGAAGGCCATGAACAGGTTGTCGCTGCCGATGATGGTGACGCCGCCACCGCCCACGGTGCCGCGATTCATGGTGGTGAATTCGCGGAACACGTTGCGGTCGCCGATCTCGAGCCGCGTGGGCTCGCCCTTGTACTTGAGATCCTGCGGCGCATCGCCGATCGACGAGAACTGGAAGATCTTGTTGCCTTCACCGATGGTGGTAGGCCCCTTGATCACCGCATGCGGGCCTATCCACGTGCCCTTGCCTATCTTCACGCCGTCTTCGATGACGCTGTAGGGCCCCACGGTCACGCCTTCGGCGAGTTCCGCCTTGGGAGATACGATCGCGCGTGGGTCGATGCTCACGCCTGCGGTGCCTTCGCTGATTTGTTGGTCTCGGGCGCGACCATCATCTCGGCCGACGCCACTTCCTTGTCGCCCACGTAGGCGATGGTGTCGAACTTCCAGATGCCCTTGAAGGCGCGCTCGAACGTGGCCGTGAGAATGAGCTGATCGCCAGGCTCGACGGGCTTGCGGAAGCGAGCCTTGTCGATGCCCACGAAGAAGAAACGCGTGGACTCATCGGGCACGACATCGGCGGTGATGAACGCCAGGATGCCCGCGGCCTGCGCCAACGCCTCGAGGATCAGCACGCCCGGCATCACGGGCCGGTGCGGGAAGTGGCCAGAGAAGAATTCCTCGTTCGTGGTGACGTTCTTGATCGCCTTGATGCGCTCGCCCTTCACGCACTCCAGCACGCGGTCCACGAGCAGGAACGGGTAGCGATGCGGCAGCAGGCGGCGAACGCCCATGATGTCGAGCGAAATCGACTCGGTCATTTAGTTAGTCCTCGGAAGAAATTTTCGAGAGGCCCACGTGTTTCTCCACGTCGCGGAGCCGCTTGGCCATCGAATCCAGCCGCTTGATGCGCGCGACGATCCGTCTCCATGCGGAAGCTTCCTCACTCGGCAGGGCCGAAGAATACACGCCTGGCTTGTCGATGGAATGCGAGATGAACGAAGTCCCCAGCACGACCACATCGTCGCAGAGCGTGATGTGCCCGGTGAGCCCCACGCGGCCGCCCAGGATGCAGCGCTTGCCGATCGTGCTGCTTCCGGCGATGGCGCTCTGCGCCGCGATGGCCGAGTGCGCGCCGATGCGGCAGTTGTGCGCGATCATGATGAGGTTGTCGATCTTGACGCCCTCTTCGATCACGGTGTCCTCGATGGCGCCACGGTCGATGGTGGTGTTCGCGCCGATCTCGACGTCATCGCCCACGGTCACGGCGCCGATCTGCGGCACCTTGATCCAGTGACCCTTGTCGTTCGCATAACCGAAGCCGTCGCTGCCGATCACCGCGCCGGGCTGCACGATGCATCGGGCACCGAGCTTCACGC
>Ga0268266_10006635_pt1 | contig 10559 bp, 11 predicted proteins | sample KBSS13metaG_FD_190356 | JGI IMG/M metagenome (GOLD analysis project Ga0268266, IMG submission 190356) | Switchgrass rhizosphere microbial communities from Kellogg Biological Station, Michigan, USA - KBS S1-3 metaG (SPAdes) (version 2) | ecosystem: Host-associated > Plants > Roots > Rhizosphere... | reverse complement strand
TTTTGCCGGGTCATCCCTTCCAGCTTGCGCACCTCCTGTTTGTGCAGCAGCAGCTTTCGGGTTCGTAATGAATCGTGATTCATTGTGTTGCCGTGCGAGAACGGCCCGATATGTGCATTCAGAAGAAAGCACTCGCCGTCTTTTAAGAGGCCGTAGGAGTCTTTTAGATTGGCTTTGCCCTCCCGAATGGACTTCACCTCGGTTCCCCTCAGAGCAACACCGGCCTCAAATCGGTCTGTCAGAAAGTAGTTATGGCTGGCTGCCCGGTTGAACGCTGCATCGCGCTGCCCCGCAGCCACTGGATCGCGATCCTTCGGCTTTGCCGTAACTGCCTTGGCCTGATAGGCCGTCGTCGGATTGGAAAGGGACCGAGGCATGAATCTTTTACTTTAACATGAGTAAAGATTACGTCTCACCCGATAGCCTCAATCCCGTCTAAGCCCATAGAACGCTAACCTGCTAACTTTCCATTTGAAAATCCCCGCGATGCGAGCGGTCAGGGAAAGCGATGGCAGCCCCTAACCGCAAGAATTACAAGGAACCGTAGTCCCGAATGCTATACTCAGCCGAGCGCAACAGCCTGGAAGGTAGTGCCCCGACAGGCGGCGTCCTCCCTTGCAAAAACGCTGGAGCAGGCGTGCAGCCTTTCAGACGCCTCACTCTTTTCTGTGTAAAGGACGCACAAGAACGCAGCATGAGTCGCGGGAAGACCTTATCTTTTTCCATTCCTCTGTTCAGGACCGCCCCGCACACCTTCCGGGTGCTTGTTGGACTTCTGTTTGTCGTTGCGGTCTTAGCAGGGGTACCTGCCACTGCACAGTCGGCCAAGACTTGGGACAAGAGAGGACAGGACGCAGAGCTTCGGCACGACTACGACGCAGCCTATGACGCCTACCGTCAGGCGACTCTTAGCAAGCCCAAGGACCTGCGCTACAGAGCTCATTTTGAGCTCATGCGTTTCCAGGCAGCGGTAAGCCATGTGGATCGCGGACGCGTTTTGCGTCAGAGCGGTGATTTGCAGGCCGCGTTCAATGAATTTTCACGGGCCATCGCGATCGACGGCGGCAATCAGACTGCGCAACAGGAGCTGGATCGAGTCACCCGCGAACTCGCGGCGCAGGCCTCTGCTGCAGCTCCGCCTCCTGGCCAGCAGATCGGCATCGATGATCTTGCTTCCCTCAGTGGCGTTGCCAGTCCGATTGACCTTAAGCCGGTTTCAAATGATCCAATTACCCTCCATGCCGTAGAGGATGTAAAGAATATCTATCAGGCCATCGGCAAGCTCGCCGGCCTTAATGTCATCTTCGATCCCGATTACACCTCCAAGCGCATTCCGGTCGATCTCACGAATGTATCCCTGGCGGACGCTCTGCGTATCGTAGGTGCTGTCTCCGGGACGTTCTACAAGCCCGTTACCGCGAATACGATCTTCGTGGCGCAGAACAATCGCACCAAGCGGACTGATCTCGACGAACTCGCTGTCCAGACCTTTTACCTGACGAACGCCAGCCAGCAGTCCGACGCCAATGAAGTTCTGACCGCGCTGCGCAACGTTCTGGATCCCAGCTCGAAGATCACGCTTGTTCCCAGCCAGAATGCCATTATCCTGCGAGCGACACCGGACCAGCTTCTGCTTGCCCACAAGCTCATCAACGATGTGGATCGGGCTCGTCCCGAGGTGGCTGTCGATGTCGCGATTCTCCAGGTAAATCGAGACAAGCTGCGCAAGCTGGGCATTACGCTGCCTCAATCCATCACCATCACGCCGCAGGCCAACCCCAATACCACAACGAGCACATCTTCCGGCACCGGCACAACAACGACAAATCCCTTTACCCTGAATACGCTGGCTAACATCAATGCCAATAACTTTGGGGTCACCATTCCTGCAGGCACACTCGATGCCCTTTTGACGGATAGTGATACCCGGATCCTGCAGAATCCGCGCATCCGCGCCACGGATGGCCAGCGCGCCAATCTCAAGATCGGGTCCAGGATTCCGGTCGCAACCGGATCCTATAACGCTGGTGTAGCGACCGGAGTTGCCAGTATCGGCGTTCAGACCCAGTTCACTTATTTGGATGTCGGTGTGCAAATCGACATGACTCCCACAATTCACTTCGATCGCGAGGTGACTCTGAAGATGAAGATGGAGGTCTCCTCACAGCAAAGTGTGGTTACCATCTCCGGTGTTGCAGAGCCGGTCATCGGTCAGAATGTTGTGGAGCAGGTTATTCAGCTCAAAGAAGGGGAGCCCAGCATTCTTGCAGGCCTGGTCTCCAAGGAAGAAGATCGCGGTCTAAACGGAACCCCCGGCCTCAGCGAGATCCCGTTTTTCAAATACTTCTTCGCCTCCAACTCGCGCGAGACGAAGGAAAACGAGATCATCTTTCTCCTGATCCCGCATATCGTTCGCGAATCCGTCCTTACGCGGCTCAATACGCGGGCCATCGATACAGGTACCAGCACGTCCTTCCAGCTCCGTCAGGATCCTTCTTTGACCGGGCAGGACGAAGATGTACTCCCGGGCCGACCCAGGGCGGTTGGTCAACCTACAACAGCCGCAAATGCCGCATCCGCAGCCGCGCAACAAATGATGCAGCAGGCACAGCCTCCAACGCCGCCTCCTCCTGGGACGACTACGCCCCCGACAGCTACGCCGAATCCTGCGACCGCGCCTCAGGCTTCGGCAGGTCCTCCGATCAGCTTGTCGGTTGCCCCGCCTGCGGGGAACCAGGCGGTAGGAAGCACCTTCCAGGTCACCGTCAATGCTGCGGACGCTCGCGACCTCTTTGCCGTACCCTTGCAACTTCAGTTCAACCCGGCGGTGCTGCAACTGGTCAACGTCGATGCCGGAACTTTGTTGGCGCGTGACGGTCAGGCGGTTTCGATCGTCCATAGAGATGAGGGCAATGGCCTGGTGACGATCTCCACGTCGCGGCCGCCGAATGTTCAGGGCGTCAGCGGGCAGGGAAGTGTCGCCACATTGACCTTCAAGGCGATCGCCGCAGGAGATTCGAATCTCGCTCTCGTGAAGGTTGGTGCGCGCAGCAGTACTCAGGCCACCCTTCCGGCGGTCGGCTCTCAATCCCTGGTACATGTGAAGTGATTGTCAGCATCAATCCGGCAATGCAAGGGGTCTTCTTCCCTAAGGGACCAGGCTTACGAGCCTGCCGTCCCTTAAGGAAGAATAAGGCTGTCTCTCATCCCGAGGCTGGCCTTACGCTCGTCGAGCTTATTATCGTCGTCGCGATTATCTCGATTCTGGCTAGCGCGGCTATCCCGATCGCTCGCTTCCAGGTTCGCCGGGAAAAAGAGCGCGAGCTGCGGAGAGATCTTTGGGAGATGCGAGCAGCTATCGACCGCTACAAGGATGCCGCCGATAAGGGGGCTTTCCAGATCAAAGCAGATTCTATGGGATATCCTCCCGATCTTAAGACCATGGTGGATGGGGTCGATGTTCAGGGTAAAAAAGTTCGATTTCTTCGCCGCATTCCCGTCGATCCTATGACTGGAAACGCCGAGTGGGGTCTCCGTTCAAACCAGGACGACCCCGAATCCGACTCCTTCGGCGGACAGAACGTCTTTGATGTTCACTCGAAGAGCGATGGAACCGGCATGGACGGTACAAAATATTCGACATGGTAGGGTTCACTCCAAAACGCGCTGGAACAAAGCTCAATGAAGGGTTCACCCTGATTGAGCTGATGATCGTAATGGTCATCATCGGCTTGCTGGCTGCGATTGCTGTTCCCATGTACGTCCAGAGTGTTCGCCACGCTAAAGAGGCGGTCCTCAAAGAGGATCTCCGCACCCTGCGTTCAGCCATCGATGCCTATACGGTCGACAAGCAGAAAGCTCCCCAAAGCCTGGATGATCTCGTCCAGGCTGGCTACATCAAGGCTATGCCCAAGGACCCGTTCACCAATCGGACCGATACCTGGATTCCAGCTCAGGACGACACGCTTCAGACTGTTGATCAGACCGAGGCAGGCATCAACGACGTCCACTCCGGAGCCCAGGACGTCGCCTCGGATGGCACGTCTTATTCCAGCTGGTAGCGAAAAGGCTTCATGGGAAGAGAAATACCATCCACTTGTGTATATTTTTTCCTCTACGCAACCTTTTTCACTGTTTAGCCGGGAAATTCAACCCCTACTCGTTTGGACATTCGCTTGCTTCTTTCCTTTGTGTCTCCGCCTGGTGCGGAACTCGAAAGGATTTTGTTTCAATGATGCGCTTATCTCGTCTGGCAGTTGCTTTCGTCCTTGTATGTCTCTCTGGAGTTGTAGCCAAGGCTGACACCATCTTCACCGGTTCACAAACTGGCTTATGCTGCTTCAATGTCGATCTCCATCAGGTCGACTCAAACAATATGCAGGTAACCGTCTCGCTCACCACGGGAGCTCAGTATTTCGTCGCTACCGGATCAGGAAACCATCCTGGTTTCGCCTTCAATCTGGCGGGGGATCCCACCGTCTCCGTTACTTCCATCAGCGGTCCCTGGGCTCTTTCCGATGTGCATCTCTCATCGGTCGCTACCAATGGACCTAGCCTTGGAACCTTTGATTACTTCATCGATAATCCCGGTCCCGGGGCCAGCAAGCACAATGACGGCCCTCTCGTCTTCAATATCTTTGATAGCACTGGAATCTCCTATAGCGACTTCATTGCCAACGCTAGTGGCTACTACTTCGCCGCTGACATCATGAACGCCGCCGGTCAGACTGGCATGTCGGGAATCAACACGCCGGGGTCGCCGTCGACTCCCGCGGTTCCAGAGCCTTCTTCCATCGCTCTTCTTGGAACTGGAATGCTTACGGCCGCAGGATTCGTCCGCCGAAAACTATCAAAGGTCTAAACTTAGAAGCGATCACTCGATCGATGTCAAAGACCCCTCGAATGGGGTCTTTTACTTTTGGTTAGGTATTTGGGTATGTGCTTGTTCCTTGCCATGGCGTGCGTCGGTAGAGGAGACCAGTCAACGAGCAACATGGCTGTCAAGTCTTTGGCCCGTAAATCTCACAGGAACCAAAGCACATAGAAGTGCCGATTAGTTATCTCGGTATTGCTAAAATTGAAGTTATAGAAGAAAGTCCATAAAATTCAATGGTTCGAGTAAAAGTCTTTTTGTTGGAATACTTTATATGTAAGTCATTTGTTTCTTGTACTTTACCAGGTTGGTATCCCCCTAACTATTTATCTATGAAGACTTTAGCCTAATGGATAGGGAGGGGTGCCCAGAGCAGAGAGAGTACTGAAAGTCGCATTGCGCGAGTTTGTCGTACTATTTGTCACACCGTAACTTTCAGGCGCATACTACGTCTTAAGAATGCGGAGTTGCGTCTTCGCTCTGACATCTGGAGCAGCTCCTCCTAGGAGACACATATGCGTCCTGTAACGCACCTTGGTCTGGCCGCCATCCTCGCTTTTTCCATCGTCTCCTACGCGCAGACCACGACGCAGACTCCCACCTCGTCGCCGCCGCCGCCTCCTGGCAGCTCCAAGCCGGTTCCCGGAGCACCTACGGCTACACCAGAGGAGCAGAAGGCCGCGAAGGAGGAAGTCAGCAAGAAAGCCGACTCGCTGCCATCGCCTGGCGAAGCTCTGGATCCGCACATCAAGGCAGGAAGTGAAGACGACGTAAACGCCATCGGAACTCGCAATATCGGCGGTCGCGGCCTTGGGAACTGGTACTCGACTGACTGGGAGATCCGCACCGGCAAAGGCTACTCCATGGAGATCGAAAGATCGGCTCACATGGTCACCGATCCGGTCATCAACGAGTACATCAACCGCGTTGGACAGAACATCGTCAAGAACTCCGACTGCAAGGTTCCTTTCACCATCAAGGTGATCGATTCCGATGAGATCAACGCGATGGCTCTTCCCGGAGGCTTCTTTTATGTGAACTCCGGTCTCATCCTCGCCGCGGATGAAGAGGCAGAGCTCGCAGGTGTCATGGCGCATGAGACTGCCCATGTCTGTGCCCACCACGCTGCCCGTCAGATGACCAAGATGAATATGGCACAGATCGGCTCCATTCCTCTGATCATCTTCACATCAGGAAGCTGGACCGGCTATGGCATCTATCAGGCGACTCAGCTTGCGCTTCCCATCGCCTTCCTCAAATTCTCGCGTGTCGACGAGTCGGAAGCTGACTGGCTCGGTCTGCAGTACATGTACAAGGCTGGATACGATCCACAGGCCTTTATCCAGTTCTTTGAAAAAATTGCTGCTCTTGAGAAGCATAAGCCGGGAACGTTGTCGAAGGTCTTCTCCGATCACCCTCAGACGCCGGACCGCATAGGCCGCTCAGAAGATGAGATTGCAACAATTATGCCGGCGCGTCCTGACTATATGGTCTCCACGTCGGAGTTCGATGACGTCAAAGCGCGTCTTGCGCGTCTGGAGAACAAGCGCAAGCTTAACGATAAGAAGGACGGCAACCGTCCAACGCTGCGTAGGGTAGGTGGAGGAAGCAACGATCCCTCCAATCCTAACAATCCGAATCCTTCGAACACGGACGATCGGCCGACGCTGGGACGCCGCGATTAGCGAAAAAACGAAGCTACTGAAGTCAGCCGCCCCTCTAAGGGCGGCTTCTTCTTTTAGTCTCAGAGGGAAATTAGGAAAGTGCTTCGCCTTCGCTAGGCGAGGAATTTAGACAAGATCAATTTCGAAAGGGAATATATGGTGCGCCCGGAGTGATTCGAACACCCGACCTACTGGTTCGTAGCCAGTTGCTCTATCCAGCTGAGCTACGGGCGCACATTGCTTCGAATGCAACCTTCTTAAGATAACGGATTTCATGCTGAACAGCAACTTATGAGCTGGAGTCCGCAGAAGAAGACTGAGATCTTGGAACTTGTTTCTGAGACCGTTGGCGCGCACTCGTGATCTCGTCGTAATGTTTTTCGGCCCAGATCCAGACGCCGCAGAATGCTTCCCCGAGGCTGCGTCCAAGCGGTGTGAGACTGTATTCCACTCGTGGTGGAATCACGGGATGAATCGTTCGGATTACAAGTCCATCACTTTCCATCTGACGAACCGTCTTCGTCAGCATCTTTTGGCTGATCTCTCCGACGAGTTCTCCCAGTCTTGTGAAACGAACTGTGCCGTGTTCTTCCAGAACTTCGAGCACCAGCATGGTCCATTTGTCGGCCACACGCTCAATGATCTCGCGAACCAATGCCTCCACTCGCGGGTCCACCTCTTTTGGAGGTGTGTGGTGTTCCGTTCGGGAGACCGAAGAACGATCTGTTTGCAAGGGTGCTTTATTCATACGGTTTCATGATACTTTCCGTTGGGTAAGTATAGATGTTTTAGGTGCCTACTTCCTTTTTGAAAGTGATCTCCCTATAGTACGTGATGAGGAGAGGCAAATGGACATTTCAGGCAACACAATTCTGATAACCGGCGGTGGCTCCGGCATCGGTCGCGCCTTAGCCGAGGCTTTTCAGAAATTGGGGAATCAGGTGATCATCGCAGGTCGGCGCAAACAGATTCTTGATGAGACTGCAGCTGCGAATCCGGGAATGAAGTCGGCGGTGTTGGATATCGAGAGCTCTGAGAGTATTCGAGCCTTCGCCGAAACCATCGGGAAAGACTATCCCTCCCTGAATGTCGTCATTCACAACGCCGGAATCATGAGACCGGAAAGTCTGCTCGATGAGGCGAATGATTTCAGCACAGTCGACGCGACGCTGACGACAAACCTGCTAGGCCCTATTCGTCTGACGGCGGCACTATTGCCTTTGTTGATGAAACAGCCAAAGGCGACGATTATGACGGTCTCCTCGGGGCTGGCATTCATTCCGCTGGCGTTGACACCGACGTATTGCGCCACAAAAGCAGCGATCCATTCCTACAGTCAATCGCTGCGTTATCAGTTGAGGTCCACCAACATTGGAGTGATCGAACTGGTGCCGCCTTACGTTCAGACGGAGCTGATGGGGAGCGCTCAGGCCAGCGATCCGCGGGCTATGCCGCTCAAGGAGTTTATTGAGGAAGTAATGACCATTCTAAAGACGAATTCCAGCGTCACCGAGGTCCTGGTGGAGAGGGTCAAGCCGCTGCGGTACGCCGAGCTCAACGGAGTGGAGAAGTATGAAGCCTTCTTCAAGAGCTTCAACGATGCTGTGCCTGCTCCGCACTAATCGAGCGAGACTGATCGCAGATGTTAAACGAGAAACGGGAGCCAGAGATGGCTCCCGTTGCATTCGCGATTCTAAAGATGGTGCGCCCGGAGAGATTCGAACTCCCGACCTACTGGTTCGAAGCCAGTTGCTCTATCCAGCTGAGCTACAGGCGCGTATGCGACAGACACTACTGTAACGCAATCGCAGGACTCTGTGGCCTATTTTGTCGCGGGAGGCGCTGTTGGCTGGGCTTCAGGCGGCGGCGGTATGGTGAATAAGGTGACGCGCTCGATGATGTCGAGTCCGGCGCGCCGCAGTAGCTGATGAATCATCGGCTCGTTCAAGCGGGTGGCATCGAACTCTACCCGGACAGTCTTCTTGGCCTCGTCGAGGATCAAAGACCGAACACCATAGACCTCGCGTACCTTGGCCAGGGCCAGCATACTTGCCTCGGTCGGAGGCACACCGTACCGGTACAGAACATCAAGCTGTGTCATGCTTCGATGATACCAGTGGCGACCTAGCCAAGCCATTTCGGGTTTGCGGCTGTTCCATCGAAGTGGTTTGAGGTCTTGAAGAGCTCGTATCGGCCCTCGCTGGCCGCATCCTTCGTCTTTGCCAGTAGCGCCGTGATCTGGGTTTCGCTGAGAGGCTTGAAGGTTTTGGCCGCCGTCAGGGCCTGGTCGAGAATCTTCGGTGAATCGATTCCGGTGATCACCACGGAGACAGGCTGGGTCAGACCGTAATGGAGTGCGTCGATGGGTTCCACGGTTTTGCTATCGAGGATGTAGGAGCTGCCAAAGGTCTTCATGGCCAGAACGCCGATTCCTTGCTTCAGCGCGACCGGCATCACCTCTTTGGTAAAGGAACGGAAGTGGGCGTCCATGACGTTGATGGGCATCTGCACGGTATCGAAGCGAAAGTTATGCTTCTGGGCCATCTCGAGCATGCGCAGATGAACAGCCGGGTCTTTATGGCCGGTAAAGCCGATGTAGCGGATCTTTCCCGCCTGACGCGCGGCGACGGCGGCTTCGATGGCTCCTCCGGGAGCAAAGAATCGATCGGGATCTTCCATTCGAATGACTTCGTGAAACTGGACAAGATCGATCATGTCGGTCTGCAGCCGTCCAAGCGATTGCTCAAGCTGCTTGTTATAGGCATCCGCGGTGCGTCCGTCCATCTTGGTCATCAGGAAGACCTTCTGCCGGTACCCATCGCGAAGCGCCTGTCCCATGCGAACTTCGGCTAGCCCGTCACTGTAGTCCCAGCAGTTATCCAGAAAGGTGATGCCCTGATCGACCGCGGATCGCACCAGGCGAATCTTGGCTTCGGCATCACCGCCACCGATGTGCGCTCCTCCCAATCCAATCGCTGAGACTCGCTCGCCGGTCTTTCCCAACTCGCGATAGATCATGCCGGGCGCCTCGGGACGTGTCGTCGGTCGCGAGGGCGCGTCCTGAGCAGAAGATGTGGTTGAAACCGTGGAGGCGATTCCTGCGGCGCTGGCGGATTTCAAAAAGTCGCGACGGAGCATATCTTTTTGGATGCCCTCGGCTCGTGAAAAGTAGTTCTGGGGATGTTAAAGCAATGTCATCGCAGCGATTCCGAGGCGCGGGCGATCAACGTGGCTGTATAAGCTGCTCCAAAGCCGTTGTCGATGTTGACCACAGTTACGTTGGGCGAGCAGGAGTTTAACATCCCCAGCAGCGCGGTGGTGCCCTGGAAGCTTGCACCGTATCCAACTGAAGTGGGCACGGCAATTACGGGAACCCCGACCAGCCCTCCGACGACCGATGGCAGGGCTCCTTCCATTCCGGCGCAGACGATAACGGCGTGAGCTCCGTTGAGCTGCTCGCGAACTGCAAGCAGGCGATGGATTCCGGCGACTCCAACGTCGTACAGACGTGTGACCCTGGCGCCGAAGAGCTCTGCAGTGACTGCCGCCTCTTCAGCGCAGCTTAGATCGCTGGTGCCCGCGCATACCACGGCGATATGGCCGCGAATCTCCATCTTCGTCTGGCGGAGGCTGATCGCTCGTGCCTGTACATGATGAGTGGCGTTAGGGACAGCGTTGAGCACAGCGGTTGAAGTGGCCTCGTCTACTCGAGTTGCGAGAACATCGGCGCCAGCCGCGGCCATGCGCGCGAAGATCTCTGCGGTCTGTTCCGGAGATTTTCCGGCTGCATAGATTACCTCAGGCAATCCTGAGCGCAGAACGCGATGATGGTCGATGCGAGCATGACCGATGTCTTCGAAGGGAAGATTGGCGAGGCTTGTGCAGGCATCGTCGGCGCTGAGGCTGCCCCGCTCTACTTCCGCCAGCAATTCAAGAAGCCGGTTGCGATCCATATCCGATCTACTTATACCTTTCTGCTGGCCCGGTAGGCTGCGATTGCGGCTTGCTGAACTTCTTTGATG
>Ga0268266_10006634_pt1 | contig 10560 bp, 10 predicted proteins | sample KBSS13metaG_FD_190356 | JGI IMG/M metagenome (GOLD analysis project Ga0268266, IMG submission 190356) | Switchgrass rhizosphere microbial communities from Kellogg Biological Station, Michigan, USA - KBS S1-3 metaG (SPAdes) (version 2) | ecosystem: Host-associated > Plants > Roots > Rhizosphere... | reverse complement strand
AGCGCAACTCGACCTTCTTCAATGCGCTCCAGGTCGAGCGCAACGTGATGTTCCTGATCCTGACCATGATCGTGCTGGTCGCGGCGCTCAACATCGTCTCCGGGCTGATCATGCTGGTGAAGGACAAGGGCAGCGACATCGCCATCCTGCGCACCATGGGCGCCTCGCAGGGCTCGATCATGCGCATCTTCCTGATCACGGGCGCCTCGATCGGCGTGGTCGGCACGATGGTCGGCTTCCTCGTCGGGCTCGTGATCTGCCTCAACATCGAATCCATCCGGCAATTCCTGTCCTGGCTGACCAGTACCGAGATATTCTCCCCGGAGCTCTATTTCCTGTCGAAACTGCCCGCCGAGATCGACGTCGGCGAGACCTCGGCCGTCGTCATCATGGCGCTGACGCTGTCGTTCCTGGCGACGCTCTATCCGTCCTGGCGTGCCGCGCGCCTCGATCCCGTCGAAGCGCTGCGGTACGAGTGAGGGGCTGATGGAGCAGCAGCATGGGGCTGAGGATGTACCGGTCATTTATCTCCACGAGATAAAGCGGCAGTACTTGCAGGGCGAGGTGCCGCTGACGATTTTGGACGGCGCCAAGCTTGCGCTGTGGGCCGGCCAATCCGTCGCGCTGGTGGCGCCGTCGGGTTCGGGCAAGTCGACGCTGCTGCATATCGCGGGACTGCTCGAGGCGCCCGATTCCGGCGAGGTCTATGTCAACGGCGCGCCGACCTCGCAGCTGCCCGACATCGAGCGCACCCAGCTTCGCCGCACCGATATCGGCTTCGTCTACCAGTCGCACCGGCTGCTGCCGGAGTTCTCGGCGCTGGAGAACGTGATGATGCCGCAGATGATCCGCGGCCTGAAGAAGTCCGAGAGCGTCAAGCGCGCCAAGGAGATCCTCGGTTATCTCGGCCTCGGCGACCGCATCACCCATCGCCCCGCCGAGCTGTCGGGCGGCGAGCAGCAGCGCGTCGCCATCGCGCGCGCGGTGGCGAATGCGCCGCGGGTGCTGTTTGCGGACGAGCCGACCGGCAACCTCGACCCGCATACGGCGGACCATGTGTTCCAGGCCCTGATGCAACTCGTGAAGGCGACCCGGGTCTCGATGCTGATCGCGACCCACAACATGGAGCTCGCCGGCCGCATGGACCGGCGCGTCTCGCTGTCGAACGGCCAGGTGGTCGAGCTCGAATAACAAAGTTTCGAAAACAACCCCATGCACAGTAGCCAAGTGCTTGGTGGTACTGACGAAAAAAAAGGGGCGACGGCGGCCCGTCGCCGCCTGCGGGTTCAGGGCCTGATCACCGTCAATCTGAACGGGCCGCCATTGGCGGCAGCATGCGCCACGGCGTCGTTGGCATGGTCGAGGTCGAAGGCCATGGTCTCGTACTCCTCCAGCCGCAGCAATCCGGCGCGCACCATTGCAATCAGGCGGCTTGCGGCATCCGGCGGGTACATCCAGACGCCGTGGATGCTGATGCAGTTGCGCATGATCCAGGGGTAGGGCAGCTCAAGTCCGGCGCCGCCGGCCATGCCGACGCCGCCCATCAGCACGACGCGACCGTAAGCGCGCACCGTCATGATCGCCGCGCGCACCACATTCGGGCTGACCGAGGGCGGCATGATGTCGAACGCGCAGTCGATCGGCCCCGGCGCGGCGCGCTTCATCGCCTCGCGATCGTAGTCCTCGTTGCCCGTGAGCCTGACCGGCTTCACGCGGCTGCCGAAGCGGCGGACCAGATCGGCCAGGATCGTTTCGTTGCGGCCCGGCGTCACCACGCAGGCCGCACCCATTGCGAGCGCAACCGACACCGCCGCGCTGCCAAAATTGCCGGTGGCTCCGCTCACCAGCACGATCTCGCCGGGCTGAAGATTGGCGGCGAGGAAGCCGCCATACGGCACCAGCAGCGTGCCCAGCGCGCACCATCGGGTGGCCTCTTCCGACGTAATCGTGCCGAGCCGTTTGACGTTCTCGGTCGGCACCCGCATCTGCTCGGCGAACGAGCCGTCGCGAAAATGCTGTTGCAGGCGCTTGGCGCCCGGACCTGGGGCGGTGAGGCCTTGCAGGGCGATGTCGGGCGCAACGGCGTCGTCGCGCGAGCGCACCGTCGGGTCGCAGAACACCCAGTCGCCGACGGCTAGCTTTGTCGCGTCCGGGCCGATCGCACGCACCCGGCCGATGCCGCCCGGGCCGGGGATGATCGGCAGGTCGAGCGCATAGTTGCGCTCCCCGCTGAAAACCTCGTTCATGTAGGACAGCACGCGCGTGGCGACGACATCGACGATGACCTCGCCGGTGCCGAGCACCGGTTCGGGGGCATTCTCGATCACCAGCGGCGTTCCGATGGATTTGAGTACGGCGGCTTTCATGGGTTCACCTCAGGGACGGGTGAGGCTCATATGCGCCGCCCTTGCGGGGGCAGGAAGGCCTGGTATTATCCTAGTATTGCAAAATCCCTCCATCGTGGGAGTGACGTCATGGCCGATCCACGTCGCGTCGAATTCGGCGATTTCCTCAGATCCCGCCGCGAGAAGCTGTCGCCGAAGACCGTCGGGCTTCCCGCAGGGACGCGGCGGCGCACCGCAGGTCTCCGGCGCGAGGAGGTCGCGCAGCTCGCCGGTATCGGCGTCGACTGGTACATTCGCCTCGAGCAGGGCCGCACGGTCAGCCCGTCGGTCACCACCGTCGACGCGCTGGCGCGCGCGCTGCGCCTGACGAAGACCGAGCATACGCATCTGAAGGCGCTCGCGCGCGACGGCGACCGACGTCCATTCACGCCCGAAATCGTCCCGCCGCCCATCCGGCGCATGATCGAGAGTCTGAACCAGCCGGCCTACATCACCGGACGGCGCTGGGACGTGCTGGCGTGGAACGACGCCGCCGAGCAGGTCTTTGCGTTCGGACGGTTAGCCCCGGAGGATCGCAACACGCTTCTCCTGGTGATGACCAACAAGCAGACGCGAAAAGTTTACGGCGCGGGCTGGACGGACGTGGCCAAGGGCATGGTGGCGATGTTTCGCGCCACCCACGACGTCTGGGCCGGCGATCCCGCCTTCGCCGAATTGCTGACGCGGCTGCGGCAGGGCAGTCCGGAATTCGTCAAATGGTGGGAGGCCCACGAGATCCGCAGTACCGCCTCGGGCCTCAAGACCATGTCCCACCCGACCCTGGGCGTGCTGCATTTCGAGCACACGAGCTTCCAGGCCAATGACGATCCCGCGCTGAAGCTTGTGATCTACACGCCGGTGAAGGGTTAGGCTCGCACGGGCGAAGCATTGGCTTCTGTCGCCGGACCGAAGCGCGGCGATCCGCCGGAACGCTGGCCAAACCCAGCACCATGTCGTCATCTTCCCATCATCTCGCCCAGCAGGTCCGTGAGGTCGGCCATGGGAAAAGGCTTTTGCAGATAACGCCCGCCCTCCGCCAAATCGTCGTCCCGCAATTTGAGCCGACCGGACTCGGCGGCATTTTCCGGTCCGGGCCGTCCGCGACGGGGGCGATCACACCGGCTTTCAGACGACGATCCCGCGCGAAGCTGGTGATCCATACGCCAGTGAGAGGAGCGGCGGAGCGGATTCTGACCATTCACCGCGTCAGCCTGAAGATGCTGACGTCGATCGCATCGTGTCTAAATCCGGTTTCGCAATAGGCCAGATAATATTCCCACATGCGGCGAAACTTCATGTCGAACCCGAGCGCCTCGATGTCCGGCCACGATACCAGGAAGCGGTCGCGCCACTCCTGAAGTGTGCGGGCATAGCTGAGACCGAACGACTCCCGGCCGGTGACCTCAAGCATGGCCTTGGCGGCGTAGTCCTCGACGAGCTCGGCTGTCGGCAGCATTCCTCCAGGGAAGATGTGACGTTGAATGAAATCCGGGCATGCGCGATAAGCGTTGAAGCGGGACGGCGCGATCGTGATGATTTGCAGCACGGCGACGCCACCTTTGACGAGGCTTGACCGCAGCTTCTCGAAATAGAGTGGCCAGTAGCGTTCGCCCACGGCCTCGAACATTTCGATCGACACGATGCGATCGAAGCGTCCGGCGATATCGCGATAGTCCTGCAATAGGAGGGCAGCCTTGCCCGCCGCGATTTCCGCCGTTAGGCGCTCGCGCGCGTATTCAAGCTGCGATCGGGAGAGGGTGACGCCGGTGACGGTGGCGTCGTGGCGGCGAACGAGGTGTTCGGCGAGCGATCCCCACCCGCATCCGATCTCGAGTACCCGCTCACCTCCCTTGAGATCGAGGTGACGGGAGACCCGTTCGAGCTTATTTCGTTGCGCGGCTTCCAGCGACAGCTCGGGCTCATAGATCGCGGAGGAATAGTTCATGCCCTGGTCGAGCCAATGGCGGTAGAATTCGTTGCCGAGGTCATAGTGAGCCGCAATGTTCTTTCTGCTGCCGGCCCTGGTGTTTTCGTTGGCGCGGTGCCGCAGCCAGCCGAGGAAGCGAGCGACGCTGGAGCCGGCCATTTCGGCGAGAGCGGTCTCGTTGCGAATGAGAAAATCCAGTACGCCGACAAGGTTGTTGGTCGACCAATCGCCGGCGATATAGCCGTCGGAGAAGCCGGCCTCGCCGGATAACCAGATGCGCCGCAAGGCGCGCCAGCGATGCACCGTGATGGTGACATCGTTGCCATTGTCTCGTCTGCCGAGATCGAGATGCTGGCCGTGCGGGAGAGCCAGCCGCAAATGGCCCGAATGAATCCGGGGGAGCAGCCCTTCGATCATCTGAATGGCGAGCCGCGAGGGGCCGGCGAGAACGGCGGGGGATATCAGGGCGAAGGCCGACCTCATGGCTTTGTTCCCCGACCGCCGGCAGCTTCCGTTGTGACCTGCACTGCCTGCTTGCGTGTGTGAAGGCGAAATCCCTTCAGCACCATCCGCAACGCATGCCAATGAATGCCCGCGATGACTTTTAGGGTCAGCAACGGATGGCTGGCAAAAGCCTTGATCAGGGTGCCGTCGGTTAATTCGCTGTGGGTTCCGGACAGCGATGCTGCGATGACCGTCTTGTCATTTTCCTTGCCGAAGATGGAAACCTCGACCTTTGCGTCGGGAGGCCGGACGCGAAAATCGTATGCCATGTCCATGCCGAGGAACGGCGAGACGTAGAATTCCTTCGGGCAATGGTGCTCGATGATATCCGTCGCGCTGCCGCGGACTGGCATCACGTAGCTGTGCCGTTCGCCGAAAGTGTTGTGAACTTCGTGGATGATCGCTTCCAGCGAGCCGTCGGGCCTGAAGCAAAAATAGACGCTCAGCGGATTGAAGCCGTAGCCGAGGATGCGCGGCATGCAGAGCAGCTTGATCGCGACCTGATCTGTCTGGCATCCGGCGCGTCGCAGCAGGGTTTGGGCCTGAATCAGAAGCGGAACGCCGCTGCCATCGCCATGGTCGGCATCGAAGAAACTGGTGAGATTGAACCGGTTGCGGGAGAACAATCTGAGGCGTTGCGACAGCTCGTCGGTCTCGTTCAGATCGAGCAACATCCAGAAGACCCGGTAGCGCAGTTGATGCGTCCGGGGCGTGAAGCGGCGGTGAACCACCTGGCCAGCGTAGAGACACGAGGTTGACGTCATGCGGCAAGTCGTCCGGTCTGATGACGGGGCCCATGCTCGATGTAGATACGGCCGGATTCGTTTTCCACCTGCCATGGCCTCCTGACAGCGCCGAGCGTCTCGGCGACGGCGAGGCCTGATTGCAGGCCGTCTTCGTGGAAACCGGCACCGAAATAGGAGCCGCAAAACCACGTGCGATCCAAGCCCTGCAAGGACCAAAGCCGGCGTTGCGCGCTCATGGCCCCGGCATCGAAAATGGGATGATCATAGTTTTCAGCGTGCAAGACCTGTTTCGGTTCGATCAGGGGGTTGAGGGTCACGAACAGTTGCTGCGCCGTCGGCAATTGCTGGAGGGCATTCATCCAGTAGGTCACAGTCGGGCTGTCTGTGGTCCCCCGGCCTCCGATGTAGTTCCAGCTGGCCCATGCCGCCTTGCGTTGCGGCATCAGGGCCGGGTCGCTGTGGAGCACGGCGCGGTTTTGACTGTAGCGGAATGCCCCCAGCAAGCTTCGTTCCAGCGCGGTGGGGTCCTCCAATAGCGCAAGTGCCTGGTCGGCATGAGTTGCGATCACCAATTCGTCGAAACGATCGGCGTGGCCGCCGCAGTCCCTGACCTCGACGCCGTCGTGATGGCGCCGGATCGCCGTGACGCCTTGGGCCACACGGATGCTGTCCCTGAAGCGATGTGTCAGCGCCTCGACGTAATTGCGGCTGCCTCCAGCGACCGTCCGCCATTGCGGCCGATTGCGCAGGCGCAGCAGCCCGTGATTGTCGTGAAAGCGAATGAACGAGGCCGCCGGGTATTGCAGCATCAGGCTAGGCGAGGCCGACCAGATCGCTGCGGCCATCGGCAACAGATGATCGCTGCGAAAGACAGCGCCGTAAGAGCCGGCGTCGAGATATTGCTCCAGCGAGGAAAGGTCGTCGAGGGACGACAGGTCGCGCGGCGCTTCGCGATAGAAACGCCAGAGGTCGTTGAGCATCGACCAGAAGCGTGGACGCAAGACGTTGCTGCGTTGGGCAAACAGCCCGTTCAGGCTGGTCCCCGAATATTCGAGCTCGCCGTCTTCGAGGGAGACCGCGAACGACATCTCGGAGGGGTGTGTCGGCACATCGAGATGGGCGAACAGAGCCGTGAGATTGGGATAGGTTTTCTCGTTATAGACGATGAACCCGGTATCGACAGGAACGACCCCATCGGCAGTGCTGACCTCGACGGTGTTGGAGTGACCGCCGAGCCGTCCGTCCCGCTCATAAACGGTCACGTCATGCCGCTGGCTCAGGAGCCATGCCGCAGACATCCCGGATATCCCGGTTCCAATGACGGCAATCCGCTTCCGCGGTCCGTGCTCATCCTGCATCCGCCCCGTCCTCTGGTTGAGCCGTCGAACCGCCGTTTTCGACGTTCCAGGATAGTTACGGACCAGAAGCTGTTTTGGATCACGTCCATCGGCGGTGATCCAAACCCGGACAAAGGACGTATCTGGATGTATGCAAACCACCGGTGCAGCAGCTAGGCTAGGGTACGGCAGGCGTCGGCCGGGACCAGGAGAGAGACGGCGACGATGGGACAGTCGGCCGGAAGCCATGATGCGCCACGAGGCTGAGCCCATCACGCCGCAAAAGGCCGCCAGTATGGTTCGGGCCATCGCGACGCGCAGGGATCGCGAGGCGTTCAAGGATCTGTTCAACTTCTATGCGCCTCGCATCAAGACCATGCTGATGCGGGGCGGGGCGGCGGCCGAGATCGCCGAGGATCTGGCACAGGAGGCGCTGATCGCCGTCTGGCGGAAGGCCGACAGCTACGATCCGGGCAAGGCGACCGTGTCGGCCTGGATCTTCACCATTGCCCGCAACCTTCGGATCGACCGGTTTCGGCGGGATCAGCGCGCGCAGCTTCATCACCTCTACGAGTTGATGCTCCCGGCCGAATCCGATCCGCCCGACGTGCCGTTGGAGGCCGTCGAACGCGAGAGCCGGGTCCGGGCGGCACTGGAGGGCTTGCCGGAGGAGCAGGTCAGGGTGGTGCAGCTGTCATTCTTTGAAGGTACCGCCCATGGCGATATCGCGAGGCAACTCGGCATTCCTCTCGGCACGGTGAAATCCAGACTGCGGCTGGCCATGGCGCGCCTGCGCGACTTCCTTGGTGAGAGCTCATGACGATCAATCATCACCCGGATGAGGAAACACTGGCGGCCTTCACAGCGGGCAATCTCGACGAGCCGCGCAGCGTCGTGGTGGCCGCTCATGTCGCGCTGTGCCCCCGTTGCCGGGCGACAGTCGCAGGATTCGAACAGTTCGGCGGCACATTGGTCGAGCGTGAGGTGCCGGCCGCTACGCGCGCCGGGGCGCTGGACCAGGCTCTTGCGCGATTGGACGAAGCTATACCGTCGGCGCCGGCGATCCGTCAGCCAGAGCCGGATTGTCCCGGTGTGCTTGCCCCCTATGAGGTTGGACGATGGCGATGGATCGGCCCCGGGGTCCACTGGAGAAAGGTTGAGGTTCCCGAGAGCGAGGGCACGCGTGTCTTCATGTTGAAGTCGGCGCCGGGATCGTCACTGCCTCACCATAGCCATTCCGGGGTCGAATGGACCTGCGTGCTCCAGGGCGCGTTCCGCCACGAGCTTGGCCGCTACGGTCCCGGCGACTTCGAGGCGGCCGACAGCACCGTCGATCATACGCCGTTCGTCGAAGAGGGGGACCCCTGCATTTGCCTTGTGGCCATGCAGGGCGATATCGAGCTGCGCGGCTGGCTGGGAAGATTGCTGCAGCCGTTCGTTCGATTGTGAAGCGACCGGCCGATGGCCGCCCAGTCACCGTTCACCTGAGAGTCTGAATGACCGCTTCCGCATTCATCATTGGTCTGGCGTGCGTCTCGGTGGCGCTCTCCGTCATCATGGGCATCGCCTGGCTGGTCTGGCGCGGGTCGCGAAATTCCGGGTGGGTCGACACCATCTGGACGTTCGGGCTTGGCTTGGCCGGCTTCGTTGGCGCCGCGATGACCACACCGATGCAGCTTCAGAACTATCTGGTGGCGGCGATGGCGGCGATCTGGGCGCTCAGGCTAGGGCTGCACATCGCGCGCCGCACGCGCGGCATTACCGACGATCCTCGTTATGCCAAGCTCATTCAGGACTGGGGATCTGACGCATCCCGCCAGATGTTCTGGTTGCTGCAGAAGCAGGCCGTCGTGAGCATTCCGCTGGCCCTTGCGATGTGGCTCGCGGCGCACGGTTCGGCGCCTGTGACGCAAAGCGTGATCGCGATCCTGATCTTTGGCGTAGCTGTCGTCGGAGAGGCGATCGCAGACGAACAGCTTCGACGATTTCGTCACGATCCGGCCAACAAGGGGAAAATCTGCGACGCTGGATTGTGGAGCTTGTCGCGTCATCCGAATTACTTCTTCGAATGGCTGGGCTGGCTTGCCTATCCCGTCCTCGCCATCGACTTTACGGGAGGCGATCTCTGGGGTTATTTCGCGCTTGTTGCGCCGCTCTGCATGTATTGGCTGCTCGTCTATGTCTCCGGCATTCCGCCGCTGGAAGAACACATGTTGGCCAACCGCGGCGAAACGTTTCGCAGATATCAGATGACCACGAACGTCTTCTTTCCTGGCCCGCCGAAGACATCGAGGGGAGGCTAGTTTGACATTCACGCAGACCGCGATCCGGATTGGTGAAACGCTTCCCTGGCCCGACCGCGTCAGCGCGGCGGTCATCAGCCGGCTGGTCGAACGCACCCGGCGCGAGCTCGCGCAATCGAACGGTTCGGACGCAGGCTTCTCTCGTGCGATCTCGGAGCTGCCGATCGCGATCAATACCCTCGAGGCCAACGCCCAGCATTACGAGGTCCCGGCGCGGTTCTTCGAGCTGATCCTGGGCCCGCAGCGAAAATACTCCTGCTGCTTCTATGGCGACGATCGCGATACGCTGGCGCAGGCCGAAGAGCGCGCACTGGAGATGACTGCTGAGCACGCTAGACTTGCGGACGGACAGGATGTTCTCGAACTCGGGTGCGGCTGGGGTTCGTTGTCCTTGTGGATGGCCCGGCGCTATCCGCGTTCACGCATCACATCCGTTTCGAATTCGGCGTCGCAGCGGGAATTCATTGTCCGCCAGGCCAGCGCGGCGAACATCAGCAATCTCTCGGTCATCACCGCCGACATGAACGAATTCATGCCTCAAGGTAAATTCGACCGTGTCGTCTCCGTGGAGATGTTCGAGCACATGGTCAACTGGCGGCCGCTGCTGACGCGTATGCGCGCCGCGTTGCGTCCCGACGGGCTGTTGTTCCTGCACATCTTCACCCACAAGTTCGGCTCGTACCGGTTCTCGCCCGAAAATCGCGCGGACTGGATCGCGCAGCATTTCTTCACCGGCGGCATCATGCCGAGCCACGGGCTGATCCGGCAGTATCGCGACATCTTCAGCGTGGACGAGGAGTGGCGATGGAACGGCCGGCATTATGAGAAGACGGCCCGGGACTGGCTGGTGAATTACGACCGCAACCGCATCGAGATCCTCGCGGTGCTGAGGCAAGTCTACGGCAAGGACGCGCGCCTCTGGCAGCGGCGATGGCGGCTGTTCTTTCTGGCAACGGCCGGCCTGTTCGGCCACGCCGACGGCGAGGAATGGGGCGTCAGCCATTATCGGCTGGCGCCTGCACGTGCAGCCTGAGCGGTCAGGCGTTCGAGACGGCGCGCACGACGAGAAAGCCGACGAAAGCTGCCAACGCGGAAGCCGCTGCGCCATAGGCCATATCCAGCAGCGTGATCTGAAGCGTCCAGTTGCGCAGCGTGGCGAAATTGGTCAGGTCGTAGGTCGCGTAGGCGATCGCTCCGAACAGCGCCGCCAATCCGACGACCGAGGCCGCGGAACCCGACTTCAGTCCGGGTATGATTGCGAAGACGACAAGTCCGACCGGGTAGATCGCATAGAACGCGATCGCAGGAGCCACCCGGAGATCGGTCAGCAGAATATCCCCGAGTGTCGGACGATAGAGC
>Ga0268266_10006633_pt1 | contig 10560 bp, 6 predicted proteins | sample KBSS13metaG_FD_190356 | JGI IMG/M metagenome (GOLD analysis project Ga0268266, IMG submission 190356) | Switchgrass rhizosphere microbial communities from Kellogg Biological Station, Michigan, USA - KBS S1-3 metaG (SPAdes) (version 2) | ecosystem: Host-associated > Plants > Roots > Rhizosphere >... | reverse complement strand
CCAGCTTGGCGACCACGAGGCAGGACAGCGCCGCGATCACGCGGCCCTTGTATTCCCAGAGGTACGGCAGCAGCATCGCGACGGCGTGCCAGTCGCCGCGCCGTTCTTGTCGCGTCGTGGGCTCCGTCGGAAGCGGAAGTGTGGTGGTGGGTCGCATCGTGCGAGTCTAGTTTACCGATTCGGCAATCGGCTCGACCGTTCGCGCAGCCATCGGTCGCCATGCGCGTCGCCCGATGCCCGCGCAATTCACTTGCGGTGATAGTCCTGGCCGCGCCACCACTCGTCGCCGCCGTAGCGCATGAGACCCATCGCGACCCGCACGATGCCGTACGCGATCCAGCTCACGGCCTTTTGCAGCCGCGACCGCTCGGCCCATCGCTGCGGGGGTACGGGCCTCGCGCCGGTATCGATGATCGAGAGCAGCTCCATGCGAAGCCGGTCGGCGAAGAGCGGATCGCGCACGAACACGTTCGCCTCGCGCGCCATCAGGAACGAATACGGATCGATGTTCGACGATCCCACGGTGGCCCACCGGTCGTCGATCACCGCGACCTTGGCATGCAGGAAGGAGAGGTGATATTCCTGAATGGAAACGCCGGCCGTCAGCAGCTGGCCGTAGAGCGCCCGCGACGCGTGATGAAGCAGGCGGTATTCGACGCGCGCCTGCAGCAGCAGCGTAACGCGCACGCCGCGCTTTGCGGCATTGATCAATGCATGACGGAAATCGGCGCCGGGAAAGAAGTACGCCGTGGCGACGAGTATCTCGCTTCGCGCGGTGCGGATGGCCGCGAGGTAGGCGCGCTCGATGTCGCGACGGTACCGGATGTTGTCGCGGATCACGAACTTGGCCGTCTGCGTGCCGGCGCGATCGGCCACCATGTCGGACGGGAACAGCGGCACGTCGGACGTGCGGAGTTGCGCCAGCTCGGCGATTGCCCAAACCCGCTGCATCGTCTGCGTGATCGACGCGAGCAGCGGGCCGCGTACGGAGACCGCAAAGTCCACGCGGGGCGGCTTGTGTCCCGGCGTATTCATGTCGTCGATCACGTTGATCCCGCCCACGAACGCCACGCGGCCGTCGACGTGGCACAGCTTGCGGTGCAGGCGGCGAAGCCGGTGCGAGCGAAACTGCCAGGGCGCCACCTCGGGGCGATACCGCATCACCTGCACGCCGCTGTCCGCCATCAGCGCCTCGAGCGCCGGCGTCAGGTAGTTCCGGGCGCCCCAGCCGTCGATCAGCACGCGCACCGTGACCCCGCGATGCGCGGCGCGCGCAAGGGCATCGGCCACGGCGCGGCCCGCCGGATCGTCGGCAAAGATGTAGGTCTCGAGCCAGACTTCGTCCTCCGCGGCTTCGATGGCGCTGATGAGGGCCGGGAAATACTCGATGCCGTTGCGCAGGAGCCCGATCGCATTGCCGGGCATGAACCGGTTCATCGCGCGCCCGGTGGCTGCATGTCAACGCGCGCGACGCGCAGGCAGATCGAAGGTGGCGGCGAGCGCCGCGTGATCGGACATCCGGTTGCCACGGGTGGCGTAGTGGACATGCACGTCGACGACATCCAATCCGCGCACGTAGATACGGTCGAGGCGGAACATCGGCATCATCGACGGAAACGTTCGCGCAGGACGCCCGCGCACTTCCTCGAACACTTCGGTGAGGCTCAGCTCGTCGGTCAGCGTGCGATCGCCCTTGCGGCGCCAGTCGTTGAAATCACCGGCGATCACGAGCGGCGCGGTTCTCGGAACGGTATCCTTGATCCGGTCGACCATCGCACGAATCTGCCATTGGCGGCCGCGCTCGAACAGGCCCAGATGGACGTTGATGCAGTGGAGAACGGGGAGCTTGGGGCCCAGCGTCATCTCGCAATGGAGCATGCCGCGGCTTTCGAATGCATGTGCGGAAATGTCCTGGTTGGCCTGCTTGACGATGGGATAGCGCGATAGGACCGCGTTGCCGTGATGGCCGTGGCGGTAGACCGCGTTCTTGCCGTAGGCGACTTCGCGCCACATGGCATCCGCGATGAACTCGTGCTGCGGCTTGCCGGGCCACTCGACGTAGCGATACGCGTGCCGATCGTGGGTGCCCAGGACTTCCTGCAGGAACAGGATGTCCGCCGAAAGCCCGTGCAGGCGGTCCCGCACCTCGTGGATCACCATCCGCCGCGTGAAGTGCGTGAAGCCCTTGTGGATGTTGTACGTCGCGACCGTGAAACGCATCGCGTCAGGCTCGGCGCACGCGCGGAGTCTTCATCGTTCGATCGATCCGCTTGCGGCGGCACGGCGCATCGTGCATGCACCGTGTCGCCGTATTGGAGTGAGTGGGGTGGCTGATGGGACTCGAACCCACGACAACCGGAATCACAATCCGGGACTCTACCAACTGAGCTACAGCCACCATTGTTCTTTACCCGCGGCGCGTGGATGCTCCACCCGTCGCGTGAATTTACAACCTGGCGCGCCCGACAGGACTCGAACCTGTTACCCCCGGCTTAGAAGGCCGGTGCTCTATCCGCTTGAGCTACGGGCGCGAGTTCCCTGTTGCCCTGCCGGACCGACGCGCGTCTCGCGTCGCGCGGGACGCGACGTCGAAACCGCCATGCCACGCGGGCCCACCTTGGCCACCCTCAGGAAGCGGTGCCGAACCCGCGCGACCGGCGAATTTTATCAGATCGTCGCCGCGCACCCCTCGGAATGCGGGCGATCATCGAACGGGCCTGACCTTCCACAGCCGGATTCCGCTCGAATTCGCCGCGGCTGGCCAAGAGCCTCGCGGCTGCCGTAGAGTAACCGCCTTCCCGGCGCCTCTCTGGCTCGTCGCGTGCACGATCCCTCGGCAGTCACCACCTTTCTCTTCACCGATATCGAAGGCAGCACGCGACTGTGGGAGGAGATGCCCGAGCGCATGCGGCCCGCGCTCGCGCGGCACGACGCGCTGTCGAAAGCCGCGGTGGAGGGCCACGGCGGCTTCGTCGTCAAGATGACGGGCGATGGCGTCCACGCCGCTTTCGACGACCCTTGCGGCGCCGTGGCCGCGGCGCTCGAGATTCAGCGCGTTCTTGCGGCCGACAACGGGGACGGACTGGCACTCGCGGTCCGCTGCGGCCTTCACGTCGGCGTGGTCGAGCGGCGGGACAACGATTTCTTCGGCTCGGCGGTCAATCGTGCGGCGCGCATCATGAGCGTGGCGCACGGCGGTCAGGTGCTGCTCTCGGATTCCGTCGCGACCCTGATCCGCGACCGCCTTCCCGCGGACGCGGCCCTGCGCGACCTGGGTAGCGCGCGCCTCCGTGACCTCGCGCAGCCGGAGCGTATCCACCAGTTGCTGCACCCGGCGCTGCGGCGCGATTTCCCGGCGCTGCGCTCGCTCGAGACCACCCCCAACAACCTGCCGCAGCAGGTGACCTCGTTCGTAGGCCGCGAGCGCGAGGTCGCGCACCTGAAAACGCTGCTCAGGCAAAACCGGCTGTTGACGCTGGTTGGCACCGGCGGCCTGGGCAAGACGCGGCTGTCGCTGCAGGTCGCCGCGGATATCGCAGACCGCTATCCGGACGGGACGTGGTTTATCGAGCTCGCACCGGTTTCGGATCCAGAGCTGGTGCCGCAGGTCGTGGCCTCGACGCTCGGCGTGAAGGAAGAAGCGGGTCGTCCGCTCGTCGACGCCCTCGCCAAGCACCTCGGGGATCGGCAAATGCTCCTGGTGCTCGACAACTGCGAGCATCTCATCGACGCTTGCGCCGCACTCGTTGCACAGCTCCTGCGGACCAGCGCACAGCTTACGATACTGGCCTCGAGCCGCGAGCGGCTGCGAGTGGCCGGAGAAACCGTCTTCCCGGTACCGATCCTGCCGGTTCCCGATCCGACGCACTCCACCGCCCCCGCGGAGCTGCAGCAATTCGAAAGCGTCCGGCTGTTCGTTGAGCGCGCAACCGCCGCACATCCGTCGTTCGCCGTGACGCCGCACAATGCGCGTGCGGTGGCCACCCTCTGCCATCGGCTCGACGGAATCCCGCTGGCGCTCGAGCTCGCCGCCGCGCGCATCCGCGCCATCTCGGTCGAAAACATCGCGGCGCGGCTCGATGATCGCTTTCGCCTGCTTTCGCGCGGCGACCCGACCGCATTGCCGCGCCAGCGAACGCTGCGCGCACTGATCGACTGGAGCTACGAGCTCCTCGAAGAAGACGAGCGCGCGTTCTTCCGGCGAATCTCGGTGTTCGCCGGCGGCTTCATGCTCGACGCCGCGCTGCAAGTCGGTGCGGGAACGGAGTTCGATCCGCTGGACGTGCTCGATCTCGTCACGCGACTCGTCGAGAAATCGCTCGTCGCGGCGGACGCCGAGGGTGCGCGCTATCGCCTGTTGGAGACCGTGCGGCAATACGCCACCGAGCGCCTCAACGAGACGAGCGAAGGCGACGTGGTTCGCAATCGGCACCTGGTGCATTACGCGGCGCTCGCCGACGAGGCGCGGGTCGCGCTGACGGGGCCCGAGCAAGCCCAGTGGCTCGTCCGCATCGACCAGGAGCGGGAGAACGTACTGGCGGCACACGCGTGGGCGGCGATGCCCGGCGCGATTGCCGGCAACGATCTCCGGCTCGTCAACGGCGTCAAGCAGTACTGGATCAGTCGCGGCCTGATCGCGCCGGGCTATCGCATCGTGGCCGAGGCGCTAGCGCAGCCTTCCGCGATGACGCACGACGTTCCGCGCGCACGCACGCTCGTGACCGCAGGTCAGCTCTGCTGCCTGATGCATCGATATGCCGAAGCGCGCGCGCACCTGGAGGAAAGCCTTGCGATCGGACGGGAGATCGGCGACACCGGCCGCGTCGCGGCGGCGCTGCAGTTTCTCGCGCTTGCGGCACTGGGCCAGGGCGATTCCGCCAAGGCACGCCACTATCTCGAAGAGGCGCTCGCGCTCGCACAATCGCTCGGAAACCGGCGCGAAGTCGCCGCCGCACTCAACGCGCTCGCGCAGGTGCATCGCGCGGAGGGTGCGTTCGACGTCGCGGAGCCGCTGTACCGCCGGGTGGTCGACCTCGCGCGCGAGCTGGTGGACCGGGAAGTGATCGGCATCGGTCTCCTGAATCTCGCGATGGTGTCCATCGTGCGAGGCCGCGTGGACGAAGCGGCCGGCATGCTGCAAGAGGTAATCGCAGCGGCGGAGGATTCGGGCTCGAAGCCGCTCGTGCAGAGTGCACTCGAGGTGACGGCGGGGCTTGCGGCCGCGCGCGACGACGACGCGCGCGCGGCGCGCCTCTATGGCGCCGCCGAAGCCATGGCGTTGCGCACCGGCATCCGTCGCGACCCAGCCGACGAGGCATTCCTGTCCCCGTGGATCTCGCAGGCACGCTCCAGGCTGGGCGCTCAAGCCTTCAACATCGCCGAGCTCGAGGGCCGCGCTTTGGCACTCGAAGACGCCCTCGGCGAAGCGCGTGCCGCCATCGCGGTTGCTCGGATCGAACCGCGGTCGGCCTGAAGCTCGGCGACAAGCGAGCGGACGACACACCCGTGGCGCGCCGGCCGTGCTCTTGAGCCGATTCAGTCGTTGATCACCCACGGGTCGTAGGTCAGCGTCTTCGGACCCGTGAGCTTGATCGAATACTTGTAGACCGCGACCTCTTTGTTGCCGTGGTTGTCCATGCAGACGTACCGGCGTCCATTGGCCTCCACGTGGCAGCGGAACTCGCCTTCGGGCGCATCGATCACGACCCCGCCGTCGGCAGGAAAGCGAAAGTCGCCCGCATTGGAGAGCTCCCACTTGATGTCGATCCTGGACTTCCGCCTGACGACGACAACGTCGTAATCGACCGTTATGCAGGTGTCGCCACACCCAACCGCGACGCTCACGATGCACGGGCCGGTGTCGTCGCAATCCTTCTGTTGTTGCTTGCCTTCGAATCGCGGCTTGAACGGACCATCCGCACAGCCGGCAACGACAATGCACAACGCAAGTGCGATGGTGCGAATCCATGGCGACATGACGATCCCCCTGTTTGGCGCCAGCGGACAGGGCGGAAATGGCCGGCCTGCCCCGACGGCGAGGCCAGTGTGACAAGGTGGCGGCGAAACACAATGGCGAAAATTACGTACCGGTTGACCACCGGCGCCGTCGGCGCCGGGATCGTTCGCAAATGCGATGCGCGATACGGCGGGGCCGCCGGCGCTCGTTTCAGTCGTTGATGACCCAGGGATCGAGCACCGGAACGGTGCGGGGGCCCGTCAGCCGGATTGCGTATTTCCAGGCACCGAACTTCGAGTGCCGATTGGAGCAGACGAACCTGCGCGGGCCGTCGGACTTGCACCCGAACTCGGCGCTGTCGGGAAACACGATGCCGTTTTCGGCGAACGAAAACTCCGAGCTGCCGGGCAGCGTCCAGGTGATGTCGTCCTTGCGCTTGTCGATCACGACGATGAGCTGGTGATCGACGGAGAGCTCGCATCCTCCCGCCGTGCAGTCGACCGCGACGTTGACTTCGCATTTCTTGGCGCCGTCGCAAGTGAGCTTGGATTCCGTGCGCTCGCCGCGGGGGCCGGGAACGGCGCACCCTGCGAGGGTCGCGAATGCGATCGCGATTAACACCCAACGAATTTGCATGACCTGTCCCTCCGACAAAAGCGTCGCAGAAATTCCCATCGCAAGCATCGCGGCGAAGTGCAGAAATGCCCCCCACACAACCGGCGCAGCAAGGGAGATTGCCGGTTTCGACGCATGCAATCCATCACCGCGTGGTGCATTGCACCATTCCGCAGCGCGCTTTGCCGTGGGATCGAGCTGATCTGCAAGCGTGTGGCGGTTGGCCCGAAGAACACGACCGTTTGCATCCGGAATTTTCCATTTCGCCCTTGACCGGCACGCCAAGACTATGAGAATTTCAGCCCCGTCATTCCGGTTTCAATCCACAGCGTTTCGGGGGATCCAAATGCAGAATCAATGTTCCGCAGGACTGCGGACGCGTCGCCATGCCGGTACGCCTCTCAGCTTCATTGCAAACGCGATTGCCGTTGGGACGGCGCTCGCTTGTATCGCAGTGTCATCCGCTGCGGCCGCTGCCGCGAGCCTCGCGCCGGCCGCCGTGCAGCCTCAGCAGGACACGACGTTCACCGTCAAGCCGGTCAAGTCGCGTCTCGGACTCATTTCCGAGACCGATCCCACCCTTCTCACGCGGACCGACTCGACGCCGATCAACGTCATCGTCAAGCTCGATTACGACTCCGTCTCGAGCTACCAGGGGAACATTCCGGGCTACGCAGCGACGAGCCCCAAGAAAACCGGAAAGAAGCTGAAGCAGAACAAGGCGGCCGTCGACGCCTACACGGGCTACGCCACGGGCTTCGAGTCGAACGTCGTGGACCGCGTGAAGAGCAGGATCCCGTCGGCGCAGTTGCGGCAGTCGTTCCGCAACATCTACGGCGGCGTCGCGATGACGTTGCCGGCCAATGCGATTCGCGAACTGCTGTCGGTTGACGGCGTGGTTGCCGTCCAGAAGGACAATCTGGCGCAGCCCCTCACCGACGTGACGCCCGAATATCTCGGCGCGACTCAGGTTTGGCCCTCGATCGGCGGTTCGGTCAAGGCCGGAGAGGGCGTCATCGTCGGCGTGCTCGACACGGGCCTCTGGCCCGAGCACCCGTCGTTCGTCGATCACGGGCTTGCGGCACCTCCTGGCGGACCGTTCCCCTGCCAGTTCGGCGTGGCCGGCGACCCCGCGTTTACGTGCAACCACAAGCTGGTCGGCGCCTATGCGTTCCTGTCCGGCTATCTCGCCAACGTCGGCGCGATTCCCGGCGAATTCTGCTCGGGCAACGTCTGCTCGGCGCGCGATTCCGAAGGCCACGGCACGCACACGTCGACAACCGCAGCGGGCGGTCCGGTCGACCATGCCAGCCTGCTGGGCGTCGACCGCGGCCACATCAGCGGCATGGCCCCCGGCGCGCACGTGATCATGTATCGCGTGTGCATGACGCAGGGCTGCTTCGGGTCCGATTCAGTCGCGGCGGTCAACCAGGCCATCGACGACGGCGTCGACGTCATCAACTTCTCGATCTCCGGCGGCGCCAACGCCTACACGGACGCCGTGGAACTCGCATTCCTCGACGCCTATTCCGCGGGCATCGTCGTCAATGCCTCGGCCGGCAACAGCGGTCCCGGCGCGGGCACCTCGGATCACGCGGGCGGCTGGGTCAACACGGTGGGCGCGTCCACGTCCCCCCGGTCATTCCTGTCGACGCTGCATCTCAAGGCCGCGAACGGCGACACCCTCGACCTGCCCAACGGCGTCACGGTGACGGCCGGCATCTCCAACTTCCCGGTGGTGATCAACACCGACACGCTGTGCCTCAACCCGGCACCCGCGGGCTCGTTCACCGGCAAGGTCGTGATCTGCGCGCGCGGCAACAATGCTCGCGTGGACAAGGGCTTCAACGTCCTGCAAGGCGGCGCCGCAGGGATGATCCTCTACAACACGCTCAAGCAGGACCAGGAGTCGGACAACCACTGGTTGCCGGCGATCCACATCGACGGCCCGTCCACCGGCACGACCGGCAACTCGGCCAAGATGCTCGCATTCCTCAGCTCACACACCGGCGTGACCGCCACGTGGGCAAACGGGGTCGCATCACCGACGCAGGGCGACATCATGGCGGCATTCTCGTCGCGCGGTCCGTCGGGTGACTTCATCAAGCCCGACGTCACGGCACCCGGGGTGCAGATCCTTGCCGGCATGACACCGCAGCCCACGGGCATCACCAACGGGCCACCCGGACAGCTGTACCAGGCGATCGCGGGCACGTCGATGTCGAGTCCGCACGCCACGGGCGTTGCAGCGCTCGTCAAGGCCGCGCATCCCGATTGGTCGCCGGGACAGATCAAGTCCGCGCTCATGACGTCATCGGTGCAGGACGTGGTCAAGGAAGACGGCGTGACGCCGGCCGATCCGTTCGATCGTGGTGCCGGCTCCATCCGCGCCAACCGCGCGGTGAGCCCGACGATCACCTTCGACGTCGATACCGTCGACTACATCACGTCGGCGGTCGATCCGCTGGGCCGCATCGACCTCAACCTGCCGAGCGTCAACGTGCCGACCATGCCGGGCCAGATCACGACGTGGCGGACGATGACCAACGTCAGCGACAAGGCGCAGGACCTCCAGGTGTCGGTCCAGGCGCCTCCCGGTGTCGAAATCATCGTTGCGAAGGCGAACAAGAAGGGCAAGATCGCCGACTCGAGCGACAAGAAGATCAGCGTCGCGAAGGGACAGGATCAGCTGATCCAGATCACGGTCAAGGCCCCGACGATTGCCGACGGACAGTACTTCGGCCAGATCACGCTCGATCCGAACAAGGACGGCTACAACTCGGCCGTGATCCCGGTCGCGTTCTTCAAGCAGCAGGGCGTAGTGTCGCTCGCGCAAACCTGCACCCCGTCGACGTTCGTGGCACGAGGCACCGGCGCGACCTGCACGGTCAGGGCCGAAAACCTGGTGGGCGTCGACGCCAACGTCACGATCGAGGTCGACCCTGACAACGGGCTCGACTACGCCAACGTCATCACGACGTCAGGGTCGCCGGCTGCCACCCTCGCGAAGAACACGATCAAGTGGAGCGGCACGCTCGTTGCGACCACGCCGCCGGACATTTCGATCGCAGTGGCGCCGGGCAGCACGCCGGCGGGCTACCTGCCGCTGTCGCTCTTCGGCATCCCAGCGCTTGCGGGCGTGGGCGACGAGACCATCTTCAACCTCAACGTGCCTGCGTTCCGCTACGGCTCGGAGACCTACACGCGCATCGGCATCGTCAGCAACGGTTACGTGGTCATCGGTGGCGGCACGGCGGCGGACGTGGACTTCCTGAACCAGAGCCTTCCCAATCCCGGCCGGCCGAACAACGTGATCGCGCCCTTCTGGACCGATCTCAATCCTTCGGCGGGCGGCGCGGTGCGGGCCGGGACGCTCACGGACGGGGTCAGCACGTGGATCGTGATCGACTACGACGCGGTGAAGGAGTTCAGCACTGCGGCGCGCGACTCGTTCCAGATCTGGATCGGCGTTGCTTCGAATCCGCTGGCTGAAGACGTCACCGTGGCATATGGCCCGATCCAAGGCAACGGCGACGGCGGATTGGTGACGGTCGGCGCGGAAAATCGTGCGGGCAATCGCGGCAACAACTTGTACTTCAACGGCACGGGAACGAAGCCGGTCAACGGGACGGAGCTCAAGATCTCGTCCTCGCCGCCGGCCGGCGGTGGTGTCGTCTCGTTCTCGTACAACGCCTCGGCGAAAAAGGCGGGAAGCTACGCGACGACGGCGAATTTGACGTCCGACCAGACGCCCGGAACGACACAGGATATCGAGGTGCTCACCGTAACTCCGTAACACCCGACGTTGTCTGCGAAGGGCCGCCTCCGGGCGGCCTTTTGCATTCCTGGAGGCCATTGGCCGCCGTGCGGCGCGCGGCTTCCCGGCTGGCCGCCGTCAGCCCGGATGCGCGTTGAAGCGCCGCATGAGGTCCGGACGCGGAGGCTGGCGCGCGGTCGTTGGGTATTGCAGGTAAGAGGGGTCGATGCGG
>Ga0268266_10006629_pt1 | contig 10563 bp, 11 predicted proteins | sample KBSS13metaG_FD_190356 | JGI IMG/M metagenome (GOLD analysis project Ga0268266, IMG submission 190356) | Switchgrass rhizosphere microbial communities from Kellogg Biological Station, Michigan, USA - KBS S1-3 metaG (SPAdes) (version 2) | ecosystem: Host-associated > Plants > Roots > Rhizosphere... | reverse complement strand
CGCGGTGATGGTGCCGTCAGCGCCGGCGACGATGCCCAGATAACCGTCGGCCTGTTCGCCCACCTTGCCGGCCGCCTTGGCGGCGTCGACGGTGACCTTGTCGGCGGCCAGATCGGCGAAGGCTGGCGTGCTGAGTGTCAACAGCGCCATGGCGGCGAAAATATGTTTGAAGTTGCTCATGATCGGGCTTCCTTCAGGTCAGAAAAGATCGGGGTTTTGCGTAATGGCGGTCTGGACTTCCTTGTCCAATCGCACCCGCACATCGGCATCCAGCTTGGCATAGATATTGATCGGCGCGACTTCGACCCGGATGGTCGGCGTACAGGCGCCCAGCGCCGCGAAGGCGCAAGCGGCGAACAGCATTTTCTTCATGGCTTTGCTCCTGGCGCGGCGTCCGGTTGCCCCTCCGGACTGAGACTCTTTGACCATGCCTGGGCATAGGACTTCAAGAGTTCGTCAAAATTAAGGGAGGTGTCCAGGGTCAAATCAATCGGCGTGCCGCTGGGCAGCGGAATGGGCTTGTAAAGCGCGGTGCCGTTAAGGATGTCGGTGATCGCGACTTCCGCCACCTGGGGCTTGGGCGGCGCGCTCCTGCCCTTGATGTGAAAGACGACGCTCAGCCGGCCGTTGGCGACGGAATTGAGATCAGCCGACATTTGTTCAAAAGCAAGATTTTCCAGCGCCTGATAGGCGAAGTCCTGCACCGCATTGCTGCTCAGCGCCGCCTCGCCTTGCGCCCAGAGCGAGCGGTCCACCGACAGCCGGCCTGGCCCATCAGCCGCGATATGGCCATTGGTGATGCGAAAGCCGTCCGGCCCCAGCACAAAGGGAATATGGCCTGAGACTTTTCCCTCCAACTTCACCTTGCTGCCCAGGTTCGACGCCGCGATCAGGGAATTGAGAGCGATGCCGTTGATCTGCGCCGCGCCGGCCAGCCGAGCGGGATCGGCGACGGCGATGGTGATGGCGCCCAGGCTGGCATGGCCCTGGGCAATGTCGGTATCGGCCTTGTCGATCTGGATGGTAGTGGGGCTGAAAGCGAACCGCACATCCACCGCACTGAACGGCAAAGTCCAGTCGATGCGCGAGATGCTGAGACCCTGGCCGGGCGCAGTGGCGGGCGGCAACAGCGAGGTGAGCGCGATATCGCTTTTCACCGCATGCGCCTTGCCCAGGGGGGTCATGAAATCCAGCGACAGTATGGAGAGTTTGCCCTGGCTGGTGATGGCGGCCTTTGTCCAGTTGATGTCGCCGGCGAACGCGGCGCTGCCCTCGGCCCGGCGCAACGCCACCAACAGGGGCGAAAGATCGGCGGGCTGCAGGCCATTCGGGGCAAAGGTGATTTTCGGCGCGTTGATATGAGCGGTCCCCGTGCCGGTCACCATGGTGTGCACAAAACTCATCTCACCCAGCCCAGCATCCTTGGGGCCGCTTGCGGCAAAGCGGCCGCGCCAAACACCATCCGCCAGCGAGACCGTGCCGCTGCCCATCAAGGGCTTGAATCGCAAGCTGGCGGCGCGGTCCAGCACTTGTCCGGAGGTTACGGTGGCGGTGCCTTTGAGCGGCGCGCCCTCGCCGTCAAACGCCAGGCGCGCGATCACCTTTTCCACATGCGCGGTCGCCAGCGGCAAATCGGCGGACGCATCGCGCGCCTCACCGGTCAGCGTCCAACCGATGCCCTCGCCTGTCAGCAACGGCTGGTTTGGCGGAGCGCAGATGTCGCCCTGTACATTCTTGGCCAAGTCGCTGGCGCCGGGGTGGAAGGCGGTCAGCGCGGCGCGCACGCAGCCCGACGGCGTGAAGGCATATTGTCCGTTCTGCCAGGAAAACGTGCCGCGCCCCGCAAGATCGGCGCCGCGCAGCATGGCGAAATTGAAACGGGTGTTCAGCGCGGCCTGGCTGGTAAAGCCGCCGCCGCTCCACATCAGATTCGTGATTGCAATTTTGGCCGTGGGAAGGTTGGGGCCTTTGAACTCCGCATCCAGCGCCCCCGTCATGCTGTCGGAGGAGCCCGCCAGTGTGAGCGAGGACAGGCGCAAGCTGCCACCCTTGGCGCCCATCACCAGCATCGGCTGAGACAGCGCGAAATGGGTCGCGCCATTACGCTGTTGGACATGGCCGCCAAAGGTCACCGACAGACGCGCCAGATTGTGCCGTAAGGCATTTCCCAGCACTGGATCGGCGGATCGCAGCGGCGTGAGTGCGGCGTCCAGACCGGCCTGCGCCGCAACCGCCAGATCGGCCGCTCCGTCGACTTTTCCATTCGCCGCCGTTATCGCCACATTGCGGGCCGTGACATCCAGTTTGGGCGCGGAAAGGACTTGTCCGGCCGTGACAGACGTGGCCGACGCCTGTAATCGCATGGCCGGCGCGGTGACGGACAAGCGGCCTCCCGCCGAAGTCCATCTAAGGCCGGTGGCGTTGACCTTCGCATCCACCACATGGGCATCCAACGCCGCTTTCCGGACGTCGCCGGAAAATTGGGCGGTAAGAGTCCCGGCCTTGCGGTCATAGGCAACACGCGCATTGCGCAGGACGACATCCGTGCCGCGGGTGGCAATCCGCGCTGGCACGGCCTGGAGCGTCAGGGCGATGGGCAGATTCTTCTCCAGCCGTACATCGCCATCCACCTCCAGCGCGCCAGCGGGCGTCGCCAGCAAGGCGCGCAAGCCGGTCAGCGACACCACCAGATCATCACTGACGAAACGCGACTTGCCCCGCTGGCGAGACAGCGAATCGATCCAGTCTTGCAGCGATCCGAAAGAGGGCTTTGCGGATTCATCCACCCGCACCCGCATCACGGGATGAACCAGCCGCACTTCCGTCACATAAGGGAACCAGCGCAAGGGATCAAAGCGCAATTCGATATGATCGGCGGAAATCTCGGGCGCGTCTTCTGGACCCAACGCAAACCGGCCCGAAATACCGGAAAAACCCAGTTCGCCGATTTCAACTGAAGAAGAGACGCCGTGACTGCTGAAATAGGAGCGGGCGAACTGGACGGCGATCATCGCGCGCGCAAGCCACAGCCCCAGCAGCACGACCGCCACCAATGCCAGGAAAATCGCGGCAAACCATCTTCGTTTCACGCCGAGCGCTCCAATCGCCTTGAGAGTAACGCGCGATCGTGAAGTTTGCGACCAATTCAGGCACGGGTATGGCGGCCGCCCGGGCGGTAAATGCGCTGCGCATTACCGCCCATCACCGCGCGCACGGCTCCGGGATACTTGGCCGCGATGGCCTCGCGCGCCAGTTCGAACCAGCCCTGATAATCACCCGCCCCGGCAAAACAATCCGACAAGGTCAGGACCGGCCAGTCGCTACCCCATAGCAGGCGATCCGGCCCGAACAGATCGAACAAAATGCCGATGGCGCGCGAAACATCATCCGCTCCGCCGCCTCGCCGTACCTCGGTCAGCAGGCCGCTGACCTTGCAGGCGAGATTGGGCAAGCCGGCAAGCGTTTCCATGGATCGCGCCCATGCCGCCATGCCGCTGGCATCGCCCAGGGGCGGCTTGGCGGCATGATCCAGCACAATGCAAAGTTGGGGATGACGCTTTGCCAGTTCGATGATCGCCCCGATCTGGTGCGGCAGGATCAGGGCGTCGAAGACCAATCCTTCCGCGGCGATGGCGCCCAGGGCAGGCGCAAGATGAGATTGCAGGATCCAGTCCGGATCGCTCAGGTCCTGCAGCATCGGCCGCACGCCCAGGAACAGGGGATCGTCGCCACGGCGGCGTATCGCGTCCATCGCATCATCCGCCTCCAGATCGATCCATCCCACCACACCAAGAACCCAAGGAGTCTGGCGGGCGATCCCCAGCATGTAATCACTTTCGGCCGGCGTCGGCGCAGCCTGCACGAGGATGGTGGCGTCTACGCCGGCTTGCGCAAGAAGCGGTTGCAAATCCTTCGGTGAAAACACCCGGTGGATGGGATTGTCCGGTTTCAGCCAGCCATAATCGCCCCGCGCCGGATTCCAGAAATGCTGGTGGGCATCAATGATCATGCGGGTATTGGCGCGTCCGGGCGGATCAGTTTTTCCTGGCGCAGATCCTGCCACAGGGCTGCCGGGATTTTGTGACGGTAAAGCGCCAAGGTCTGTGAAACGCGCTCCGCGGAATCGAGGCCCGGGATCACACTGGCGACCAACGGATGGGCCAGGGGAAATTGCAGCGCCGCCGCCGCCAACGGCACACCATGCCGGTCGCAGACCGCCTCGATCTTGCGGACCTTTTCGATCACGTCATGAGAAGCGGGTTCATAATTATAATAGAGCGGCGCGCCAGTCTTGGTGCCCACGGCCAGGATGCCGGAATTATAAGGTCCGCCCACCACAATGGCCGTGCCCGCCGCTTCGCAGCCGGAAACAACTGAGCCAGGGACGTCTGCTCCAACAGAGTGTAGCGTCCCGCCAGCAGGATCGCGTCCAGCCGGGCATGCTCCATCACCTCCAGGCACGCCTCCACCTCATTGACGCCCATGCCGAAACCGGCGATGGCCTTGGCAGCGCGCAATTCTTCCAGCGCCTTGAGGCCGCCGCCCTTGGTCAGCTCTGTCATATGCGCCTGGTTGGCGTCGCCATGAGTCAGCCGGCCGATATCGTGGATATAGAGAATGTCGATGCGCGACAGGCCCAGCCGCTGCAAGCTCTCCTCATAGGAGCGCATCACCGCATCATAGGAATAATCATAGACCGGCTCGAACGGCATCGGCGTGGCATAGCCATGTCGCGGCCGGCTTTCATCCACCGGTCCCGGCACCGGCTTCAGCAGCCGTCCCACTTTGGTGGAGAGAACGACGCCCCCGCGACGGCGCAAGGCATCGCCCAGCCGGCGCTCCGACAGGCCAAAGCCGTAGAAAGGCGCGGTGTCGTAATAGCCGAAACCGGCGCGTTCCGCCGCCGCCAAGGTGTCTTGCGCCACCGCATCCGGCAAAGGGCGGAACAGATTGCCCAGCGGCGCAGTGCCGAAGCCCAGTTCGGTGACTTTGAGTCCGGCCAGGGAACGCAGCGGAAAACTCACGTCTCCACATGCCCCATTTTCGGCGCCATCCATCCAAAGCTCAGCACCACCAGATAACAGATCACGGGGAAGAACAGGCTCCAATGCAGCGCACCGGTCAGGTCGGAGACCCAGGCCATCAGCGGGGGCAGGATCGCGGCGCCGCACACCGCCATCACGATGAAGGAGGAGGCGAATTCGGTCTGATGGCCCAGTTTTTCAAGACCCAGCGCAAAGATGGTGGGGAACATGATGGACATGAAGAAGGACGTCGCCACCATCGCATAGATGCTGGGAAAACCGCCCAGCGTGGCGGCCAGGATGCACAACACGATATTGCAGGCGGAATAGAGCATCAGCTGGCGCGCCGGGTCGATATAACGCTGCAGCCAGGCGCCGAAAAAGCGCCCCGCGCAGAACGCGATCATGGTGGCCTCCAAATAGACCTGGGCACCGATGCGCTCGGGCACCTGCGCGGCCTCCTGTGCAAAATCCACCAGCAGGCTCCAGGTTCCCACCTGGGCGCCTACATAAAAGAATTGCGCGACCACCGCGTACCGCACCCGCGGCTTCTTCAGCACGGCAAAGGGCGAACCTGCGCCCTCCGGCGTCACGTCGGGGCGCAGCGCGGGATAGCGGGTGAGCGCGATGGCGCTGGCGATCAGCACCATCAGCAGCCCCAAGGCCAGATAGGGCGGGCCGACCGTGGCCGCCTCACTGGCGCGCCATTGATCAATGGCCTGTGGCGTCATCGCCGAGAGTTGCGCGGGGCTATATTCCACGCCGGAAAAAATCACATAACCGCCGACCAGCGGTCCCAGCACGGTGGCGACGCCGTTGAAGGCTTGCGCGAAGTTGAGGCGTGGCGAACTGGTGGCGGGCTCACCCATGATGGCGATATAGGGATTGGCGCTGGTTTCCAGGAAGGCCGCGCCAAAGGCGATGATGTAGAGCGCTGCCAGGAAAATGCCATAGACCCGCAGATGCGCCGCCGGCACGAACAGGAAAGCGCCAACGGCATACATGCCCAGCCCAATCACCATGCATTTTTTGTAACCCAGCCGGCGGATGATCATGGCGGCCGGCAGCGGTGCGCAAAAATACGCGATATAGAAAGCAAACTGGGTCAGGCTGGCGCGGGTGCGCGTCAAATCCAGCGCCTTCTGGAAATGGTGCAGCAACAGGTCGTTGAACTGCGACGCCAATCCCCAGGCGAAGAACAAGGTACAGGTCAGCGCGAATGCAACAAGATAGCGCTTTTCAACAACCGGTAGTTTCGCCATTCCACCCCCTCTTTGCGGACCTTTGTCCGCTGCTCCGCCACTCTAAGCGGATTTCAGGGGCGGGCGCTACATGGTCGCGCCGATCTGCCAGGGCACGAATTCGGCGTCGCCATAACCCAGTTTTTCGGACTTGGAGCGCTCACCGGAGGCGATCTTCAGAATATGCGCGAAAATCTCCTTGCCTTTGTCGGCAATGGAGACGCCGTCCAGCACATCGCCGCAATTGATATCCATGTCGTCGATCATCCGCTCATAGACGCTCGTGTTGGTGGCAAGCTTGATCGAGGGCGTGGGCTTGCAGCCATAGGCCGAACCGCGGCCCGTGGTGAAACACAATATATTGGCGCCGCCCGCCACCTGACCTGTCGCTGATACGGGATCATAGCCGGGGGTATCCATGAAGACGAAACCTTTGGCCGTCACGGGCTCGGCATACTCCATCACGGCCTTCAGCCTTGTCGTGCCGCCCTTGGCGGCCGCACCCAGCGATTTTTCCAGGATGGTGGTCAATCCGCCGGCTTTGTTCCCCGGCGAAGGGTTGTTGTTCATGCTGCCGGCATTGCGGCTGGTGTAATCCTCCCACCAACGGATGCGCTCGATCAGTTTTTTTCCGACATCCGGCGCGGCGCGGCGGGTGAGCAGATGCTCGGCGCCATAGATTTCCGGCGTTTCCGACAGGATGGCGGTGCCACCGTGCGCCACCAGCAGATCCACCGCCGCGCCAAGGGCCGGATTGGCTGTGATGCCGGAATAGCCGTCACTGCCGCCGCATTGCAGCGCCAGCATCAGTTCGGAGGCCGGCGCGGTCTCGCGCTTCACCGCATTGGCCGCCGGCAGAAGATCGCGCACCGCCGCAACCCCCGCTTCGATCGCTTTTTGCGTGCCGCCGGAATCCTGGATGGTGAGGGAGCGGAAGGTGTCGCTTTCGGCGATGTTGTACGCCTGTTTCCAGCGCGCGATCTGGAAGGTCTCGCACCCCAACCCCACCATCAGCACCGCGCCCATATTGGGATTGGCGGCATAGCCCCATTGGGTGCGCTTGAGCACCTCGTAACCCTCACCCTTGCTGTCCATGCCGCAGCCATGGCCATGCACCAGAGGGATCACGCCATCGACTTCCGGATAGTCGTCCAGCAATCCGCGCTTTTCCACTTCGCGCGCGATCAGCCGCGCCACGGTGGCGGAACAATTCACCGATGTCAGGATGCCAAGATAATTGCGGGTGCCGAACCGTCCATTGGCGCGACGAAAGCCCTGGAAGGTTGCGCCGGTCAGCGGCGCAGGATCGCGGGCATCGACCTCGAACTGATAGTCGCGGTCCACCGCATGAAAAGCGATATTGTGCTCATGCACCCAGTCGCCGGGCGCGATGTCCTGGGTGGCGAAGCCGATGATCTGGCCGAATTTCAGCGCCGGCTCATCCTTTTTGATGAGCCGCACCGCCGCCTTGTGGCCGGGCGGAATGCGCCGGATGATTTTCACGTCATCCACGATATCGCCGGGGGAAAGGCCCGCCACCGCAACCACGACATTGTCGGTCGGATGAAGCCGCAAGAAGGACGCCATGGAAACTCCCAAAAAGTTTTGGCCAAAGGCCTTTTGCGGCACTTATAGTCCAAAGCCCGAGCCGGAGATAACAAAATGAGCCGACGCCTTTGCTTCGCCTTGGACTTGGTCGATGACCCCGCAAAAATCGCGGAATATGAGCAGTTTCACCGGCCGGGGCGGGTGTGGCCCCAGATCGTGGACGACATTCACGCCCAGGGCATCGAGGGCATGGAAATCTGGCGCACCGGTGACCGGATGGTGATGATCGCCACCGTGACTGACGACTATCCCCGCGCCCGCGACATCCCGCCCGAATATGACGAATGGGAAACTCTGATGTGGACCTTCCAGAAAGCCCTGCCCCATGCGGCACCCGACCAGAAATGGATGCCGATGACACAGATCTTCGATCTCACCCAGCAGAAGGGCGTTGCGTACCGGGCTGATTGATCGTCAGCATCCGTATTTGAGCGGCATGGGACAGATCAGCAAGGATGGGTGCAAGCAAATGTCCGCGAAGGTTGATCCTCATGACGCACCAGATGCAATCTGAGAAACCAAGCCAGAACTGTCGAGCATCAGCGAACGAGCGAGATAAGTCCCAAATGTGGTCAATACCTGAGAAGGGTTTGCGGCATAACCAGCAGATAGTCCCGCCTTATGCCGTCTCCGACACCTTTTCCAATTTCGCGACGCTTAAGATTTTCGCTTTTCTGAAGGCAATGACCTGCTGAGAAACAGCACCACCGCGAGCCATTCGTCCGCCTGAACTTTAGCCGTCAAAGCCCCGGAGCATCCGCCGGCGGATCACGGCGCTTGGTGTGCGAAACGGCGGACATGACCCCCAACCCGATCGCGATCAGGGCACCGACGATGATCCAAGTACTGGGGACGTGGAGAAGATAAGCCCCATATCCCAATCCGCCGAGCAGCACAAAAAAGCCGAATACGTAAAGGCTGAATGCGGACATGGAGACCTCTCAAGGTACATAGTAGCAACGCATGTAAGGAACTTTTGTTCCCTCAATGCTTACGTAAGTTCAACGCGCGTTGGCGGCCAATGTCCGCTTTGGGTCAAAAGCGGTTATTGCTGTTACATCACAGCATCTTGAATTCGGAATCCAGCCGCTCTTTCACCGCGGCTTCATTCAACTCGATGCCGATGCCCGGGGCGTTTGGCACCGGCAAGAATCCTTCCGCATCCAACTTCACCGGCTCGCACAGTTCGGTGAATTCCTTGTTCTGATACTGGGTGAATTCCTGCACCAGGAAATTGGGGATCACCGAGCAGACATGGGTGATCGCCAAGGTCCCCAGCGGGGAGCAGACGCCGTGCGGCGCCACGGGGATATTGTAAGTCTCCGCCATGTTGGCGATCTTCATGCCTTCGAACAGGCCGCCGGCCTTGGTGAAATCGGGCTGGATGATCGACAGCGCCTGCTTTTCCAAAAATGGGCGAAAACCGTAGCGGGTGTAGATATTCTCGCCCGCCGCGATCGGCACCCGCGTGTTGTTGCGGATACGCAGCATGGATTCGACATTGTCGCTGGGCACCGGCTCCTCCACCCATAAGGGGCGATAGGGCTCGATCTGGTTGCATATCTGGATGCCGGTTTCGGTGTCGTAATGGGCGTGACATTCCAGCCCGATCTCCACCTCCTTGCCCAGCGCCTTGCGGAAGCCGGCGAAGAAATTGACCACATCGTCGACCTGATCGTTGGTCATATGCAGATGATAGGGCCGGGTCGGCTCATAGCCTTTTTTGATCGACCAGCTGTCGTCCGAATAATCCAACCCCACCTTCAGCACCCTTGTCTTGGTGTCGGCCAGCACCTTCTTTGCGATCTCAGGATTGGCGGCATGCAAATAAACCGGCACCCGGTCGCGCATCTTGCCGCCCATCAGGTGATGAATGGGAAGACCGAATGCTTTGCCCGCCAGGTCCCATAGCGCCATCTCCACGCCGCTGACCGCCGTGAGATAAGGCCCGCCCTGGCCATGCACGAACATCACCGACGGCGCGCCGCCCAGGTTGATTTTGTGATAGCCCCAAAAGTCCGCCAGGATCCCCTGAATGTCCAAGGGATCGCGGCCCTTCAGCATCGTATGGAAGTTGTTGTTGATAATATATTCGGTGCCGACGGAATCCACGCATTCGCCGGTGCCGGTGAGCCCTTCCTCGGTATAGACGCGCACGAAACGGCTGTTGAAGCCGTTCTTCAGGCGGATCGCACGCACGTCGCGGATTTTGAGCTTCGGCGCGCGGCTGGTGCCAGCGGCCTTCGCATCGGCCAGAAGCGCGGCATAAAAGCCCGCGCCCAGGAAAGAACGGCGATCCATCAACCCCTCCCCATGAATTTTGACCGGACTAAAGCATGACAGGCCTGATAGCGCTAACGATTTTGCTTGCGCGCGCCCAGAGGGCGGTGATTATTCCTCCAAAGATTCCGGGGAGAGACATCATGAAAATCTGGTTTGGTGCTGCGGCGCTCGCCTTCGCAATCGCAACACCGGCGCTGGCACATCAGGGCTTTGTGCCGCGTGAGGAAGTGATCCACAACACGCCGGAATGGAAAGGCGAACGCTTTCCCGACGGCCGGCCAAAAGTGCCCGACGCCATCCTGGATCGGATGAAGAGCGTCACCTTGGAAGAGGCTTGGGCGACGCTGCGCTTCGCCGGCTATGAACAACAATATGAAGACGGCTGGGACCGCCTCTATCCCGACAAG
>Ga0268266_10006628_pt1 | contig 10566 bp, 8 predicted proteins | sample KBSS13metaG_FD_190356 | JGI IMG/M metagenome (GOLD analysis project Ga0268266, IMG submission 190356) | Switchgrass rhizosphere microbial communities from Kellogg Biological Station, Michigan, USA - KBS S1-3 metaG (SPAdes) (version 2) | ecosystem: Host-associated > Plants > Roots > Rhizosphere >... | reverse complement strand
CTCGGATCGCGCCGCGACACGTAAGGAGAGTCAGCTTTCTTGGAGATGATCCCTTCCAGCCCCATGCCGCACGCTTTTTGCTGAACGGCTTCGCCATCGGTTTGCACGTGATCGCTATAGCCGATGTTCTTGGGGAGCTTGCTGTCCTTGAGGATCTTCTCAAGCATCTTCTTCCGCTCGATCAGGGGCGTCTCGCGCAGATCGACGCCGTTGCAGAAGGGCAGATCGAACGCGTAATAGACCGGCTGCACCCTTTCCTTGTGCTTGAGCATCGCCTGCAGCGCCTGAAAATCGCTGCGACCTTCGGCGTCGAGCACGACGGCCTCGCCATCGACGATGGCCGAATCGACTTTGAGGTTTTTCAGCGATTTGGCCAGGCTCTGAAACTTCTCCGTCCAGTCGTGGCCGTTGCGGGTGATGAGTTCGACGTTGCCGGACTTCACGTAGGCGAGAATACGGTAGCCGTCGAATTTGATTTCATGAAGCCACTGGCCGCCCTGCGGTGGGTGCTCGGCAAGCACGGCCAGTTGCGGGGAAAAGTCCTTCGGCCACGCCGACTTTTTGGCGTGCGTGGCCTTGGCGGTTTTCTTCGCGTCCTTGCTCCATACGTCGTCGCGATCGCCGGCGATTTGGTCGAGCGATCGCTTGGTCTTCACACTCTTGTCTTTTTTAAGGATGTCGCCGTCACCGGCGTACTTGTCTTTGACCTTGAAGAGCAGCCAGTTCTTCCCGTCGTCGCCGGCGCGGCCGTGCATGCGGACGAGCGCCCATTCGCCGTGCAGTTTTTCGCCGTGGAGGATGAAGTGGATCTTGCCCGCTTCCAGTCCTTCGCCCGCGTCGCTGAGAGGTTCCCACGTGCCGCGATCCCAAAGCAGCACCGTGCCGCCGCCGTACTCGCCGGCGGGGATGACGCCCTCAAAGTCGCCGTAGTCGATCGGGTGATCTTCCACCTGTACTGCAAGTGCTTTGCGAGTAGGATCGAGCGAGGGTCCTTTCGGCACGGCCCAGCTTTTCAGCACGCCGTCGTATTCGAGTCGGAAATCGTAATGGAGTCGCGAGGCGTCGTGCTTCTGGATGACGAATTGGAGGCCTTTCTTGGTCGAGCGCGCGCCCACTTTGCCACGAGGCTCGCTCGTGAGTTTGAAGTTTCGCTTCTCGTGATATTTTGTCAGGCCCATAAAAAATGAAGGACGCAGCATCTGCCTGCGTCCTTGCCTAAGTCCTCAAAGGTTGCGGTATCCTTACCCGCGCAAATCGTAGCGCGCTCTGCGATGGGTGATCAATGGAACCGGCAATAGATAGTGGAAGCCCCGATGCGCGGACATATCGGCGGCAAGATTGATGCAACATCCGGCGTGGAAAGGAAATGCACCCGACAGGGATCGAACCTGTAACCTTAGGATTCGGAATCCTACGCTCTATCCAATTGAGCTACGGGTGCGCGGCGGTGCGTCACCGATTTTGCGAGGCGAATTGTAGCAGCCCAGCCACGCTTCAGGAAGCCGGGAGACGGGTCGAGCCCATCCAGCATCGCCGGGCCGCGGCGTTTGGTGGGGGTGAACGCCAGGTACAGGAAAATCAGGGTGCAAAGGATGACGGCCCACGCGGCGTCGGGGTGCGTGTTGGCGATGTGGCGACGTAGCGACCATCTGAACGTGGGCGGTCTATCGAGGGCGAAGTTCCTGAGCCGGCCGTTCTCGGCGGCGTTGGCGAGCATCACGTGCAGGGTCATCACCGTGGTGTGCAGCGTGAGGAGCACGTTGAGCAGCGTGGTGCCGATGCTGACGGCGGTCAGGCAGCAGCCAACGCCGGCGGCGTACAACAGGTAGCGCTCGTGAATCTGTGGCATGAACGAAAAGAACATCAGCCACGGCGCGACGATCGCCACCAGGAACTTCGGATCGTTCCTTCGGTATTGGATGGCCATCGCGATCACGCTGAGCAGAAACGTGACACTGTAGAGCGCGACGAGCACATCGCGAATGGTGTAGACAGTGGACTTCTCAAAGAGCACCGTCTGCGTGGGCCATAAACGGATCGGATGCGGATCGAGCGTGTAGGCTTTGTCGGTGAGTTCGTCCCAGCCGAACCGACTGTTGAGCAGGCCGGCGAGGTTGTCTGACGGGCCCTGCGTCATGTGGTAGTAGTGACGCGTGCCGTAGCCCCAGCCGATGTTGGCCCAGTTCATGCTGCCGTTGAACAAGAGGGCGCACAGCAGCAGTGACGCTCCAAGCCCGCCCGCGGCCAGCAGCCAGCGGCGTTTGAACGAGAGAAATACCGCGCCGGCGGTAATGGCGATCGCCAGCGGCAGGCCGATCCTCAGCAGGTAATCCCGGTTGATCGTCGACATGAACGGCCAGGCGACGAGTGACAGCGTGGCCACGATCAGCAGGCCCCACACGCTCCACGCGAGCCATTTCCGCGTCCACGTCGTTCGCCACGGCCGCAGCCATTGAATCAGGAACGGCAGGAGCAGTGACGCGATCAGCACGCACGCGATCCACGCGATGGCCGACCGATCGATGACCCGGGCGGCCGGCGTAAGCGGCTGATCCTTGACCGCCGGCACGTAGCTCACCAGCCACGGCGACGCGATCAACGCCACGCCCAGTACGAGCCCGATCACCCACGACATCGCCTTCATCGGCCTGCCGGCAAACAGCGGCCACAGTACGAACATCGGCGCGACGAACAGTTGCTGCCCTTTAAACATCGCGCCGGCGGCGATCACCAGTCCCGCGCAGAACCACAGATCGACCGACGCCAGATACACCGCCCACACGAAGAACGGGATGATCCACATGTCCCACGTCGGCCAGCCGTGGGCGCTGGCGAGCACGGCGGGGTTAAACCAGAACAGCAGGCCGGCGACGTATCCCGCGATCCAACCCGGATAAGGCTTGGGCGAGTCGAGCCAGCGAAGAAATCGCCCGCGGAAGTTCAGCCGCAGCGACGGATCGAGCTCTTCCAGTCGCTTGCGCGCTCGCCGGTCGCGGCGCGTCGCCCAGTGCTGCGTCAGCAGGAAGATGCCGAGAACGGCCACCGCTTCCATCGCCGTGTTGAAGTGCAGCAGCGGCCAGTAGTACTTGTACTGATCGTCCGCCTTGGCTGACCGCTGAATGTTCTCGCCGCGTGAATCGGGCTTGGAGGCGGGAAAGTTGACGCGGGTCCAATCGACCCATTTCGTCATCAGTAGCAGCCGCAGCGGGGCGTAGTCGAGGCCGTATTCCGGGAAATTCTCGTTGCGATCCTCGGCCCGGTTGGCCACCCAGTCGTAGATATTGAGGTACCCGCGCGGCGATTCCTTCGGCTGGCCCGCCTGCGAGCCCCAGAAGTAGCCGTTGTTCACGTCGGGATAAAAGTGGATGGCGTTGGTGTAGGTCCAGGTCCACCGCCGAGCCTGCAGGCCCCATTGGGTAGCGTAGATGCTGGCGATCACGAGCACCGCGAGAAACCCAATCCTATAGAGGACCGCCATCGTCCGCCGCCGCGCGAGTGACGGTTTTGGTGTCGGCATGACCACCGTCGCTATGGGCGGCAGGTCCTTAACCGGCGCATCCGGCACCTCACCGGCCGGAGCGATCGGCACCACGGACGGCGTCGCCACCGGCTCGGCAATTTCTGCCGCGGGATTGTCTGACGATTCGATGCTCATGCTTGCGTAAGAAATGTCACGTGGCTTTCCCCGGCTGATCTTCGCGGCAATGTGGACAAGCTGCAAGTCGCAAAAAAAGCGCATAAAAATCCGGTCCGGCGCAACTTACGTCTTGCGTTCGCGCAAATGGAGATTACATTCTGGGCGTCCGATAACTGAGTTCCCACTCAGCCCGGACAAGTAATTGTGATGGTCTCCACCGGCAAGGATTGCCGGATCCAGGAGATCGCGATGAGCGACTCACCCTCGCCCGCCGCCGCGATCAGGATGATTGCGAATCACCGAAAGGCACGGAAGCCATGGCGACTCGACCCATTTCTCGTCGTCTCGCGCAGCTCTGGCAGCTCCCGCTGCTGGTAGTCTCCCTCGGACTCTTCGGCTACGCGGCGTTCTTATTCATCGACCCCAAGCCCGGTCTGACGATCGACGAGAAGCTCACTTTTGCCCGTAAATTCATCGATGACGAGCGGCCTGAGGCGGCCATTCAGTTCCTCAACCAGCTCCTCGCCACCCACAAACTCCAGCAGGACAAGCAAGGGCTCATCCACATGATGCTCGCCGAGTCGCTGGATATGGGCCAAAAACAGGCCAAAACCAGCCTCGATATCAACCATCGCCAGATCATCGAGCAGACAAGGCTCGCCGTCTCGATGGGCATTAAAGCTGACGCGCAAACGTATCGGCGCCTTGGTGAAAGCTACGACGCGATCGACAAGCCCGCCGAAGCACTCGACAACTTCCGCCGCGCGATGACGATGGATCAGTCGCACACGCTGCGGCTGCAGAAGAAGATCATCGAGCTGCAGCTCACCCGCGGCGAGTCCGGCGCGTCGGAGGCGTCGATCGTCGACTACCTCAAGCTGCCCGATCTCACGCCGGCCGAACGCGGCTGGGCGCTGGGCAACCAGGCCAAGCTGCTGGCCGATCGTGGCGCGTTCGTTGAAGCCCGCGCCGCGCTGGCCGAGGCGCTGAAGCTTGATTCCGATCCGATCGCGATGGGGCAGGTCAATTACCGCCTCGGCTACTGCGCGTGGAAACTCGGCGACTGGGCCGAAGCCGAACGCCTGCTCCGACTCTCTCGCGATCAGTTCAAGGGCCAGCATCCGCTCGATGCCGACGCGGCTCAACTGCTCGGACGAATCTTTCAGGATCGAAGCGATTGGAAGACGGCCGAGTCGTTCTATCAGGATGTGATCGTCAGCCACCCCGATTCCGGCGCCTACATCTCGGCCATGCTCGGCCGCGGCGTGTGCCGCATCTACCGTGACGAAGAAGCGGGCGGCCTGACCGATCTGAAGTACGTGGTGAATCAGATCGTCGCCAAGGAATCGAAACAGCGGTTCAAGGCGGACGCGATTGAAGGTCTCCATCAAGCCGCCGCGGCGCTTCAGAAGCAGGACGCTATCGCCGGCGCCCTCGAAGTGATGGCATACGAGCAGCAACTCGTGCCCGACCCGCCCGGCTCGTTCTTCGCCCGTCTCGGCAACGTGTACGAGAAGCGTGCCGATCAGGTCGAGCGTTCGCTGGCGTCCGCCACGCCGGCGGAGAAGATCCGTCGCGAGCAGCAGGTCCGCGATTTCCGCACCAAGGCCGGCGACTCGTTCATCGCCTACTCGCGTGCCCTCACGCTGATCGACGACCACGCCTACGGCGACGCCCTCTGGCACGGCATTGAGCTGTACGACAAGTCCGCCAACCTGCAGGCGGTCATCAGCGCAATGGAACTGTTCGTCGCCGAGCGACCGGATGATCCCCTCGCGCCCGATGCGCTGCTCCGCCTCGGCCGTTCGTATCAGGCGGCAGGTCTGTTCGATAAGGCAATCAACGCGTTCCAGCGTAACCAGTTCCGCTACCCGCAATCGCTGGCCGCGAGTCGGTCGGCTGTTCCTCTGGCTGAAGCGTTTATCGCCAAGGGTCCCGAGTCGTTCGGCAAGGCCGAGAGCGTGCTGCTGAGCATCGTCGAGAACAACCCGATCTTCACCCCGGCCGCCGAAGAGTTTAAGAGCGCGCTGTTCCAGCTCGCCCAGCTCTACTACCGCACCGGCCGATACGAAGAAGCGGTCGCCAAGCTCGAAGAACTCACCGAGCGGTACCCGAAGGACGAGCGCATCGGCCAGCTCGTGTTTTTGATGGCCGATAGTTACCGCAAGAGCGCAGCGTTGATCGATGTGAAGCTGCTCGCCACGTCGCCGCAGGCCAACTCGGCCCCGGTGGTCGATATCGCGCAGGCGACGGCCGCGAAGAAAGAACGGCTTGAAAAAGCCCGCGGGCTGTTCGAGCGCGCGATCGAAACTTACGCGACGAACGCGCCGACCACTGACACCGACAAGCTGTATCAGAAGCTCGCCCACTTCTACCGGGCCGACTGCATGTACGACCTGGGCAACTACACCGAAGCGATCAAGCAGTACGACGCGGCCGCGTTCCGCTACCAGGACGACCCCTCGGCCCTGGCGGCGTACGTGCAGATCGTGAACGCGTACTGTGCGCTGGGCAAAACGGAAGAAGCCAAGACCGCCAACGAGCGGGCCAAGTGGCTGTTGCGTCGCATGCCGCAGGAGGCGTTCCAGAACGGCGCGTTCGCGATGCCCAAGGCGTACTGGGAACAGTGGCTGAAGTGGACGAGCACGGCCGGCATGTGGTGAACGATCGACGTTGTACGGGAGCAAGCATGAACGCAGAACCAGTCGTGAACGCACTCGAGCAGCAGGTCGGCTGCTACCGCAAGCTCGCAAAGCTCGCCGAGCTGCAGCACGTGTACGTGCAGCAGTCGCAGACTGAAGAGCTGCTCACGCTCCTGCAATCCCGGCAGACGGTGCTCGATCAGGTGGCGGATCTGGAACAGGTCATCGCACCGGCGAAAAAACGGTGGGCGATCTACCTCGGCGAGATTTTGCCGCAGGACCGCACGTTGGCCGAATCGCTGCTGGCCGAGACGCGCAAGCTGCTCGAACAGATCACGACGGCCGACCGCAACGACGCACTGGTGCTGCAGCAGCGCAAGCTGAACCTCGGCGCCCAGATCAACCAGGCGACGGCGGCCAAGCAGTTGAATCGCAGCTACGCGGCGGCTGCGTACGGCAAGCCGGCGAGTCGGATGGATGTTCAACGGTAACCATGAGCACGCAGACGGCGACAACTTCGGTCGATCACACCCAGCGGGTGGAAGAGCTCGGGCGGATCATCCTCGCCTACAGCGAAGTGACCGAAAAGCTGCAGCAGTCGCACGAGCAGCTCACCAGCACGGTGCGCAATCTGCAAAGCGAGCTGTCGGAAAAGAATCGGCAGCTCGAACGCAAGAGCCGGCTGGCCGCCCTTGGCGAGATGGCGGCGGGCATGGCTCACGAAATTCGCAATCCGCTCGGCGGGATTCAGTTGTATGCGTCGCTGCTGGACAAGGACGTGGCCGACCGGCCGGCATCGCAAACGCTGGTGAAGAAAATCTCCGGCGGCGTGAAGCGGCTGGAAGGCCTCGTCAGTCAGGTGCTGCAGTTCACGCGAGAGATTCCGACCAACATGGTCGAGATGGATCTACGTGAAGCCGTGGAGCAGGCGATTGAATTCGCGGCCGCGTCGATTCAGACGAGTGAAGTGAAATGCGAAATCACAGGCCCCGAGCGGCTGAACGTGGTCGCCGACCCGATGCTGATCGGTCAGGCGTTGTTGAACATCGTGCTGAACGCGGTGGAAGCAGCCGGGCAAGGCGGCACGGTGCGCGTGGAGTTTCGCAATCCGCCGGCCGAGAGCGAGGCACGACAATTTCACGTAGTGATTCAGGACAGTGGGCCGGGCATTCCGCCGCACGTGCTGGACCGGATTTTCAATCCGTTCTTCACCACCAAGGCGCAGGGCACGGGGTTGGGATTGGCAATCGTGCATCGAATCATCGAAGCCCACGACGGCTCGATCGTGGTGACGAATCCGCCAACGGGCGGGGCGCGGTTTGAGATCAAAATTTAGAACGGTCGGAAAAAACAGAGGACACGAACATGGCACGGATTTTAGTGGTAGACGATCAGGAAATGATGCGTGACTCGCTCGCGGCCACATTGGTTCGCGAAGGGCATGAGGTGATCGCTGCCGGCGATGGGGCGGCAGCGGTCGCCCGTTTGCAATCGCCGGCCCGGTTCGATCTCGTCATCTCTGATCTGAAGATGCCGAAGATGACGGGCATCGAACTGCTCGCTGAGGTGAAGCGTCTTCGTCCTGACCTGCCCGTGGTGCTGATGACCGCGTTCGCCACCGTGCAGACGGCCGTGGAGGCGATGAAGCTGGGCGCGTACGACTACATCCAGAAACCGTTCGACGGCGAAGAGATCAAGATGCTCGTCGACCGCACGCTCGAGCACAGCCGGCTGAAGCTGGAGAACGCGGCGCTGCGTTCGATGAACGAATTCAGCACGCCGCGGCCGCTGGTGGGCACGAGCGGCGTGATGCAGGACATCCGCAAGCGGATCGAACTTGTCGCCAAGAGCAATGCGACGGTGCTGATCCGCGGCGAAAGCGGCACCGGCAAGGAAGTGGTCGCGCGAGCGATTCACTTGGCGAGCGAACGCCGTGAGCGGCCGATGCTGGCGGTGAACTGTGCGGCGCTCAGCGAAAATCTGCTCGAGAGCGAACTGTTTGGCCATGAGAAGGGAGCGTTCACGGGGGCCGATCGTCTCCGTCGCGGCCGATTCGAACTGGCCGACGGCGGCACATTGCTGCTGGACGAAATTTCTGAAATCGCCCCCTCGCTGCAGGCCAAGCTGCTTCGCGTCCTGCAGGAAAGCACGTTCGAACGCGTCGGCAGCAGCATCAGCCAGCAGGTGGACGTCCGGGTGATCGCCACGACCAACCGCGATCTCGAGCAATCAGTCAGCGAAGGGAAATTCCGGCAGGACCTGTTCTACCGGCTGAATGTGGTTCCGGTCGAACTTCCGCCGCTGCGGCAGCGTAATGAGGACGTTCCGGAACTGTGCCGGCACTTCCTGAGCAATATCTCCAAGCGCGACAAGAGCCCGTTCCGGCATATCGAGTCTGAAGCGCTCCGCGTGATGCAGAAGTACAACTGGCCCGGCAACGTGCGCGAGCTGCAGAACATCATCGAGCGGGCCGTAGTGCTTGAGCTTGAACCCGGCGTGGTACGGGCGGAAACAATCGAACCGTGGCTGCAGAGCAAGATCGGCGTCGCAGCGGCCGAGTCGCTGGCGGGTAAGCCGCTGGCGGATATCGAAAAGCAGGTGATTTTGAGCACGCTCGAGCGGTTCAAGGGTCACCGGATCAAAACAGCCGGCGCGCTGGGCATTGGCGTGCGGACGCTGGGTATGAAAATCAAGCGTTGGAAGGACGAGGGAGAGCTCGTTGAGAGCCACGCATAATTTGCGCGGTAGGCGCAGGAATTGCCGTTCGCGGTTTCGCGAGCGAACGCATTCCTCCCGAAGGTGAAGCGGCCAGCGGCTGGCACACGGTTTGTAGGAGTTGTTCGATGTTCATTGAGAATCTGCTCAACCAGGGCGACGCTCCGATGCTCTCGGAGATGCTTCGGTTTACCAGCCAGCGGCACAAGCTGCTGGCCGAGAACATCGTGAACGTCGACACGCCGAACTACCGCCAGAAGGATCTGTCGGTCGACCGGTTTCAGTCGATGTTGCGGGCAAGGGTCGAACAGAAGCGAAGTTCGCCGGCCGGCAGCGTGTCGTTCGACGACATCGGCATGGAAATTGAAAATCCGCGGGCGGGCATCCTGTTTCACGACGGGAATAACCGATCGATGGAACAGCTGATGAGCGATCAGGCCAAGAACGCCCTGACGCACAACCTGGTGGTCGAGCTGCTTCGCAAGCAGTACGCGTCGATGGAGATGGCGCTGAAGGAACGGATCGGTTAAGCTCGCGCAGGACGCGCGGGTGAGATGAAAGTAGGACGCTATGTTTGATACACTGGATCTTGGCGCGAGTGCATTGGTTGCCCAGCGAACGCGCATGGACACCATCGCTGCCAACATTGCGAACATCCACACGACGCGGAACGAAAAGGGCGAGCTGTCGCCGTTCCGCAGAAAGTTCGTCACGTTCGCGAGCGGCCAGGCGGGCGATCGCAGCAAGCCGGGTGTTCACGTGTCGGAGATTAAGGACGATATGTCGCCCTTCATCCGCAAGTCGGACCCGGGAAATCCGGACGCCGATGCAGACGGCTACGTGAGCCTGCCGAATATCGACCTGGCCATCGAGCAGGTGAATTCGCTGGAAGCCAGCCGGGCGTACGAGGCGAGCATCACGATGATGGAAACCACCAAGGCGATGATCAGTTCCTCGCTGCGGTTGATTGCTTAAGAATTAAAACATGATCAACGGAGTCACGAACAACTTGAGCCTGGGTCAAATCGCGGGAGGCGGAGCCACGCCCGCGAGTACAACCGGCGCAGGAAGCACAGGCGGGAGCAGCTTTGCTGACATGCTGAAGAACAGCATCGGCGAAGTCTCCAAGTTGCAGCAGGACGCCAGCCAGGCCGTACAGGACCTGGCGACAGGTAAGACCGAGGACGTCGACGGCGTGATGACGGCCATGAACAAGGCCGACATCGCGTTCAAGACGCTGCTCGCCATCCGCGGGAAGCTGATGGAAGCGTACGACGAGGTCAAGCAGATCTCGATGTAAGATTGCCGATTTCCGATCTGCGATTGCCGAATGAATGGATTCAATCGGCAGTGTGCAGTCAGAAAATCGCCAATGACTTTGGCCAAGGAGGGCCGCTGTCATGGACTATCTCAAAAAGCAGCTCGAAACGATCCAGCAGAACCTGGCTGGCCTCAACGCTACCCAGAAAATGCTCACCGGGGCGCTCGTCGTCATCATGGCGATGACCATGGTCTACTGGAGCCGCTACGCCGGCACGGCCGAGATGGAGCCGGTGCTCAATCAGTCGCTGA
>Ga0268266_10006627_pt1 | contig 10571 bp, 7 predicted proteins | sample KBSS13metaG_FD_190356 | JGI IMG/M metagenome (GOLD analysis project Ga0268266, IMG submission 190356) | Switchgrass rhizosphere microbial communities from Kellogg Biological Station, Michigan, USA - KBS S1-3 metaG (SPAdes) (version 2) | ecosystem: Host-associated > Plants > Roots > Rhizosphere >... | reverse complement strand
TCCCGATCGAGTTCGCCGTGGAGCAATCGAACCGGGCAGAAGATATCAATGGGCTGTTCGAGCAGCAGCAGCTTCTGGCCCGACTCCCAAAAGGCCCGGACGAGACCTTGGCGTTCGGCTGTGTCGCCGTCCGCAAAGCCCCAATTGGTGAAGTCGGGCGCGGCTGCGATCCCCATCACGGCCTTTACACGCTCGGGCCGATGGAGCGCGACACGAAGCGCGAGCCAGCCGCCCATCGACGAGCCGATAACCACGAGCGGCCCCTGCGTGAGTTGGTCGACGACGCCTAGCGCTTCCTCGAGCCAGGCGTCGAGCGTCCCATGCTCGAACTGGCCCGGACTCGATCCGGTGCCCGAATAATCAAACCGCAGCAGGCTCAGGCGCCGCTCTTCGGCAAAAGCGTCCAGAGCCAAGGCTTTGTTGCCCTCCATATCCGAGCCATAACCGGGCAGGAACACGAGTGTCGGTGAGGCGCCCGCGCGCAGGCGATAGGCGATCCGTCGCCCACCAATCTCCGTGAACCGAACCTCAGTCATTCATTCGAACATTTGACCGATCAATTGCCGCAGCTTGGCCAGCGACTCCCGGTCGGCGTGCCGGTCCGAATCGCGGTGCTGCGGAAGGAGCGGCTCCATGGGGTCGCCCTCGTCTTCGAACACGTAATGATCGTAGAGCGCACGCCACGCCTCGCGGTGCCCGGCCGGCATTCCGCGATACAGCTGATAGACCAGGTTAAGGACCGGGACGAACGGATTGGCGGCCGATTTGCCGTCGGCATTCCACCAATAGTTCATCAAGATATTGAACGTGGTGAGCGACTGGACGCCGTGCCACCACAGGTACGGAATGTAGACGGCGTCGCCCGGCTCGAGCTCCGCCACCAGAGCCGCCTTCAGGGCCTCGCGGTACCGCGGGAAACGATCGAAATCCGGCTCGTCGAGCAGGACCATGCTGATCGGGACGCTGGCGGGCGTTACGTCCATGGGCCCGGGATAAAGGTTCGCCGTCTGCTCGGGCGGAAACAGGACGAAGCGGCGGCGGCCAGCCATGACGCAGGCCAGATTATGGGCGACGTCGAAATGCGGCGCGACGGTCACTCGATTCCCGATCCACAGCCGGGCCGCGACGTTCGGCGGGATCAACGCGTTGGGATGCGCCTCCTGCAGCCCCGGCAAGACGTCGGGCGCGGACAGGGATTGCATCGCTATTCCAAATGGTTCGGGCTCGTCGCGATGCTGGAGCAACCCGTTGAGGACGTTGGACAGCGATTCGGTTCGACGATCGAAATTCATCTGCTTCGATTCCGCCCGATAGAAGAAGCGCCCCTTTTCAGACGGCGACGCGACGATCGTTCCGACCGGCCGGCCGCGATAGAATTGGTTGAGATAATGGGCCGCGGCTTCGTCCGATTGGCGCGCGGCACGCACCAGCGGCCAATCCGCGAATGCTCCGCGAAACACCATCGGCTGTCCGCTGGCGAGCACGTCTTCGGGGAAGGCCTTGAGGTCCGCTCCGGACATTTCATCGATTGGGCGAAGGCCTTCGATCATGGTGCGCGCCTCTTCACAGCAACGCCGTGAAAGCGCAATGCGCCCGCCAATGATCGAGGAGCATGCTCCGATCGGCCTCAAGGAGAAGCGTCATGAAATATCGTAAGCTCGGTGACAGCGATCTCGAGGTCTCGGAAATCTCACTTGGGTCGTGGTTGACCTATGGCGTCGGCGTCGAGGCCGACAAGGCTCGCGCCTGCCTCGAAGAATCGTTCGAGCAGGGTATCAACTTCATCGATACGGCCAACGTGTATGGGCGCGGCGCCGCGGAGACGTTCCTTGGGGAAGCGCTGCAGGGCCGAGCGCGTGACTCGTATGTGCTCGCGACAAAAGTCTATTTCCCAATGAGCGACACCGACCACGGCCTGTCGCGCGCGCAGATCGAGAAGCAGATCGACGATTCGCTGCGGCGGCTGCGGACCGATTACGTCGATCTCTATCAGTGTCATCGTTACGATTGGGATACGCCGCTGGAGGAAACGATGGAGGCCATGACCCGCGTCGTCGACAGCGGGAAAGCGCGGTACATCGGTTTCTCGGAATGGCCGGCCGAGCGGATCCAGGCGGCGCTCGACATGACGGGCGTTGCCAAGTTCGTTTCGAGCCAGCCGCAATATTCACTGCTGTGGCGCGAGCCCGAGGACGAGGTGATTCCGCTGTGCGCAGCGAACGGTATTTCGCAAATCGTCTGGTCGCCCCTCGGGCAGGGCGTGCTCTCTGGGAAATATGATCCCGACAGACCGCCGCCCGTTGGCACCCGGGCCACGAGTGACGAGATGAGCGGCTATATGGATCGGTTGTTGCAGCCCGATGTGCTTCGCGCCGTTCAGCGGCTGAAGCCGATTGCGGAAGAAGCGGGGCTGACGCTGCCGCAATTCGCCCTGGCCTGGATATTGCGGGAGCCGAACGTCGCTTCGGCGATCATCGGTGCGTCGCGGCCGAGCCAGGTGCAGGAAAATGCCGCTGCCTCGGGAGTGGTCGTCGATACCCAGCTGTTTGTTCGCGCTGAGCAAATTCTCGACGAAGCACTCGCCGGGGCAACGGCTTAAGGTCAGATCGCTTTGGAGCTGCGGCGCGAGGGGGAGACGAACACGTCCTCGATCGTCCGTTCGAACAGTTCGGCAATGCGGAACGCGAGGGGCAGGGACGGATCGTATTTGCCGGTCTCGATGGCATTGACGCTCTGGCGCGACACTTCGAGCCGTTCGCCGAGGTCCTGCTGGCTCCAGCCACGCTCGGCGCGCAGCATCCGGAGGCGGTTCTCCACGACTAGGCCTCCTCGTTCTTGCGCGTGAAATACTCGACGCAGGCGAACATGCCTTGGATGATGACCCACACGAACGGGATCCAGTAAGCCTCGACCAAGGGCATCGCGCCGAACGCTTGCAGGAAGCCCCAGACGACCGCGGCACCCATTGTCACGTTGGTGGCCACCGCGATGCGCTTCAGCGTCAGCGCCTGGTGATATTCGTCACGCTCGTCGGAGACGTAGCGGCCCCAGCTGGCGAAAATGCCGAGCACCGGGATCGAGGCCGCAATGGCCGTCAACGTCGGAATGTAGCCGGCAACCGCTGTGTTAGCCCGAACCCAAACGAGCGGGGGGAGGACAATCACGTATGCCAGTAGAAGCCACATAATGCGCTTGGTGTGCGCTTTCTGGGCGGGGGTGAAATCGGAATAGGCCATGTCAAGCTCCATTGTCTCTAAGACAAGCGAGCTTTACATTGAGTCGCGTCGGTGTGTCAAGCGTGCTTGTCAATCACGCGCTGTTGAGACGTGCGTCCCCCCTCGCTACATGCTGCGGTGCAATGACCAAGATGTTCAAGATCGCGCTTCCCGATGGCTCGGTGAAGGAAATGCCCGAAGGGTCGACCCCGGCGGACGTCGCCGCGGCAATCGGACCAGGCCTCGCCAAGGCCGCGCTCGCTGCCAAAGTCGACGGCGAGGTGCGCGATATCATGCGGCCGTTCGAGGGGGACGCCAGCCTCGCGCTGATCACGTCGCGCGACGAGAAGGATGCGCTCGAGCTGGTGCGTCACGACTTCGCGCATATCCTCGCGGAAGCTGTTCAGAACCTGTTCCCGGGAACGCAGATCACCTTCGGCCCCGCGACCGATGACGGTTTCTATTACGACTTCGCCCCGACCGCGGAGCATGGCCCTTTCACCGAGGAAGAGCTGCCCGCGATCGAAGAAGAGATGCGGCGTGTCATCGCGGCCGACAAGCCGCTGGTGCGCGAAGTCTGGGACCGCTCCCGAGTCCGCCAGTTCTTCATCGACCATGGCGAGGCGTTCAAGGCCGAATGGGTGATGGAGCTGCCCGAGGGCGAGCCGATCACCATGTACAAGACCGGGCATGGCGAGGCCGACTGGATCGACCTTTGCCGCGGCCCGCACCTCGCCTCCACCGGCAAGCTCGATCCCAATGCGTTCAAGTTGACCCGCGTGTCAGGCGCCTACTGGCGCGGCGATCCGAAGAACCCGATGCTGTCGCGTATCTACGGGACGGCCTGGCTCAACCGGAAGCAGCTCGACGAATATCTCGTCCGGCTGGAGGAGGCGCAGAAGCGAGACCACCGCAAGATCGGTCAGGAGATGGACCTGTTCCACCTCCAGGCGGAAGCGCACGGGTCGGTCTTCTGGCATCCGCACGGTTTCACCATTTACCGCGCGCTCGAGGCCTATATGCGCCGCCGCATCGACGAGGCCGGCTACCGCGAGATCAAGACGCCGCAGCTGATGGACGCTCGCCAGTGGGAGAAGAGCGGCCACTGGGGCAAGTATCGCGAAAACATGTTCGTCGTGCCGGACGAGATCCCGAGCACCGAGGAAGACGCGCCGATCCTGTCGGGCGACGCCGACCTTATGGCGCTGAAGCCGATGAACTGCCCGGGCCACATCCTGGTCTTCAAGCAGGGCATCACCAGCTACAAGGAACTGCCGATCCGCTTTTACGAGAACGGCAGCTGCCACCGGAACGAGCCGCACGGCGCGCTCCACGGCCTGATGCGCGTCCGACAGTTCACGCAGGATGACGCCCACATCTTCTGCCGCGAGGACCAGATCGTCAGCGAGGCGCAGGCCTTCTGCGAGCTTGCCGCGCGCGTCTACAAGGATTTCGACTTCAGCTACGAGATCAAGCTCGCACTACGCCCGGACAACCGCTTCGGCAGCGACGAGGATTGGGACAAGGCCGAGGCCGAGCTTCGCCAGGCCGTGGTTGCGGCCGGGATGGCGACCGAAGAGTACGGATGGGAGGAACTGCCCGGCGAGGGCGCCTTCTACGCGCCGAAGCTCGAATGGCACCTCAAGGATGCGATCGGCCGCACCTGGCAGGTCGGCACCCTCCAGTCGGATCGTGTGCTGCCCGAGCGCCTCGACGCAACCTACGTCGGCGAGGACGGGCAAAAGCATCGCCCGATGATGTTCCACCGCGCGATTTTCGGCTCCTACGAACGCTTCATCGGAATCCTCATCGAGCATTATGCGGGCAAGTTCCCGCTGTGGCTGGCGCCGGTGCAGGCGGTCGTGGCGACCATCGTGTCGGACGCCGACGATTACGCGCAGCAGGTTTCGGCGAAGCTCGCCGCGGCCGGCATTCGGGTGGATACCGACCTTCGCAACGAGAAGATCAATTACAAGGTGCGCGAGCATTCGCTGGCCAAGGTCCCGCTGCTGCTCGTGGTCGGAAAGCGCGAGGCCGAGGAGGGCACGGTCGCCGTCCGTCGGCTCGGCAGCGACGAGCATCAGAAGATGATGACGCTCGACGAAGCGGTCGCAATGATCCGCGAAGAAGCGGTCCCGCCTGACCTTCGCTGACGTGACTTCGCCACAGGTCGTGGCAAAAACGACTCACATTTCTTCGCCCGGACTTTCCTTCCGGCGCGTGAGTGCTTAATTCTGTAGACGTCAACAACAGACTTGGAGTCTTCGCTATACCACCGCCCTACCCGCGCCGTCCTCAGGCGCCGCCGCAATTCACCGGCCCCCGCTACAACGAATTCATCCAGTCCCAGAAGGTTCGGGTGATCGACGAAAACGGGGAAAATCTGGGCGTGATGTATACGCGCGAAGCGTTCGAACAGGCACAGGAAGTCGGGCTCGACCTGGTCGAGATCTCGCCCAATGCCGATCCGCCAGTCGCGAAGTTCCTCGATATCGGCCGCTTCAAGTACGAAGCCCAGAAGAAGGCCAACGAGCAGCGCAAGAAGCAAAAGACGCAGGAGATCAAAGAGATCAAGATGCGTCCCAACATCGACGACCACGACTACGACACCAAGATGAAGAAGGTGTTCGAGTTCCTGGAGGAAGGCGACAAGGTGAAAGTCACCATGCGCTTCCGCGGTCGTGAGATGGCGCATGGCGAGCTTGGCATGGCGGTGCTCCGCCGGGTCCAGGAACAGACAGCTGAAATGGCGAAGATCGAAGCGCACCCGCGCATGGAAGGCCGCCAGATGCTGATGGTGCTCGCGCCTAAGTAAGCGGACGCCTTACTTACATTGCTGTTGCCAAATTGCTGCAGGGACGCGGGTTAAATCCATTGCGATTCCGCAATCGCTTCCCATTCGGCATGATTCAGGATTAGCTTCCCGCTGCTGGAGCTTGGCTCCAACAGGGGAGAAAATGATGGGCAAGTCGAAGTGGCTGCTTTCGGCAGCGCTGGTCGCAATCGCGTCGCCGGCTATCGGGCAAACCGCAGTTTCCAACACTGACACGGACAAAGCTTCGGCTCAGCCGACGCCGGGCGCGACGGAAGGCGCCGCAACTCAGGATCAGGCGCGAGAGCCTCAATCGGTCGACACCAGCGACATCGTCATCACCGCGACTCGACGGAACCAGGCTTTGTCCGACGTTCCGATGGCGGTCAGCGCCGTCACTGCCCAGCAGCTTCAGAACAGCGGCGCGACCGACATTCGTCAGCTGACGCAATTGTCGCCTTCACTGCTCGTGTCGTCGACGTCGTCAGAAGCAGGCGCGGGCGTCGCCCGAATCCGCGGCATCGGCACGGTTGGCGACAATCCCGGTCTCGAAAGCTCGGTCGGCGTCTTCGTCGATGGTGTCTATCGTTCCCGCGTCGGCGTCGGCCTCACCGAACTCGGACCGCTCGACCGGATCGAAGTCCTGCGCGGACCGCAGGGCACCCTCTTCGGACGCAACACCTCCGCCGGCCTGATCTCGATCATCACCGCGAAGCCGCAATTTACGCCCTCGGTTTATGGTCAGGCGGATATCGGCAATTACGACCTTCGCCGGCTGCAGCTCGGCGCCACCGCGCCATTGTCTGACATGATCGCGTTCCGCCTGGACGGCGTTTACGTGAAGCGCGACGGCTTCCTGAAGGATGTCGTATCAGGCCGCCGGGTCAACGATCGCGACCGTTGGATGTTGCGCGGACAACTGCTTTTCAAACCAAGCGACAATCTGTCGTTCAGGTTGATTGGCGATTATACCAAACGCAACGAGGAATGCTGCGCGGCGCCCTACCTTCCGGCGCATGATGTCGTTGCTACCGGAGGCGGCGGAACCAGCGAGCAGCCATCATCGGTGGCCGCGCTCGAACGGGCCCTGGGGGGAATCATCGAAGACGATCCGTTTGACCGGAAAGTCTCGATCACTCCCGGGCGGAGTTATCGTAGCGATGTCCGCGACGGCGGCGTTTCGGGCGAGCTGGTCTATGATTTCGGCGGCGCGGAGCTGACGTCGATCACGGCTTACCGGTACAACAAATATGTCCGCGGCCAGGACGCCGACTTCAACAATCTCGACATCCTGTACCGTGATGACGACGGCACCGCCTTCAATCGTTTCAAGACCATCAGCCAGGAGCTCCGGCTCCAAGGCAAGGCCGGCCCGATCGATTGGCTCGTCGGCGGCTATTACGCCAACGAAAAGCTGCGCGTTCGCGACAATCTCGCTTACGGCAACGACTACCTTCGGTACGCCAACTGCTTGCTGGCGACCTCGCCGACGTCGGGATTGGGTTTCGCGTTCGACCCGACGAGTTCGACCTGCTTCAACGAAGCAGCGCTGGCCGGCGCGCAGGCCCAGCTCGCAGCTGGAATTGGCCAGATTCAGGCTGGCATCGCAGCCCTCCAGGCCGCAATTGCCAATCCGGCAACGCCGCCCGCCCAGATACCGATCCTACAGGCCCAGCTCGCGGCCCTGCAAACGCAACTCGCAACGCTTGCGGGCCAGGCGCAGAGCCTCGGGATCGTCAACGCGAATCCGGCTAGCCCGGGTTTTGGTTCCGCGGCCAATGTCCTCGGAATACCCGGCAACAATCCCTTCGCCGGGGTACGGGAGGACGACCTTTACAACCAGACCAGCAACAATTTCGCGCTGTTCACGCACAACATTTTCACGATCACCGATCAGCTGAAGTTGACGGTAGGTCTGCGTTACACCCGTGAGCGCAAGAAGCTGACCGCCGATCTTACCGACAACAATGTCTTCTGCCGGACGATCGCGGCGAGCCCGCTTGCCGCGTTCCAGCAATTGCCGTGCGTCATTCCGGGCGTGCCGGGCGGAAGCTTCACCGGAAGCAGCAAGAAGACCGAGAACAAGCTGTCAGGCACTGCGGTCATCAGCTTCAAGCCGACACCCGAACTGCTCACGTACGCGAGCTATTCGCGCGGCTACAAGGCAGGTGGCTTCAACCTCGATCGTGCTGCGCTCCCGCGCTCCGGCGCTTCGAGCAACGGGTCGGTTCTGGGCACCGCCAGCTTGGACGCCCTGCAATTCGATCCGGAAATCAACAACGCGTTCGAAGTCGGTGCCAAATATAACGGACGCGGGATCGACGTGAATCTCGCGGTCTTCCAGGAGGACTTCAAGGACTTCCAGCTCAACCTGTTCAACGGCATCGCCTTCGAAGTCGCCAACGTGAACAGTTGCTCGGAAGACCTGAATGGCGCCGACACGGATAACAGCGGCGCGACTGGCGCCTGCACCGGCAAGCTGCGTTCCGGCGTTCGCAGCCGCGGCGTCGAGCTGGAGCTCTTCGCGCGGCCAATGCAGGACCTCGGCATCAACCTTGGTGCGACCTATGCCGATACGCGTTATCGTCATGGCCTGGTCGGCTCGAGTGGCCAGCCGACGTCGGCGCAGCTGTTCCAATTGCCTGGGCGCCGGATTTCCAACTCGGCGGCTTGGACGACGACCGGCTCACTGACTTACACGCCGCTGATTACCAGCGGTCTGCGGGCCTTGTTCTATGTCGACGCCCGCTATTCGAGCAAGTTCAACACCGGTTCTGACCTCGACATCGAGAAGACGCAAAAGGCCTACACGGTCGTCAACGGGCGTATCGGCGTCCGAAGCGCGAACGATGTTTGGGCGTTCGAGCTTTGGGGCCAGAACCTCTTCAACAAGAACTACCTGCAGGTTGCGTTCGACGCTCCGTTGCAGGGCTCGGGCGCAACGCGCGGGGTCGAGCAGGGCTTCTACCCGGCGTCGACGCAATTGTTCGGAGCGTTCCTAGCCGAACCGCGGACCTTCGGCGCTACATTGCGCTACAAATGGACGCCGTCGCCCGCGGTAGCTCCGCCGCCACCACCGCCTCCGCCGCCGCCTCCGCCGCCACCGCCTCCGGCGACGCAAACGTGCCCGGACGGATCGGTGATCCTGGCCACGGATACCTGTCCGGCTCCGCCGCCACCGCCGCCGCCTCCGGCTCCGGCGCCAGAGCGGGGTAACTAAGCGGCTTTAGCTGACGGCAGGTTGTGCGCGGCGTCGAGAAGCGCCGCGCGCAGCCGCTTGATATCGTCGCCTTCGAGCTTCTTCCCGTCCGCGCGCGTCAGATAAAAAACGTCGACCGCGCGCTCGCCATACGTGGCAATGTGCGCGGAGTGGATCTGATGACCCTCGGCGTGGATCGCAGCGGCAAGCCCGGCGAGTAGGGCAGGGCGGTCCAGCGCATTGATCTCGACGACCGTTGTCCGGCTTGATGCCTTGTCGGCAACGGTGACGGAGGGCGCTACGCGGAAGGCGGCGCTGCGGTCACGCCCTCTTGGCGGTGCGGGCAGGGATGGCTCAGCGCCGGCCAGCGCTTTCTCGACGGACTGAACGAGGCGCCCGCGCAACTTGCGATCACCGTAAGGCTTGTTGCGAGAGTCGAGCACTAGCAGATTATCCAGCGCCATCCCGTCGCGTGTCGTGTGGATGCGCGCATCAATGATGTTGGCGCCAGCCGCCGCAAGTCCTGCGCAAATCCGGTAAAACAGGCCTTCGCGATCGGGTGTGAACACGCTGATCCGCGTCGCGCCGCTCTCCGGATCATCCTCTGCCACGACGTTCGGAATGGCATCACCGATATGTGCTTCCGCTGTCGCGACCTGCCGCGCGTTCGCGATCTGCCAGGGCAGCGGCTCGGCCAACCAATAGCTGTCAGGAAGGCGCTTGAAGTGCGCGCGGATCGCGCTGGACTTCCAGCCGAGCGCGGCACCCAGGTCCTTCTGCCGCGCCTCGACGATCTCGGCCCGGCCGTGCTGCTTGTGACCCAGGCGAAGGCGCTCCTCGGCGGACTCAAACAAGGTGCGCAGAAGCGTTCGCTTCCACTCGTTCCAAACGCCCGGCCCGACAGCACGAATATCGACGACGGTGAGCACCAGCAGCAGCCGAAGGCGCTCAGGGCTCTTCACTTGCTGGACGAAGTCGTCGATCGTTTTCGGGTCGGCGAGGTCGCGCTTGAACGCCGTCGACGACATCAAGAGGTGATGGCGAACCAGCCAGGACACGGTCTCCGTCTCTGCCTCGTCCAGCCCGAAGCGCGGGCACAGCTTCAACGCGATCTCGGCGCCAATGACGCTGTGATCGCCGCCACGGCCCTTGGCGATGTCGTGAAGGAGAACTGCAACGTATAGCGCGCGACGCGAAGCGATCTGCTTCTGCAGGATTGCGGTCGACAGCGGATGTTCGGACTTGAGCTCGCCGCGCTCGATCGCCGCCAGCAGGCCAATCGCGCGGATCGAATGCTCGTCGACCGTATAATGGTGGTACATGTCGAACTGCATCTGGGCGACGA
>Ga0268266_10006623_pt1 | contig 10575 bp, 8 predicted proteins | sample KBSS13metaG_FD_190356 | JGI IMG/M metagenome (GOLD analysis project Ga0268266, IMG submission 190356) | Switchgrass rhizosphere microbial communities from Kellogg Biological Station, Michigan, USA - KBS S1-3 metaG (SPAdes) (version 2) | ecosystem: Host-associated > Plants > Roots > Rhizosphere >... | reverse complement strand
CGCGGCGGCCCTCGAGGCTCTCGAGCATCGAGGACTCCTCGCCGCAGATGTAGGCGCCCGCCCCGACCCGGACGTGCAGGTCGAAGGCGAGGCCGGAGCCGAGGACGTCCTGGCCGAGGTAGCCGTGGGTGTAGGCGGCATCGACGGCGCGACGCAGGGCGGCGACGGCGTGGGGGTACTCGGACCGCACGTAGACGTAGCCCTCGCTCGCGCCGACGGCGTGGGCGGTGATGGTCATGCCCTCGATCAGGGTGAACGGGTCGCCCTCGACGACCATCCGGTCGGCGAACGTCCCGGAGTCGCCCTCGTCGAAGTTGCAGGCGACGAACTTCAGGTCGGACGGCGCCTCCAGGACGGTCTTCCACTTGATGCCGGCCGGGAAGCCCGCGCCGCCGCGGCCGCGCAGGCCGGAGTCGGTGACCTCCTGGACCACCTCGGCCGGCGACAACGACAGCGCACGCCGGAGCCCGGCCCAGCCGCCGTGTGCCTCGTAGTCGGTGATCGAGGCCGGGTCGACCACCCCGACCCGGGCGAAGCTCACGCGCCGCTGCGAGGTCAGCCACGGATGCTCGTCGACGATCCCGATGTCCGTCGCGTCGCCCGAGAGCACCTCGGCGACGTCGTCGGGCGTCACGTTCGCGTATCCCACCCGGCCCGCGTCGGTCTCGACCTCGACCAGGGGTTCGAGCCAGAGCATGCCGCGCGACCCGTTGCGGACGACCTGTGCGCCGGCCCCCGCGAAGGCGGCGGCGACCTCGTCGGCGCCGACCGAAGCCGAAGCCGCGTCACCGGGGACGAACACCCGGGGGGTCGGAGCCGTCAACGCCATCCCTCCGTGAGCGCGTCGATGCGTGCGACCGACAGCCGGCCGTGGAGGCGGCCGTCGACCGTGCCGGAGGGGCCCAGTGCGCAGTTGCCCAGGCAGAAGACCTCGGCCACCTCGACGTCGTCGCCGAGGCTGCCGGCCCGCGACCGGGTGTCGGCGTACAGCGCCTCGGCACCGACCGACTGGCAGGCCTCTCCGCGACACAGGGCGAGGCGATGCGCGGTCGCCGGCTCGGTGCGGAAGTCGTGGTAGAAGCTGACGACGCCGTGCACCTCCGCGACCGAGAGGTTGAGCACGTCGGCGATCGTCTCGACGTCCTCGCGGGCGACGTGTCCGATCTCCTCGATCACCTCGTGGAGCACCGGCATCAGTGGCCCGCGTTCGGCCAGGTGCTGGCTGGCGATGGCGCGCACCAGCGTCGCCCTGTCGTGCGTGGGCGCGGATGTCATCAGGCGGCTCCGGGTGTGTGGGTCGTCACCATCCTAGTGTCGGACGCGGCGTCCGTTCCGTCCAGCGACTCACGATGCGTCATACGCAACACGCAGCGAGCGCTGACGCCAACGGGGCGGGGGAGCGGCCGCCGGCACCCGCGCGACTACGTCGGCCGGCGCCCCACCGTGATCGCGGGCGCGCCGTGCGGGGTCGGCACCGTCCGGACGTCCTCGAGGCCGGCGCCGAGCACGAGCGCCTGCGCCTCCTCGTTGCTCAGGGCGGTCCCTCCGTAGCTGACCGTCTTGAACCGGGTCACCGCCTCGTCGATCGGATCGTCGCCGAGCTTCCCGTGTCCGAGGGTGAGCCACCCGCCCGGGATCAGGGCCCTCGCGATGCGAGGCAGACCGGCCCGCAGTGCCGGCTCCGGCACGAACGGCGCCGGCAGCCAGACCAGGGCGAAGGCGGCTTCGTCTTCGAGCTCGCTCACGTCCTGCTCTCGGAGCACGACCCGGTCCGCCACGCTGCTGGCCCGCACCAGCTGCTCGGCGAGTGCGAGCACCCGCGGCAACACGTCGATCCCCACCACGGTCAGCTCGGGGAACAGCTCGGCGTAGGACGCCGCGAGCGCTCCGACCCCGGTGCCGACGTCGAGCATCCGCGCCCCCGGCGACGCGAGCGTCTCGGACAGGCCGGACAGGACGGGGAGGCCGAACTGGGCGAACGCCGCGGCCCCCTGGGCACTGGCGCGCCCCTGGGCCACGATCGCCTCGTCCGGCTGGGCGGCCCACAGGTCGCCCCCCGAGGTGAGCAGCGCGGAGGCCTGGAGCAGGGGAGCGGCCGCCTGGGCAGCGACCCCGGCCCGGTCGATCCCAGGTCCGGACAGCACGTCCGCAGTGAGGCCGAGCGTGTCGAGCACGTGCTCTGCGGCCCGGCGGTGGTCGGTGTCGGGACCGTCGCCCGTGACGAGCGCCAGTGCGGCGGCTGCCCAGGCGGCACGGTCTCCGGTCGACAGAACTGCCTGCAGTCGGTCCCGGTTCTCGGCCGGGTCGGCCCCAGGTCCGGATCCCCTCGTCAACTCGCTCACGTCGTCCCTCTCGATTCATTTCGGTACGGTGTAACGTAACGTCGTATCGTTAGGATGGCAAGATGGGCAGACCCAAGACACACGACGCTCAGGTGGCCGATGCCCTCGTGGACGCCGCCGAGGCGCTCGCGGACAGCGAGGGGTTGGGCGCGATATCGGTACGCGCGGTCGCCGAGCGGAGTGGGACGACCACCCGAGCGGTCTACAGCCTGTTCGGGTCGAAGGCGGGGCTGGTGGCGGCCCTCGGAGCCCGGATGTTCGAGCTCCTCGGGGCGGGAGTCGCGGCCGTGCCGACGACCGACGACCCCGCGGACGACCTGGTGGAGGCCGGGATCGTGTTCCGGCAGCTCTCGGTGGAGCGACCGGCGCTGTTCCAGATCGGCGTCCAGCAGACCGCCCTCGACGCGACCGTCGTGCGCGAGTTCATCCCGTCGGCAAGCGACGCCTTCCTGATCCTCCAGGCCCGCTTCGAACGGCTCCGGGATGCCGGGCGGCTGCCGGGCAGGACGGTGTCCAGCGCGGCCGTCCAGTTCCATGCGCTGTGTGAGGGTCTGGCTGCGCTCGAGCTCCGCGGCTCGCTCCCGGCCGGTCATGGGGAGACGCGGTGGCGCGAGGCGCTCTCCACCCTGCTCGACGGCATGTCCCTGCAGCCACGGAGCTGACGGCACCGTCTCTGCCTTCTGGGCCTGTGACCCGGACGACATCGCGTCAAGGCCGCGTAGAGAAGTCCTCCGCCGGCGTCAGGAAAGCGTTAGCGCGGCACTGTCCAGCGGCTCTCCGGGGCTCTGATGGGAGAGCAAGGTTTCCCTGTTCTGGAGGTGTGTGGTGCTCGATGTCGCCCTCGTGGCCCTGACGATTCTCGTCTTCGCCGTCCTGGCGTTGGTGCTGAGGGGGTTGGAGCGGCTGTGAGCCCCGAGAACCTCGTCGGCCTCGTGCTGGCGATCCTGCTCACCGGCTACCTCGTGGTCGCCCTGCTCTTCCCGGAGCGCTTCTGATGAGCGACACCGTCGCCGGCCTGCTCACCGTCCTCGCGCTCGTCGTCGTCCTGGTCGTCACGCACGTCCCGTTGGGCGACTACATGGCCCGGGTGTACTCCGCCACGACGCACTGGCGCGTCGAGCGCGTCCTCTACCGGGCCTGCCGGCTCGACCCGGACGCCGACCAGTCGTGGGCGACGTACGCCCTCTCGATGCTCGGTTTCTCGCTTGCCTCGGTGCTGTTCCTGTTCGGCCTGCAACGGCTGCAGCACGTGCTTCCGATGAGCCTCGGGTACGACCCGGTCCATCCCCAGCTCGCCTGGAACACGGCGGCGTCGTTCGTGACCAACACCAACTGGCAGAACTACGTCGGCGAGTCGACGATGGGCTACCTCGTGCAGATGGCCGGTCTCGCGGTGCAGAACTTCGCGTCGGCAGCGGTCGGCATGGCCGTGGCGGTCGCACTCGTCCGGGGCTTCGCCCGGTCCCGCACCAACCGGGTCGGCAACTTCTGGGTCGACCTGGTGCGGGGCTGCGTCCGCATCCTGCTGCCGCTGGCCGTCGTCGTCACCGTGCTGCTGATCGCCGGGGGAGTGGTCCAGAACCTCTCCGACACCCACACCATCAGCACGCTGACGGGCAGCACCCAGCACCTGCCGGGTGGCGCGATCGCCAGTCAGGAGGCGATCAAGGAGCTGGGCACGAACGGCGGCGGGCCGTACAACGCCAACTCGGCCCATCCGTTCGAGAACCCGAACGGGGTCACCAACTTCCTCGAGATCGTCAGCCTCCTGCTGATCCCGTTCGCCCTGCCGCGCACGTTCGGCAAGCTGCTCGGCGACACGCGCCAGGGCTTCGCGATCCTGGCCACCATGGCCGTGATCTTCACGGCGTCCCTGACCCTGATCACCACCTTCGAGGCGCACCACTCCGGTACCGCGCTCACGGCTGCCGGAGCCGCCATGGAGGGCAAGGAGGTGCGGTTCGGCGTGCCGTCGTCGGCGCTCTTCGCGAACGCGACGACGCTGACCTCCACCGGAGCCGTCAACTCGATGCACGACTCGTTCACCCCGCTCGCCGGGGGTACCGAGATGTTGAACATGATGTACGGCGAGATCGCGCCGGGAGGCACGGGCTCCGGCCTCTACGGCCTGCTCGTGCTGGCCGTGGTCACGGTCTTCGTGGCCGGCCTGATGGTCGGACGCACACCGGAGTACCTCGGCAAGAAGATCCGGGCCCGCGAGGTGAAGTTCGCCGCGCTGTACATCCTGACCACCCCCGCCGTCGTGCTGATCGGCACGGGGCTCGCGATGTCGATCCCGTCCGCGCGGGCCTCCATGGAGAACGCCGGACCGCACGGCCTCTCGGAGGTGCTCTACGCCTTCACGTCGCAGGCCAACAACAACGGCAGCGCCTTCGGCGGGCTGACCGGGAACACGACCTTCTACAACATCGCCGGGGGGCTGGCCATGCTGATCGGCCGCTTCCTGCCGATGCTGTTCGTGCTCGGCCTCGCCGGGTCCCTGGCCGCCCAACGACCGGTCCCGGCCACGGGCGGCACGCTCCCGACCCATCGACCGCTGTTCGTCGGCATGCTCGTCGGCGTCGTCGTGGTCGTGGTCGCTCTCACCTACTTCCCGGCCCTGGCGCTGGGACCCCTCGCGGAAGGACTCCACCGATGACCGACCTCGCCCACCCCGGCTCGCCGCAGGCGCGGGTCGGCGCCGGGCTCCTCGACGTCCGGATGCTGCTCACCCAGCTCCCGGCGGCGTGCGCCAAGCTCGACCCGCGCACGATGGCCCGGAACCCCGTGATGTTCGTGGTCGAGGTCGGGGCCGCCCTGACCACCGCGCTGGCGATCGCCGACTCCTCGGCCTTCGCCTGGCTGATCGTCGTCTGGCTCTGGGCGACCGTGGTGTTCGCCAACCTCGCCGAGGCCGTCGCCGAAGGGCGTGGCAAGGCGCAGGCCGCCTCGCTGCGCCGCAGCCGACAGGAGACGACCGCACGCCTGCTCGTGGACGGGGTCGAGCACCCCACGCCGGCTGCCGAGCTGAAGGTCGACGACCGCGTGGTGTGCGAGGCGGGCGACGTGATCCCCAGCGACGGCGACGTGATCGAGGGCATTGCCAGCGTCGACGAGTCGGCGATCACCGGCGAGTCGGCACCGGTGATCCGCGAGGCCGGGGGAGACCGCTCGGCGGTCACCGGCGGCACACGGGTGCTCTCGGACCGGGTCGTCGTACGGATCACGGCGAAGCCGGGGGAGACCTTCCTGGACCGGATGATCGCCCTGGTCGAGGGTGCGGCGCGGCAGAAGACGCCCAACGAGATCGCGCTCAACATCCTGCTGGCCAGCCTGACGATCATCTTCATGCTCGCCGTGGTGACCCTGCAGCCACTCGCGATCTTCAGCGGTGCTCCGCAGTCCGGGATCGTGCTGGTCTCGCTGCTCGTGTGCCTGATCCCCACCACGATCGGCGCCCTCCTGAGCGCGATCGGCATCGCCGGGATGGACCGCCTCGTCCAGCGCAACGTGCTGGCGATGTCGGGCCGCGCCGTCGAGGCGGCCGGTGACGTCAACACGCTGCTCCTCGACAAGACCGGCACCATCACACTGGGCAACCGCGAAGCGGTCGAGCTGCTGCCCCTCGACGGCGTCACCCCCGACCAGCTGGCCGATGCGGCCCAGCTCTCGAGCCTGGCCGACGAGACGCCCGAGGGCCGGTCGATCGTGGTGCTCGCGAAGCGCGAGTACGGGCTGCGCGACCGTACGCCGGGTGAGCTGACCCACGCGACGTTCGTGCCCTTCAGCGCCCAGACCCGGATGAGCGGGTGCGACCTCGCCGAGGACGGTCGTTCCCGGAGCGTCCGCAAGGGCGCGACCAGCGCGGTCCGGGAGTGGGTCCGCGAGAACGGCGGAACACCGCCGGCCGACCTCGGCCCGATGGTCGACGCGATCGCTGGTGGGGGCGGTACGCCGCTCGTGGTGGCTGAGCTCAGCAGCACCGGCGCACAGGTGCTCGGCGTCGTCCACCTCAAGGACATCGTGAAGAACGGCATGCGCGAGCGCTTCGACGAGCTGCGGCGGATGGGCATCCGCACCGTGATGATCACCGGCGACAACCCGTTGACGGCCAAAGCCATCGCGGACGAGGCGGGGGTCGACGACTTCCTGGCCGAGGCCAAGCCCGAGGACAAGATGGCCCTGATCAAGCAGGAGCAGGAGGGCGGACGGCTCGTCGCGATGACCGGCGACGGCACCAATGACGCCCCCGCACTCGCCCAGGCGGACGTCGGTGTCGCGATGAACAGCGGGACCTCGGCCGCCAAGGAGGCGGGCAACATGGTCGACCTCGACTCCAACCCGACGAAGCTGATCGAGATCGTGGAGATAGGCAAGCAGCTGCTGATCACCCGCGGATCGCTCACGACGTTCTCGATCGCCAACGACGTCGCCAAGTACTTCGCGATCCTGCCCGCCATGTTCGCTCCGGTGTACCCCGGTCTCGACCGGCTCAACGTGATGCACCTGTACAGCCCGTCGTCGGCGATCCTGTCCGCCGTCATCTTCAACGCGCTCGTGATCGTCGCGCTGGTGCCGCTCGCCCTCCGCGGCGTCCGCTACACACCGTCCTCAGCGGCGGACATGCTCCGGCGCAACCTGCTGGTCTACGGCGTCGGCGGGCTGGTCATCCCGTTCGTCGGCATCAAGGCGATCGATCTCCTCGTCCAGTTCATCCCCGGAATCAGGTGACCTACGTGAACACCCTTCGACAGACCCTCGCCGGTCTTCGCGTCCTGCTGGCCTTCACCGTGGTGTTCGGCCTCGCCTACCCCCTCCTGATGACGGGTGTCGGTCAGGTCGCGTTCCACAGCCAGGCCAACGGCTCCCTGGTCCAGCTCCAGGGCAAGGACGTCGGCTCCTCGCTGATCGGACAGGAGTTCACGGGCGACCAGTGGTTCCACTCGCGGTCCTCCGCCGGTGGGTACGACGCCCTGGCCTCGGGTGGCACCAACCTCGGGCCGAACTCGCCGGACCTGACGAAGGCGGTCGATGCGGCCCGGGTCGCGATCGCGAAGGAGGACGGTGTCGCCCCGGCCGACGTACCTCCCGATGCCGTCACGTCCAGCGGATCCGGGCTGGACCCGGACATCTCCCCGGCGTACGCCGACATCCAGGTGGCGAGGGTCGCGCAGGCGCGCGGACTCGGCGTCGACCAGGTGCAGCAGCTCGTGGACGACTACACCCGGAGCCGCAACCTCGGCTTCCTGGGTGAGCCTCGGGTCAACGTGCTCGAGCTGAACCTCGCCCTCGCGCACGCGGGCTGACGACGAGGACAATCGAGACGTGAGCCGCGGGTGTCTGCGTGTCTACCTCGGGATGGCCCCCGGGGTGGGAAAGACGTACGCGATGCTCGACGAGGGTCGACGTCGACTCAGCCGGGGCACCGACGTCGTCGTCGGCATCGTCGAGACCCACGGCCGTGCGCACACGGCCGAGCAGCTCGAGGGGCTCGAGGTGGTGCCGCGCGCGCGGATGAGCTACCGCGGCTCCACCTTCGAGGAGATGGACCTCGACGCCGTGCTGGCGCGCAGGCCGGCCGTCGCGCTGGTCGACGAGCTGGCGCACAGCAACATCCCGGGCAGCCGGCACGAGAAGCGCTGGCAGGACGTCGATGAGCTGCTCGAGGCCGGCATCGACGTGATCACCACGGTCAACATCCAGCACCTCGAGTCACTCAACGACGTCGTGCAGCGGATCAGCGGGGTCGAGCAGCACGAGACGATTCCGGACGAGGTGGTCCGGCGGGCCGACCAGATCGAGATCGTCGACATCTCGCCCGAGGCTCTCCGGCGACGGATGGCGCACGGCAACATCTACCCTGCCGACACGGTGGATGCCGCGATGTCGAACTACTTCCGGGTCGGCAACCTCTCGGCGCTGCGCGAGCTGGCCCTGCTCTGGGTGGCCGAGCGTGTCGACGAAGGACTCCAGCGCTACCGGGCCGCGCACGGCATCGAGCAGCCGTGGGAGGCGCGGGAGCGGATCGTGGTGTCGCTGCCCGGGGGCCCCGAGGGCGAGACGTTGCTCCGCCGGGCGGTGCGGATCGCGGCCCGGACCACGGGCTCGGAGCTGCTCGCGGTCCACGTCGTGAAGGGGGACGGGCTGGCCGGACTCGATCCGGCCGAGATCGGCCGCCAGCGACGCCTGGCCGAGTCGATGGGTGGGTCGTGGCACCAGGTCGCGGGTGACGACGTCGCCGTGGCGCTGCTCGACTTCGCCCGGGCCGAGAACGCCACCCAGATCGTGCTCGGCGCGAGCAGCCGTGGCCGGTGGGAGGCGTTCCTGGCCGGCGAGGGCATCGGGGCGCGCGTGACCCGGCTGTCCGGAACGATCGACGTCCACTTCGTCACGCACGAGGCCGCCTCGACGCCGCGGGTGGACGTGTCGGTGCCGATCGCCGGCCTGACAACGGCGCTCAGCCTGCGGCGCCGGGTGCAGGCCGTGGTGTTCGCGGCGGTGGCGCTGCCGGTGCTCACCTTCGTGCTGTCGCGGCTGCGGGGTGAGCTCAACCTGCCCAGCGACATCCTGCTGTACCTCGCGATCGTGATCGGGGTCGCGCTGATCGGCGGCCTCTGGCCGGCACTCGCGGCTGCCGTGATCGGCAGCCTGCTGCTGAACTACTACTTCACTCCGCCCCTGTACACCTTCACGATCTCCGACAAGAACAACGCGCTGGCGCTGCTCGTGTTCGTGGCGGTCGCCGCGCTGGTCTCCGCGCTGGTCGAGCGCGTCGTGCGGCGTACGACGGAGGCCGGACGTGCGCAGGCCGAGGCGGCCATCCTGGCCGGCCTGGCCGGTGGGATCCTCCGGGGAGAGACCTCGCTCCGGCAGCTCCTGGGGCGGGCCCGGGAGACGTTCGGGCTGGTCTCGGTCACCCTCCTCGAGCGGTCCGGCGAGGACTGGGTGCCGGTCGCCCACGTGGGCGACGAGCCCACCGAACCCGTCACCGACCTGACGGTCTCGGAGCAGCTGATGGTGCGCGTCTCCGGGCCCGTGCGGGGACCGGACCGACGGCTGCTGACGGCGTTCGCGGCCCAGGCGGCGGCCGTGCACGAACATGCCGAGCTGTCCGACCGGGCCGCCCAGGCCACGGTCGTGGAAGAGGCCGACCGGACCCGCTCGGCCCTGCTCGCCGCGGTCAGTCACGACCTGCGCAGCCCCCTGGCATCCGCCAAGGCGAGTGTCACCTCGCTCCGCAGCGACCGCGTGGTGTGGAGCCCGGAGGCTCGTGCCGAGCTCCTCGAGACCGCCGACGAGTCGCTCGATCGGCTCACCCGGCTGATCGAGAACCTGCTCGACATGAGCCGGCTCGAAGCCGGCGCACTCGGCGTCAGCCTCGCCCCGGTCGCCCTCGACGAGCTCGTGCCCCTCGTGCTCGACGCGCTCGGCCCGGACGGCGCGCACGTGGTGGTCGACGTCTCCGAGCGCCTCCCGGAGGCGTACGGCGACGCGGTGCTGCTCGAGCGGGTCCTGGTCAACCTGCTCGGCAACGCCCTGCGCTACAGCCCTCCCGGCCGGCCGCCGTCGGTCGCGGCCAGCTGCCACGAGGGTGCGGTCCAGATCCGCGTCGTCGACCGTGGTCCCGGCGTTCCCGAGGAGCAGCGGGAGCGGATGTTCGCGCCGTTCCAGCGCCTCGGTGACCGCGACAGCGCCAGTGGTGTCGGACTGGGCCTGGCCCTGTCCCAGGGGCTCACCGAGGCGATGGGCGGGACGCTGGCGGCCGACGACACCCCCGGCGGCGGCCTGACCATGACGGTCACGCTTCCGCTGGCCGAGGGGGCCTGATGAGCCGTGTGCTGGTGGTCGACGACGAGCCCCAGATCGTGCGGGCCCTCGTGGTCAACATGCGGGCCCGGGGCTACGACGTGCTGGTCGCGCGCGACGGGCGCAGTGCTCTGCAGACAGCCGGCCAGCACCCTCCGGACCTGGTCGTCCTCGACCTCGGGCTGCCCGACATCGAGGGCACCGAGGTGATCGAGGGGCTCCGCGGCTGGACCTCCGCGCCGATCATCGTGCTCACGGGCCGCACCGAGCAGGTCCAGAAGATCGCCGCACTCGATGCCGGCGCGGACGACTACGTGACGAAGCCGTTCGGCATCGAGGAGCTGTTCGCGCGGATGCGGGCGGTGTCGCGACGGGTGACCGCGCAGCACACGGCGAGCGTGCCGCTGGGGGAGTGGGTGGTCGACCT